>Ga0326597_10008087_pt1 | contig 14234 bp, 24 predicted proteins | sample RVTome_12_FD_203789 | JGI IMG/M metagenome (GOLD analysis project Ga0326597, IMG submission 203789) | Soil microbial communities from uranium-contaminated site in the Upper Colorado River Basin, Wyoming, United States - RVT100D185 | ecosystem: Environmental > Terrestrial > Soil > Contaminated >... | reverse complement strand
TCGCCGTTAGAGTTGCGCCCATATCGATAGCGGCTGTTGTGGCCATCTTCATAGCCGCGACGAAAGCCCTCGCGGAAGTAGAAGTTATATTCGCTTCGGTCTATGTAATAGCCACTATAGCCGTAATTCGCGTCCCGATAGGCGTAAGAGTCTTTGTAGTTGCCACGCCATCGGTCGTCCCGGTCTGCCTTTCCGGCGCGGAAGCCTTGCGCATAACCAGCGTTTAAGGCCTGCCGTAGCACGTTTGCGCCGTATCGGTTTATCTGGTAGTAACTGCCGCCGCGACTGTAACGATAGATCGGTGCCGCATAGAAGTACGGGTCACGGTCGTAATCGAATCGATGGTCCCGAAGATGGATCTGCTGCTGACGCAGGTGCTCTAAATACTCTTCCTGATAACGATAGTGCGCCATACGTTTTTGTCGCTGTAGCAGTGCTGCATGCTCTCTTGCGAGGGACTCCTGCCGCTCTAGATGTTGACGGTACTGCGTCACGCGTTGTTGCTGTTGACGAATAAGCTTTTGTTGCTGCTGCTGTGACAGCCGCCGCTCTTGTTTTTCCTGCTGTCGTTGGTCTTGTCGCTGTTCTTGCTGAACGCGATGTTGCTGTTGCTTCTGGTCTTGCTCTGTTTTTCTTTGAACGCGCTCTTGTTGCCGCTCTTGTTTTTCCTGCTGTCGTTGGTCTTGCTTCTGTTCTTGCTGAACGCGATGTTGCTGTTGTTTCTGATCTTGGTCCGATTGTCGCTGCACGCGCTCCTGCTGTTGTTGTGTTTTTTGTTGTTGCCGCTGTTTTTGTTCTTGCTGCTTTTCATGCTGATCGCGCTTTTGCTCTTTTCGCTCTTCCTGCGGTTCCCGCTGCCCATCAGCCGCTATGCTGATTCCCACCAACGGCAGGGCGCTGATAACAAGCGCCATCACCATCCGATCTAAGCTATTAATTTTCATGGTACTCCTCCTGGTCACTCGGGCACGCAAATGTGACATAAAGGGCAATCATGATCATTTCTACGAGTCGCTAAACCTCGATGATCTTGCCCCTGAGATGATACTTCTTCTGAGAAAACTTACTATTCATTATTGGACAATGTGGCAAAACAATTATGCTGATTTGACTATCCACATGGCGCATAAAAACCTATCAATGCAGACGCGCAGTTCCGGGTAAGTGCCGGTCGATGATTTCGCTTCCGGGGGAAGCCCTTTTCAGCAACTCAATCAATACCAGACGGGCGAGGTCATAGGCTTCTTTTGTATCACCGGAATAGTCGAAGGCAAACTCGCTGACGGTCGCTATCAGCTCTCCCAACGTGGTGTTGATCCGGTTATCGCTACGGTTTGTTTTCACGTCGATTATCCTTTCACCCAAAAAACGCTGTTGATCGTCGCTCGGTTTGCGACCCGTCTAACCTGTGATGTTCTCGAACTGTTCCTGAACCTTTTTCCAGTTCACCACGTGCCACCAATGGGTAATGTATTCGGGTCGCTTGTTGTGGTACTTGAGATAATACGCGTGTTCCCAAACATCGAGACCTAAAATTGGCAGATGGCCGTTTGATAACGGAGTATCCTGGTTCGCCGTTGAGCCAGTCTCCAAGTCACCCGTGGACGTCACGGAAAGCCACGCCCATCCGCTACCCGAGCGGTTTTTGGCAGCGGCATCGAACTCTACTTTAAATTTAGCGAATCCGCCAAACGTCTTGGTAATCGCCTGTGCGAGCTTGCCCTGAGGCTCACCGGCACCCCGTGGCGTCATATATTCCCAGAATAAGGCGTGATTTAGGTGGCCGCCGCCATTGCTTTGCAATGGCGTCCTGATATCGGCAGGCAACTCGTTAAGATGAGCCAATAGGGTCACTAGATCTGTTTTCTGCAGCTTAGGATATTTGCCGACCGCTTCGTTGGCGTGATCGATATAAGCCTGATGATGCTTGTCATGATGCAAATGCATCGTTTGTTCGTCGATGTGCGGCTCGAGCGCATCATACGCATAATCGAGCGGTGGCAAGGTATACGGATAATCCATATGCGCCGTTTGATAGACAGAGAGTTTGTTCATTGAGTAAACCTCTTTGCCGCTTAAGTCGATCCGATTTGGTGTCCCGACTGAGAAATCATTGAATTCGGTTTAATCTGCTGCCGACTCCAATCACTTGGCCTGCCGTTTGAGCCGGTTATTTATCAGCACGTTCTTTATCTTATCCACGGCTTCCTCGGTTTTTTCCTTCACCGTCCCCACCACCTGATCGAGTTTTCCCTCTCGCTTCAGGCGGTCGTTATCCGTTAGCACACCCGCTGCCTCTTTGATCCGCCCTTTGATCTGGTCGATTTTTCCACTCATTGCCGTGCTCCTTTCCTTCACCGAGGCGTACCGCCAAGCGCTCGTCTCGCGTGGTTTTGCGGCGTCGTGCCGCATTGCCTTAGCCCTTGGCAGTCGCAACCCGGAGATCGTTCTCGATATCCCCCGTCGCGCGTATCAGTTCAAACCTCTTCTGTAACTCCAAGCGCGACATCTTTTTTCTTTGCCCATAAGGAACGATCGATTGTGAACTGCTTGACCAAGTGCGTCCTTTGTCTGAGCTGTAGAGTTTGACGCGCTGACCGTGGATCTCAATTTGTTTCATCATAGTATTCTCCTAATCCTTCGTCAGGATTTCTTGCGACGTGATTGTGCGTGTCGCAATCGTTACCACCGCGCCGTTCGGCGCCCCTTAGAGTCTGCCGGTTAGGAGCAGAACGACGATGATAATCAGCACCACCCCGGCGAGCCCCGACGGTGCAAAGCCATACGAGTGATAACCCCAGTTGGGTAGACCGCCCACCAGAAACAGAATTAAGACGATCAACAATATCAGGCCCATAGTCAGTTACCTCCCTTTGGGTTTTATTTTCTGAAATTGTTTCGGAGGAACTATTTATCAATCGTGTAACGGGGTGCCATTTAGGCGTTGCATGTCTCGTCGAATACTTCGTTCTGGAATAGGTACTCTTCCCCTGCCGAACCGAAATCGACCAGGATCGGTTTCCGTCCTAGATTCTCGATGTCCCTAACGAAGGTCCATTGCCGGGGTAAAAGAACACCTGTTCTCTGCGACCGGATAAGTTTTGTAGTTTTAAGTGAATCCCCTGTTTTCATTGTTGTACTATGTACGAGCCTGGGTAAAAACGGCCCCAAGCCCAAATTGGCTCACCCGAAAGTCACCTCTGTCAACAACCCAAGACGGATTTGCCGTGTAATCACCATCGCGAAAATCGTCGTATAAAAGTGCAACTCTCCAGGGCCAATCGTAGCGACGCACGAGGTCGCGCAGTTGGTGCATCAACGAGGGGTCGGTGCGAGTCTTCTCCGCTTTTTGAATCACATCTTTGAGCTGGTCGACCAGCTCAAAGGTCCGAGTTTCCCCTACCGGCTTACGGTCAACCTGCGCCGCGGTAGAAAAAATCGGGAGTATAGTCAAACCTACGGCGACGAGAAGAAAATGACTCAAATGCATTAGGCACCTCCTTTGGAAAAATCATGCGTTGAGGTGTTGCCCGTAGCTGTCTCTTAGTGAAACAAAGTGCGGGTACGCCGTCAGGCTGATTATTTAAACGAGCACTCAGCTATCAGATTCGTCCCCTCATGATCTGCACCGCCATCCAAGCCGCGACGATTGCGATCGCTAGAGTCCAAAGTAAATTCTCCATGTCGATCACCTCCTGTTCAACTTATGGTAAGTTGATCCAAGGGTTATTCGGGGCACGCATTGCACACGATGGGCGCCCCGCTCCGCTACGACTTCCTGGTTTCAGCTACGACCAACGCGATCCCGCCTGCGAGCGCGAATCCACCCAAAACAGGCGAGAGCGGAATGGTCTTCTTGGTGTCAACGCTGGCTTGAAGGGGGCCAATGTCGATAACTTTCTCGCGGGTTGTATGGGTGGACGCCTTCACCGCACGACTAAGTTACTTGGCGCTCCAGGAGGGTCGATAACTTTCGCGCCAGTTTTATAGGCGATGCCCTGGTAGGCAAACGCTACTACTACCCCAAGGACGATGAGAACGATTCCAATAAGCAATATCTGACTGATACGCATAAAACTCCGTCTCTTCTCCGGTCTAGTAATTATTTCTCCGACCCCATATTCACGCTCACAATAAATCACCCGGACTTCGGCATTATAAGTCACCACTTGCGTGCAACCGCTACTAGGTCGTGAATGAATCCCCCTAGAATTAGCGATAGCGCAAGCTGTGTGCCACAACTTGTCGTGAAAAAAAGGCTGGATTTTTCTACACCGCCGAAGTGAAAAAGAGAAAACGTCTCGACGAGATCGTCGAAACTCTCGACCAAAAGGTCGAGACCGGCCTGTTTAGTTCTCCCGGGACTGGGTCGAGTGACCCGCGAGTGCTGCCCTGGGAACACGTCCTTTTCTGATTTGTGCCAGACCGGGTGATCGCCGGACGTCTCAACGTTGAAGCCATAGTCGTAGACGAGCGAACCGCCGTAGGTGGCCCCCAAGGAAACGAGCGCTGCGGCAAGGACCGACAAAATGGCTACGCCCAATTCCGCCTGATCACTGTTCCAGGCGCGCACACGTACGATGATATCGACGATTACGATCGCGGTAACGGTCAACATGAGCGCCATGTGGCAGTTCGCCGTCCTCCAGGCCTGGGTGTGTTTAGGCGCCGATTTCAACCAGTCCCAATAACCGGTAAGAGCGGTGCCAACGGAGACGATGGCCCCGGCGATGATCACGTGCGTTCCGGAGATGAAGAACTCTCGAGCCTTCGGGTTACCGGCACCGAGGAGATCGGAAATGAAATCGAACACTCCGACTGGGAGATAACAGGTTACCGGAAAGTCCGTGAGCGGGGGATGGAGCGGCTTTCCCGACCAGCCTCTGAGCCCGTTGAACTTACGACCTCGGAAAGTTATCGACGGCCTGATCGAAAACCACCTGGCCATATTTTACCTCCTCCTTGCTTTGCTTACTTCGTCAACTGCGCAACTGAACATACGCTTTGATTCAAAACGCGGTCATGCGCGTCACTGACTCTCCTGGTGTGGCAGGTGAAGGGGCACCCCCGGGAGGGTCTCGTCAAAAGTGACAATCGCTATCTTAAGGTCGCCAAATACCCGACTGTGCTTCACCTCTTCGGTCAGTCCATGCAGGACGTTGAGCGTGTTGCTCGGGAGCACGCCTTTCCAAAAGCGAATCACATAGCCGTCAGCGTCGTACTTGGAGGGTTTGATCAGAACGATGCGGAATTTCTCGACCGCCAGCTTTGTAGTCGGCTCGGCGAAATCCTGAGCGAAAGCCCGCGGCCAGTGCCGGGGCTCGAGTCGAAGGGTTGGCTTAACATAACTTTTGCGCCTCCCAAGATCGGATATGCCCTCTTTCGCAACGAATGTATTATCATTCCCCGCTCTCAACGCGAGCTGGAAGTTCTCCCGCATTGCCAACGAGCACGTTCAGACGTGGCCAGCATGCATGGTTAGTGCTCTGCCAACACGAGGCGCAGGTCTCCGTCGACTGCGCGCTCGCTCGAAGCTCTGCACGTAGCAACGCGCCACCGCGGGCCAGAGCATACCGCGGCCGTGAGCAGCGGCCCGCTCGCGGAGGGCGAGCCGCTTTGCATCATGACTAAGAAGATCAACGACTTCGCGTGCGATTGCCTGGGAGTCTCGCCAAGGCACGAGTAGCCCGCGCCCCTCGGCAAGGAGTTCGCGCGCGTATAAATACGGCGTTGAAATCACGGCCTTACCGGACCCGACCGCGTAAGCCAGCGTTCCTGACGTACTCTGCTCGGGCTGCAGATACGGCGTTACATAGATGTCGGCGGCGGAGAGAAACTCGATGAGTTCGCCGCGGCTCACGAAACGATTGTGAAAGATCATTCTGGAATCTACGCCGAGTCTCTGAGCGCGATGCTCGAGGCTCTCCCGGTAACTCTCACCGTATCGCTCTTTGATATGTGGATGCGTAGCTCCGAGCACGACGTAAACCGTATCCGGGTAACGCGCGAGAATCGCCGGCAGCGCGTCGATGACATACTCGATCCCCTTGTCCGGCGAGAGGAGTCCAAAGGTAAGAATCACCGATTTGCCTTCGACCCCTAGCTGCTTCTTGCTGCGGCTGGTGAGTGGCACGCTCGGAATCCCGTGCGGGATGATATCGATTTTGCGCTCGGGTACGCCGTGAACATTATGGAGGAGAGCGGCGCCGTAGGCGCTCATGGCGATGAGCCGTTCCGAGATTTGGGTGACCTCATCCATCGCGCGGCGCTGCATGGGATTGGGCTCGGCGAGGATGGTGTGCAGAGTGGTAACGATCGGCATCCGCAGCTCGTGTAGCAGCGCGAGGACGTGGCTACCGGCCTCGCCGCCGAAGATTCCGTATTCGTGCTGCACGCACACGACGTGAACCTTGCTTACGTTCAAAAACTCCGCCGCACCCCGGTACGACGCGATATCGCTTTCGGCGATCTCGAAGCGGACTCGCGGGGGATAGGCGTGACGTCTGCCGGCGTCGTTCATTGCGACCACGAAGCAATCGAATCCCGAGAACTCCGCGGCGATCGCGTCGCTTAGATCGGTGGTGAAGGTAGCGATGCCGCATTGGCGCGGCAGATGGTTGCCGAGCATCGCGATTTTGCGCGGTGTTTTCGCTGGAAAACCTGATTCATCGTCTCTCCAATCAGGTGCACCGACGATCATATTCGTCCCCGCATGATCTGCACTGCGAGCCATATCGCGACGAGAGCGATCGGTAGAATCCAAAATAGATTGGTCATATCAATCACTTCCTCTCCAGCTTAGGATAACACGAGCCATCGCTTATCTTTGGTGCGACACCCGCTCAGGATAGGCAGACGGTTGATCTACGATTTTTTGGCTCCGACTAAAACCAACACAATCCCGCCTGCTAACACCAATCCCCCCAAGAGAGGCGGGAGCGGGATGGTCTTCTGGGTGTCGGCAGTGGCTTGGATGGGGCCAATATCGATAATCTTCTCGCGACTTGTGTAGGTGATGCCCTGGTAGGCAAAAGCCACTATCCCGAGGACGATGAGAGCGATCCCAAGAAGCGTTAACGGTTTGATATCCACAAAAACTCCTTCCTTTTGAACCTGAAACAACTACCAGACTCTACGACCCTGAATGAGATTGATAGCTAGCACGACGAGGGCAATGACCAATAGGATGTGGACGAACCCACCCATGGTGTACGAGGTGACCAATCCCAGCGCCCACATAATCAAAAGAATTACAAAGATCGTCCAAAGCATTTTTTAGCTCCTTTCCGGCTATAGAACGTACCGCCTCGGATTCGCCGCCTAGTTCTTCCGGACTTGCAGGTTATTGACTACCCGTTTGACGCCTTTGACCTGTGACGCAAGCGATCCGATGTGGGACCTCTGCTCAGCAGTCTCGACTTCGCCCGTGAGATAGACAACCCCATTGTTGGTCTCAACGCCCACGCGTGTCAGAGTGACAAGCCTATCTGACGCAAGCTGGGTCTTCACAGACGTGGTAATATTTCCATCATCAATGTTCTCTCCCATGGTCGCACCGGTCAGAGCTTGGCAGCCGGTCATGAAGAACAGAAGCGCCAACGTAACTGTCGACATTTTGAATGCCCGTATCATAAATCCCTCCTTTTTTTACCGCTACATTGTTCTTGGTTACTCGTTGAAATCGATTAACCGATTAGAACGGATATGCAAAAAAACGATGCCCCGGCTGTTAGTAAATGAGGGATCCTGCCTCTATCTGTTTCTTTCGGGATTCGTATTCTGCACGGGATATCTTTTCGGCTTTATAATCCTCCTCCAGCTTTTGCATCTGGCGATAGGCCTGAATTTCGTAGCCTGCTCCTGCCGCGCCAGCCCCTACCGCCGCTCCCCCGATGAACTCGCAACCCCATTGACTGAGACCCATGGTGATCATTAACACCAACATTAGGTTTCTCATTTCAACCTCCTTGGTTTGATTTTTTGTTCACTGACAAATTGCAAATCGGATGCAAACCGTTTCAAGATTGTAACTATTCGACTTTACTAATTTTTCCTCTTTACGGTTCTCAGTCTCGACAATTAAACGAAATCAGATTTTGCAAGTATGCCAACTGGAGAAGGCCAAGCCTTGTGAATAAGAAATTCTTTGATGAGGGGCGAACAACCATTTATCTCAATTTCCGCAAAGCGTCGATTCTCTCTTCGGTTCCCGGGTGCGTGGACAAGAAACCACCGCCACTGTCGCCTCCTGAGGTCCGCATCAGCCACGTCAGAGTGTCAATCAGTACCTGTTTGGAATAACCAGCCCGCTGCAAGATTTCGACACCGTGGCGGTCCGCTTCCAACTCCTCTGACCGGCTGTAACTACGGGCAATGAGCGCGCCCGCGATCGGGGTGACCGCGCTGCTGCCGGGTATGAGCTGCTCGAGCAAAATCACGCCTAGATTGAGGCCAGTACCCAAAGTCTGCGCCCTGGCGACATGCCCAAGATCATCGTGGGCAATTTCGTGTGCCAGTACCCCTCTCAAGTGCTCATCGTTGGCTTTCGAAAGAAGGCCGGTCGTTAACTGAAACTCGCCGCCGCCCGCGCTGGCAGCATTAATGGTTGGGTCGTCGATAATGCCGACTCGTACGTCACTTGAGCGGCGTGGGTTATTCGTCGCTCGAAGCAGCGGCAGCATGATCCGCTGTAATCGTGCCACCTGCTGCGCATCCACGCGTTGGCTGGTCGAAGCACGCCGTGTTGGTTGTGGCGCAGGGCTGCGCGATGAAGTCTCCAGCGCGCAGCTTGGCAATCCAACAAGCAACAATATTGCTATACTCCGAAGAACTCTCATCGCCTCATCGTCATCGGCCAACGCAACCCCGCTGGTAAATCAGCTAGCGGTTATCCCGAAGAAAACCGTCCAACTCAAATCGTTCGCGATCGAGGAATCGTCCCTCGACTCTGACGTAATCGCCAGACCGAAGCGCGCGGAAACGATCGATATCCGACCTGCGGGCGTTGTCGGGAAGAGAAACGAGGACCCGCTCTCTGGATTGATCGCGCATTTCGAAGGAATAGCGCTGGACGTCTATTTGCTCCACCCTTCCATCCACCGTTTGAATTCCGGTTGCGGGTCTGTAAGTGTCACCGCGACTCTGATCCCGGTCCCGGATGCTTTCCTGGACGCGGATCAAATCCGTATAGGAGTTGCCACGAGAGTCCTGCCTGAGTTGCATGGCGACGATGTCCCCGGCCTCCAATTGGCTGACCGGATATTCACGACCGCGATACATCACCCGGGTATCCGTAGAATAACCTACCACTCTGGCGCGACCATCATTCGGCCGTAAATTAATTTCCCTAGCTCCAGTATTTACCCGCTCCACCGTGGCCACGAACTCGTCCGGGACCGCTTGAGTTGCGCTGGCGGGAAGCGTTTCTCTGCCCACCAGCGCAAAGTTGTTGTCGCTGCAACCTGCGCTTACTGTCAGCGCCAGGGCCAGAGTCAAACCAAATGCCGTACGATTGTTACGAGTCATAATTCCTCCTAGTAAATGATGGAACCCTTCTCGATCTGTGACTTGCGGCTCTCGTATTCTCTGCGGGATATTCTCTCGGCTCTGTAATCATCTTCCAGCTTGCTCATCTGGCTATGGGCATTGATTTCGTAGCCGGCGCTGGTCGCTAAGCTGCCGACCGCCGCTCCGCCTAGGAACGCGCAACCGCTTTGACCGAGAGCCATCACGAGCACTAACACCAACATTAGTTTTTTCATCGCAACCTCCTTTAGTCGGACGGAGTAGGAGGGTTAAGTCAGGCTTACTGGAAGAATTTCTAGTAACCTCAGGAGTAACACCTTATGCCTTTAAATCTCTTGAGGTCATATTCCCCGCAGCTTGCTGCGGGGAAGTTCATTTTCTGACACCAGTTATGCACAGCACTATCTGTGCCAGCCCCGGTGATGAGGGAAAGGTTGTGTTTCCGATAGCTTTTTGAGGCTGTCAGAGGGAAACGAAGAAGCGGGTCGTTAAAAGCGTCGAAACTCTCGACCAAAAGGTCGAATTAGATCAGGTGAATCGTTGCGTCGAAACGAATGGAATTCGAATGCGACTCACTTCATGGGCCTCCAGGAGGCGTTGTTAGGGCCGATACACCGACGAGAAAATTCACAGCAACTTTCAGCATCTGCTCTTGCACTGCAATATCCACATTTCGCAAGAAAGTCACGCGGAACTGCCTTGAAGAAAGCCGTGTGATCTAAGCCGGTTTGAGTTCAGGGGTGCCGGTATCCAATTCCCCGCGACGCAACGCTTCGCGTGCCGTGCGTGCGAGCTCTTCATACCGCTGGCGAAACCGCTCGAGGTCTGCTTCTTCAAGCTCTTCGAGGTCGAGTAAGGCATTGTGCGCGCTGCTCACGGCGCGAATCAGCTCATCGAGTTTGAGTTGGACGGCATGGCTGTCACGATTCTGCGTATTCTGAATCAAAAAAACCATCAGGAATGTTACGATAGTCGTGCCGGTGTTGATGACTAACTGCCAGGTATCGCTGAACTGAAATATCGGGCCTGTGATCCCCCAGACCACGATGATCGAAGCGGCAGCCATGAATGCCGCCGGATGGCCCGTGGCTCGCGCCGTCCACTTGGCGAAGCGGGAAAAAGGCGATGAAGAATAGATCACGGTGCCATCTCCTTTCCGGCTTCAACTCTTTTGTTTATTGCCGGGCGGCAGAGAGACGATCGAAAAACTTTTCTCTCTACCGCCAGCTAGTGTCATAAGCCGGTTGAAATAAGTTGCTAACCAATACTGGACGGTCTGGACGATGGCCCAAAGACCGGACGGTTCTACGGCCGTCCTTGAGACGCTTCGCCACCATCCGCGAAGCCCACCGAAAGCGGCGCCGGTGGATTTGGAGGGTTAATTGCACTTAAGAATTCTCCCGTCATGACCGGGCCGCCTGCCAGATAATCGTTAATGTTCTGTTCCATTTGTTGCGGGAACTTGGGCACGGCTCCTACCAACTTTTCGCGGTACACTCTGAGCATGATTTCCTTGAAAACCGGCAGCGCCAACCGGCCACCGGTTTCTTTGGGCCCGAGCGAGCGATTGTCGTCAAAGCCTAAGCGGACAGCGATCGTGATTCCTTCGGCGCCGAAGGTCGAGCCGACAAAGAGCGCATCCCTGAACTCATTTGTCGTCCCGGTCTTGCCCATGACCGCGATTGGGAAACCGCCGGCGTCAAGCGAATGAGCCGTTCCGGTGGGGATGCGCACGACGCCACGCAACCCTTCCTGGATGAGCGCGAGCGCGGAGTCGTCAACATCCACCGTAGATCGCCCATGTTCCTCATCCTCCGCCACCTCAACCGAATCGCGAACAATCTTGCGGATCACATACGGCGCTGCGAGGATGCCCGATGCCATGGTGCGGTACGCATTGGCCAGTTCCAGCAAATTCACTTCCGACGCGCCCAACGCCGTCGTGGCATAGGGCTGCAATCGCGTCTTGACCCCTAGACTCCGTGACGTTCCCAGGACGCTGGCAATCCCAATCTGCCCGGCGAGCCAAATCGCGACGGCGTTTCTGGATTCCGCGAGCGCCTCGCGGAGCGGGATCATGCCTTTGAATTGATCATCGTAGTTTGAGATCCATTTCGTACTCTGTTTCTCTCGATCCGGAACACCGATCGGTTCGTCGGGAACCAGGGTCTCAAGATTAAATATTCCCTGCCGAAATGCAGCGAGGTAGACAAAGGGTTTCATTGTCGAACCAGGTTGGCGCAGGGACTTAGTGACCCGGTTAAAGTCGCTGTATGAAGCAGAGCGCTCTTGGTAGAACTGACGACCGCCGGTCTCGGCGAGAATGCTCGCATCGCGGTTCCTTAACACAACGACAGAACCTTGGATCAGCCCTTCGGCGCTCGGATGTCGCTTCTCGTAGGGCTCGAGGCCCTGCTCCAGTGCCTCGTTGACAATTTGCTGCACCCGGGCATCCACCGTCGAGTAAACTTGGATACGTCCCTGCATGATGTCCTCAACGCCGAGGTCTGCGCCTCGGCTTTTGAGCTCCTGAAGGATAGTTCCAAGGACCGCGGGCGCCTGGAGCTTCTTGTCCTTGCGCTGCGCGACCACGTGAATCGGGCGCTGCTCGGCTGCACTCACCGTGTCCCGAGAAATAAAACCGTTCTCCGCCATAAGCGCCAAGGATTGATTTCTGCGGTGCAGGACTCTCTGCGTTTCCTTCGCGCTGGGCGCGTAGGTGCGAGGCGACTTGGCGATGCCTGCGAGCAGCGCTGCCTTGTCAGCATCATCTACGGTGAACGTGGCGAGCGGCCGGCCGAAATAGTATTCCGCCGCCGTGGCAAACCCGTACTGACCGTTTCCCATGTAAATGAAGCTTGCGTAGCGGGCGAGAATTTCTTCCTTAGCGCGGCGTTTCGAGCCGAATCGATCCTGCATCTCTTTTTCGATCCACAACGATAGTCGAATCTCCTCCAGCTTCCGAGCCAGTCTGTTCACGCCCCGAGCGCCGATCGCGTAGGACAGGGCGCTAGACAAGAATCCGCGATGCCGGAGCTGGTTGCTGTTTTCTCTCGCCGTCAGGTTTTGGAGAAAATGACCGCGCACGAGCTGTTGCGTGATCGTCGATCCGCCGTGCGGGAAGAGCGCCGGACTATAAACCTCGTTTTGCCGTCCTAGCCCTATGAGGCGTGCCCCTAAAGATCCAATCCGGATTTTGCCCAGGACGCGAGGAACTACGGAATAGTCAACACCGCTATGCGAGAAGAAGTTCTTGTCTTCGGTGGCGAGGATCGCATCACGAACAATCGGCGGAATGTCCCCATACTTGATGATCCGCCGGTACTCTTTTGCCAGCTCAATGAGCGGCTGGCCGTTGGCATCGTAGACGGTGCCGATGGAAGGAAACTCAAAGCGGGCGAATGGTTCCATGTCGGGGAGGTCGGTTCGGTCAAAATAGACGTGGTGGACTCCGGCTCCAACGAGAGCAACCGTAATGACGGTTGTGCAAATTACAAAGTAAAGGACGCCTCTCGGCCAACGCAGCCTGCCTAAGCGGGTACGACGGATTCTCCGAGCCGCCGCCAGAGCTCTCACTCGCAAACGTCTGATCCCAGTTGGAATATAAGTCGCCCAGTCCCAGCGAGTGTGTGGATAGGGCCCCGGCAAAATCTTTCGCGCGCCGGCCGCGGTGAAAGCAATGACCAGCAGTCCGGCGCTTAGAGCAATAAAAAAAAATATCAGCGACCAATACAACATAGCCCGTACTCTAAGATCTCTGATAATCTGTTACACTTCCGGTGGGGTTGGAAGCCCATCGCGACTCCGTCTCGCCGGTATACTCCACATGGATCATGGAGAGGGACCTGAAAAGTCCAAAAACATTCAGGAGCCACAAAACTACGACAATGACCACCACACCATTCAAGATCGACTTGATCGATCCCGCCATCGGTATGTAGCGATTAACCAGCCCGAGGAGAACACCCACCACGATCAGCGCCACTACGATTTGAACTAAAGGCATAAGCACCTCCCTGTTTCCGAGAACGGCGCCTTTAAGGCCGTTCCCGGATATGTTTGTTGAGTAGAGCCGATTTGCGGTTCAAGGTCGCCGCCGCGGTAATAAACCTACGACCGACCATGAGGCCAAGTGACAATGCACCCGTCTGCGGCAAAATCATGACTGTGATCAAAATGGTGGCGAGCATATCGTTCTTCCGTAAGGATGGTCTGAACTGACTATGCGCAAGCCTTGTGCCACGCCTTGCCGTGAGGAAAAGGCTGGATGATCCGATAGTTTCTTCAGCCTGTCAGAGAGAAAAGCAGAAAGGTCCGGCGAAAGCGTCGAGACTTTCGACTAAAAGGTCGGATGAGATTACTCGGCTCTCACTGCAAAACCGCGATCGGAAGTTCAATCACTATGAACAGTGTATCTGTTTGAAAGGAATGAAAGTCTTTCGCTTCCGAGAACAATAACGATCTGAAGTTTCTGTTGAGACGCGGGCCCCGACACGGATAACTAAGCTACTCTCCGACGGCCGGCACCCCTCGACCTTCGTTCCTGCCGATTAGATTCCAGATTCATAGGGTCTGTTGCCCTTATTGCTTTTCGTCTCTCCACCGCCAATATATTCGTAAGACGCATTTCGAGCTCGGGAAGCTCGAGTGGCCTCGGAATGAAATCGTCACAGCCTAGCGCAAGACAGCGCTCCCGGGTCAGTCCACGG
>Ga0326597_10008086_pt1 | contig 14240 bp, 14 predicted proteins | sample RVTome_12_FD_203789 | JGI IMG/M metagenome (GOLD analysis project Ga0326597, IMG submission 203789) | Soil microbial communities from uranium-contaminated site in the Upper Colorado River Basin, Wyoming, United States - RVT100D185 | ecosystem: Environmental > Terrestrial > Soil > Contaminated >... | reverse complement strand
CCGCTATCTCCACGAGGACACGCGCATGGCGGTGAAGGAAGCCGTCGCCAAGGGCGTGCACCCGTTCTGCATCACGGTGGACACGATGGCGAACCAGTACCTGCCGCAGATCTTCGGGCCGGGCCACTACCTCGTGCTTGACCACATCAACTCGCTGCCGAACAAGCTGCCGGAGATCTACTTCCGCCTGCGGCGTTGAAAGCAATTAACCGCCAAGACGCGGAGAACGCCAAGAAATTCAAGAATAGAACCGCGAAAACAAAAACCATCTGCCACAGAGAACACAGAGAAATTTGTCACCATTGGCTTTTCGTCGCAGAATCGATTGATCGTCGTTGCCCACACGGAACGCGGCGATTCCATCAGGATCATCAGCGCGAGATTAGCAACCGCCCAAGAGCGTAAACGCCATGAAACCTAAGGCACGGGATGTCGCCGACGAGCTTCGGCCTGAATACAACTTCGACTACTCGAAGGCGGTCAGGGGCAAGTACTATCGACGGCTGGTCAAGGAAGGGTCGAACGTCGTCGTATTGGAGCCCGACGTCGCCAAGGCATTTCCAAATTCAAATGCCGTGAACGACGCCCTGAGGGCGATCCTTAAGACGAGACCGCTGCGAGCATCACGTTCAGGCAAGCGCTAGACGTTCAAATCGAACCGCCGAGCCTGCCCCGGACTCGATCCGGGGACGCCGAGACCGCCAAGAAATTCAAGAATAGAAACGCAGAAACAAAAAACATCAGCCACAGAGAGCACAGAGAACACAGAGAGAAGACATAATCGGACGGCAACTGGAAACGGGCGCGAATCGCGCCCGTTTTCTTTTGTGCTCAGTGGGTTGCGCCGGTCCTGCGGCTTTGTGCCGCTGTCGTTGCCAACGTCCTGATCGGGTTGAAGAAGCACGGTTTGACGCGCAGAATGACGTTTCGCAATCCGACATTTCGGAACACCAGTTAGGCATCGCAAAGGAGACGTCATGGATCTATTCACGTCGAAAGGACCTGCCGGTGTCGGCGCGGCGTATGCCTCGTTTGCTATCCTCGATGCCCTCATCCAGCATCTGGAGGCATCGGGCACACTCATTCCTGCTGACGTAAGAAAGATACTGGGTAACGCGTTGGATCAAATACCGGCTAACAATATTGCCGCCCGCGAAGACGCACGCCGGCTTATCGAAAGCTTGAGACCGTAGCCTTTCGGCGCGCATCCTCTCGACACTTGCACTGGTTTACTGCGCCACGCAAGTTGCGTACAGGTCAGGCGTTTATTACGGCTTTGCTCGTGGTTATCAAGGAGGACATGAGCAAGGGGTTCATCGTGTACTTGGAATTTCGCCTGAACAGGCACATGAAATCAGCGAGAGAGCAACGGAGATGGAGGCGGATGACAGCTTGATCAAAAAACTGGATGAAGGCGTGGGACGCGTTGTGCCTGAACAACCTTCACTCCGGCTGCGATACAACCTTACTCAGGACTACCTAGAGGTTGCCCGCGCTGCCATTACGCAGATTCATGGCAAAGTACCAAAGGGTGAGGGGGGAGCCGAGCCCCCCTTATCGCCCGAGCTCGCCAATGCCGTGTTTTCCGTCGTGTCACTCACGATTGTTTACAGCTTTCTGACTCTTGAGTCCTTTCTGAACTACCACCTATTTCAACTTTGGACGCGTCGCCACGACGGCACGGAAGAGGGGAACCGAGCACTGACTGAACTTGGTGATGTCCCTGAGTTCGTCGGGCTCATGCAGCAACGATTTCACCCCCACCTTAATCCTCCCCCATCAAGAGGGAGGAGAAGTTGTTTTGGTCGGCTTCCAGCCGACGAGCATCCGAACGCCTCGCCTTGCAGGCGAGGGTTGTTCAGTTCGAGGTTTTGCATCCGGGCGGCGGCTATGCCCGTATCATTGGCAGACCGGGTAACGTGCGGCCGTCACTCGACACTCAACACTTACAACTCAGCACTCGGAACTGAATAGGGGGAGCCATGGACCAGCCAGCCGTTCGGCGCCAGAGCGAATACGTGCCGTTGACGAAGGAGCAGTTCCGCGAGCGCTTCCTCGCGAAGTTCTACGACCCCGCGTTCGATGCGGTCAGCGCCGAGCTGGAGAAGGTGTGCGAGGTCGCGTGGGACGGCTACATCGTCTACCGCAAGTCGCCGCGCAAGCGACCCGCTGGGGCGGGCTACGCGGATCCGGCGTTCGAGCTGCCGCTCGAGTGGCTCGCGACGCGCGCCGCGATCGAGGCGGCTGAAAAGCGCCAGAAGGACCCGAAATCGCCCACCCGCATCCTGATCGTCAACGGCTCGACCCGCAGCGAGCACACCTGCCCGGGCGAGATCTCCAAGACGCGGCGGCTCGCGCAGCACGCGCAGCAGGCGCTCTCATCTCTGCCGGGCCACGAGGTGGATTTCCTCGACATCTCGACGCTCGCCGACGAGCCGCACAAGACCATCTATCCGTGCAAGGCCTGCGTTTCCACGTCGCAGCCGCTATGCCACTGGCCGTGCTCGTGCTACCCGAACCACGCCGTGGGGCAGGTCAACGACTGGATGAACGAGCTCTACCCGCGCTGGGTGGCGGCGCACGGCGTGATGATCCTGTGCCCGGTGCACTGGTACCAGGCGCCGGCGAGCCTCAAGCTCATGATCGACCGGCTGGTCTGCGCCGACGGCGGCAATCCCGATCCGACCACCACGCGGGGCAAGAGCCCGGCGCTCGCCAAGGAACTGGAGCACAAGGGCTGGGACTACCCGAAGCACCTGGCCGGGCGCGCGTACTCGATCGTCGCGCACGGCGATGCGGCCGGTCCGGAAAACCTGCGGCGCATGCTGACCGACTGGTTGAACGACATCGGCATGATTTCCGCGGGCCCGACGGCGGTGATGGACACCTGGATCGGCTGGTACCAGCCCTACGCGACGAGCCACGAAGACCTCGACAAGGACGAGGACCTGTTCGCCGAAGTCCAGAATGCGGCCCTTGCGCTTGCCAATCGCGTCAGGCAGATCCGGACGGGGCAGTACCGGGAGGCGGACGAGGGGCTGCACGATCCCAGGGAGAAATAGTGACTCGCGGATCGCGGCTCGTGACTGGTGCCAATCAGCCCATCCGCGAGCCGCCAGCCGCTCCAAACGGAAGTTCGGCCCATCCGCGAGCCGCCAGCCGCGATCCGCGAAGTTCGCGCCTGCCGGCTTCCCTTGCGCTCCTGGAAATGCTATTTTTCGCGCACCAAGGAGGCCCGGACATGACCACTGCCACTGCTGTCACGCTCGAACAGTTCGCCGCGCAATGCCACGACCTGCTGAAGGCAGAGCCGGGGCCGGCCGGACGCGAGAAGGTGCGCGCGCTGCTGGAAACCGTGCTGAAGGACGAGGCGTTCGTTTCGAAGTACCTCGACGACAAGACGCCCGAGCGCAAGATCCTCTACGAGGATCCCGAATTGAAGTTTTGCATACTCGCGCATCACTACCAGGGCGCGAAGGTGTCGCCGCCGCACGATCACGGCCCGTCATGGGCGATCTACGGCCAGGCGCGCGGCGAGACCGAGATGAGCGACTACCAGCTGCTCGATGCCGCCACGCAGGACAAGCCCGGCAAGGTCAAGAAGCTGCGCACCTACAAGCTCACGCCGGGCGTTGCTCACGTCTACAACGAGGGCGATCTCCACTCGCCGTCGCGCGCGGGCCCCACGCGCCTGATACGCATGGAGGGCGTGAACATGGAGAAGGTGAAGCGGCTGAAGTTTCAGGCCGTATGAACTCCGTTTCCCGGAGTTCATTGAAGTAACTTCCCGGCATGATTCAGGAATCCGGGCACCCGCCCGGATTCCTAGTGGTGGGCGTCCGACGGTATCGCCGGCAGCGGCCCGCTGCGCACGTTGTGCAGGTGACGCTTGCGCACCAGCAACATCGTGCCCGCGACGAACAGCCCGAACAGCAGTATCACCGTGTTAATCGAGAAGTCGAGCCAGATAAGCAGGGCGTAGACGCCCAGCATGACGAGGATCGAGAGATTCTCGTTGAAGTTCTGCACGGCGATCGAATGGCCGGCGCCCATCAGGATGTGGCCGCGGTGCTGCAGCAGCGCGTTCATCGGCACGACGAAGAAGCCGGCCAGCATGCCGATCAGGACGATCAACGGCATCGCGAGCGACACGTCGCGCACGATCACCATGGCGATCACCACCAGCCCCATCACAATGCCCACGGGGACGATATCGGCGGCGCGGTTGAGCGGTATGGTCTTGGCGGCCACCACTGCGCCAATGGCGATGCCGACCGCGCAAATGCCCTGCAGCACCGTCGCCTGCGACAGCGAGTATCCGAGCGCCACCTCCGCCCACTTCAGCACGATGAACTGGAGCGTCGCGCCGGCGCCCCAGAAGAGCGTGGTGGTGGCGAGCGAGATCTGCCCCAGCTTGTCGGTCCACAGCAGCCGCACGCAGTGCGCGAACTCGTGGATCAGGAACAGCGGATTCTTGCTCGGCGCGCGGTGGTCCACGCCGGTGTTCGGGATGTAGAGATTGAAGATCGCGGCCACCGCGTAGAACACGATGATGATCGGGATCGCAGCCTCGGGGGCGCTGTCGATGCCGGTATCGATGATCGGAAAATCGAACGCCAGCAGGCGCCTGGAGATAATTTCGCTCACGAGGAGCCCGCCGAGCAGCGTTCCGAGAATGATCGAGCCGACCGTCAGGCCCTCGATCCAGCCGTTGGCGACGACGAGCTTCTGGTGCGGCAGGTACTCGGTGAGAATGCCGTACTTCGCGGGGGAATACGCGGCGGCGCCCAGGCCGACGATCGCGTAGGCGAGGAGGACGGGCACGTAGATCTCGCTGTCGGGCCCGGGAAGCCAGGCCGCGAGAAACATCAGCGCGCAGCCCGCGATCTTCACCAGGTTGGTGATGAACATCACGCGGCCCTTGGGCATCGAGTCGGCGAACGCGCCGACGAAGGCGGCGAAGAACACGTAGGAAACCGTGAAGAAGAACTTCAGGAGCGGCGTCATCCAGGCCGGCGCCTCCATCTGGATCAGCACCGCGATCGCCGCGACGAGCAGCGCGTTGTCCGCCAGCGACGAGAAGAACTGCGCCGCCATGATGATGTAGAAGCCGAAGGGCATGCGCAGGCGGACCTACATCAAGGCAAAAGGCAAAAGGCAAAAGGCAAAAGGAACAATGCGAAAGAATACGGGTGGGGCGGGGGAAACGGAAAGAACAAGAGGTGAGGGCGTCGCCGCTGTGAGTCAGCGCGAACCGGGTCTTCCTTCATCCCTATTCCTCATCCTTCATCCTTGACTCTTGCGGCTGGCGCTTTATACCACAAACGTCGCGAAATGTGGTTGAATACTAAACCTTTTTTGGTGGGGTATGGCGCGGGGGCGCAGAGCAAACAAGACCGGAAGGCCCCCGGCCGGCAACCCGACTCATCACTCATCACTCATCACTCATCACTGCGCCAATGGCCGACCGCAGACTCCAGGTCTTCCACACCGTCGCGCGGCACCTGAGCTTCACCAAGGCCGCGGATCAGCTGTTCATGACGCAGCCGGCGGTCACGTTCCAGATCAAGCAGCTCGAGGAGCATTTCAACGTGCGCCTGTTCGAGAGGAGCCACGGCAAGATCGCGCTCACGCCTGCCGGCCGGCTCGTCTTGGACTACGCCGAGCGCATCCTCGGGCTGTCCGAGGAGATGGAAGCGCGCGTCGCGGAGCTGACGGGCACCATGAGCGGGCCGCTGCTGCTCGGCGCGAGCACCACCATCGCCGAGTTCGTGCTGCCGCGCATCCTGGGCGAGTTCTCGGTGACGCATCCCCAGGTGCACGCGCATCTGACGGTCGGCAACTCGGAGCTGATCGAGAACCGCGTGGCGGAGCACGCGCTCGACCTGGGGCTGATCGAGTCGCCATCCCGCCTGCCCGCGCTGGTGACCGAAGCCTGCTGCGAGGACGAGCTGGTGCTGATCTGCGCGCCGGGGAGCCGGCTCGCGAAGCTGCCGGGCGTGTCGCCCTCGCAGCTGCTGGGCGAGCCGTTCGTCAGTCGCGAGCTCGGTTCCGGCACCCGCGAGTATGCGGACCAGTACCTGCGGGAGCACCAGGTGGCGCCCGAGGATCTCAACATCGTCATGGAGCTCGGCAGCCCGGAAGCGATCAAGGGCGTGGTCGAGACCGGCCTCGGCGTCTCCCTCATGTCGCGCTCCCGGGTCGCGAAGGAGCGCAAGCTCGGCACCCTGGTCGCGGTGCCTCTCGAGCCGAGGCTCATCCGCACGTTTTCCTTCGTGCTGCCCAAGGACAAGTTTCGCTCGAAGCTGCTGACCACGTTCATCGAGTTTGCCGGCACGCGGATGAAGAAGCTGGCCGACGGCGCGTAGCGCTTCTGGCCGGTGACCAGTGACCAGTGACCTGTGACCAGTGACGAGGACAAGCTGTTCGAGGTTTTCGGGCAGCTCGCGCCCGGCGAGCAGGACACGCTGATCGCGTTCGCGGAATTCCTTGTCGCGCGGCGCGTCGAGGGCGCGGAACGCCCGCCGGAGCCCGTGGCGCTGCCGCGCCCCGCCGATGAAACGGTGGCGATGGCCATCCGGCGCCTGGTGCGCACTTACCCGATGCTCGACCGCCGCCGCCTGCTGGGCGAGACTTCGAAATACATGGCCCAGCACGCTCTCGAGGGGCGGGAGGCCGCCGCGGTCATAGACGAACTCGAGGCGGTGTTCGCGAGGCATTACCTGCAAATGCAAAGTGCAAAATGATGAGTGCAAAATTGCCTGTAGGCGCTCTGTTTTTCATTCTGCACTTTGCACTTTGCGCTTCTCACTGAGGGCGCGATGCGACCGCTGTTCGCCGCCATCGACTTCGCCGCGCTCGCGCACAACCTGGCGGTGGTGCGCCGCCTGGCGCCGAAGGCGTCGGTGCTGGCGGTGATCAAGGCGAACGCCTACGGGCATGGGTTGCTGCGCGTCGCGGCCGCGCTGTCCGCGGCCGAGGGCTACGCCCTGCTGGAAATCGACTATGCGGTGCGGTTGCGCGAGGCGGGATACCGCCAGCGCATCGTGCTGCTCGAAGGCCTGTTCGAGGCCTCGGAGCTTGCCGCCGTGCGGGAGCACCGCCTCGACGTCGTCGTGCACAGGACCGACCAGGTCGCCATGCTGGACGCGCTCCCCGCGGGGGCGGGCGTCGGCGTGTGGCTCAAGGTCAACACGGGCATGAACCGGCTCGGGCTGTCCGTTGACGACACCGTCGCGGCGCGGGAGCGCCTTCGGCGGAACCCGGGGGTGGGGCCGGTCACGCTGATGACCCACTTCGCGGATGCGGACGGCGCGAGCGGCGTCGACTGGCAGATGGACCAGCTGCGCCGCCTGCCGGGAGTCGAGGCGCTTCCGCATTGCCTCGCGAACTCCGCCGCGATCCTGCGGTACCCCGGGACCCATGCGCAGTGGGTGCGGCCGGGCATCATGCTCTACGGCTGCTCGCCGTTTCCGGAGCGGACGGGCGATGCCGACGGCTTGCGGCCCGCCATGACGCTCGAGAGCCAGGTGATCGCGACGCGGGCGCTGAGTCCCGGCGATACCGTCGGCTATGGCGGCCTGTTCCGCGCGGAGCAGGCGATGCGAATCGGGGTCGTTGCCTGCGGCTATGCCGATGGATTTCCGCGCCACGCGCCGAACGGCACGCCGGTCAACGTCGCGGGCCGCGTCACCGGCACGGTCGGGCGCGTCTCTATGGACATCCTGTGCGTGGACCTCACGGGCCTGCCCGAAGCCAGCGTCGGATCGCGCGTCGTGCTGTGGGGCGAGGGCAACCCGGTGGAGCGCGTGGCCGGCCCCTCGGGCACGGTGGGCTACCAGCTCCTGTGTGCGCTCGCGCCGCGCGTGCCGGTGCGCGAGCGCCGGTGAACAGTGAACAGTGAACAGTGAACAGTGAACAGTGAACAGTGAAGTGAACGGTGAACGGTAGGGGGCGCAGCCGTATATGATTCAGGCCACGAGTCACCAGTCACCAGTCACGAGTCACGCGGTATCGAGCAATGGCTAAAGCGAAGTCGATCTACAGTTGCACCGAATGCGGCGGGCAGGTGCTGAAGTGGCAGGGGCAATGCCCGCACTGCCAGGCGTGGAACACGCTGGTCGAGGCGGTCGCGGAGGCGGCGCCCTCGGGATCGAACCGCTACGCGCGCATCGCGGAGGCCGGCAAGCCGCAGCGCCTGTCCGAGATCGAGGCGCGGGAGGAGCACCGCGTGTCGAGCGGCGTCGGGGAGTTCGACCGCGTGCTGGGCGGGGGCCTGGTGCCCGGCAGCGTGGTGCTGATCGGGGGCGAGCCCGGCATCGGCAAGTCCACGCTGCTCCTGCAGGCGCTCGCGGAGATCGGGAAATCGCGCAAGGTGCTGTACGTGAGCGGCGAGGAGTCGCCGCAACAGGTCGCGCTGCGCGCGAAGCGCCTCGGCGTCGACGCGCGAAACGTCGTCATTCTTCCCGACACCAACCTGCAGCGGATCGAGGCGGCGGTGCGGGCGGAAAAGCCGGAAGTCGCCGTCATCGACTCGATCCAGACGCTCTACTTCGACGAGCTGCAGTCCGCGCCAGGCTCGGTCGCCCAGGTGCGCGAGTGCGCGGCGCGGCTGACGCGCGTCGCCAAGAGCGGGAACGCGGCAATGGTCTTCATCGGGCACGTCACCAAGGAAGGCGCGATTGCCGGCCCGCGGGTGCTCGAGCACATGGTGGATACCGTGCTCTATTTCGACGGGGACACGCATTCGCGCTACCGGCTGATCCGCGCCTTCAAGAACCGCTACGGGGCGGTGAACGAGCTGGGGGTCTTCTCCATGGAGGAGAAGGGGCTGAAGGGCGTTGCCAATCCCTCCGCGCTGTTCCTCTCGCAGCACGGGGCCGACGTCGCCGGTTCCTGCGTGCTGGTGACGCAGGAAGGCACGCGCCCGCTGCTGGTCGAGATCCAGGCGCTGGTGGACGAGGCGCACGCGCCCAACCCCCGCCGGCTCACGGTGGGCCTCGAGCAGAACCGGCTCGCGTTGCTGCTCGCGGTGCTGCACCGGCACGCCGGGATCGCCTGCTTCGACCAGGACGTGTTCGTAAACGCGGTCGGCGGCGTGCGCATCAGCGAGCCCGCGGCCGACCTGGCGGTGCTGATGGCGATCGTCTCCTCCCTCAAGAGCGCGCCCCTGCCGTCCAAGCTCGTGGTGTTCGGCGAGGTCGGCCTTGCCGGCGAGGTGCGGCCGGTGCAGCGCGGCCAGGAACGCCTGCGCGAGGCGGCGAAGCTCGGCTTCACGCACGCCCTGATCCCTCACGCCAACCGCCCGCGGCAGCCGATCCCGGGGCTCGAGGTCATCGCCGTGAAGCGCGTCGAGGAGGCGGTGGTCCGGGTGCGCGACCTCGTCGTCCGCTAGCGGCGGCGCGCGACCACTATCTGGCCTCCGGCATTTCCGGTGGCGCGCGCGATCCGGTAAAATAGCAGCCCTTTCCAGGTCGAATTTCCCCCGGGAGCAGCGATGAAGGTACTGGTTACTGTCAAGCGCGTGATCGATCCCTACGTCAAGGTGCGCGTGAAATCGGACGGCAGCGGCGTCGAGACCGCCAACGTCAAGATGACGATCAATCCGTTCTGCGAGATCGGCGTCGAGCAGGCGGTGCGCATGAAGGAAGCGGGCGTCGTGACCGAGATCGTCGCGGTCTCGATCGGCGTGCCGCAGTGCCAGGAGACGCTGCGCACCGCGATGGCGATGGGCGCCGACCGCGGGATCCTCGTCGAGACCGACGCGGACGTGCAGCCGCTCGCGGTGGCGAAGGTCATGAAGGCGATCGTCGCCAGGGAGAGCCCGAAGCTCGTGATCATGGGCAAGCAGGCGATCGACGACGACTCGAACCAGTCCGGCCAGATGCTGGCGGCGCTGCTCGGCTGGCCGCAGGCCGCGTTCACGTCGAAGATCGAGGTGAACGGCGACGCGGCGGACGTCACGCGCGAGATCGACGGCGGTCTGGAGAAGCTCGCGATTAAGCTCCCAGCGGTGATCACGACCGACCTGCGGTTGAACGAGCCGCGCTACGTGACGCTGCCCAACATCATGAAGGCGAAGAAGAAGCCGCTGGAGGTGGTGAAGCCGGACGCGCTCGGCGTGGACGTCGCGCCGCGGCTGACGACGCTCAAGGTCGAGGAGCCGCCGAAACGCGGCGCCGGCGTCAAGGTGGCGGACGTGAAGGAGCTGGTGGCGAAGCTGAAGAACGAGGCCAAAATCATTTAGAGCGGTGACTCGTGACTCGTGACTAGTGGCTGGTGACTGGTCATTCAAAAACCCAAACCACATGGAAAAACGATGGCAGTCCTGGTAATTGCGGAACACGATGGAAAGCAGCTGAAGCCGGGGACCGCGAACGCGGTGACGGCGGCGGGGAAGATGGGCGGGGACATCGCGGTGCTGGTCGCGGGGCACCAGTGCGGCGAGGCGGCGAAAGCCGCGGCGAAGCTTGCGGGCGTCAAGAAGGTGCTTCACTGCGACGCGCCGCACTACGAGGGAGGAGTCGCGGAGAATCTCGCTGCACTGATCGTGCCGCTGGCGCCGAATTATTCGCACGTGGTTGCGCCCGCAACGGGGTTCGGCAAGAACCTGATGCCGCGCGTCGCCGCGCTGCTCGACGTCCAGCAGGTCTCGGACATCAGCGCTGTCGAGTCGCCCGACACCTTCGTGCGGCCGACCTACGCCGGCAACGTGCTGGCAACCGTGAAGTCCTCGGACAAGATCAAGGTGGTGACCGTCCGCGGCACCGCCTTCGAGGCGGCGGGTGAGAGCGGAGCCGCGCCGGTCGAGACGCTGGCGCCGGCGCCGGACGCCGGGCTGTCCTCGTTCAAGGGGCAGGAGCTGACCAAGTCGGCGCGCCCCGAGCTCGCCGCCGCGCGCGTCATCGTGTCGGGCGGTCGCGGCATGGGCAGCGCGGACAACTTCAAGATCCTGGAAGCGTTGGCGGACAAGCTGGGAGCCGCGGTCGGGGCCTCGCGGGCGGCGGTGGACTCCGGCTTCGTGCCGAACGACTACCAGGTCGGGCAGACCGGCAAGATCGTCGCGCCCGAGCTCTACATCGCGGTCGGCATCTCCGGCGCGATCCAGCACCTCGCCGGCATGAAGGACAGCAAGGTGATCGTCGCCATCAACAAGGACGCCGAGGCGCCGATCTTCGCGGTGGCGAACTACTGGCTCGTCGAGGACTTGTTCAAGGCCGTACCGGAACTCACAGCGGAGCTATGAGTTCCGGTAAATAGAGTCCTGGATCGTTGATGGCGCGGCGGGTAGCGGGCCTCTGCTCGCTTTCGATTTCAATGTCCCTGTAGAGTATTGTCCGTGTCGAGTTATGCCGCGCCATTGAAGGACATGCGCTTCGCCATCGTGGAGCTGGCGGGGCTCGCGGAGGTCACGGCGCTGCCGGGCTGCGAGGAAGTGAACGCCGAGCTGGTGGACGCGGTGCTGGGCGAGGCCGCGAAGTTCGCCAGGGAAGTGCTCGATCCGCTGAACCGCGAAGGCGACAAGGCGGGCGCGACGCTGGCCGACGGCGTGGTGACCGCGCCAGAGGGATTCAAGGACGCCTACCGGCGCTTCATCGAAGCGGGATGGAACGGCCTCGGGGGGCATACGGAATACGGCGGCCAGGGGCTGCCGCACCTCGTCGCGACGCCGGTCCAGGAGATCTGGAAGAGCGCCAACATGGCGCTGTGCCTCGCCCCGATGCTGACGGCGGGCGTGCTCGAGGCGCTGAAGGCGCACGGCTCGCCGGCGCAGCTAGCGACCTACGCCGGCAAGCTTACCTCGGGCGTCTGGACCGGCACCATGAACCTCACCGAGCCTCAAGCCGGCTCGGACCTCTCCGCGGTGCGCACGCGCGCGGTCCGCGAGGGCGACCACTACCGCATCCAGGGCACCAAGATCTTCATCACCTGGGGCGAGCACGACCTGGCGGAGAACATCGTGCACCTGGTGCTCGCGCGCACGCCGGACGCGCCCGAGGGCGTGAAGGGCATCTCCCTTTTCATCGTGCCGAAGTTCCTGCCCCGGTCCGATGGCGGCATCGGCGAGCGCAACGACATTCGCTGCGTCTCGCTGGAGCACAAGCTCGGCATCCACGCCAGTCCGACCTGCGTGCTCGCGTACGGCGACAACGGCGGAGCCGTCGGCACCCTCGTCGGCGAGGAGAACCGCGGCCTCGAGTACATGTTCACGATGATGAACCACGCCCGCCTGGCGGTGGGAGTGGAAGGCGTCGCGGTCGGCGAGCGCGCCTACCAGCACGCGCTCGAGTACGCGCGGACCCGCGTCCAGGGGCGCGAGATCGGCCAGCGGGGCGGCGACCGCGTCACGATCATCCACCACCCCGACGTGCGGCGCATGCTGATGAGCATGCGCGCGCAGACCGAGGCGATGCGCGCGCTCGCCTATTACGCCGCGGCCGCGCTCGACCGGTCCAAGCGCCATCCCGATCCGGCGGAGCGGCGCCGCGCACAGGGGCTGCTCGATCTCCTGACGCCCGTCGTCAAGGGCTGGTGCACGGAGCAGGGCGTGGAGGTCGCCTCCACCGGCATCCAGGTGCACGGCGGCATGGGATTCGTGGAGGAAACCGGGGCGGCGCAGTACCTGCGAGACGCGCGCATCACCACCATCTACGAGGGCACGACCGGCATCCAGGCGAGCGATCTCGTCGGGCGCAAGGTCGCGATGGAAAAAGGCGCGACCGCGACGGCCGTCGTCGGCGCGATGCGCGGGCTGGAGCCGCGGCTTGCCGCCGCCGGAGAAACGTACCTGCGCGACGGCCTCAAGGAGGCGGTGGACGGGCTGGAGTCGGCGACGCGCTGGATCGTGGACACCTGGGCGCAGAGCCCGAAGGCGGTCGCGGGGGTGTCCGTGCCGTACCTCAAGCTCTTCGGCACGGTGGCCGGGGGCTGGATGATGGCGCGCGCGGCGCTCGTCGCCCAGGAAAGGATCCGCGAGCCCGACGCGGACCGGGGGTTTCTCGAGGGCAAGCTTGCCTCGGCGCGCTTCTACGTCGAGCACGAGCTGCCGAGGGCGATTCCGCTTGCGCGCGAAGTCACGCGCGGGGCGGACAGCGTATTGGCCCTGGATCCATCGAAATTCTGAAAGCGCGGCTGGCGGATCGCGGCTCGTGACCGGGCCCCGGCACTGCCGGAAACACCATCCGCGAGCCGCGAGCCGCGAGTCACGAATCGTCAAGCGAAGGAAAAGGCATGAGCGTATCCCCGCAGCTTACCAATCCGGTTGCCGAGCGGTTGAAAAAGGGCGAGCTCGCGCTCAACCTGATGATCCGCCACGCCCGCACGGTGGACATCGCGCTTGCCGCGAAGGCCTGCGGGTTCGACGGCCTGTTCTTCGACCTGCAGCATGGCGTGATTCCCGAGCACGAGGTGTCGCAGATGGCGGTGGCAGCGATGAACGTGGGCGTGGCGCCGCTCGTGCGCGTGCCGGAGAAGGACTACGCGGCGGCGCTGCGCCTGCTCGACAACGGCGCGCTCGGCATCATCCTGCCCGAGGTCACCACCGCGGAGGATGCGCGCAACTCGGTGGCGGCGTGCAAGTACCCGCCGGTGGGCAACCGCGGCGCGTTCGGCGGCTGGGCGCATTTCGGGTATCGCCCGGTGGCGGCGCCTGAGGCGCGCAAGGCGATCAACGATGCGACGCTGCTGATCCTGATGATCGAGAGCAAGACGGCGCTCGACAACATCGAGGCGATTGCCGCCGTGCCCGGCGTGGACGTGATCCACATCGGCACGAACGACCTGTCGACCGATCTCGGGCACCCCGGTGAACTGACGCACCCCGAAGTGCTGGCCGCCGTCGAGCGCGTCGTGAAGGCCTGCCGCGCCAACGGGAAGCACACCGGGGTCGGCGGCCTTTATGGCGGCGCGGACGCGGCGCGGGCGCTCGCCGCGGTGGTCAAGCTCGGCGCGCGCTTCATCACCTCGGCGAGCGAGTGGAACCTGATGCTCGCGGCGGGCACCGAGCGCGTCAAGGCGCTGCGCGCCCTGACTCTGTAAATCGTGAATGGTGAATGGTGAATGGTGAACGGACTCCGCGCGTTCCGCGCGGGGATCATCCTTCATCCTTCATCTCTCATCCTTGATGGCATGGAGCAACTGGTCGCCCTGGCCGGCGCCGCAGCCGGCGTGCTGAGCGTCGCGGCCTTCGTGCCGCAGGCGTGGCGCATTTTTCGCCGGCGGTCGGCGGGGGATGTTTCGCT
>Ga0326597_10008085_pt1 | contig 14240 bp, 14 predicted proteins | sample RVTome_12_FD_203789 | JGI IMG/M metagenome (GOLD analysis project Ga0326597, IMG submission 203789) | Soil microbial communities from uranium-contaminated site in the Upper Colorado River Basin, Wyoming, United States - RVT100D185 | ecosystem: Environmental > Terrestrial > Soil > Contaminated >... | reverse complement strand
TTCGTTCTCGGGGAGGCGTGAGGTGGGTGTCGTCTCGGGTGCTGCTGTGGTTTCGGCCTTGCGTTTGCTGCTCCGGCGACGTGAGCTTGGTGACTGGCGGTTGCGACCCCCTGGCTCCTGGCGGGTGGCGCGCGGTCCTGGACCGTTCGTGGGGATCGAACTCGCGGACGCGTGAGGAGCGACGATCCTGGGGAACTTGCTCGTCCGACGGTTCGGGGCCGTTGGGCTGAGGGTGCGCAGCATCCGTTGGTTCCCGGTGTCTGCGAGCACGTCGACGGAAGTCCTGCGGCATGGTCCTCGGGAGCGCCCGCCGAGTAGGCGGGCCATGTTGCCGCCCGCAGTTGGTGCAGTGGAGGCGACAGCGGTCCGTGACCGGGAGGCAGAGGTCGGCCGGCCGCGCCGCTCATCCCGACCCGCCCATTCCTGACCGCGCGACAACGCTCTGACCTGCGAAAACACGCTGAGATGCCCGACCCTGAGAGTTGGCGGGCGACCGGGGTCCGGGGTGAGGGTTCAGCGATGTCCGAATCGGGCGGCCACGCCTGAACCGACAGGCCGTCCGCGCGCAGGTCCGGATACTGCGTTGTCTCGGGCTGTGATGTCTTGGGCCGCCGCTGCCCGATGCCCTCGCCGCGCGTATCGCGGTGGCCCCACGGTGACGAGCGACCTGGGGGCCGTTGGACTCGCGGGCGCCGTGAGGAATTGGGTCCACGACCGTCAGCCTGCGTTGCCATGAATCGACGCGGATTCGATTCGATTCGATCCGGGCCGCGCCGGGCGGCCGGACCGTGACCGGACTTCACCCTCGGCCGAACATGCGTCCGCGCGATGGCCGTCCGCGGACGGGCAGGGAGCAGGATCGGGACCGAACCCGGACACGACCCCGGGCCGCAGTCGGCCGACGTGGCAGGTCCGCCACCGGGAGCCGCCCGTGCGGCGGCGGATCCTGAAGCGGGCGCTCTCGCGGGCTCCCCGTCAGGGTGGATCTCTCAGCATCCATGGCGGGCCTGCGCCCATGGCCAGTTGGATCGCGGTCGGGCCAGCTGGCTCGAAGGGGGACGCGTTGGTCGGAGGGTCTGCCAATGACCCAACGCTGGCTGAGGGCATCCTGGGAAGGGGCGCGGGGGCGCTGGTTGGTCACTCTCGCTCAGCCAGCCCAGTTGGGAAGGGACGGCCAAGCCGGCGGTGGCCCCATTCGCCTGCTGCGTCGTCGCGCGGGCAAGGCGATGGCAGGAGCCCAGTGGCTCGCGGCGCGGGGGCTTGGATCCGACGAACGTGAACGAACCCGGGGCGGCCGAGGTGGCCGTCGCGCCGGTCGGGTTCAGGCGGTCACGTGTCGGAGGGAGCGTTCGGCACCGGGGGTGGTCGACCGACGCGACCCCGTGTCAGTGTTCCACGTGGAACATCATGACTGGGGCGCGTGGACTTCCACGACCGTCCCGTCAGGGCGACCGAGCAACGCCAGGTCAGCCAGATCGACGAAGAGGCCGACCTCCGCCACGCCTGGGATGAGCATGGCCTGCGCCTCGAAGGCCGCCGGGTCATCGATCCCACCAACCACCCGGACGTCCAGGATCGCGTTGCCATTGTCCGTCCGATACTGGCCGTCCCCGCGGGCGACCGGCTCGACGTCCCAGGCGCGGAAGGCCCGGCTCACGGTTGACAGCGCGAACGGGACCACCTCAACCGGTATCGGAAAGGTGTCGCCGAGCCGCGCGACGAGCTTGTCGGGTGTCGCGATGACGATCATTCGGTCAGCCAGCGATGCCACGACCTTCTCACGGAGCAGGGCCCCGCCGCCGCCCTTGGTCAGCTGCAATTGGTGGTCCAACTCATCCGCACCGTCCACGCACAGATCCAGACGGTCCACCTCGGAAGGATCCAACAGCCGAATACCCAGCGCGCGGCAGTGGTCGGCCGTGGCCTCGGACGTCGGGACACCGGTGACGTCGAGGCCCCGTGCAGCAATTCCCTCGAGGAAGTAGGTCACGGTTGACCCGGTCCCAAGGCCGAGCTGCATGCCGTCTTCGACAAGTTGCGCCGCGGCGAGCCCCGCAGCCTGCTTCGCTGGGTCGATGGCCATGGTCACTCCTCGTGGTCAAGATCGCCGGACTGCCAGGCGCGAAGCAGCTCGGGCAGCTCGCCGAGTCCCTCGAGCACGATGTCGGGCTCGATGTCGTCTGGGGCTTCCTGCAGTTGGCCCCATGGGCCGCGCTGGAGCCAGCAGGTACGCAGACCCGCGGCGGCCGCAGGCAGGACGTCGTTGTCGATGCGATCTCCCACGTACAGCACCTGGGCAGGAGCGGCGTCGGCCAGGGCACAGACCGCTTCGAAGAACCCCTGCGACGGCTTCTCCACGCCGAGGTCTTCGCTCATCGCCAGCGCGTCGCAGGGCAGGTCCAGCGCTTGGAGTTGTGGCGTACGACGAGCCGGCTGGTTGCCAGAAATGACGATCTTGAGCCCGTCAGCGCGCAGTTGCCCAAGAACTGGTCGCACATCGGCGTAGAGATCGGCCTCGACGAACCCGCCGTAGATCGCCTCGTGGTCGTTCTCGAGCGACCGCCAGTCGACATTTGGCGCCAGATGCGGAAAGACCGCCGACGGCTCCTCGCCCTGCACGATCGCCGCGCCAAGCACGGCAGCGAACGTCAATGGGCTCACACCGATGAGGTCCGCCCAGAGTGACCAGACGCGGGTCTCGTCGATGAGCACCTCACCGACGTCGAAGCACACGACGCGTGGGGCGGCAGCGGCGCTGAATTCGGTCATGGCGTGGGCTCCAATCGCTGGCATCGTGGCCAGTGACGCCGTGGGATCAGTCACGCTGCGTGGTCAACCGCCGAGGGCAACGCTCAGGAGTCGCTCGCACAGGGCACCGAACGACAGGCCGTCGGCCTGCGCGGCCAGTGGGAGCAGCGACGTCTCGGTCAGCCCGGGACAGGTGTCCACCTCGAGCAGGACGGGCGTGCCGTCGGGGCGCACGATCATGTCGGCGCGCAGCACGTGGCGTGCACCGATGGCAGCGGCGGCCTGCGTTGCGACGTCCCGACACCGATCAAGCACCACGTCGTCCAGGCGGGCCGGAACGTGGAAGTCGGTCGCGCCGGCGGTGTAGCGCGCCGCGAAGTCGTAGGCGCCCTCCTTGGGCACGATCTCCACGGGCGGCAGCGGCGTGCCGTCGAGCAGCGACACGGCGACCTCGGTGCCCTCGATGAACTCCTCGAGCAATACCCCGGCCGCGTAGGAGAACGCCCCGACGATGCCCTGGGGCAACCGAGCGAGATCATCGATGATCGACAGGCCCAGCGAGGACCCGCCGGTCGCTGGCTTGACGACGACGCGTGGGCCCAGCGCGTCTGCTATGCGGGAGACAGCGGCAGCAGCGCCGAGCTCGCGGAAAGCCTGCTGGGTCAGTGCCACGTTGCGCGGGACCGTGATGCCGGCCTTGCGGTACAGGCCCTGCGCAATGGGCTTGTTCCAGGCCAGCGCACTGGCCAGCGGGTCCGGTCCCGTGTAGGGCAGCCCCAGGATCTCCAGGATCGACTGGACCGTGCCGTCTTCGCCTGCCGAACCGTGCAGTGCGAGGAAGACGACGTCCGGGGCGGATTCCTCCAGGACGGTGACCAGGTCGGGTCCGACGTCATGGAGCATGACGTCGTGCCCGGCGTCGCGCAGCGCATCGGCCACACGACTGCCAGAACGCAGACTGACGTCGCGCTCGAGGGAGACGCCTCCGCTGAGGACAGCAACCCGCATCGTCGTGCTCCTTGGTGGTGCCGGGCGGGCCAGGACGCACGCCGGGGCAGGTCAGGCCTGGCCGGCCGGTCTAGGTCTTGCCGTACACCGCGCGTACCAGCTCGACCTCTTCATGCAGCAATTCGCCCAAGCGGGCGACGCCCTCACGGATCCGGTCTGGGGGAGGAAACGAGTAGCACAGCCGCAGGCGGTTGCCACCGCTGCCATCGGCGTAGAAGCCGCGTCCCGGCACGTACGCCACGCGATGGGTCACCGCCTTGGCCAGCAGGTCCGAGGTGTCGATGCCGTCAGGGACGGTCAGCCAGACGTAGAAGCCGCCCGTTGGCACGGTCCAGGTGCAGCCATCGGGCAAGTCGCGGGCAAGGGCGTCGAGCATGGCCTCGGATCGCTCGCGATAGACCTCACGGAACCGCTTGACCTGGTCCAGCCACGGCTGCGTGGCCAGCCAGCGCTCGACGATCATCTGCGTCAGGTTCGAGTGACACAGGTCTGCGGCCTCGAGCAGCAGGACCAGCTTGGCGCGCAACGGCGCCGGGGCGGCAACCCAGCCGATCCGCAGGCCAGGGGCGAACGTCTTGGAGACGGTGCCGACGTAGATGACGCGGTGGGGGATCAGCTCCCGGATGGACCGGTTCGTCGTTCCCTCGAAGTCGAGCAGTCCGTAGGGGTTGTCCTCCAGGACAATGAGGTCGTGCTCCTCGGCCAGTTCGGCAAGGCGGTGGCGGCGCTCGTCGGACAGCGACACTCCGGCCGGGTTTTGGTGATTGGGGATGGTGTACACCAACTCGCAACGCCGCCCTGTGGCTTTCAGGCGATGCAGGGCATCTTCCAGCGCATTGACGTCCATGCCATTGTCGTCCATTGGGACATGCTGGACGTCGGCCTGGAACGACGAGAACGCGCTCAGCGCACCGACGTAGGTCGGTCCTTCTGCCAGGACGACGTCGCCCGGGTCGATGAGGGCCTTGGCCACCAATTCCAGGCCCTGCTGCCCGCCGACGGTGACGACAAGGTCGTCCGTGTGGGCCGGAACGCCCTCCGCAGCCATGACCTGGACGAGTTGTTCACGCAGCTCGGCCCGCCCCTGCCCGCTGCCGTACTGCAGCGCGGTGGGTCCGTCGTTGCGGATGACGTCGACCACGACGGACTCGACCGCGGCAAAGTCCAGCGCCTCCGTGAAGGGCATCCCGCCGGCGAAGGACACCACCTCGGGCCGCGAGGCGACCGCGAACAGCGCCCGGATCTCCGAAGCCTTCAAGCCACGGACGCGTTCTGCGTAGCGCTCCAGATAGGGGTCCGAGTCGAGCCGCAATCGCGCTCCGGTCGGTCGTCCCGGCACGGCCGGGGATAGGCTCGGCGCAGCGTAGCCGTCACCGCTCGGCGACCTGGTGGGTGGGCTGCTCGCAACCAGTGAGGCCCCCATGCCCGACGCGTCGGTCGACCCAGTGCACGGGCCTGGCCGCCAGGCTGTGATGCCCCCGCCAGTGGACACGGCCGGCAAGCGTCAGCGCCATCGCATGCCCGGTGGTCGCCACCGCGCAGCGATGGGCACCGGCCTGGGGGTGGCGCTGGGGGTCGTGCTTCACCTGGTCACCCGGGCGACCCGCGCCACGCAGCCGACCCGGCGCGTGGACCGGGCATGAACCGCCCGCTCGCCACGGTCCGGCCATCCCCGCTGACAGCGGATGACCTGGCGGACCTGCCTCAGCGCTGCCGGTCGTGCCTGTTCTGGGAGTTGGGACGTCCTCGCCCGGGTGGCCACGGGCCGCCGCGCGAGGACGAACTCGCCGGTGATCCCATCATGCAGAAGCAGGCGTGGTGCGCGACGGAGGCCATGAACGAGGCCGCACCAGGCCGCATCATGCGACGTGATGGGGAATTTGCCGGGTATGTCCTGTTCGCGACACCGGGGTCCTTCCAGGCGCGCCGCCCGCCCATCCCGGGGGCGTCTCCGGATGCCCTGCTGGTGGCGACGCTGTGGGTCGAGCCGCAGCACCGCCGGTCCGGGATCGGGCGGCTGCTGTTGCAGGCCGCGATCAAGGACGCCCTGCGGCGAGGTGTTCCAGCCCTGGAGGCCTACGGCGATCGGCGCCATCGCGACGCGGATTGCGTGATCCCGGCGATGTTTCTCCTGCACGAAGGTTTCGTCGTCCATCGCGAACATCCGAGGTATCCGCTGCTGCGACTGGACGTGCGCCGCACTGCCAGGTGGACCGAATCCCTGGAGGCCGCATGGGACGAGGTCATCCAACGGCTGCCGAAGGGGCTGGGCTCTCCCAGTCCCCAGCCGGCACCTCGGCCCCGCGCAGGAAGCTGAGCACGGCCTGGGCGAGAGCCGCGGCGATGCGCGCCTGATGGGCGCGCTGCTCAAGCAGGACACCCTCGACCGGATGGGTCAGAAACCCGGGCTCGACGATCGCGGCCGGGGCTCGGGATTCTCGCAACAGGGCCGCTGTCGATGCGTGGATACGGCAGTTCGGCGTGCCCACGGCCCTGCACAGCCCGTCCACGGCAAGTTGGGCCAACCAGCGCCCACGCTCCGAGACGAACCGGTCGGCGCCGAAGTAGTAGGCCGCCGCACCGCGGGCGTCGGTGTCCGGCAGCGCGTTGCCGTGGATGGACAGGATCAGGGCGACATCCTCGGCGTTGGCAAGGGCGGCGCGTTCTGATGGCGTCGGGGTTGTCCCCGGCCCCCGCGAGAGGATCACGTGCATGCCCTGCGCGGCCAGCAGGCCTTCGAGCCGCGCGGCAATCGCCCAGGTCACCACGTGCTCGGGGGTCCCGTTCGGCGTCAGGACGCCCGGGTCGTCGGGACCCCGGGCCGGGTCGACCAGGATGCGCTTGCCCGCGCTGCCGGCACTGACCGGATGGCGCATGGCCGCGCGCTCGCGCACCGCCGTGGCCGTCGCCTCCTGGTGATCGCGTCGCAGCCGCAGCAGCGCCTGCACCGTGGCATTGCCGACGCGCCCGTCGGTGTCGAGTCCAGTGTTGAGCTGGAAGTCACGCAGGGCCGCCTCTGTTTCTTCTCCGAACAGCCCGTCAATCAATCCCGAGTCGAATCCGAGCTGGCTCAGCCTGCGCTGCAGGTCACGTACGTCGTCGCCGCGCAACAGCGGTCGGGTCCGGTACAGCAGGCGATCGCCCAGGTGCCATCCGGCGTCGACCAACGCCCGCCACGTGTCCTCGCCGACCAGGCCGTCTGCCGGCAGGCCGCGTGCCTGCTGGAAACGCTGCACGGTCTGCTTGGTGGCAGGGCCGTAGACCGCCGGCTCGTCGGCGCAGGACAGGCCGAGTTGGGCCAGGCGTTCCTGGACGTCGAGGACTTCCGGACCCACGTCGCCCGGTCGGATCAGCAGCATGATCCAAGCCTACGACCGCGCCGCGCGGCTCGGTGCGGGGTGTGACCGACCGGCGGCTGTCGGCGCCTACCGTGGTCGCCGAGCGAGGGTGGCCATGGTCGAGGCACTGGTCTGGGTCGGCACGCTGACCTTCGCTGCCAGCGGGGCCCTGGTGGCCGTCCAGCGCCGTTTTGACCTGGTGGGAACGCTGGTGTTGGCGGCGGTCACCGCGGTCGGTGGCGGCTCGATCCGCGACCTGGTGTCCGGAACGACCCCGCTGCCAATCTTCGCCGACGAGGCCCTGCTGTGGGGCGTGGCCATCATGGGCCTGGTGGTGTTCGCGTTCCACCACCTGGTTGCCGAAGGGCGTCTGCTGTATGCGCTGGACACGCTCGGGTTGGCCCTGTTCGCCGCCCTGGGTGCCGAACGCGGCCTGACCGTCGGCTTCGGGTTCTGGGGCACCGTGTTCGCCGGGACGATCAGCGGCGTGGGCGGCGGGATCCTGCGTGATCTGCTGGCCGGCCTGGTGCCCGGGATCCTGTACCGCTCCGGCGACTTCTACGCGTCAGCTGCGGGAGCTGGCGCTGCGGTTGTGTTTGCCCTCGATCGCGCCAGCGCGCCCGCTGCGCTGGTCGCCGGCGCGGTGGTGACCGTCATCGTGCGTGTGGGCAGCAGGGTGGCCAAGCTGCACCTCCCGCTGCCGCGCCAACCGGCATGACCCCCGGAAACGGCGCCTGCGGTCAGCTCAGCCCACGAACTCCTTGAGGTCGGCCAGCAACTGCGGCTTGCCCTTGGCGCCAACGATCTTGGTCACGGGCTCGCCGCCAGAGAAGACCAGCATCGTCGGGATCGACATGATCCCGTACTTGCGCGCCGTGACCGGGTTCTCGTCCACGTTGAGCTTGAGGACCTTCAGCGACTCGCCATGCTCGTTGGCGATTTCGTCGACGATCGGGCCGACCATGCGGCAGGGGCCACACCACTCGGCCCAGAAGTCCACCAGGACGGGCTTGTCCGACTCCAGGACCTGCGTGGTCCATTCAGCGTCAGTGACGGGGATCGAGCCCATGTCGGTGCTCCTTGGGGAGGCGGGCCCGGGGTGGGCCGTTGGGGGGTGTCGTGATGCGGGGTGTCGTGATGCGAGGTGTCGTGATGATCCCCGCACCAGTGAGGATGCCCGGTTGCAGCCGTCAACGAACTGGCCGGTGGACGCTATTCCGGGGTGGCATTCGGCCCGGTACCACCGCCCACCGGCGACGCCGTGATGATCGCGCGGCGCCGGGCGGCTTGGCGGATCAGTTGGCGAGGTCGGCCATGTCGGCGAGGTAGTGCTCGGCGTCGATGGCTGCCTTGCAGCCGGTCCCCGCTGCCGTGACTGCCTGGCGGTAGACGTGGTCCATGACGTCGCCACAGGCGAACACCCCGGCGACCTTGGTCCGTGTCGACGGCTCGTCGACGACCAGGTAGCCGTCGTCATCGGTGTCCAGCATCCCGGTGAACAGTGAGGTGTTCGGGATGTGCCCGATGGCCAGGAACAGGCCGTCCGCGGCCAGCTCCGAGGTTTCTCCGGTCACCGTGTCGTGCAGGACGACGGCGCTGACCACACCGTCGGCACCCTTGATCTCGGAGACCGTCGCGTTCCAGACCACCTCGATCTTGTCGTTCTTCATGGCGCGCTCGACCATGATCTTGGACGCCCGGAACTCGTCGCGACGGTGCACGATCGTGACCTTGGACGCGAACTTGGTCAGAAACGTCGCCTCCTCCATGGCCGAGTCCCCACCACCAACCACCACCACATGCTGGTCGCGGAAGAAGAACCCGTCGCAGGTGGCGCAGGCGGAGACGCCCGACCCCCACAATTCGTCCTCGCCAGGCACGTCGAGGCGTCGTGGCTTGGCGCCCGTGGAAATGATGACCGCCTTGGCGAAGATCTCCACGCCAGCGGACGTGACCACGCGCTTGGGGTGCGATGTCAGGTCCACCTCGGTGACGTCATCGGTGAGGTACTTCGTCCCGAACCGTTCGGCCTGTTCGCGCATGTCCTGGATCAGTTGCGCGCCGTGGATGCCCTGCGGGAACCCGGGGTAGTTCTCGACCTCGGTGGTCAAGGTCAGCTGGCCGCCCGTGGGACCGCCAGCTTGCACGCCCTCGATGACCAGTGGTTCGAGGTTGGCCCGCGCGGCATAGGTCGCGGCGGTCAGGCCGGCGGGGCCGGAGCCGATGATGATGACGTCGCGCGTCGTGCCGTGGAACTCGCTCATGAAGTTCGATGTCCTGGGTGGGTTCGTCGCCGACGCTAACTCCCCGTGGGCCACATGGCATTCCTGCCGCATCGCCACCGCGCAGCGACCGTTCGCGCCGGGGGGCGCCGACGCTGGCACTGCAACGAGGTGGGCGCGACGGCGGTTGCCGCCGCGTACGGTCGGCGCCGCCCCCGGGAAACCCCGATGACCTCGTCCTCGTCCAGACCTCAGCGAGACCATGCCCGAGCCTGTCGCCTGCGCGCGTCACCCCCGGACCCAGACGCGGTTGCGTTGCGCCATCTGCGAAACCCCGATCTGTCCCGCCTGTGCGGTGACCACCCCGGTCGGCATGAAGTGTCCGGTTGACGCCCGCCAGCCGAGGTCGGCGCGGGCGCTCGGGTCGCCGCGCCAGCTGGGGCGCGCGCTGGCAGCGGCGGTGTTTGGCGCCGCTGCAGGCGCCCTGGGCCTTGCGGTCGTGATCACCGTGACCGGTGGCGTGTTCGTCCTGCTGTTGTCGTTCGGGGCGGGCATCCTGCTGGGCGATGCCGTGAAGCGGGCTGCCGAGGGAAACGGTGGGCCGAGGTTTCGCACGATCGCCGTGGTGGCCGCCTGCGCGATGGTCGGGGCGCTGTGGGTCGCCGGTAGCGGCCCACCGCGCGGCCTTGGCCTGCTCATGCTCCCCGCGGCGGGCTACGGCGCCTCTACGAGGTTCCCGTGGGCGTGAGCAGCCCGGCCGCGCCATCCTGATTGCGCGCCGCTACCCACCTCACCTGGCGATCAGTTGAGGAGAGCGCAACGCTGACCGCTGAGAGACAGGCGGGCGCGGGCGATGAGCGAGTCGACGTGCTGGACGCCGACGGCCCGCCCGACGTTGAACAAACCCGACGAGCGTGATGGACAGGTGGTGTTCGAGCGCGGCAACCTTCGCGCGGCGGTAGGCGCGGATGCCATGTCGGCCATGCACGACGCGCCGACGACTGATCGTTGCGTCGCGTCGCTTGCTGGCACCGCGTCGTGCGGGCGGGGTTCGTTCAGGCGGCGTCGAGCAGCGTTGCCGTGGGCGGTGGCGGCTGGGCACGGGCGAGTTCTTCGAGGACGACCTGGACGACCCAGCTGTCCTCGGCAGGGTCACCCCAGTACTGCGGTGGCTTGAGTGCCGCGGCGGGACGGTCGGGATCGTGACCGGGGGCCGCTCCCGCGGGAGCGCCGGGCAGCGCCCGCGACCAGGTCCAGCCATGCTCCGGTCGCTCCTCGGATCAACATCAGCACCCGGCGCGACCGCGCATCCAAGACCTGGCAAGCGGCCGGAGCAGGACGGCAAGGGCTACCGTGGGCGCGACGAGGCCGGCCGCGCATGGGTCGGCCGCGACGTGATGGAGCCGCGATGGAAGTCCCGGAACGCGACGATCCGCGCGATCGAATCGTGATCGACCACCGGCCCTGGGGCAGCTTCACCCGGTTGGCGTTCAACGAGCTCTGCACCGTCAAGCTGATCGAGGTCAGCGCTGGCGAGGCGTTGAGCCTGCAGTACCACCACCACCGCGATGAGCTCTGGATGGCCCTCGACGACGGGCTGGAGATCCAGATCGACGACGTTGCGACCCTGTCCAAGGCCGGCGAGTTCTACCTGGTCCCCAAGGGCGCGACCCACCGCGTGACCGCCCACGCCACCGCGGGCCGGTTCATCGAGGTCGCGTACGGCGAGTTCGACGAGCACGACATCGTGCGTCTCGAGGACCGCTACCAGCGCTGAGCCCGGCCCCGCGTGGTCGGGTCAGGTGTCGAACTGCTGGAAGAACATGATGTGGCAGTCCGACGTGCCGAATGCGTACAGCTCGAGGCGTCCGAAGCCGCCGTCCGGGGACCGTGACGCAAGGACGGCGACCAGGGCAGGCTCGCCATCGAAGGTCGCGGCCTCGAGCCACAGGGGCAGGAGCTCGCGGCCTTCGGTGTACAGCACCGGGAGGCATTGGTTGGCCAGCGCGATGGTCGCCTCGGCCGCGTCGGCAAGGGCCAACTCGAGCGGGCTGGAGCTGGAAGGCTCGTCAGCCAGAATGTCGTCGCTGGCGGTCCCGGGGGCAGCAGTGGCGTCCGCGGCATCCTCGCCCGAAGTGCTGCCGGCCGATGCAGCAGTGGTGGTCTCGCCCATGGCACGCCCGGAGGGGTCGACCGCAAGGCCGAGCAGGCCCGCCTGCGTGGCGAGGCCTGACGGGTCGCTGGCCGCGGCGGCCAAGGTTTCAAGCAGGCGGGCGTTGCTGGCCAACGCCCCGAAGGTCTCCCGGTCGTAGCGGCCACCGTTGGCCAGGACCGGCTCCGGCATCGCCGCAGCCGCCGCCATGTCGGCCGCGCTGCCGGCATCGCCGTCGACTGCCATCTCCTCGGCCGAACTGCGCGCAGCATCCGTCGAGGTGGCCGCCGAGTCCGCCGAGGACGGCGGCCGGGTCACCACCACAGCAGCGGCGACGACGGCCGCCGCGGCGGCGATGCCGGCACCGACCCGTTGGAAGCGATGCCGCCGCAGCTCGCGGCGGCGCGCCAGTTCGGTTGCGGGGACGACCACCGCGCGGGCGTGGTCGCCAGCCTCGGCCCGGACCGCAGCCCGGAGGTCGGCCTGGAACGTGGCGGACGGTGCGGGATCAGCCAGTGATCCGAGGAGGTCCTCGGCCTGCCGCAGCCGTTCGAGGGTGGCGCGCAGCGAGGGGTCACGGGCGAGTTCGGCGGCGATGGCCGCCTGCTCGTCCGCGCCCATGTCTCCTGCCAGGTAGGCAGCGAGGCGCTCGCCGGTCGTCACGTGCTGGTCCTTGGCTGTGCCGCGTTCGCGGCGGGTCGGTCAGGGTCGGTCGTGAAATGGGTGCAGGGAGGGTCGTCGGGTGTTCTGCGGTGGGACGCCGGCCGGTCGGTGATGGTTCCCCGTGGAACATCTCACCCGGGAGGCGCGCGAGGGCCGCCCGCGGGCGGGGTGGTGGCCGACGTGGGCCCGGCGAGGTCGCGCGCGGCGCGCGGCGGCAAGGGGTCGTGGTCGTGGTTGGCATCCAGCACGGGGGCAAGGAGCTCCGCCAGCTTGGCCCGGGCGCGGAACACCCGTGACTTCACGGTGCCGACCGGCAGGTCGAGCGTGGCGGCGACTTCGGCGTAGTCGCGGCCCTCGATCGAGCACAGGATGATCAGCGTGCGTGACAGCTCGTCGAGTTGGTCGAGCGCGTGCTGAACCTCGATGGCCAGTTCCGCGCCGGCGTGCTCGTCACCCCCGGCCAGGTCCAGGCCGGCCGCTGCGGCCGTTTCCCCGACATCCACCACGGGGGTCTGGGGCCGTCGATCACGGGCCCGGGCGCGGTCCTTGCAGGCGTTGACGGCGATCCGGTAGAGCCAGGTCGACACCTTGCTGTCACCGCGGAACTGACCAGCCCGGCGAACGACGGCGATGAAGGTGTCCTGGGTCGCGTCCTGCGCGTCGGCGTGGTTGCCGAAGAACCGGTAGCAGATCGCGTAGATGCGGCGTTCGTACCGGTTCACCAGCTCGACAAAGGCATCCTCGCGCCGGCTGCCATCGCCGGCAGCTGCCGCGGCGAGGACGTCCTCGTCGGTGGTGGCGTCGTCCACAGGCGCTCCCCGGAGCACAGTCAGCCGGGCCCGACGAATCGGACCTCGCGGATGCCGGCCTGGAAGAGGCCGTCGTCAGTTGCGGCAAGTTGGGTGAACCACAGCAGCCAGTAGCGCGCCGTGGTCTGGGTCGCAAGCGTAAGCGTCGTGACCGCGTTGTCGGCGGTGGTGGTGAGTACGGGGCGACCCCACCCGATGATCCCGTCAACCGGATCGGGGAGCTGCGAGGCGGAGTAGAGCTCCACCATCGGCCCGGCGCGGTCGAGGTCGAGGACGACCTCGAGGATCGCGGGTTCGCTGCCGCCGAGGTCGAACCAGATGCCGACGCCGGCCTTGAGCCCGCCGAAGACGGCGGAACCGCGGTAGCGCTCGGTCGTCCACTGCGTGGTCAGGTCACCGTCGTGGGCCAGGACCACCTGGTCCGGGTGCTCCTCCGCGGGGGCACCGAACGGATCGAAGTCCGACGCCGCCAGGATGGACTGGATCGGCCCAGACAGCGGTGTTGGCGGGACCGGATCCGCGTCCAGCGCGTTGGCGATCAGCAGGACCCCAACGGCGACCGCCAGCCCGGCCGCGATCGCCAGCATGAACCGCAGCACGCCAGATCGTCCCCGATCACGCGCGTCGGGAACGGTGTCGCTGACGGCGGCACCGGCTCGGCCGCCACCGCCGATCAGCGTGGCTGTCAGGTCGATCGGATCGGACGGGACGATCCGCGCCAGTTGCTCGGCCAGTGCTGCTCCGTGGGGCGGGCGGTCACCCGGATCGCGGCGCGTGGCGCGCACGATCACCGCATCGAGGTCGCGAGGGACGTCGGCGCGCAGCTGCCGTGGCGGGACAACCTCTCGGGTCAGGCGGGCGGACGCCGTGGCGGTCGGCGTGTCTCCCTCGAAAGCGGGGCGTCCGACCAGGCATTCATACAGCACCACGCCCAGCGAGTACACGTCGACGCGCGGGTCGGCGGTGCGTCCCTGGAGTTGCTCGGGGGCAAGGTAGGTGGCCGTTCCTACGACCTTGCCCTCCTCCGTGAGCGACGTCGCGGTGTCGTCGACGGCGGTCGCGATGCCGAAGTCGGTGATCTTGGCGACGCCGCTGCGGGTCAGCAGCACGTTGGCGGGCTTGACGTCGCGGTGGATCAGGCCAGCCGCGTGCACGACGCCCAGGCCCGTCGCGATCTGTTCCCCCAGGGCGGCCGCGACCAGCGGGTCAAGCGGCCCGGTCGTGCGCAGCACCTGCTTGAGCGACGGTCCGTCGACGTACTCCATCACCAGGTAGACCAGGTCGCCCTGCTGGCCGGTGT
>Ga0326597_10008084_pt1 | contig 14241 bp, 10 predicted proteins | sample RVTome_12_FD_203789 | JGI IMG/M metagenome (GOLD analysis project Ga0326597, IMG submission 203789) | Soil microbial communities from uranium-contaminated site in the Upper Colorado River Basin, Wyoming, United States - RVT100D185 | ecosystem: Environmental > Terrestrial > Soil > Contaminated >... | reverse complement strand
TCCTCCCACTGCCTCCTGGTAAGCCGTGTGCGGGAAATCCGCATGCACGGTTTGAACGGGGGTCGTACTCACAGCACCGCGCTCGCGCGGTGTGGACAGTAGGATCTACCAATGCGCAGGCGAGCGTTTCTCAAGTCCACGGTGGCCGCGGGCGCTGGTACCCTTGCGGTGGGGGTCGTTACACCGAGTGCCGTGGCCAGGGGCCAGCGCGCGCCGGCTATTGCCACGCGCAGGCCGACGCGCATCATCATGGGCGGCTACGGTCCGGCGACTACGGGCTTCAGTCTGGCGCTCAAGAAGATAGGGGACCGCCTCGTCGCACGGTTCGGCAGCGATGTCGAGGTCAAGTACGTCTACAACATCCTCGATCTGGGCTACCGGGGGGAGGACATTCTCTGGCTGGTCGAGAGTGGCGTCCTGACGCTGGGTTACCAATCGAGCAGCTACCTGACCGAACGGGTGCCGGACCTTGGTATTGCCGATCTGCCGTTCCTGTTCCCCGATACGACCGCGGCCAGAGCCGCTATGGACGGGCGGCTGGGCCAGGTGCTGACGGAACGGATCGAGGCCGGCATGGACTACCGGATACTGGGTTGGTTCGAGAACGGTTTCCGCCACGTGTCGAACAGGGTAAGGCCGGTTCGAATGCCAGCCGATCTCGCCGGTATGACGATCCGTGTGCTGCCGAGCAAGGTTCAAGCGCGCACGTTCGAGTTGCTTGGTGCCGAGCCGAGGATCATGGATCTTTCGGAGGCGATCGCTGCGGTGAAGGCAGGCACGCTCGACGCGCAAGAGAATCCGTTTTTCAACACCGTCACCTACGGCGTGCACACGTTTCATCGATTTCACACCGCGACGGGTCACTTCTATCTCTCGCGCCCGATATTCGTGCACCGGCCATCCTTCGATGCGTGGCCGATGGATCTGCAGGATGAAATGCGCGCGGCCGTCGGTGAGGCGGTGGACTTCCAGCGCGATCTTCACGTCAAGGAAGAGGATGGGGCGGCTGCGGATATTCGTGCCGCGGGCGGACAGATTCTCGAACTCACCCCCGAGCAGCACGAAGCGTTCGTCGCGGCGGTGACGCCCATCTACGGCGAAGCCCGCCAGCAGTACAGCCAGGAGCTCCTGTCGATGGTGAATTTCTAGCGCTTGTGGGGTGCTGCGTCACCGTGCTGCGGCTGGTGTTCCACCCCAGAGTCGTCAGCGTTCACCCGCGTTGACTCCGTGTTCGGTCGCCCGGTCTTCTCCACCCGAGCACCCTACTGCGCACAGTTCGCTCGGCTGGCGGGTCACCCTCAGGGGCCGCGCGCCCTAGAAGGCAGGTCAGCCCATGCGGGGTTAGTTCAAGTCATCCGACAGATCGTACGCCGCGACGATGTTCTCGTTCATATGGGGAACGAGCAGGATGTTGCCCGCCGGTACGAACGCGATGTCGGCGCTTCCCGGCATGAAGGTACGGAGCTCTCGAATCTCGCCCGCCGCGCTGACCTGCAAGATCTTGCCGGCGACGAAGTCCGACACGATGAAGCCACCTCTGCCGTCGAGTTCGAGACCGTCGATATTGGCGAACGGTTCCGGCGTGATGAACGTCTTCTGCTTCGTCTGTAGGTCGAGCGCGAACAGATGCCCCGGAACGTCTGTCGAGAAGTCCTGGTTCGGCTTCCCCCAGCCGCCGACGATGAGGCGGGTGCCATCCACGAGCAGGCCATTGGGCCACTCGAGCTGCTCACCTTCGGCAAAGACCGTCGCCGTGTCGCCACTGATGGCGTAGATGCGATTGGCCATCAAGTCGGAGACGTAGACCGTTCCATCCGGTCCGATCGCCACGTCGTTCAGGAACATCGCGCCGGTGATGGCGACGCGGGTCGTGACCAGTCCGGTGGCGATCTCGATACCAACCACTTCGTCGATGTCCGCGGTCCAGAGGGTTCCGTTGTAGCCGCGCAGTCCCTTCGGCGCATTGAGCCCTGTCACGAATGCCGGCGAGATGATCGTTCCGTCGCCGCCAAGCTTGACGATGCGACCGTTGCCGTCGCGGCCATCTGGCATGCCGGCGATCTGCGAGGAGAAGATGAAGCCGGAGTCTGAGTCGACGTACACGCTCTCCGGCGTTTCAATCCCGTCAGTGACGCGCCACCCGGCGGCGACCGGCGCGGACTCCGGGGCTGACGGCAGCGCTCCGTCAGTGGCTTGCTCCTCCGTAGGTTGGCCGCCGCAGGCGACCAACAGCAGGGGAACGGACAACGCGGCGGCCTTGGCAAGACGAACAGATGTCGTAAGTACGGACATGATTCTCCTCTGAAGCGAGCGACTGGACCTACACGGACAACATTCGCTCGATGAGGCGAGGCGCCTCGGCGAGCAACTCGCCAACCCGCGAGGCGTCCTTGCCGCCCGCTTCGGCGAAGTCTGGACGCCCGCCCCCGCCGCCACCAACGATCGGGGCAAGCTGCTTCACGACTTGACCGGCCGGCACCCTCTTGGTCAGATCACCGGTTACCCCCACCACAATCGTGACCTTGCCGTCAGTCGGACAGGCGAGAATGACGACGCCGCTTCCGATGATCGACCGCTGCTGGTCGACCAGCGCGCGCAGGCCGTCCTTGTCGAGGCCGGAGACCTCGCGGGCGATGACCTTCACCCCGGAGACCTCCGTTGCTCCGTCTGACTGTCCGGTCGACGCCCCGCCGAGCGCGACCTGCATCCTGGCCTGTTGCAGTTCGCGTGCGAGCCGTTTCGTATCGTCCTGCAGGGCTTCGATGCGTGCCGCCACTTCAGAGGGCCTGGCGTTGAGCGCCGTCCCGATGCCCGCAAGCACGGCCCGATCTCGCTGAAACATCGCCAGCGAGTCGAAGCCCGTGACCGCCTCGATTCGACGAACACCAGCAGCGACACCGCTTTCGGCGGCGATCACACACATCCCGATGTCCCCTGTCGCCCGTACGTGTGTGCCACCGCAGAGTTCGACGCTGAGGCCAGGAATCGAAACGACTCGCACGCGGTCACCGTACTTCTCACCGAAGAGCGCCATGGCACCACCGGCAATCGCCGACTCGGTGTCCTGGATCGCCGTTTCGACGCCTACGTTCCGCAGCACACCCTCGTTGACGACTCGCTCGATCTCGAGCTGCTGGGCTGATGTGAGAGGCGTCCCATGGGCGAAGTCAAACCGGAGCCGATCCGGAGCCACGAGCGATCCCGCCTGCTTCACGTGTGTTCCCAGAACCTGGCGCAGGGCTGCGTGCAACAGATGTGTAGCCGTGTGGTTGCGTCGAATCGCGTCGCGAACGGCCGCGTCAACCTCCGCCCGTACGCGGCCACGATACGACAACGTGCCGCTGGTGACCCGAACCGCGTGAAATCGTGGCAAGCCTGACGGACCCTTGATCACATCGTTTACGGTCGCCTCAGCATCACCTGATCTGAGCCTGCCGCGGTCTGAAACCTGACCACCGGACTGCACGTAGAATGGCGTGTCCGCGAGCGCGACGAATCCGTCCGCGCCTGCGCTCAGGTGTTCGGTCGGTCGGCGATGGGCGTCGAGGAGTTCGACGATGTGCGTGTCGAGCGCCGTCACCTCGTAGCCACGAAACGTGTCCGGTATTGGACCGAGATCCGGTCGGACTTGCCACGTGGGTTCTTCGGCGGTGGCCGCGCCGAACTTACTCTTCGCCCTTGCCTGTTCTCGTTGCCCGGCCATCGCGCGTTCGAAGCCGTCGCGGTCGAATAGCAGCGCCCGCTCCTCAGCCATGTCCTCGATGAAGTCGCGAGGCAGGCCGTGTGTGTCATAGAGCCGGAATGCCGCACCGCCAGCAACGACGCGGTCGCTGGCAGCGGAACGGTCGAGCAAGTCCTCGAGGCGCGGAAGCCCGTTCGCCAGGACGGCGTCAAATCGCTCTTCTTCGCTGCGAATTACACGCGCCACCGAGTCACGGCTGGTCACGAGCTCCGGATAGGCGTCGCCAAATCCGCTGACGAGTGTATCGACCAATGTGTGTAAGAACGGTTCGGTGACACCGAGTCGCTTCCCATGTCGCATGGCCCTTCGCATGATCTTGCGGAGCACATATCCACGCCACTCGTTGGAGGGGACAACCCCGTCTGCAATCAAGAAGGTCATTGCCCGTGCGTGGTCGGCGACCACGCGCATCGATACGTCAGTCGGTGACATCGTTCCGCCGTGTGAGACGCCGGCGCGGTCACCGATCGCCGAGAGGAGTGGAGTGAACAGGTCGGTGTCGTAGTTCGATAGATGGCCCTGCAGCACTGCGGTGATGCGTTCGAGTCCCATGCCAGTGTCAATGGACGGCGCCGGGAGGGGCAGCAGCGTGCCGTCAGGCTGACGGTCGAATTCCATGAACACGTTGTTCCAGATTTCAACGTAGCGATCGCAGTCGCACTCGAGGCCCAGGCATGCGCGTCCGGCCGTCTCGCTTGCACACGGGATCTCCGCACCGCGGAAGTAATAGATCTCGGAGCAACGACCACAGGGGCCCGTATCGCCCATCTGCCAGAAGTTGTCTGCTGCCCCCAGTTCACCGATCTGCGATGACGGCAGGACGGTACGCCAGAGGGCATGCGCCTCCTCGTCGCGGGGCACCTCTGTGTCACCTTCGAACACCGTGGCAAAGAGGCGGTTCGGCGGCAGATGCCACTCGTCGGTGAGCAGACCCCAGACAAGCGGGATGGCCTCACGCTTGAAGTAGTCGCCGAAAGAGAAGTTGCCGAGCATCTCGAAGAACGTGTGATGACGGAGCGACGGCCCCACGTTGTCGAGATCGTTGTGCTTGCCGCTCACGCGCATGCACTTCTGCGCTGACGTGCCCCGCGAGTACGACCGGGTGTCCAGACCCAAAAAGAGATCCTTGAACTGGTTCATTCCGGCGTTGGTGAAGAGCAGCGTCGGGTCGTCGTGCGGCACGAGCGACGAGCTGGCGACAACTCTGTGCTGATGGCGCTCGAAGTACCCGAGAAAGGAGCGGCGAACGTCGTTAGCGCTCTTCGTCATGGCCGGCATTCTTGGTACGGTCCCTGATGGCAGCAGACACGCGGTGTGGGTCGAAGCCCTGCGTCAGCAAGTAGCGGTGTACGCGCCGGATCGATGCCGGCTCATCAAGCGACTGGCCATGGCTGACCCTCCGATCGATCGCCTGTCGAATGAGGAGGTCCTCGTCGAGTCCGCCAAACACCTCGTCGACGGCGGCTCCTGCGAGATCGTTCGCGATACCGATGGCGTTCAGCTGGCGAAGCACCCGTCGCCGGCCGTGTCGCTTGACGTGGGCCTCCGTTCTGGCGCAGGCAATCGCGGTCCGACCGTCATCCACCGCCCGCTCGCTGCGAAGGCGGGCGAGGGCCGAGTCAATCTCTTCAGTGTCGAATGCACGGCGGGCCAGTCGTGCGCGCACCTGAGCTTCGGACAACTCGCGCCGCGCGAGCCATCGTAGGCCGGTCATGTAGGCGTCAGCCATCAGTCCAGTTTACCGCGGCTACTTTCCTCGGTGCAGCGGAGTCGACGGTCTGGATGGGTTACTGAGTGAAACGAGTGATCTGGTGCCTCGTGACTGTGGGCTTCAACGAAGGCCTGTCGGTGGCGCGCATACCGTTGCGTGCCATGTCTTCGATCGCGGGCTCGGTCGTGCTGGCGATGCCCTGCATCTTCAGTTTGAAGTCGTCAGGGCTCGAGGCCCAGCGGAGCGCGACCTCTTTGGTAATCAGCCCTCGTTCGTAGAGCACGAAGATCGACTGGTCGAACGTTTGCATGCCGTACTGTGAGGTGCCCTGGGCGATCGCGCCGTGAATCAGATTGGTCTTCTCAGGCTCGGTGATGCAGCCTTTGATGAAGGGGGTGTTGACCATGACCTCGACAGCCGGAACGCGACCGACGCCGTCCGCTCTTGGCAGAAGGCGCTGCGAAACGATCGCCTTGAGCACACTCGAGAGCTGAAGGCGGATCTGTTTCTGCTGATGAGGTGGAAACACCGAGACGATGCGGCTGATCGTCTCGGTCGCATCCAGCGTATGCAGGGTCGACAAGACCAGGTGACCGGTTTCGGCCGCATGCAGCGCGGTTTCGATCGTCTCGAAGTCGCGCATCTCGCCCACGAGAATGACGTCCGGGTCCTGCCGAAGCGAGCTGCGCAGCGCCTGAGAGAACGAGTTCGTATCAACGCCGATCTCTCGCTGGCAAAAAATGGACTTCTTGTCGCGGTGGAGGTACTCGATCGGGTCTTCAACGGTCATGACGTGACACGTTCGCGTGTCGTTGATCTCGTCGAGCATCGCCGCAAGGGTCGTGCTCTTGCCGCAACCCGTCGTTCCAGTCACCAGCACCAGGCCCCGTTCCTCGGTCGCAATCCTCTTGATGACCGTCGGCAGCATGAGGCTCTGCCGTGACTGCACCTGTACTGGAATGACCCGAAAGACCATTCCGATCGTGCCGCGTTGATGGAACGCGTTGCAGCGGAAGCGACCGAGCCCAGGCACGCTGTAGGCGAGATCGATCTCGTGTTCAAGCTGGAATCGGTCGCGGTACGGGGCGGGGAGCACCTTCGCCGCAATCGCCAACATCGACTCGTTGTCAAGACGACGGTCGGGCGTCGCCGGCTGCAAGGCTCCGACGATGCGCAACATTGGGAAGTTACCCACCTTGAGGTGCAGGTCCGAGGCACCTCGCTCGACAGCGATGGTCAGCAGTTCGTTGATATCCATCTCTTCCAAGGGGATATCGGCCGCTGGAGTGTCAGGAGATAGGTGGGGAGCCTAGGCGTCCAGGTACTGCAGCCAACCGTGCGAATCCGACGATTCTCCCCGCACGATCTCGAAGAAGCGCTGCTGAATCGCCTCGGTGACCGGTCCACGGCGGCCGGCGCCGACTGTGATTCGGTCGACTGATCGGATGGGAGTGACCTCGACCGCCGTGCCGGCGAAGAAAACCTCGTCGGCCGCGTACAGCGTTTCCCGTGGCAGGGTCTGCTCACGCACCTCGAACCCGAGGTCGCTGGCCAGTGTGATCACGCAGTCGCGTGTGATGCCGGCCAGTACGGAGTTGCCGATTGGCGGCGTCCGAATGATGCCGTCGCGGATGACGAAGAGATTCTGTCCACTGCCCTCACTGAGGTTGCCGTAGGTGTCGAGTGCGATGGCTTCCGTGTAGCCGTCCGCAGTGGCCTCCATCTTGATGAGTTGCGCGTTGGCATAGTTGGCAACGCTCTTGGCCATGGCCGGCGTCGTGTTCGGTGCGTTTCTGGCCCAAGTCGAAATCTTGACGTCGATGCCCTCTTCGACGGCCTCCTTCGAGTAGTAGGACGGCCATTCCCAGACCAGAATCGCCACGTCGACGGGGCAGGCGGCTGGGTGTACGCCGAGCGTGTCGTAGCCGCGATAAATCAGTGGACGGATATAGCAAGCCCTGAACTTGTTCACCTTGATCAACGCGATCACCGCGTCTGTCAGGGTCTGCTGGTCGAACGGCACTCCCATTCGATACACCCGCGCCGAGTCGAACAGCCGGCGCATGTGGGCGTCGAGCCTGAAGCAGGCAGGTCCCTTCACGGTGTCGTAGCAGCGCGCGCCTTCGAACACCCCGCTTCCGTAGTGGACGACGTGCGACGCAATATGAATCTTCGCGTCAGCCCAGTCGACCAGTGAACCATTCATCCAGATCTTGCCCGTGCCCGGAAACGACATAGAGTCCCCCTTACGTGATCCTATACCGGTTGCCAGGCGGCCAGACGGGACGGGTTGGCTCCTGCTATTGCGACTCGCGGCAGAACGGACAGCGGTCGGCTCGTGCCGGCAGCGGTTTGCGGCAGTGCCAGCAGAACCTGGCTTGCGGCGTTTCCCGAGCTCTCAAACGCGACTGGATCTCTGCCACGCTTTCGTCGCCGGCTGGAGAAGGTGAGGGGCCGCTCCGCACGGCCTTGCGAGGTGTCGCCTTGCGCGCGGCAAGCGTGTCGTCGAGTAGTTGTGACGCCGTCTGGTACCGCGTGGCGACGTCAGGATCGAGGGCCTTGAGGATGATGTCGCTGATGGCTCCAGGAATCTTGCTGTTCTTGATCCTCGGCGAGACGAGAAAGTCGCCTCGTCTGAGGCGTTCCATATCCCCTGGCGAAGGGGTGTCGTACGGAAGGGCGCCGGTGAGCATCTGGTACATGGTCACGCCCACCGAGTAGACGTCGCTGGCGAACACGGCTTTGCCGTGAAACTGCTCGGGTGCCATGTACGGGGGGCTTCCGATCACCGTGGTGCCGTGCGCGGCGATCTCGAGAAACCGGGACGTGCCGAAATCGCTGACCTTGAGTAGCCCGGCTTCGGAGATGAGCATGTTGCCAGGCCGGAGATCCCGGTGAAGAATGCCGGCGCGGTGGGCGTGATCGACGGCATTGCAGATCTGGCACGTGAAGTCCAGCGCACGGTTCACGTCGAGCGCACCCTGACGGACGATGAGATGCTCGAGGGTCTCGCCCGCAACGTACTCCATCACAATGAAGAAAACGTCCTCCTGCTTCTCCGCCGTGAGGACGGTCACGATGTTCGGGTGACTCATCGACGCGAGGAGGCGGGGCTCCTTGAGCAGCTGGCTGAAATCGAGGTTCTGCTTGTGAGGGACCTTGAGGGCGACCTTCTTGTCGATCCATGTATCCTCGGCGAGGTACACGCTTCCGAATCCACCGCTCCCGAGGGCAGACAGCACGCGGTATTTGCCGATGGTCTGGCCTCGAAAGAACACCGACGGATTATACAGGGGCGATCCAGGCGCAAATCGGAACTGTTGGATAATCGCAGCGTGCCCGTTCGATTCCATGCACCCGACGCAGAACGGCCCGGCGATGTGGTCCATCTACCGCGCGAGGAAGCGGAGCACCTGGTGCGGGTGCTTCGGCTCACAGCCGGCACGACCGTGCGGGTGTTCAACGGTCGCGGCGGCGAGTTCGACGCGACGATTGACACCGCCAACAGGTCTGGTGCGCAGGTCCGCGTGCGGGTTCGGCGAGAGCCTCAGTCAGAAGCGCGCGTGGCGGTCACGCTCGTGCAAGCCGTGCTCAAAGGCGACAAGATGGACGGCGTCGTCCGGGATGCGGTGATGATGGGCGTCGCGGCGATTCAGCCAGTGGTCACCGCACGCAGCGAGGTTCCGCTGACGTCACTTCGGCGTGGGCACAGACGGGAGCGTTGGCTGCGCATTGCGGTGTCGTCGGCCAAGCAAAGTGGTCGCGCAGTCGTCCCGCTGGTGTTGGAGCCGCGCCCCTTCGACGAGGTGACGGCCGCACTTGGCGACTCGTTCGCAGCCAGTCAGGTGCTGATGTTCGTTGAACCGTCGGCCGGTGCTCTCGCGATCTCACCTGGCAGTCTTGACTTGGAGCCACCCGGCGCGTGTGCCATCTTGACCGGACCGGAGGGCGGTTGGACCCCGGAAGAAGTCGCGCGTGGGTGCGACATCGGCACCTTGGTTGGTCTCGGCAGTCGTACCCTGAGGGGCGACTCGGTGGCACTGGTGGCGATGGCGGCGCTGCTGACCCACTGGCGGGCGCTCTAGCTCGGCGCGCACGAACATCGACACGCACGGGCGGGCACCGAGGAGGCCTGGCGGTTCACGACGACGCAGTGGCGCCACGAAGGGTTGCGGCGGCAGCGTTCGAGGCCGGACCGGGTACAATTCGACCGCATGACCGGACTGCTCGTATCACTTGTGCTGATGGCCGCCGGCGCGGCGCAGGGCGGAGCGTCGATTTCGGGTGTGGTCCTGGATCCGTCGGGCTCTGTGGTGCCAGACGCAGTTGTTCGCGTCGAGGCGTCGGGCGTCACGGTGAGCGAGGTTCGCACCACCACGGACGGGCGATTCCATGTCCCCGGCGATACGACCCGCCAGGCGCGCGTCGTGGTGACCGCTGTTGGGTTCGCGCCCCACACTACAGAGGTCGGCGCGGGCAGCGGTGAGCTTCGAATTACGCTCGAGCCGGCGCCCTTCTTCGAGGCGGTGAACGTCACGACCTCCCGCACGACCATTCCCAGGGCCGATCCAACGGTGACCGTCACGGTGATCTCGTCGAAGGAGCTGCTGAACTCCGCCGCCGTGTCAATCGATGACGCCTTGAAGATGGTGCCCGGCTTCACGCTCTTTCGGCGGACCTCGTCTCGGGTGTCGAATCCGACCGCGCAGGGCGTATCACTGCGTGGCGTCGGTGGGTCCGGGCCGAGCCGGTCATTGGTGCTCGCCGACGGCATCCCACTCAACGACGCCTTTGGCGGGTGGGTGTACTGGGACAAGATTCCGCAGGCGGCCATCGATCGCATCGAAGTACAACGTGGCAGCGGGAGCGATCTGTATGGCGCTGACGCGGTTGGCGGCGTCGTGCAGATCCTGACGGTGCGTCCCGGACGGCCGACGGCTCGGGCGCTCGTTGAGGGCGGCAATCTGTCCACCGGCCGCGTATCGGTGATGGGTGGCGGTCGCACGGGCGGGTGGAGCTACAGCGCCGCGGGGGAGTGGTTCCAGACGGACGGGTACATCCTGGTGTCGGAGGACCAGAGCCCAGGCATCGCACCGCGTGGTCCGATCGACACGGAGGCAGGCTCCGAGCATCGATCCGCGCTGCTGACTGTTGGCTACCAGGCAGCGAACGGCTGGCGCCTGGACGCGAGCGGAAGTGTGTTCGACGAAGACCGTTTGAACGGCACCCCGGCGGTCACGAATGCGACGGCGTCACGTCAGGCCGCGGTGGACGTGGCCGGTGGCGTGGGCGGCGGCCTCCTCTCGTTGCGCGGGTTCGTCGGCACCCAGGGGTACGATCAGACCTTTGCGGCCGTCGACGCCACACGGACCACCGAACGGCTGGTCAGAGTGCAGCGGGTTCCGACCGACGTCGCCGGCTTCGGTGCGCAGTGGGTGCAGCCGCTCGGTCGGCATGCCCTGTTGATCGGCGGTGAGACCCGTGCGATCGAGGGGACGGCCATCGAGACGCCGTTCAACGCGCAGGGACTGGCACTGGCGACGAGCCGGAACGGTGGCCGCCAGCGGCTTGGCTCCGGCTTTGCCCAGATGACCTTCAACGTGAACGATCGGCTGACGGTCGTGGCGGGAGGGCAGGGGAGCGGCTGGCACACGGAGTCGGCGAACACAGGCCGCAGCAGAACCCTTGGCTCCTTCAACCCCCGCGGCTCGGTTGCCTACCGCATTGGGCAAGGTGTGGCGCTGCGCGCATCTGCGTATCGGGGTTTTCGCGCACCCACGCTCAACGAGTTCTATCGCGGTTTTCGTGCCGGCAACACCCAGACCAACCCGAACGAGTCGCTGCTGCCAGAGCGGCTGAGCGGCGGCGACGGGGGCGTCCAGATCAGTCGCGGTTCAGTGTCGGCACGCGTCACCGCGTTCTGGAACATCCTGGACGACGCCATCACGAACGTGACACTGTCGAGCACGCCCACACTCATTACCAAGCAGCGCGCCAATGCCGACAGGATTCAGGCCGCCGGCTTCGAGTTCGAGGGAGATGTGCGGGTGACGCCGGCGATCACGCTGACCGTGGCGAGTGGGATTCTCAACTCCACTTTCAAGGGGGACTCGGATCTGCGCAACAACCGGGTGCCGCAGATCCCGAAGTACAACATCGGCCTCGGGGCACGATACGTCGATCGCGGCTGGACAACGTCCGCCCAGTTGCGCGTTACGGGCGCGCAATATGAGGACGACCTCAATGAGTTCTTGCTCAGGCGAGCGACCGTGCTCGACGCGTACGCGGGCCGAAGCCTGCGCCGACAGGTACAGGTGTTCGTGGCGGTCGAGAACGCCTTCGACAACGAGTACGACGTCGGTCGAACACCGTTCCTCACCACCGGCTTGCCACGGACGGTCAGGGTGGGCGCGCAGATCGCGTTGCCGTAGGGTGTGAAGCGTCGCTGGCAGAGGAGCCAGAGGCCAGCGGTGTAGGAGACATCAGTGGGCCGGGTCAGTACACGCACCGTGACTCGACGACGTGCATCGGCAGCGATGCAGAGAGCGATGGCGGCCGGAGGATTGCTGGTCGCCGGTCTGTGTTGGGTGGAGCTGAACGCGGTCCATGCCCAGCCCCAGGCCGGCGCGCCACCTGCCGAGTCGCGGGCCACGCTCGTGCTGACCAACGGCAAGATCATCACCGTTGACGAGCGATTCGCGATAGCCCAGGCAGTAGCGATTCGTGGTGATCGGATCGTGGCCGTCGGGACCAATCAACAGATCGACCGCCTCGTTGAGTCCGGCACACGTCGGATCGACCTGCGTGGCCGCGCCGTGATTCCTGGACTCATCGACAACCACATGCACCTGCTGCGGTATGGCACCACGTGGCGATACGAGGTGCGTTGGGACGGGGTCGGGTTGCGCACGACGGCGCTCGGGATGCTTCGGGCACGCACACAGGCGGTCGAGCCAGGGGAGTGGATCTACAGTCTCGGTGGTTGGACGCTCGAGCAGTTTGCCGACAACCCGGAGCCGTTCACCCGGGAGGAGCTCGACCAGATCGCACCGAACCACCCGGTGTTTCTGCAGGCGTCCTACTTTGAAGCCTTCCTGAACAGCCGAGCGCTGCAATTGTTCGGCATTGACGGTTCGTCAGACGCGGTCGGCGTGGAGCGAGACGCGACTGGCCGCCCGACGGGCCGCCTGAACGAAGCCGGGTTTCGTGCCCTTGTTGGAAGACTGCCAGTCGCATCAGAGGAAGAGGTCGAGGCCAGCAGTCTGGGCATGATCGGCGAGCTGAATCGTGCAGGACTCACCACGGTTGGCAGCTCCGGCTGCGAAGCCGGCCTCCTCAGGCGGTATCGGCAGTGGGCCGATACCGATCGACTCAATATCCGGGTCTTCTGTATAACTCAGCCAGACGGGGGCGGCCGGATCGATCAAGTGTTGCCACAGATCGCGCGTATGAAGTTCTTTCAAGGAGACACTTACATCGATCATCACGCTTACGGCGAACATGTGCTTGGCGCCTTGTCCGATCCGATGTTCGAACACAGAGGCGAGACGCGAGCCGACGACCTGGCCGAGTGGCGACGGGTGGTGACCGAAATTGCCAAGGCTGGCTTGCCGTTACACGTTCACGCCAACTTCCGCGACACGATTGACACGTTTCTCGACCAATTCGAGGTAGTGAACAGGGAGTATCCGATCGGGAACCTCCGATGGGTGCTCGCTCATCTGAACCAGCCGACTCCCTCGCAACTTGCACGGATGAAGGAGCTGGGCCTCTACGCGGCTGTACATCCCTGGGCCGTGATCAACGGCGGCATTAACATTCGCCAGTTCGGCGATGCCGCGTATGACATGGCACCCCTCGCAGCGATTCAGCAGAGCGGTATCACATGGGGTCTTGGGAGCGACGGCAGTCGAGCGAATCAGGTTCTGCCCTTCCATACGCTGAGCTGGGCCGTGACCGGCGAAATGGTTGGTGGAAGAAGCGTGTTGCGGCAGCCGATCGGTCGTGAGGACGCGCTCATCGCCCACACGCGGAAGAACGCGTACCTGGTATTCCAGGAGGACAACCTTGGGTCCATCCAGGCCGGGAAACTCGCGGACCTTGTCGTCCTCGACCGCGACTACCTCACGGTCCCTGCAGATCAGATCAAGGACCTCAGGTCGGTGATGACGATCGTGGGCGGCAGAATTGTCTACGATCTGCAGCCCTGATTCCGTGGCGGCAGGTGTCTGACCATGGGTCTCCTGGAGATACGGGCACAGTCCAAGACCGATGACCACGAAACCCGGCACGCGTACGGGCGCGAGGGCTGTCAGGTGCGCAGGAGCCGCTCGCTGAGCACACTCCAGACCGCGAACGACAGGCGACGCCGGTGGTGTCGCGCGATGTCTTTTCGCCAGAATTGGCCGACCACCAGCTCGCAGTCAGGCCCGACGTCGCCGATCTCGAGCGGGGCCTTGTGTTCCACCGCGTAACGGGCGAGCGCGTCGGGTGACGTCCCATCGCTGTTGGCGATGATGACATCGATGGGTCGGCCGATGGCACGGCCGAGCCAGCGCGCCGACTCCGCTGCGGTGAACCCAGACATCCCGCGACCTTCAGTCAGCAGGTTGGAGATGAGGACGAGGGGGCCGCGCACGTCGGCCAACGCCTCCTTGACACCATGAACGAGGAAGGGCGGCATGAGGCTCGTGAAGAAGCTGCCTGGCCCGATGATGACGGCGTCGAAATCACGAATGGCCTCGGCGACCGATGGGTGGATCGAGACGTCCGGCTCGATCCAGAGTCG
>Ga0326597_10008083_pt1 | contig 14241 bp, 14 predicted proteins | sample RVTome_12_FD_203789 | JGI IMG/M metagenome (GOLD analysis project Ga0326597, IMG submission 203789) | Soil microbial communities from uranium-contaminated site in the Upper Colorado River Basin, Wyoming, United States - RVT100D185 | ecosystem: Environmental > Terrestrial > Soil > Contaminated >... | reverse complement strand
CAGTGGGCCTGCGCCATCGAGGCGTGGCGACGCGCCCACGCCGTTGAATTGCTCGCGGCCCTGGACGCCCTGTCCGAGTATGAGGCGCTGCAGTCCCTGGCTCGCCTCGCGTACGAATGTCCCAGCACCAGGCCCGTGCTGCGGGAGCGGGCGACGGCTCTGCTCCGGGCAAAGGCCGTGGGGCATCCGCTCCTGCCGGATTGCGTCCGCAACGATCTGCTGCTCGACGCCGACGCGGTCTCGATTTGGATGATCAGCGGCTCGAACATGTCGGGGAAGAGCACTTTCCTGCGGGCGGTGGGCGTGAATCTGCTCATCGCCATGGCCGGTGGGCATGTGTTCGCCGACGCGATGGAGTTCACACCCGTCGCGCTTGGCGCGAGCATCCGCGCCGGCGATTCACTCAGTGGTGGCGAGTCCCGCTTTGCTCACGAGTTGGGAAGGCTGAAGAAGATCGTCGCGCAGAGCGAAGAAGAGATGCCCGTCTGCTTCCTGCTGGATGAGTTGTTGCACGGCACCCATTCCCACGACCGTCGCATCGGCGCGGGCGCGATTCTGCGCAGGCTGATCCGTCGCAAGGCCGTCGGCATGGTGACGACCCACGATCTCGCCCTCTGCGAGATCAAGCCCGAACTCACGGCCACCGTCCGCAATGTCCACTTTCAAGACGACGTCGTCGATGGAGACGCAAGCTTCGACTATCGACTGCGGGACGGTGTCGTCGAGAAGAGCAACGCGCTGCGCCTGATGAAGGCCGCCGGCTTGATCGAAGACTAGTTGCAGTCGGTGGGGATGGGGGCGTTGCTGCGCCAGCGCGCCTTCACGCGGCCCCAGCTGAAGATGCCGTGCTTGAACGGTGTGGAGTTCACGCCGAGATCTTCCCAGCCGACGATCCGCCAGATCGTCTGGCACTGGCTGCCCTCTTCGATGGGGTAGTCGGCGCGGACGTAGACTGCCTGGATGCCGCGCATGAAGTCGAGCAGCCCATTGGCATCGAGCAGCTGGCCATTCACGCCGTATTCGCGGCGCAGGCTCCCCGCGTAGGGACCGTCCGTAACGGGCTCCCAGGAGGTCGGCACGCCCATGGGTGCCTGGTCGAAGTTCAGTTGCAGACCGACGATCGGATCCGGCGGCGGCTGGCAGGTGGAGTCCACGCGAACCCCCTCCAGATCCGCGAAGATGCGGCCGGCGATCGCCAACTCTTCGTCCCGATTCCACAGGGGCGAGATGCCCAGCGACTCGGCGTCCACCGCCTGAAGGGCGAATTGGAAGGAGGAAGCCAGGAGCTTTCCGAGGTCGTCGACGCTCTCCGCCGTGTACGCGCGGCGGTAGCGCACCACGGTCTCGTCGGGAGTCGTGGCGTAGCCGTCTGCAATCTCGAGGCAGGCCCCGCGGTCCGAACAGTGGCTCAGGGACAACACCGCCACGAGGACGCACAGGGAAGGCAGGAATCTCATGGGTCGTCTCGATCTACTGTGGGCAATCTGCGCCGTCTGGTCCGTCCCTTGCCACATCACGGCTTCGCTGCCATTCTAACAGGGCAGCCGCTGGCTGCCCATTCGTGGGGGCGATCTGGTTTCGACGGGGTCGGATCAGATCGGGACTGCGTGCCGAGGGTCTCAGCTTCCTCGTAAATCCGCTGGGAAAACAATACCTGACGAGCATTACGCTCTCGCTGCTTAATTAGCAGCCGTTTCCCGTAGAGCCCGCCCTTGAGCTCTATGACGAAGCGCCGGTGATCTTGGGCTGGACGTGGACCCGTAGCCACAGGGAAAGCGTCGAGAAACAATGGGGCTAGCGCGTTCGTAACTTTGCCCCGGGCGGGCGGGCGCGTGAAATAAGCTTGGGGTTACGCACGTAGACGTTTCGGTCGTACCGTTCTCGGACGCGGGTTCGATTCCCGCCGCCTCCACCAATTTCCCATCATGAGTGAAGCTCTCAACGAACGACTCGCCAGCATCCGCGAGAGAATCGCGTCCGCCTGCGCGCGCGCCGGACGCGATCTCTCGGAGATCACACTCATCGCCGTCACCAAGCGCCACCCGGTGGCAGTGCTCGAAGAGGTCCTTGCGGCCGGCGTCGTCGACCTCGGTGAGAACCGCGTGCAGGAACTGCTCGAGAAGCTGCCCGCGCTAGAGACGCGCGCGCGCTTCCACCTGATCGGCCAGCTCCAGAACAACAAGGTCAACAAGGTCGTTGGACGGGTCGCCGCCATTCACTCCGTCGACCGCCCCGAACTCATGACCAGAATCGAACGGCGCGCCGCCGAGCTCTGCGTGCACCAGCGCATCTTCGTGCAGGTCAATGTGAGCGGTGAAGAGCAGAAGGGCGGATGTGCTCCCGACGACGCGCGACCGCTCTGGGACATCGCCCTCACCGCCGAGCATGTCGAGCCGCTGGGCCTCATGACGATGGCCGCGGAGGGTCTGGACGAGGCGTCGACGCGGCGTCAATTTGCTTGCCTCCGAGAACTCGGCGATTCACTGCCCCGCCCCGGCGGCCTGACGCTCGCGTTCTCCATGGGAATGAGCGCCGATTTCGAGTGGGCCCTGGCCGAGGGGGCCACGCATCTGCGACTGGGAACGGTGCTGGTCGGGCCGCGTTCTGCCTGATCAATCTCCTGCCACCTGGCATCTCGCTGGACGCCCCAGCGGCCCAGAAACGTACGATTCAGGTCCGAATCGCCCCGAAGCCGCGTGGCTTGCCAATTGCAAATCGCCTGAAAGCCGCCTACGAGCTGTCCATGGTCGAATCGTGGTGGGGGCCATCCCGAAGTGGGAGCCCCGCCGATGGAGGGAATCCGAATGCGCATCACACCGCTCGACGTCCGCAAGCAGGAGTTTCGAAAGGTCGTCCGCGGCCTCGATGCCGACGAGGTCTACGCCTTCCTCGCGACGGTCGCGGATGAGTACGAGATCGTCCTGACGGACAACAAACAGCTTCGCGAGAAGGTCATCGATCTCGACGAGAAGGTCGTCGAATACCGGAACATGGAGCGTACGCTCCGCGATACGCTGCTCACGGCCGAGCGCGTCATGAGCGAGGCTCGGCAGAACGCGAAGAAGGAAGCAGACCTCATCATTCGCGATGCCAAGATGAACGCCGACCAGGAAACGTCGAGCATCTCGCAGCAGGTCGAGACCCTGAAGGCCCAGCTGCGTGAATTGAAAGGCCAGCGCGAGAGCTTCCTCGCCCGCATGAAGGGCCTGAGCGAGGCGCAAATGGGGCTGGTCGAGAGCTATCACAGAGATTTCCAGTCCGACGACGCGAAGCTCGACCTGAACCCGAAGCGCTCCGGCGCGACTTCGCAGCCCGCGCGGTCGGCGGCGCCCACCGCTGCCCAGGCGCTCCAGGCCGACGAGGACGCACAGGTCGAGCGTGCCGTCGCGAACATCCAGGAGAACCCGACGCGTGAGATCTCCCCGGCCGTGCCGAGTGCTCCGGTCAGCCCAATCCGCGGGTCTACGCCCCACGCCGCGGCGAACGACCAGTGGCGCAACTACGCCGTCGGCGCCGGGATGAGCGGGCCCCGGACTCCGGCGGCTCCCAGGAATGACGAACATGACGGCGAGGAACTGAACCAGCTCATGGAAGCCGTCTACAACGCGGAACCTGGCGCCGCTCCGGCGGCAAGTTCGGGGATCCACGAGACGGCCGCTCCAGCCAGTGGACAGCCTGCGCCCCCTGTGGCAGCTTCGCCGCAGGACGACTTTTCCGGCGCCGTCGATCCGCTGCCGCCGATCTCGGTCGAATCGAGCCCACCGAGCGCGGAGGACGCCCGCGCGAAGGCGAGCTTCAACGGCTGGTCGATGCAGCGCTTCACTGAGGGAGCTGGCGAGGAGACCAAGACGAGTTAGCGGGGGGGACTGCACTGGCAGGAGTGAATGGCCGGGCAACCCCCGGCCGTTCTCTTTCGTGGGAGATCCATCGATGCAACTTCGCGAGCAGATCGACGCGGCGACCGCGTTCTTGCGTCAGAAGACCGACCACGAACCGCAGTATGGGATCATGCTGGGGACGGGCCTCGGTGGACTCGGCGATGAGATCGACAGCGTCTGCAGCGTGCCCTTCGACCAGATCCCCGGCTTCGCCAAGAGCACGGCCATCAGCCATCAGGGTAACCTGATCTTCGGCGAGTTGGGTGGCAAGCCGGTCGTGGCGATGCAGGGTCGCGTCCACTACTACGAGGGCTACTCGATGCGGGAGATCACCTTGCCGGTGCGCGTGATGCGCAATCTCGGCTGCCACAGTCTCCTGATGAGCAACGCCGTGGGGGGCATGAATCCCCTGATGGCGCCTGGAGAAATCGTCGCCGTACGGGACCACATCAATTTGATGGGCGACAACCCCCTGATCGGCCCGAACGACGACGAGCTGGGACCGCGTTTTCCCGACATGTCCGAGCCGTACGACCGATCCTACATCGAGTGCGTTCGCGCCATCGCGCTGGAGGACAGGATCACACTCCATCAGGGCGTCTACGCGGCGGTGGCAGGCCCGAATCTGGAGACGGCCGCCGAGTATCGCTTCCTCCGCCGCATCGGCGCGGACATCGTCGGCATGAGCCTGGTCCCGGAGAATCTGGTCGCCATCCACGCGGGCATGCGGGTGCTCGCGTTGTCGGTCATCACGGACAGCTGCCTGCCCGATGCCTTGAAACCGGCCGACGTCTCCGAAATCATCGCCGTGGCCAACGCGGCGGAGCCGCGGCTCCGTTCTCTCATTACTGGTTTTTTGGCAACAGCTTAGCCTCGAATTTCCGGACGGCGCCTCGTCCCGCCGCGGCTTGGTTGACGCTGGCCGGGCCGTGGCCTACCTTCCTGGCCTTCTGAGCCCGTCCGACGCCCCGTTTGGGGGGGAGCATGTCCGAGCCGCGCGCCGTGTATCCAGAGAACCTTGGCGGATCCGACTACGAGGCCGCCGAGGCCGAGTTGCGCGCCTTCTGGACCGACGCGGACATCTTTCGTCGCAGCGAGAAGGAGCGCGCCGGCCGCCCGCCCTTCGTCTTCTACGAGGGCCCGCCCACGGCCAACGGCATGCCCGGCGTCCACCATGTGATCACCCGGCTCATCAAGGACGTGTTCTGCCGCTACAAGACCATGACGGGCCACTACGTCCTGCGGAAGGGCGGCTGGGACACCCACGGGCTTCCCGTGGAAATCGAAGTCGAGAAAGCGCTCCATCTCGAGTCCAAAGAGGACATCGAACGCTACGGGATCGAGGCCTTCAACGCGAAGTGCCGCGAGTCCGTGTTCAAGTACAAGAAGGAATGGGACGAATTCACCGAGCGCATCGGCTTCTGGCTCGATCTCGACGACCCGTACGTGACCTACGAGAACGACTATATCGAGAGCGTCTGGTGGATCCTCAAGCAGCTCTGGGACAAGGACTTGTTGTACAAGGGCCACAAAGTGGTGCCCTACTGCACGCGCTGCGAGACCGCCCTCAGCAGCCATGAAGTTGCCCTCGGATATCAGGACGTCGACGACCCCTCGGTGACCGTGAAGATCCGCGCGAAGGGGGCGGACTTCTCGTTCCTGGTGTGGACGACGACGCCGTGGACCTTGCCGAGCAACGTCGCGCTCGCCGTCGGCGCGGAGGTCGACTACGTCGTCGTCGAACACGCAGGCGAACGCTATCTGCTCGCAGAAAAGCGGTTGGCCTCCTACTTCGACAAAGATGCGCTCCGGATCGTCCGGCGGCAGAAGGGTCGCGATCTCGTCGGCTGCGAATACGAGCAGCTCATCGCCGTCCTGAAGCCGGACAAGCCGGCGTTCCGCGTCATCCCAGCCGACTTCGTCTCCACGGAGGACGGTACGGGCATCGTCCACATGGCTCCCGCCTATGGCGAAGACGACAACCGCGCGGCCTTGGAACACGATCTGCCGACGCTGCATCCATTGGACAAGTCGGGGCGCTTCGTCGAGGCGATGACGCCCTACAAGGGGATGCACGCGAAAGAGGCGGACAAGCCGATCATCCGAGATCTCAAGGCGGCCGGCAAACTGTTTCGCCAGGAGCAGATTCGGCACAGCTATCCGCACTGCTGGCGCTGCAAGTCCCCGCTGCTGTACTACGCGCGCGACAGCTGGTACATCCGAACGACACAGATGCGCGAGGAACTCATGGCCGCCAACGACACGGTCAACTGGGTGCCCAGCGGCGCAGGCAGGGAGCGCTTCGGCGACTGGCTGCGCAACAATGTCGATTGGGCGCTCTCGCGGGACCGTTTCTGGGGTACACCGCTGCCGATCTGGCAGTGCGAGGGTTGCGAGAAGTTCGCCTGCGTCGGATCACGTCAGGACATCGCGGACCGGGGCGGTGAGGTGCCGGACGATCTGCATCGGCCCTTCGTCGACGAGGTCGTGCTCCGCTGCGACACATGCGGCAAGAGCATGCGCCGCGGCCCTGAGGTCATCGACGTCTGGTTCGATTCCGGCGCCATGCCGTACGCCCAGTGGCACTATCCATTCGAGAACGAAGAGATCTTCGCGGGCCAATTCCCCGCCGACTTCATCAGCGAGGGAATGGACCAGACGCGCGGCTGGTTCTACAGCTTGCTGGCGATTTCGACCATGCTCTCCGGTGAGAGCAGCTACAAGAATGTCGTCGCCGTCGGGCTGCTCTTGGACAAGCACGGGCACAAGATGTCGAAGTCCAAGGGCAATACCATCGATCCGATGCAGATCCTTCGCGAAGATGGGGCTGACCCGCTGCGTTGGTATCTCGCCGTCAATTCTCCGGCCTGGCAGCCAACGCGTTTCGATCCCGAGGGCGTCAAGGACGTCAAGCGTCGCAGCTTTGCCACGCTGGAGAACGTCTACGCGTTCTTCGCGCTCTACGCGAATCTTGAGGGCTATCGCGCGGCGATCGTCAGCGATGCCACCGGACTGACGGATCAACTGGATCGCTGGCTCTACAGCCGCTACCAGGCCGTCGTCAGCGAGGTGAGCGTGGCCCTCGAGGGCTGGGACGCCACGACCGCAGCGCGGGTTCTCGGCGACTTCATCGTCGACGAGTTGAGTAATTGGTATGTCCGGCGCAGCCGGCGGCGCTTCTGGAAGGGCGAACTCAACGACGACAAGCGGCTGGGATACGATACGCTCTTCACGGTGATGGAAGGGCTATCTCGTCTCATGGCGCCGTTTGCGCCATTTCTCTCGGAGCGGCTCTATCGCGCGCTCCACGGCGGAGGCGACATCAGCGTCCATCTCGCCGAATTCCCCGTCGCCGACCAGCGCGCGCGCGATCGGGATCTCGAGGCTCACATGAGTGCCGTCCTGGATATCGTCGGCCTCGGCCGCAGCCTGCGCAGCCAAAACGAACTGCGGATCCGACAGCCGCTGGCCGAAGCTCTGGTCCACGGCCGCAGTGACGCTGTGCGCGGCGCGGTCCAGCTGCCCGAGTATTCGAGACTCATCGCCGACGAGCTGAACATCCTGTCGGTGCAGTGGCTCGACGACCCAAGCCGCGTGGCGAGCGTCTCCGCGAAGGCCAATTTTCGCAATCTCGGCAAGCGCTTCGGCAAGCAGACTCCCAAGATCGCGGCCGAAATCGCGCGCCTCGACGCCGCGGCGCTGGGAACCCTACGCGAGCAGAATGCGTTCTCTGTCGTGGTCGAGGGCAGAAGGGTCGAACTGGAACTGGATGATGTTTTCATTCAGGAGGAGGGTCTATCGGGCTATGTGTCCGAGAGCAACCGTGACGCGCTGCTGGCGCTGGACACGCGGCTGACGCGTGAGCTGGTTCTCGAAGGCCTGGCGCGCGAACTCATCAATCGTATCCAGAACCTGCGTAAGGAAAAAAATCTGGAAGTGTCGGATCGGATCCGGCTGGAGTTATCGGGGGACGAAGACATTCTCGCCGCTGTAAGGGCACATCGCCAGCGAATCCAGGAGGAGACGCTGGCAGTGGACCTCGATCTTCGCGATGGGGATCTGCGGGCGGGGAGCGTCTTCACCATCGACGGTCACGAGCTGGCCATCGGGTTGGAAGCCGCGATCGACTAGATCGCGATCGTTCATGCGGCGCCGTCAGGCGCGGAGGAATCAACATGCGATCGAGAGACTTGGCGAAATTCCGCAAGAAGCTCACGGAAGAGAGTGAGCGGATCAAGCAGTCCATCAAAAAGCATCAGGAAGTGTTGGACCATCGTGGCAACGTGGACGGCATGTCTCACAGTAATCACATGGCCGACCAGGGGACGGACGAGTTCCGTCAGGAGCAGATGATCGGCCTCATGCAGAGTGAAGGGCGCTATCTGTACCGGCTCGAGGATGCCCTCAATCGCATCGAGGACGGGAGCTACGGCACCTGTGAACTCTGCGAGGGGCCCATCACCATCGAGCGCTTGGAGGCGCTTCCGTATACGCGCATGTGCATCGACTGTGCCCAGAAGGAAGACGCGAAGCGCGGATGACACGCGCCTCGCGAAGCTACGGTTATCTTCTGGCCGCTGCGGGGCTCTGCATCGACTTCGCCAGCAAGCGCTATGTGCTCGCGCATCGCACTGAGTTCCTCGACGGCATTCCGCTCATCGATGGAATTCTCTCTTTCACCTACGTCCGCAACGCCGGTGCCGCGTTCGGCATGTTCCAGGGCGGCCGCTGGCCATTCATCGCCGTCAGCTGCGTCGCCGCGATCGCCCTCGCCGTGGCTCTCTGGCGTGCCAAGGGTCAGTCACCGCGCCGCGGGGCCTACGCTCTCATCCTGGCCGGCGCGGTCGGCAATCTCATCGACCGCCTCTTCTACGGCGGAAGCGTCGTCGACTTCATCCTGATGAGTTGGAAGGGCCACAATTTTCCCGTCTACAACGTCGCCGACATGGGCGTCAGCATCGGCGCGGCCCTCTTGATCTGGACGATGCTTCGCGAGCCACGTGAACTGAACGAGACCGACGAACTCGACGGCGCGGCCGAGGTCCGTGTCGATCCGTAGTGCCGAGGTCCCGGCTGGGGCCTCGGGCACGCGCTTGGACAAGTGGCTCTCCGAGCACGACGACGAGCTGAGTCGCAGCCGGATTCAGCGCCTCATCCAAGATGGAATGATCCAAGTCGACGGCCGACTCCGTCCGTCGAGCCACAGGCTGCATGGCGGCGAGCTCATCGAGTGGGAGATTCCGCCACCAGAAGAGACCACCATCGAGCCCGACGCCACGGTCCCCTTCGACATCGTCTACGAGGACGAGGATCTGGCCGTCATCCTGAAGCCCGCCGGGATCGTCGTGCACCCGGGCCCCGGGCATCGGCAGGGCACGCTGGTGAATGGCCTGCTCGCCCGGCTGAACACGCTGAGTTCGGTCGGCGGCCGCGCGCGCCCTGGGCTGGTGCATCGCCTCGATCGCGAGACGAGTGGCCTGCTCCTGGTCGCGAAGAACGACGCCGCGCATGTGGCCCTGTCCGACCAGCTGCGGGACCGAAGCCTCGGACGCGTCTATCGCGCGCTCTGTTGGGGTTGTCCGGCTCTTCAGGCCGGAACGATCGAAGCGGCGCTGGATCGTCATCCGACCGATCGCAAGCGGAGGGCCGTCAGGCCCGACGGCCGGCCGGCGCGCACGGACTACCGGCTGCTCACCCGCCTCACCGGAGCGGCGTCGCTCGAGTTGCGGCTACACACGGGGCGAACCCACCAGATTCGCGTCCATCTCGCGCATCTCGGCCATCCGGTCCTCGGTGACGAGCTGTACGGCGGTGGCGCCTCGCGCCTGCGTGGGGCGGCTCCGGAACATCGGCTCGCGATCACGCGGGCACTGAAATGCCTCGGCGCGCGTTTGGCGCTGCACGCCGAGGAACTCCATCTGCTCCACCCGCGTAGTCGCGAAGAACTCACGTTCCGTGCGCCGCCTCCGCCGGCCATGGATCAGGCCGCCGCGGCGCTGGCGCCGTGAGTATCGGGGGTTTCCCTGGATCCACGCCCTGGACAGCCCCCAGGGGTGCGGCTAAGCTGGGTCGGAGTTCAGATGCCCGCCGCCGCGTCGACGCTTCGTCGGCTGGGCCGTTGTTTCGATCAAGGAGAGCGCACGCATGAAGATCAAGGAACGCCGTCGTGATGGCGTCGTCGTCTTGGAGCTTTCGGGCAAGGTCATGGGAGGGCCGGACTCGGAGCTGTTCAGCAGCACGCTCAAGCAACTGCTCCACGAAGGACACTCGCGAGTGATCGTCGATCTCGGCCGGGTCACCTGGGTGAACAGTACCGGGCTCGGGATCCTCATCTCCGGCTATAGCACCTTGAAGAGGAATGAGGGGGAGATGAAGCTGCTCAACGTCTCGGATCGGATCGAGAGCATCTTCATGGTCACCAAGCTCTATTCGGTTTTCGAATCATTCAAAGACGAAGGCGAAGCCATCGCGAGCTTCGCCACCGACTGACCCCCCGGCGTCCACTTCGAGAGCGAGCGCCGTGCGTATCGAACTCAGCTTTCCGTCAGAGCACATGTTTCTCGGCGTGCCCGATGCCGTGATTCAGGAAGTCGGCAGCGAGCTGCCGTTCAGCCAGACGGAGCTCGATGAGCTGTCCACGTCCGTCATCGAGGCGTGTACCAACGCCATCGAACACGGCAATGCCCTGGTCGCGGACCTTCCCGCCCGCGTGCGTCTCGACTTCACGGCGAATCGCTTCCAGGTGACCGTCTACGACAATGGCAAAGGCTTCGACTTCGAGACCAGGGACTTCTCGGTCTTTCCGAAAGACGTCCTGCAGGAGCGCGGACGTGGCCTGTACATGATGTACAGTTTCTGCGATGAGCTCTCGTTCAGCCGGGAAAACGGAGGGTTCGCCGTGACCATGGTGAAGATTCCCAAGGGCGCGTCCGAATCCGCGGGATAGGCCGCCGGTGTCCGTGATTCTGGCACTGGATCCTGGAGAACGGCGCACGGGAATTGCGATTTCCGACCCCGAGGGCAGTCTCGCCCGACCCCTGCAAACCCATGACCGAAAGCGCGACGGTTCGCTGTTCGCGCTCCTCCGCGCGCTGTGCGACGAGCACGGCGTGGCGCGGATCCTCGTCGGCCACCCGATCACGCAGGCTGCCGAGCGGGGACAGGCCGCTCTTCACGCCGAGGCGCTGGCCGATCGCCTGCGCTCGCAGTTCGACATCGACATCGAACTGGTGGATGAACGCTACAGCTCGGCCGAGGCGGATCATCTTCTCCGCGGCAGCCGGCGTCCCAAGGGAGATCGCGATGCCATCGCCGCCGCATTCATCCTGCAGGGCTATCTCGATGCCCGCTGATCTCTGATGCCACGCCCTCTTGCCATGGTCCTGGCCGTTCTGGGAGCGGCCGCGCTCGTGACGGCAGTCTCGCTACGGGCCGCCTTGTATGGCGGCGGCGGGGGAGAAGTCGTGGCGTTCGAACTTCGCCAGGGTCAGGGCCTGCAACAGGTGGCGCGCAGCCTGAAGGAGCAGGGCATCCTCGACGCCGCCTGGAAGCTGCGCGCGGTCGCCCTTCTGGAGGGCGGCGCCTCGGAGCTGAAGGCGGGGAGATATCGGCTCGCGAAGGGCGCCTCGGCGGCGGCGATTCTGCGGCGGCTCGTCGAAGGTGAGGTGGAGACGGCCACCGTGACGATCCTCGAGGGCTGGACCGCTGCACAATTCTGTGCGGCGTTCGCAGACTCCATGAACTTCGACGCCGAGCGCTTTCTTCGACTGGTCCGCGGGCCGAGCCGCGAACTCCGAAGTGAATGGGATCTGCCCGACTCGGTCGGGCTCGAGGGCTATCTCTATCCTGAGACGTACCGACTCGCGCCAGGACTCGACGAGGAGTCCCTGCTCGGAGTATTTCTGAGCGCACGGCGCGAGAGTCTGAACGATGCAGTGCGGGCTCGGATGGCGGAAAGGCAGGTCGGATTGCGCGAACTCTTGACGTTGGCTTCCATCGTCGAAGCCGAAGCGAGGCGCGACGACGAGCGCGCGCAGATCGCCGCGGTCTATTGGAATCGCCTCGGGCAGGGCTGGAAGCTGGAGGCCGATCCCACCGTTGCCTACGCGCTGGGAAAGCAGGGACAGCGGCTGAGCTACCGGGATCTCGAGGTGGATTCCGCGTACAACACCTATCGTCACGGCGGACTTCCGCCGGGACCGATCGGCAGTCCGGGCGCCGCTTCCGTTGAGGCCGTGCTCTGGCCGGCCGAAGACTTCCCTGCGATGTACTTCGTCGCCGATGGCGAGGGCGGGCATGTCTTCAGTGAGACCTGGGAAGAACATCAACGCGCCGTTCGCGAGTATCGAAGAAAGCGGCGCGCACGGTCGCAGGGCTGAGCACCCGCCAACTTGACCCGACTCCACCGGCGCACTAGCTTCGTGGCGGTCCGAACGAGTGGAGATCCAAGTGTTCCTTCGCCGCAATCTCTGGTTGATCGCCGGCCTCGCCTGCATCGCCGCGGGCTACTTCCTGCTGGCGGCCGTGGAGAGCCTCAACCTGGCTCCGATTCTCCTGGTCCTCGGATACTGTCTCTTGATCCCGCTCCATCTCTGGTCCATCTACCGCTCCGACAGCTCGGACAGCTCCGAGTGACCCGGCTGTCTGCGGCCGACCGCAGACCTTTGGTTGGGCCGGATTTCGACGCGGTGGGCGAATAGCTCAGCTGGTTAGAGCACCTGCTTTACACGCAGGGGGTCACAGGTTCGACTCCTGTTTCGCCCACCAGAACTCCGCCCGATCCGGGGCCTCGTCACTGTCGCTTTTCCAACTGGTGAATTCTCAGCCATTTACGAGTGGTCGGCTGCGGACCACCCGCCCGGTCACGCGGCGATTCAAAAAAGTTTCGGATCCGCTAAGTACGCCATTTTTCAGGCATTTGCCCGGGATGGTCCGCTTGACACGCTTTGCGGCGCTCTGGTATCCTCTGCAGCGTCGAGTCTTGGATTGAAAGAGTGGAAGGAGGTTTCCCAGCGCGGAAATCCGAACGGCAACGTGACTAGAGCTACCTCACTGGTCGCGCGAAGTACCTTTAGGAGGTGTCCTAAGATGACAAAGAAGAGACTTATGTCTCTTGCCGTAGCAAGTTTGATGGTTCTCGGGATGACCGGCCTGGCTATGGCTGGAATTCCCGATCCCAACAACAGCACGGCATCCTCGCCCTCAGGCTGCGTCGAAATCGCGATGGATGGCAATGGCAAGAGTCTCGCCGCTGCCGGACTGACCGTATCTGTGACCGTCGTTGATCTCAACGGCGACCCAGTGGTCGGATATCCCTTCCAGGATGTCTGGCTCGGCGACAACACGGGCGGCACACAGATTCAGTTGTGCAACGGTGGCAGCTTTGCTACCGGGAACACGAATGCAGCTGGCTTCACGACCATCACTGGCTCCATCGCCGGTGGCGGTACGACAACCAGCGGTATGCAGGTGTATCTCGCAGGTGTGCCCCTCAACGGGCCCGCGCTTCTGCTCGATGCGTCCTCGCCTGATCTCATCGACGCGGCGGGAAACCCGGGCTCCGATCTGATCGTGGGTAACCTCGATCTGACCGCAGTGCCTGGTGGTTTCGCTAACTTGTTCCTGAACGGCGTGTATGACGTCGTCGGGGACTTCAACTGCGATACGGTCGAGAACATTCTCGAGGTTACCCGTTTCGCAGAACTGTTCCTCAACAACGTCACTTGCCCCTAGCTGGTTGAGTGCGTTGACCCTAGCTGGTGTTTGGCCTGCTACGGAGAAGGTGTTGAGAGGCACCAGATGTCCGGCGCAAGCGAACTCCTTTCAATTCGCACCCTTCGCTGGAGCAATCTCGTAGGGAGAAAGCTTATGCTGAAAAGGACAATGACAGCGGCACTTTTGGTCGCCCTCGTGATCACCGCTGGCTCTGCATCGGCGCAATGCGTCATGGGAGCCTATGCGGATGCCGCTGGGATGGAAAGCGTCACGGCACCGTTCGAGAATCAGCTTTTCGACATCTTCGTCATCTTGCGTGACGAAGCGGCGGTCGAAGGCGTGAGTTACAAGGTGACCTTCCCCACTGGAGTTTTTGCCACGCAATCGTGGTATGGCCCCAATGAGGCGGGTTTTCCGTTCCTGACGCCCAATGGCATCATTGTGGGATTTGGTGAGTGCGCCATCGGTTTTGGCGGATTCGATATCCAAGTCGCGCATTATGCTGCTATTGCGACCGTGAAAACGATCATGAATGAGTATGTCACGCTGGAAGCGAACATCGATGAGAATCCGCTGAATGTCGAGTATGCGACATGCAGTGGTAACATTATCGAATGTCTCAACGTCCAGCCTCTTCTCATTAGTCACG
>Ga0326597_10008082_pt1 | contig 14242 bp, 12 predicted proteins | sample RVTome_12_FD_203789 | JGI IMG/M metagenome (GOLD analysis project Ga0326597, IMG submission 203789) | Soil microbial communities from uranium-contaminated site in the Upper Colorado River Basin, Wyoming, United States - RVT100D185 | ecosystem: Environmental > Terrestrial > Soil > Contaminated >... | reverse complement strand
GCGAAGGTGAGCTTTGTCTTAGCATGAGACAAGAGAGAGGTCCTCCTACTGATTCGCGTCTTTGACAACTGCAAACCAGCAGGTTGGACCTCTCTCTGTCAACAACCTTCGTGGGAACTACATCTAGTCGTCCGACGCACGCCGGCGTACTTTGAGATCGCACGTGCCAAAGAGACGCGTTTAGGAGGGCGGCAGATGCTCAAGGTCGGCTGGGAAGGACGCTTCTTAGAGGACTTCGAGGTGGGCGATCTCTATCGCTGCCGCTTCGGCCGGACCGTGACGGAGGCGGACAACATCCAGTTCACGCTCCTCACGAACAACACCAACCAGATTCACTTCAATCGCGACTACGGCGAGCGAGCGGGCTTCGGCGGCTGTCTGGTGAACAGCCTGCTCACGCTCTCGGTCGTGATGGGCATGAGCTCGCCGGACGTCAGCGAGAACGGCGTAAACCTCGGTTGGGAGGAGGCACGCCTGCCGCACCCCGTTTTCGCAGGCGACACACTTTACTCCGAGACGGAGGTGCTCGCCGTCCGTGAATCGAGATCACGGCCGGCGCAGGGCATCGTCAGCGTACTCACGCGTGGCTTTAACCAGCACGGCGACCTCGTAATCGAGTTTCGCCGCAGCATCCTCGTCTGGAAGCGGCAGCACTCGCCGGTGCTGGGCCTCTTTCCCAAGCCGGCGCCGGGCGCCTGAGCGCTGCAGCATGGACTTCTCCGTCAGCGAGCAGCAGCAGTCCATTCGGGAGCAGGTGCGGGATCTCTGCAGGGAGTTCGCTGACGCCTACTGGCGCGAATTGGACCGCGATAACTCCTATCCCGAGCGGTTCATCGAAGCCATGACGAAGGCGCGGTGGCTCGCTGCGCTGATTCCGGTCGAGTATGGCGGCCTCGGTCTCGGCATCTCCGACGCCGCCGCAATCCTCGAAGAGGTGAACCGTGCGGGGGGCAACGCCGGCACCGCCCACGCCCAGATCTACATCATGGGCACCCTCCTGCGGCACGGGAACGAGGAGCAGAAGCGCCGCTACCTGCCCGGCCTCGCCGCCGGTGCGCTGCGGCTCCAGGCGTTTGGCGTCACGGAACCGGACGCCGGCCTCGAGACGACGCGCCTGAAGACCTTCGCACGCCGCGAGGGCGATCGCTACGTGATCAACGGCGAGAAGGTCTTCATCTCCCGCGTCGCCGAGTCCGACCTGATGCTCCTTCTCGCGCGCACGACTCCCTATGAGGATCTTGCCGACAAGACGCGCGGTATCAGCGTCTTCCTTGTCGACCTGCGCGAAGCGGTTGCGCGAGGCCAAATAGAAGTCGCGCCGATCGAGGTCATGTTCAACAACCACACGAACCATCTCGTGATCCGCGACCTCGAGGTGCCGGCCGAGAACCTCATTGGCGAGGAAGGAGAGGGCTTCCGCCACGTCATCGACAGCTGGAACGCCGAGCGCATCCTCATCGCGGCGGAGTGCGTCGGCGATGGCCTCTGGTTCACCGATCACGCCTCGCAGCGCGCGACCGAGCGCCATGTCTTCGGCCGGCCGATCGGCGCGAACCAGGGCGTCCAGTTCCCAATCGCCCAGGCTTACGCCGCGATCCAGGCTGGATCTTTGATAGGTGCCCAGGCGGCCTGGCTTTTCGACCAGAAGAAGAGCTGCGGTGCCGAGGCCAACATGGCGAAGCTGCTCGCGAGCCAGGCAGCGTGGCAGGCCGCCAATGCCTGCATGGATACATACGGGGGCTACGGCTTCGCCCGCGAATACGACGTCGAGCGCAAGTTCCGTGAGACTCGCCTCTACATGACGGCGCCCGTGAGCAACAACCTCACGCTGGCCTTCCTGGGGCAGAACGTCCTCGGCATGCCGAGGAGCTACTGATGCCGGTCGCTCGACCTCGAAGCCGCCCGACGGCTGCTCGTATAGCTTCTGGCGCCGCCCACCACTCGACTCGGACACCGCGCGGCGGCGGTGGAGAGGATTGGTGATTCAGGCTCTAGCGCCAGTCTTCTCTAGCGCTTCCGCCGTCGGTCGAGTCCACGTCGGCTTCCACGCGACGGTTTCGCCTCGAGCGAAGGTGTAGTAAGACCGCTCATCGGCAGCCCCGCCCACGGCAAAGACGCTCGAGTGGATTTCAGCAGCGCCCGCTGCCGCGGCGCCCGCTCGGCGAGGGCTGCAGCCTCATCTCCAGGAACCCGTGAACGGCCGAGCGCGGCTGGCTCAGTCCGGACCGGGCGGCGGCGCCGCGTCCGTGGCTGATGGCTCGGATCCTCTCAGGATTGACGGCGTGAGGACCGGGCCCGGCTGCCAGGGCGTGCCGAGGGCCGGGAGCAGCCAGCGGTCGACGCCGATGTGGCCGGCTACTTTCCAGGCGAGGAGGAGCATGATCGCGAGCAGGAAGAGGACGGGGTTGGTGCTGGCCGTGCCGGCGAGGAGGAAGTTGAAGTTCAGCGTCGCGCCGATGAGGGCGGCGAGGCCCGTCAGCGCCCCGATCAGGAGGGCGATGCCGATCACGACCTCGCCAAGCGCGATGACCCAGGCGAACCAGGTGTACCAGTCGTGGTCGAGCATGTACTGGATGAAGTCGCGGTACCAGCCGAACGTGATCGCCGGCCGCCCCTGCTCAGGCACGATGACGATCCGCTCCCAGAAGGCCTGGAGGGCGGCGCCGTCCTGGTTGAGCCAGCCGTCGCCGGTGACCTTGTGCCAGCCGGCCTGGAGCCACTGCCAGCCGACGTAGAGGCGGGCGAGCGTCCAGATCGGCGCCATCACGACGTTGCCGGTGAGAAAGCGGAACCAGCCCGGGTCCTCGAGCTGACGGCGGCGGAACAGGCGCTCGATCATCGCTCCCTCCGCCCTACGCCCCAGACGACGTTCGTGACGTACTCACCGATCGCCCAGGCGACGAGGACGGCGAGGACGATTGGGAAGAAGCCCCAGACCGGCTCGTCCCATTCGGCCATGCCGATGGCGAGCAGGGCGACGGCCACCCAGACAAGCACGCCGGCGAAGAGTAGCAAGGGCTTCGTCAAGTTCGCCTCCAGGTCCGCTGCAGAATGTAACCCGGCATTATTCTAGCCCACAGGATGCGAAATAAAAGCTGACTGGCCTGATTCAGGACCGTGCTGGGGGCTGAGCTGCCTCAGGACGGGGATGCCGGCTGCGCCGATAGCATGCCATCCGTCTGCGTTCTGGCGCTTGCGATGGCGTCGACCGCCTTGATCAGGCATCCCCCCCGTGGGGTCAGCGCCTCCATCGCTCTCAGGTGGCTGGTGATCGGCCCGGGCGTGGCTGGCGCGACCTGGGCGGCGTCAGGCAGCGGGCCGGCGAATGAGCTTGTGCAGCTCGTTCACGACGAGGACGCTTGAGGCGACGCCGGTAATCGCTCCCCAGGTCCCGAGGCTCAGCGCCTCGAGGTGGAGGACGTCCTGCGCCGGGTCGAAGTACATCGCGCCGACGTGGAGCGACAGAGAGCCCAGCGAGCCGAGGAGAAGGAACGGATTGATCAGCGGGCTCTTGGCGAAGGCGGAGCGGCTCTCGGAGCGGCAGTTGCCGACGTGGAAGAGCTGGAAGAGGACCATGGTCGTCAATGCGACGGTCCGGGCGCGCTCGACCGTATCCTCGCCGTCGAGCTCGATCAGGAAGAGGAGGAGCGTACCCAGGGCGAGGACCGTGCCGGTTATCAGGGTGCGCTCCCAGAGGAGGGGCGAGATGATGCCCTCTCGCAGAGGGCGCGGCTTGCGCTTCAGCACGTCCTTCTCGCCGGGCTCGAAGGCGAGGGCGACGTCCTGGATGCCGTTCGTCACCAGGTTGAGCCAGAGGAGCTGGGCGGGCAGGAAGGGGATCTCGAAGCCGAAGAAGATGCTCGCCAGAACCGCCATGACCTCGCCAACGCCGGAGGAGATGAGGAAAAAGGTGACGAGGCGGACGTTGTCGAAGACGATGCGTCCCTCCTCGACGCCAGCGAAGATGCTCGCGAAGTTGTCGTCCGTCGCGACGACGTCGGCTGCCTCCTTCGCCACGTCGGTGCCGGACTGGCCCATAGCCACGCCGACGTTCGCCGCCTTGAGCGCCGGACCGTCGTTGACGCCGTCGCCGGTCACGGCGACTACCTGGTCGTCGGCCTGGAGCGCCTTGACGATGCGCAGCTTGTGGTCGGGCGAGACGCGGGCAAAGACCGGCACCTCCAGGACGAGCGCCTCGAGCTCCGCGTCCCCGACGCCCTCGAGCTCCTCGCCGGTGACGGCCCGGTCTGCGGCGCCGGCGATGCCGAGCTGGCGGGCGATCGCGAGGCCGGTGGCGCCGTGGTCGCCGGTGACCATGAGGACGCGGATGCCGGCCGCCTGGCAGCCCCGGATCGCCGCCGGCACCTCGAGTCGCGGCGGGTCGATCATCGCCTGCAGGCCGAGGAAGAGGAGCGAGGGCGTCTTCGAGAGCTCCTCCGGCGACGACCTGTCCACGCTCTCCTCATAGGCCATCGCGAGGACACGCAGGCCGTCCGAGGCCATCGCCTCGGCGACGGAGAGGATGCTCTCAGCCTCAAAGCTGGTGCCGTCTTGGGCCGCGCCGCACATGGCGAGCACCTGCTCCGGTGCACCCTTGACGAAGACGTAGTGGCGGCCGTCCCGGAAGTGAAAGGTCGCGGCGAAGCGGCGGTCCGGGTCGAAGGGAACCTCGGCCCAGCGCTCGTAGGCCTCCTCGGCGTCGTCCTTCCAGATGCCGGCCTTTGCCGCGGAGACAAGCAGGGCGATCTCGGTCGGATCGCCGGTGACCGCCGCTTCCCCCGCTTCATCGAGGACGAGGGTCGCGTCGTTGCAGAGAGCCCCCGCCAGCAGCAGGAGGTAAGTGGGCGAGCCCGGCTTGATGGCGGCGCTCCTGCCATCGGCGGCGAACTCGCCCTCGACCTCGTAGCCACCGCCGCTGAGGCTGAGAAGCCTGCCCGCGGCGTGGAGCGACGTGACGGTCATGCGGTTCTGCGTCAGCGTCCCGGTCTTATCGGAAGCGATGGCGCTGCAGCTGCCGAGGGTCTCCACGGCCGCGAGCCGCCGGACGATCACGTGCCGCTTGGCCATCCGGTTCACGCCGATCGCCAGCGTGACGGTGAGGACGATCGGCAGCCCCTCCGGGATCGCCGACACGGCGAGGGCGACGAGGGTAAGGAAGAGCCGATCGGCCGACTCGCCCGCCGCGAGGCCGCCGGCGAAGCCGAGAAGGGAGCCTCCCAGCACGAGGAGGCTCAGAAGGCGGGCGAAATGGTCCATGCGCTTGAGCAGGGGCACCTCGACGGCGCTGATCGACTCGACCCGGCCGGCGATCTGGCCGAGCTGCGACGCCAGCCCCGTCGCCACCACCACGGCCCTGGCGCGACCGCGGACCGTGACGGTTCCCATGCTGAGCATGTTGGCCCGGTCGGCCAGCGTCGTCTCGGGTGAAACGACCGCCACCGACTTGCCGACGGTCGCCGACTCACCCGTGAGAAGCGACTCGTCCACCTCGAGGGCGGCGGCGTGCAGCAGGAGGCAATCGGCGGGCACGCGTGCGCCGCTCTCGATCATGACCACGTCGCCCTGAACGAGGTGCTGGGCGTCGATCTCCTGCTCGCGGCCATCGCGCAGGACATGCGCCTTGGCGACCGTCAAGTTGCGCAGGGCCTCCATCGATTTCTCGGCCCGGTACTCCTGAAAGAAGCCGATTACGGCGTTCAGCAGCACAACGGCCAGAATGAAGCCGGCGTCTATGAACTCCTCCAGGTAAACGGTCACGACCGCGGCCGCGAGGAGGATGTAGATCAAAGGGCTGGTGAACTGCTGCACCAGCCGCCGCAGCCAGCTAAAGCCCTTCGCTTTCTCGATGGCGTTGGGGCCGTAGCGCTGGAGGCGGTCGGCTGCCTCGTCGGCGCTGAGCCCGCGCTGGTCGCTCGCCAGCGCCTGCAGCGTCTGCTCCGGGCCGAGGCTCCACCAGGGGCGCTGATCGATCATATGCGCATATGCGGCCTCGGGCGCCGTGCTGTGACAGTGGACGGTCGGCAGGGGCGCCACGATGCCGCGTCCGACCAGCGCGATGGGCCAGAAAGCGACCCGTTGACAAGCTTAGCGCCTCGCTCGGCGGCGGGCCATTGCCGGCGCCACTATTACTCCGTGCCGTATACTCCGCGCCGTACGGCCTTGGCCCAGCGGTCGACGCGTCCGGAGAATGCTTCATAATGGGCAAAGCGGTCGTGGCCGATAGCCGGTGAGGAGAGATGCTTCAGACTGTAGACGTTGGCCAACGGTCGCTGGCCTCCTATCAGGGGGTTGCGCCCGATCTGATCCTCGATGAGCTGCGCACGGCGGCCGAGGGCCTTCGCGGCCTCCGCGTCCTCCACCTCAACGCGACGCCGTACGGCGGCGGCGTCTCGGAGCTCCTCCGCTCCGCCGTCCCGCTACTGAACGACCTCGGCCTCGTCGCCGACTGGCAGATCATCAGCGGCGACGCTGAGTTCTTCGACGTGACGAAGAAGATCCACAACGGCCTTCAGGGCGCCGCGGTCGAGCTGACAGAGGCCGAGAAGGCGCGCTACGAGCAGACGGCAAAGGCAAACGCGGCGGCGCTTACGTCGGAGTACGACGTGGTCTTCGTGCATGACCCGCAGCCGGCGGCGATCCTCCCATTCCACGGCAAGGGCAACGCCCGCTGGGTCTGGCGCTGCCATATCGACACGGGCCAGCCCAACCCGGGCGTCTGGGAGTTCTGCAAGGCGTACCTGAGCGAGTACGACGCCGCCGTCTTCACGCTGGCGGAGTTCGTGCCGCCCGACTTTCCGGTGGGCCGCACCGAGATCATGCCGCCGGCGATCGACCCTCTTAGCCCAAAGAACATGGAGCTGGCCGACCGGACGGCGCGCCAGGTCCTCGACTGGATCGGGATCAACCTCAACCGGCCTCTCATGACCCAGGTGTCGCGCTTCGACCACTGGAAGGACCCACTGGGCGTGATCGCGGCCTATAAGCTGGTCAAGGAGGAGATACACCACCTTCAGCTCGCCCTCGTCGGCTCCATGGCGCTCGACGACCCGGAGGGCTGGGACATCTACCGGGAGGTCAAGGAGGCGGCGAACTCCGATCCGCTGATCGACGTGTTCACCAACCTCACAGGGGTCGGCAACATCGAGGTAAACGCCTTCCAGCGCCTCTCGGACGTCGTCGTCCAGAAGTCGATCCGCGAGGGCTTCGGCCTCGTCGTTTCCGAGTCATTGTGGAAGGGCACGCCGGTGGTAGCCGGTCGCGCCGGCGGCATCCCGCTCCAGATGTCGGACGGGGTCGGCGGCATCCTCGTCGAGAGCGTCGAGGAGTGCGCGAGCGCCATTCTCGCCCTTCTCAAGGACGCCGATTACGCGAAGGAGCTGGGCAGGCGCGGCAAAGAGCGGGTCCGCGAGCACTTCCTCCTGCCGCGTCTACTCCTGAACGAGGTCTCTCTGGTTCGCGACCTGGTAGAGGGTATGCCGCGTCGGATCGCGGCGGGTATCGAAGAGCACCGTGACCCCGTATGCGGCATGGCGATCGCCGACCCGGAGACGGCAACGAGGATCGATCATGACGGCGATACGATCCTCTTCTGCTCCGATACTTGCCGGACGCGCTTCGTCCTGGCGCCGGACCGCTACCGGTACGCCTGAGGAGTCTGGCCGGCTGCCGCATGAACCCGCCCGCGGACTCCGGTCCCGAGCTGCGGCGCGACCCGCTTTCCGGCGAGTGGGTTATCGTTTCGCCCGGCCGCGGCTACCGTCCCCATAGCGCCGCCGGCCCCTCTCCGGCCCAGGGGAGTAGGGGGGAGCAGGCGGCGTGCCCCTTCTGCCCCGGGAATGAGAGCGAGACGCCGCCGGCCCTCCTCACGCTTCCAGAGGCCGGCAGCGGCGAGCCGTGGTCGGTACGGGTGGTGCCGAACCGCTTTCCGGCGGTCTCGCCGGAGGGGCAGGGAGCGACGGGGAGCGAGCCGCTCTTCCGCTCGAAGCCGGCGCGCGGCTTCCACGAGGTCATCGTCGAGACGCCGCGCCACGATCAAGAGGCGCCGGCGCGGCGCCCGGCCCAGGTTCGTCTGATGATCGAGGCTTACAGGCAGAGGCTCGCGGCGCTCATGGCGCGGCCGGAGATCGCGTACGTCGTCGTCTTTAAGAACCGGGGGCTGGCGGCGGGCACGTCCCTCGATCATCCCCACTCGCAGGTCGTCGCGCTCTCGCAGGTGCCGGGTGAGGTCAGGCGCCGAGTGCAGACGGCGCGCCGTCACTACCGGCGCACGGGCCGCTGCCTGGTCTGCGACCTGGTCGCGGCGGAGCGAAAGGACGGGCGGCGGCTGATCTTCGAGGCAGACGGCTTCCTCGCCTACGCGCCCTTCGCCGCCGCAGCGCCCTACGAGACGCTTCTCGTACCCCTGGAGCACGGGGCCGCGCTCACGGCGGCTTCGCCCGCCACCGAGCGCGGCCTCGCCACGAGTCTCCAATCCCTCCTGAGGAAGCTCGATCGGACTCTCGACGTGCCGCCCTTCAACTTGATCCTTCGTACGGCGCCGAAGCCCTGGCTGACCGACCCGGCGCTCCACTGGTATGCCCAGCTCGTACCGCGCCTCAGCCGCGCCGCCGGCTTCGAGCTCGGGTCCGGCGTACGGATCAACATGGTCGCGCCGGAGGCCGCGGCGCGGAGGCTCGCGGCCGGCTAGGCGCGTGAGCCGCGGAGCGGGCCTGCCTATAATCGATCTGCCTCGAGAAGGCGAGAGCAAGGAGCGACCCGAAGCCGTGGCTCATTCTTCAAGGCCCCCCGGCGAGGCATAGGCGTTGGCGTCGAAAGGACTGCCGCCGCACGTAGATGCCCTGCTGCGGCCGGCTGCTTATCCTTTCGCGGTCGGCGCGATCGAGCTCGTGCAGACGCACGTCTCCTATGTCTTCTTGACGGAGGCCCGCGTCTTCAAGCTGAAGAAGGCAGTCGACCTCGGCTTCCTCGACTTCACCACGCTCGAGAAGCGGCGCCACTTCTGCGAGGAGGAAGTACGGCTGAACCAGCGGGCCTGCGCCGGCGTCTACCGCGGCGTCTGGCCGGTCACGAAGCAGGACGGCGCGTACCGTCTCGGCGGCGAAGGCGAGATCGTCGACTACGCCGTCGAGATGCGGCGGCTGCCGGCAGCGGGGATGATGGACGGCCTCCTCGCGCGCGACGCGGTCGACCTGCGGATGGTCGGCCGGGTGGCGGCGAAGCTGGCAGACCTCCACGGCCGGACGGAGCGCGGCCCGGCCATTCAAGGCACGGGCGGCAGCGAGACGCTGATCCGAAACTGGCGCGCGGCGCTCGACGACATGCGGCGTTTCGTCGGGCGGACGCTGGGCGAACGGCGCTGGCAGCGCGTCGAGGCGTACGCGACCTCGTTCCTCGAGCGGGAGTCGGCGCTGCTCCAGCACCGCGAGGACGAAGGTTGGATCCGCGCCTGTCACGGCGACCTGCGCAGCGACGCCGTCTGCTTCGACGCCGAGCTGGCGGACGGCGTCTGCTTCTTCGACTGCATCGAGTTCAACGACGCCTTTCGCTACTCGGACACCGGTCTCGACGCGGCCTTCCTGGCGATGGACCTCGACTATCGGGGCCGGCAGGCGCTATCGGACGCCTTCGTCGGCCTCTACGCGGCGGCGATCGGCGACCGAGAGCTGCCGCTGCTCCTCGACTTCTACAAATGCTACCGGGCGACGGTCCGGGGGCGAGTCGAGAGCATGCTCGCGGAGGACGCCGAGGTGACGGCGGGCCAGAGGAGCGCGGCGCGAAAGCGAGCCCAGGCCTACTTCCGCCTGGCGGAGTCGTACACGCAGCGGCGGCGGCGCGCGGGCGTGGTCCTGGTCATGGGTGCGAGCGGCAGCGGCAAGAGCGTGCTGGCCGGCGCCGTCGCGGCTCGCCTCGGCGCCGTGATCCTCTCGACCGACGTACGCAGGCGAGAGCTATTTGAGATGAGGGGCAGGGGCGAGGCGGTCGACGGCGGTATATACACGCCGGAAGCGCGAGAGCAGGTCTACGGAGAGCTCGCGCAGGAGGCAGCGGCCGCCTTGGGCGCGGCCCGAGCCGTCGTCCTGGATGGGACCTACATCGCGCGACGGCAGCGCGAGCCGATCCTCCGCCTGGCGCGTGAAAGAGGCCAGAAGTTCCTGGCGGTCGAGTGCAGCGCGCCCGACGCGGTCGTCGCGGAGCGGCAGAGAGGGCGGCGCGACGACGGCTGGTCGGCGTCGGAGGGGCGCTGGGAGGTCTACCTGGCGCAGAAGGCACGCTACGAGCCGCCGGACGAGACGGCGGCCGCGGAGCGACTGACGGTGGATACGACCCTGCCGCTGGAGGCGCAAATCGTCGCGGTCCTGACGGCGCTCGATAGACGATAGCCGCTTTCCCCGGCCCCGGGAACTGCAGGCGGCCGCAGATCTCAGCCGTCAGACGAAGCGCTCAAGACCGCGGCGGTACATGGGTGCCAGTGCAAGAAGCCGCCAAAGCGGAGCGACTGCGTCCCGGCAAGAATCTTGCAGCCTTTGGCGACAAGGGTGTATAGCAACTATGCTTGCTTCGTCCACTGCCCGAGGAACGCCCGCTTGAGAAGGACCGTTTGACCAGCTCCGAGACAGACCTGCCGCTGAGCGTCCTCATCGACTCGGCGCCGGACGGCTTTCTCATCGTCGACTCCGCCGGGCTGATCGTCCGCCTCAACCGCAAGATCGAGGAGCTCTTCGGCTACGAGCGGCGCGAGCTCATCGGCGAGACGGTCGAGAAGCTCGTCCCCGAGCGACTGCGCCAGGGCCATCTCGGCCACCGCCAGCAGTACGAGCGCGAGCGCCGCACCCGGCCCATGGGCCTCGGCCTCAGCCTCTTGGGGCGCCGCAAGGACGGCAGCGAGTTCCCGGTCGAGATCAGCCTCAGTCCGGTCGCGGCGCCGCAGGGCCGCTTCGTCAGCGCCGTCGTCCGCGACGTCTCGGACCGTCTCCGGCTCGAGCAGGAGCGCAGCGCCCTCACACTCGAGCTGGAGACGGAGCGCGAGCGCCAGCGCATCGGCATGGACCTCCACGACGGCATCATGCAGGACGTCTACTTTGCCGGCCTCACCCTCGAGCTCGCGCTCGAAGACCTCGACGCCAGCCAGGTCGAGGCTCGAGCCGCCGTCGAGCGGTCGATGGCGCAGCTCTACCAGGTGATCCGCGACATCCGCAGCTACATCTTCGACCTGCGGCCGCGTTACTTCAGCGGCAACCTCGCAACCGCTCTCGCCGACCTGGCGCGCGAGTTCCAGCAGAACTCGCAGACCGAGACGGTGACCGCGCTGCCGGAGGAGCTGCCGGCGATCTCCGCCGCGGGCGCGAGCGCCGTCTACTACATCGCCCATGAAGCGCTGAGCAACATCCAGAAGCACTCGAAGGCGACGCTCGTCAGCCTCACGGCCGAGATGCGCGACGGCTGCTTTTGCCTCGAGCTGCGCGACGACGGCCTCGGCTTCGACGCCGCCGCTGCTCTGCCCGAGCGTCACCGCGGCATCCACAACATGCGCAGCCGCGCTGGCTCTGTCGCGGCGACACTCGAGATCGAGACGAGTCCCGGCGCCGGCGCGCTCGTCCGCCTGACGCTGCCGCCGGCGACGCCTGAGCTGCGCTAGCCGGGCCTCGGCTCCTGCCTGGCGATATAGGCCGCCGCCTCCGAGCGCCGGCGCAGGTTGAGCTTGCTGAGGATGCTCGAAACGTAGTTCTTGACCGTCTTGTCGCTGAGGTAGATCTCGGCGGCGATCTCCCGGTTCGTCTTGCCCTCGGCGATCAGCTTGAGGATCTTGTTCTCGTTCTCGGTCAGGCGGGTCGCCTTCTTCTCCGGGCCCTTGCCGGCCATGTCGCGTACCTGATCGAGCACCCGGCGGGTCACCTCCGGGTCGAGCAGCGACTCGCCGCGGGCCACGGCCTCGATCGCCTCCGCGAGCTGCTGGCCGCGCGTCTGCTTCAGGAGGTAGGCCGAGGCGCCGGCGAGGATCGAGGCGATGATCGCCTCGTCGTCGGCGTAAGACGTGAGCATGATCGTGCGTGTTTCCGGCAACCGCGATCGGATCTCGCGGCAGGCCTCGACGCCGCTCCCGTCCGGCAGGCGGATGTCGATCACGACCACCTGCGGCTCCTCTTTGATCGCGAGGGCGATCGCCTGGGCGACGCTGCCCGCCTCCGCGACGACGGACATGCCCGGGCGGCGGTTGAGGAGCGCTCGCAGCCCCTCGCGCACGACCTCGTGGTCGTCGACGATCATGACCCTGAGGCCGTCTTGCGTCATGGCTCCTTACAGCTCCTCGTCGTCCGCCCGGCGCGCGCGCCTCGGCAGCCAACTGTAGCATCTTACGGCCATGGCGGCGTCGCTCGCATGGCGGCGGGCACGGCATGCCCCGCCCTGCCCGGCGGCGGCTACGCCGGTGGAGATCGATCAGCGGCGGTCTCTGGCGACAGCCTTAACGGGTGTCGTCGAGACGGGAAGCGGCGAGCCGCTGCAGCGCTGCCAGGAGCGCCGCGAAGCCGCCGTCTTTAGCGAGGAAGGCGCTGACGCCGAGGCTCTCGTACAGGGGGCGCTCCCAGGCGTGCAAGAAGGAGGAGAGGATCACGAGCAGGGAGCGCGGCGCCGCCTGGCGCAGCGACTGACAGTAGGCGGGCCCGTTCTCGAGCCGGCGGACGTCGACGAGCAGGAGATGCGGCTGCAGCGTCGTCGACAGCGCGACGGCCTCGTCCGGATCGCCGGTTGCGGAGATTACCTCGAAGTCCGCGTGCGCGGCGAGACGGTCACGCAGGAGATCTCGCACCTCTTCGTGAACGTCAAGCAGGAGCACGCGCGTGCCGCGACGACCGGTGGCCACGACAGCATGCTATGACGGTAGGGACGGCCTCTAAAGGGCCGAACGGACTGATATGGCCAGGCCGAGTGTCCCAAGGTCCGGAGTACGCTCTCCGCTGCTCAAGCCGACCTGCGAGGAGGGCCGTCCTTCCAGGTTCCGGAAGGGGACGGATTCTTCGCCTCGACCTGCCATAGCACACGCTGCGCCTTTTGTTAGGCATTCGGGCCTGCCGGAGGGCCGGCACGAGGCCAATTAGTTTCGCCATGCTCAGGGCGAATTCAACTGGTCGATGCAACACCTAGTCATGGGAGGTGTTGCATCATGGGTGTTTCCGCTCGTCAGCGGGCGATTTATGCGATGCGTGGCCAGATGTGGTCGCTTGGTCGGCCGTCCACGGCGCGACGTGAGGACCGCAGCCGCTTCTGGGAGGCGATCGCTCGCGGCTCATCGAGTGAAGATGCTGCGAAAGAAGCCGGGGTATCGCCGCCGGTCGGCTCGAGATGGTTCCGGCAGCCGGCGAGGAGGATGAAGTACTGGCGCGCGGGCGTGGGATGCCGGTCGCCGTCCCAGCCCTGGGGGGCAGCGCAAAGATCAGGTTCCTGGCTTCGAGGCGCTCCGAGATCAGGAGCGGCGCCGCCGGCGGGGCGAAGTTGACCTCCGAAAGGGGGATGTCGATCTCGTCGAAATGGGACTCGCCACGCCTGTCGGCGAAGATTCGCAGGCACTTCAGCGTGAGCTCTTGACCTCCTGGAACCGGCCGCGCCGCTGGTCGCCTTCCCTGGCCGCGGCCTAAGCGCGTTCAGGCGGCGGCAGGGTCGTCCTGAAGGATGGCGAAGGCGTTGCCCTGGGGTCGACCAGGTGGGCGAACCAGCCTATGCCGGGAACGGGCATCTTACCCACCGTGATCTGGGCGCCGAGCGCCTGCGCCTTCGCGAGGTAGTCGTCGGCCGATTTGACCAGGACGTAGTTCAGCGGCCGCTGCTCCGGCGCTGCGCGCCGCCTGAGGCCGCCGTTGATGCCGCCGGGCTCGCTGATCATCCCCTTGTCGTCCGTGGGCATGGTATGGATGGTCCAGTACTCCATGGCGCCGCCGGGCACCTTATCGATCTGCCAGCCGAAGAGCTCGCGGTAGAAGGCCGCGAGCTTCCTAAATGGCGGCCAATCTAAAGCCTGGCGGCCTAGAGGCTCTTGATCGAGAGGAGGGGGCTATCGTCCGGCGAGACGCTGTACTGGAGGTCGATCACCTTGCCCTGCTCGTCGATGACGAAGTGGCTGCGGGCGACGCCCATCGACTTCTGGCCGTCACGCTCCCGCTCCTGCCAGACGCCGTAGCTCTCGCAGATCTTGCGGTCCGCGTCGACAAGGAGGGAGAAGGGCAGGTCGAGCTTCCTGACGAAGGCCTCG
>Ga0326597_10008081_pt1 | contig 14243 bp, 13 predicted proteins | sample RVTome_12_FD_203789 | JGI IMG/M metagenome (GOLD analysis project Ga0326597, IMG submission 203789) | Soil microbial communities from uranium-contaminated site in the Upper Colorado River Basin, Wyoming, United States - RVT100D185 | ecosystem: Environmental > Terrestrial > Soil > Contaminated >... | reverse complement strand
CCAGTTGCCATTCTTCTGGGCGATTTCCAAGAGTACCGATGCCACCGCGACCGTCGATTACGAGAGCCGGTCGCGAGTCGGTTTTTTGGGCGAAGCGCGCACGAAGTTCGACCGGGACTCGGATTTTCAACTGCACGCGGCCTATTTTAACGAAAGCTTGCGCAGGAACGAAAATAAAGACATCGTCGACCGGACGATCGCCGATCAACATATTCCGGTCGATCGTTGGAGCATCAACGGGACGCACCGCTATCTGATGGCTGCTGACTGGCTGACCTACAGCGATATCGCCGCCTATAGCGATGATCTGTTTACGCGGGAGCTGATCGATCGGTTCGACCTGCCGGGGACCCGGGAGATCGACGTGCGCAGAAGCCGTTATGGCGAGTCGCGCTTCGGCGTATTCAGGGGCTGGAGCGATACCTTTTTCAAAGGAGAGTGGAACTTCTACCAGGATTTTATCCAGTTCGATAAGAACACGCTACAACGGACGCCCCAGATCGCTTCTTGGGGCAGGCGGTTTTTGTCGAATTTTCCACTCGAGTTTCGCTGGTGGGCCGAGGGCGTTAACTACATGCGCCGAGTCGGCGGCGATGGGCTGCGCTTCGATCTGAGGCCGGAAACCGTGCTGCCCTTTCGGATCGGCTCTTATCTCGTCGGCTCGTTGAGCGCGGCGCCGCGGGGGGCGTTTTATCATCTCTACACGCCCGTTAAGCCTTCGGATCACAACGTAGCGCGGCCGACCGTTGAAATCCGCGGCAACCTTGGCACCTCGTTCAGCCGGATTTTTGCCGTCGATGGCTTGGGTCTCACTGGCATCAAGCATGTAATCGAACCCGATATCAGCTATCTGTTTGTACCAAGTAGCGATCAAAGCCGAATTCCGATTATGGATACGACCGACCGGATCAACCGGCGAAACGTTGTCACCTTTGCCATTGCCAACCGGTTATGGGGGAAGTCTGCAGGCGTGATCGAGACGGCGGCAGGCGACAAGGACATCGAAGCGCTGAATTCCGTAAGCGGTGGCGCCGTTCGAGATTTGGCGACTTTCAAATTGGCCTTGAGTTACGATATCGATAAAGAGCGAAAAGGCGGGGACAGCCTATCGGACCTGGATCTTAACCTGAGAACGTCGCCGTTCAACTTTTTAGCGTTAACTTTTGACAGCGGGATCGACCCTGGTGCGTGGCAGATGACGCGTACGCGGGCGAGCCTCTCCATTTCGGATCCCAGGCCAATGACGCGGCGAGTATTGGATCCCGATTTTAATCGACCGAATTCCATCAGTTTTTCCTATACCTTTTTGCGGCTCAGTTCATGCACGCAGACGGAGGCGCTGACCAACCCTTCGGCCTGCCAGAACGGTTTCTTGGGAGAAGACGCGAACGTCGACCTGGATAAACCGTTACCTCCAGCGGGAACTGCGCTGGACAAGTTCTGTTCGATTCGCCATCCCGACGATCCGCGTTGCCCGAATGCCTCCAATAGGAACGTCGCCTCCCATCTCGCAGGACATCTTTTCTACCATCTGACCGATCATATCTTATTCTCATTCAACGCGAGTTATGATTTCGAGAATCGTCGTTTTCCCGGCTTTCGCACCGCCGTGAAGGTCCTGTCCGGATGCGAATGCTGGTCCTTCACGCTTTCCCTCAAGAAAGAAATCAATCCGGCAAAGACCAGCTTCAACTTCGATTTCAATCTGTTGGGCTTGGGCTCGCAGAAGAGCTCGGTTCGATAGACCGAGATCTAAAATTTGTCCCGTGGAGGATCGAGATCGGCTTGTGCTCGACCATCTATGGCTGATCGCAAAAAACTACCGCTGAGCTTCGGTCTCAAGATCCTCGCGCGCCGCTGTCTCGATGAGCGCCGATTTGAGAATCTTTCCCGTAGGGCCATTGGGGAGTTCGGATAGGATGTTGATTTTCCTGGGATACTTATAGCGGGCGAGATGTTCTTGGCAGAAGGGAAGCGGATCCGCCGAGCCGGTTCGCGACCCTTCGACGCGAGCCCCGGCCAAGGCCGGGGCTCTTACTCCGGATTCCGTCCAACGGGCGTACTGGAAGGTGCCACGGGGCTTGCCCGTGGGGCTCCACTTTCGGTCCGAAAACCTACCGCAGGGCGGCCAGCGCGTCGCCGACGATCGCGCCCGAGCCCTCCGGCAGCACAAAGAGAGGATTGATTTCCAGTTCCGCTATTTGATCTTGCAATTCACTCGCGAGTTGCCCGATCACGCAGAGCGCGTGTGCCACGGCTTCGAGATCCGCAGCTGGGCGGCCGCGAAAAACGGTCAGGATTCGGTAGCCGCGAATTTTCCGGATCATCTCCCGGGCCTCTTCCAGTGTCAGCGGCGCAGGCCAGACGGCAAAATCTCTGATCGCCTCGACGAAAATGCCGCCGAGGCCGAAAGTCACTACCGGGCCGAAGCGCAGGTCCTGGCGTGCGCCGACGATGACTTCCCTGATATCGCCGCCGATCATCTCCTCCACCAGCACGCCATCCAAGTGCGCTCGCGGATTCCATTTCCTGGCCTGCTGCAGAATGTCGTCGAACGCCCGCCCCACCTCCTCCGCGCTCTCAAGGCCCAGGCGAATCACTCCCGCCTCGGTTTTATGCAGCAGGTCCGGAGAGGAGACCTTTAGGGCTACGGGACCGCCAATGCTCCCGGCTAAGGATTTAGCTTCTACAGCGTCGCGGGCCAAACCGCCGCGCGGTACTCGAAGTCCACAAGCCTTGAGCAGGGCCTTGGCCTCGACCTCGGTCAAGGCCTTGCGCCCGCGATTCTTTGCTTGAGTGACGATCCTCTCGACCTCAGACGCAAAAGCCGGTTCTCTTCCGATCACAACGGACTGGCGCGTAAAAGCTTTGTCACGTGCTTCCACATACTGAGCCATCTTGCCAAGCGCTCGAATCCCACGCACCGGCTCGGGAAAAACCGGCACACCGGATCGCGCTAGGCTCATCCAGATATCCGTATGGGGCAGTGGGAACCAAGTCATCACGACGAGTTTGTCGGTACCTTGAGCTACTTTCGCGATCGCGGCGGCGAGTTTCTCGTGCGCTCCCGGGACAATGCCGAAGAACACCACGAGATTATCCACGTTGGGGTCCTTAAGGATCACCTCGGCGGCCTGACTGAGAAGTTCCGGCCTGGCTACCGCTTCTGCCGTGACGTCCATCGGATTAGTGATCGTGGCGAACGGCGGCATGATTTTTTTTAGCTCATCCTTGGTGGCATCGGAGAGATCCGCGAACTCAAGTCCCATCTCACTGCCCACGTCGGCCATGAGGATGCCCGCCGCGCCCGAAATCGACAGCACCTGCACGCGTTTGCCGCGCGGCCTGCGGGGAGCCTGAGCGAGAAGCGCGAGGTCGAATAGCTCATCCAAACTTTCGGCGCGGAGTACCCCGTTCTGTGAGAAAACCGCCTGATACACTTCATCCGCGCCGGCGAGCGATCCGGTATGAGAAACGCTCGCCTTGGCGCCCGCCTCGGAACGGCCCACCTTCATGATGATGAGCGGTTTGTCCAGAGCCAAAGCCCGGCGCGCCGCCGCTTGGAACGCCGGTCCGTCGCGCGCATCCTCAAGGTATCCGAGCACCAGACGGACCTCTGGGTCTTCCAGTAGGTATTGCAAATAATCGGTAAAGCTCAGCACGCACTCGTTGCCGGTGGTAATCCAGTAGCGAAATCCCAAGCCGCGCTCGCGCGCCGCCCCGAGGATATAAGAGCTCAACGCGCCGCTCTGGCTCACGAAGGCTGCCGGTCCCGCTTCCGGGAAGCCGTCATTTAGCCCCACGCTAAAGGATGCCGTCACTCTTTCCGGAAAATAGACGAACCCGGAGCAATTGGGACCGCACACCGCGATGCCATATTCGGCGGCAACCCGCGCGAGCTCCTCTTGCAGACGAGCTCCTTCCCCGCCCACTTCGGCGAATCCCGAGCTGATGATGGCCGCCGCCTTCACGCCTTTGGCGCCGCACGCCGCCAACGCGCCGGGAACCGCCGAAGCGGGCAGAGTGATCACCGCCAAATCCACTTCGCTAGGAATGTCGGATAGCTTTGCGAAACACGGCAGCCCGTCCATTTCCTGGTATTTCGGATTGACGGGATAGATTCCGCCCGCGTAGCCGTACTCGCGAAAAAAGCGCAGGGGTCTCCCGCTGAGCTTGTTCGATTCCGTGGAGGCGCCGATCAAAGCGACGGCGCGGGGGTGAAATAAGCTGTGGAGGTTCATCGATTTTCTGGTTCAAAGTTCAAGGTTCAATGTTCAACGTAACTCCCCTTCCGATTCACCTTGAACCTTAAACCTTGAACATTGAACGGTATCTCTTAAGGTTACTTGCTGACAAAATCTTTGAGGTTGATTCGCTGCCAGACCTCTTTCGGAACGCGATGGCGGGGCGTGTAGCCGGCAAGCGACGGTTTGGCCGTGGCATCGACGCCCCACTTGGCGGTATTGCCGTCTTCTTTCGTTGACGGGTCAAGGTCCGAGCCGCGGGTGTTGGTGATCACGACGATGTCGCGATCCGGTTGGCAGCGGGTGGCAACCGCCCAGTTGACCTGCCGATCGTTGAAGATGTCCACGTCCTGGTCCACGACGATCACGCGCTTCATATACAAGTCGTTGCCAAGCACGGCGAGGATGGCGTTTTTCGCCTGGCCGGAGATTCGCTGCTCGATGGACACGTAAACGGTAAACGGCGCCGGCACGCGCACTGCCTTCACGGTCGGAACCATCGCGCGCACCGCGCGGTATAGATTCGCCTCGATGGGAGTGGTGGAGAGCATCAAATGATCGAGGTGGCCTACGGTGATGTCCTGGAAAATCGCGTCGCGCCGGTGCGTGATCGCGCGATACTTGACCACTTCGCGTTGCCGCTCGCCGAGACTGTAGCCGGTAAATTCGCCGAACGGCCCCTCGGCGACCCGTTCATGAGGGAGAATTTCCGCTTCGAGGATCAGCTCGGCGTGAGCGGGAACTAGAAGCTCAGAAGTCTCGCACTTCACCAGCTCCAGGGGCTCGCCGAGCAGCCCGCCCATGATGCCCCGCTCGTCTTCATCGATGGAGCCGATGGCGAGACAGCCCAGCGCGATAGCCGGATGAACGCCGATGGCAAAGGCGACCGGCAGCGCTTGGTCGCGTGCCTCGGCGGCGCGCTGGAACTCCCAGAGATGTTTCGCCAACGTGAGATGAATCGAAGTCCTATCGCGGCCCTGGATCATCAGCCGGTTGTAAGCGCAGTTCCAGGATTCGCCGTTGGGATCTTTCGCAAATGAAATGGCCGCGGTGATGTATGCGCCGGCATCCTGCTCGTGGTGCAGGATTTGCGGCAGGTTATAAAGATTGATCTGGTCGCCGGTAAGAATCACTTCTTTCACCGGCGCTTTGGAGACGGTCTTCGGCGCTATCGGTTTTTCCATCGCCAGCAGATAAGCCTTTTGCATCTCCTCCGGCTTTGCGTTGATCGCCATCGCCAACCTGGCCCGGCTGGCGTGAAGATTGGTCAGCACCGGAAACTTCGTTCCCTTTACTTTTTCGAAGAGCAAGATCGGTCGCCGTTTGGCTTGCTGCTCGAGCTTCACCGTGATCGCAGTGATTTCAAAGGCCGGATCGACCTCGCGGGAGACGGTAAGGAAATCTTCCGGGTGGTTTTGTTTGATCAGATCTAAATAGCTACGAAGGTCTTGTGGCATATGTCTCCCATTTTGGATTTTCGATTTTGGATTCGTCGGTTATCGGATTACTTTGTTTGCTCTGACCAAGACATTCGGCGGAATCGTCAGGCCGATCTGTTTCGCTGCTTTAAGATTGATGATGAACTCGAACTTCATCGGCTGCTCGACGGGAAGATCAGCGGGTGTCCTGCCTTTCAAAATCTTGTCCACATACGTAGCGGCGCGCCGGTCTAAGTCGAGAACGTTCACACCGTAAAACATAAGGCCGCCGGCTTCTACGAACTGGCTGTTGGAGTATATCGCGGGGAGACGGGTTTTTGCCGCGAGATCTGTTATCTGTGCTCGCTGAGGAACGAGGATGGCGCTTGTTAGCACAAGAACTCCGTCGGTTCGCCCTTTGCTTGCGGCTCGGAATGCAGTCTCAATATCCTTGGAATCTAAAACGTCTAGGTTTTGAAGCTTCACTCCGAACGCCTTTGCGACGAGTTCCACTTCTTTCATCACTTGCGCGTAGGCCGGGTTGGTTGAAGTCCCAAGGACGGCTACGCGGGAGAGCTTAGGGACCACCTCTCTCAGAATCTCCAGCCGTTTGCCGCTTAGCTCCGGGGCAAAGTTGGACAGTCCAGTAATGTTTCCGCCAGGGTGCGAAAGGCTAGCGACGAAACCATCGCCAACAGGGTCGTTATCGTTACTCATAACAATGGGAATCGTCGAAGTTGCTGCCCTGGCGGCGCGGGTCGGTGTCGAGCCAGTCGAGACGATGATGTCTACCTTGAGACGCACTAGCTCGGCCACGAGTGCGGGGAGGCGATCGGGTTTTCCGTCGGCAAATCGGTGCTCAATGACGATGTTTTTCCCCTCCACATAGCTAAGGTCGCGCAAACCGTTGCGGAATGCCTCGATGCGGGCCGCGTCAGCGGACTGGGAGGCAATAGCTAGGCGTCCTATCAGGGGGATTTTCGTTGGCTGCTGCGCCGTGGCCACAGCCCCGCCGAAGGCGAATGTGATAGCGATAGCAAAGATCCCCGCCCATTTTCGATTTTGGATTTTAGATTTTCGATTGTCCGAGCAAGAATTCAAAAAAAGTTTCAGCGATGTTTTGTCCATGTTTTTTCCTCAATCCTCAATCCAAAATCGGCAATCTAAAATCTAAAATGTCATCTTATGACCCTGTTCGCCCGCACCAGCACATTCGGCGGAACCGTCAGGCCGATCTGCTTCGCTGTCTTGCGGTTGATGATGAACTCAAACTTCATCGGCCGCTCAAGGGTCGGAGCGATGATAGAGTTCTTATCAAGCAGCCTAATCGCGATACCCTCTTTTCCTCCGGTCATGGTTTTTTTGCGATTAGCTTTTCCGCCCAGCGCAGGACTTTTTCGGCGATCCTAACCGCTTTCTTATAGTCTTCCCGGGCAATCGGCTCCGCTATTCCCGGATAGCGGGTGACCACCGCAAACCTGGTTAGCGGGCTGGCATCTCTAACTGGTTTGGGAATGGACTTGCCTGCCTTCTGAACAAGGTCGAGCAGGGCCGCGAGATCGTGATGGTAAGGGAACGGCACTCGAAGGTGAAGTAACACGGCCTTGATCGCCTTTTCCGCGGCCTGCTGTGCGTCAAAGCAAAGGTCCTCCAGATAGACATGGGGAATGCGACTATCGGCTTTAGCCCGCGCGAAGTTGCTTCTCGCGCGATTCAACCACTCAACGGGATCGTCCGCGGGCCTTCGCTTAGGCGGCATACACGACCTTACCCTCTCTCAACGCCGGGTAAATCACCAGGGCAAAACAGTCGCCATAGCGCTTAACGTCTGCGGAGGTCACGACAACAACATCGACAGCTTGGCCCACACCAAACAGGTTCATGTAGATTTTTTCCGTCAGACGGCCACGGTGACACCTGCCACGCTTAATGACCAGCAAATCCACATCGCTATTCGGTCCCTTCTCCCCGCGGGCAGCCGAGCCAAAAAGAATAATTTTCTCCGGCGCGGCCACCTTTACGATGCGCCGAATAATCTCGCTTAGCTTTCTTTGGTCTACCGTTGTTTTGCGGCTCATGGTTTGTCGTCCACCGGATCTTATCCTACCATTGCCTTATTCACTAACCGAGAGGTTAAGTCTGGCTCCCTGCTGAAGGCTTTCTCGCGCAGGGCCGCTAACCGCGCGCTCCACACGGCTAACGATCATCGGATCACCTTATTCGCCCGCACCAGCACATTCGGTGGAATCGTGAAGCCGATCTGCTTGGCCGCTTTCAGATTGATGATGAACTCGAACTTCATCGGCTGCTCCACTGGCAAGTCGGCGGGCGTCCTGCCTTTCAGGATCTTGTCCACGTATGTAGCGGCGCGCCGGTCCAGGTCCAAATTGTTCACGCCGTAGAACATGAGCCCACCAGCTTCCACAACTGCTCGCCCGCTGTGCATAACCGGGAGCCGGCTCTTTACTGCAAGTTCGACGACCTGTGTTCGCTGAGAACCGATTACGTACCCCCCAACACGAGAGCTGCCTCAGCCCGCGTCTTAACTGCGGCTCGGAATGCGGTCTCAATATCCTTGGGACTTAGGACGTCTAGGTATTGAAGCTGCACTTTCAACGCCTTTGCCGCGAGCTCCACCTCTTTTAAGATTTGCGCGTTGTTCGGGTTGGTTGAACTCCCAAAAACCGCCACGCGGGAGAGTTTAGGAACAGTCTCCTTCAATATCTCCAATCGCTTTCCGCTCAGCTCCGGGGCAAGCGTGGATAAGCCAGTGATGTTTCCTCCAGGTCGCGCAAGGCTGGCGACGATGCCGTCGCCAACAGGATCGCCAACACTCGCCATGACGATGGGAACCGTAACAGTTGCTTGCTTAGCGGCACGGGTTGAATACGGACCGTTCGTGACAATGATCTCTACCTTGAGACGTAACAGCTCCGCAGCAAGCGAGGGGAGGCGATCAGCCTTTCCCTCCGCATGTCGCCACTCAATGATAATGTTTTTGCCTTCGACGTAGCCAAGCTCGCGCAGGCCCTGCCGGAATGCCTCGATGCGGTCCGGGATAGTGGACGGGGAGCCAAAACCTAGATAACCAATCCGCGGAATTTTCGTTGGCTGCTGCGCCTCGGCGGACAAGCTTAGCGCAAAGAGCATGGCGCTAAGCGCAAGGCAAATAATTTTATTACTCATGGTTTTCTCTCTACCCTGTCTCTGTCGATTTATCTTCAATCCAAACTCGATTGACTTGATCGCCTTGTCTCTCCAAATCGTCATCTTGGCTCAATGACATATTGATGTCGTTGTCCGAGCAGGCAGACGATATTGCCAGGCCGATCGACAACCACTGCGAACAAACCGGCAATGTCTCGGCCCAGTAAGTACGCTAATGTCGAGTGCTTGCAGCTCGGTGACGGCTGCGTACTGGCCGCGCAATACGACTTTGCCGGACTCCTCGCGAGTGAGCCTAACCTGGGTTTCTACTACGACCGCATTGACCACGCCCCTTACACCGCCAGGCGAGCTTGAGTTGCGACAGGCTGGAGATGGAGCGACGCCAACACGGGCGCGCTAAACACGGTGCGGTCGGCGCCGGTATCGACCAGGAATTCAGCCCGTTGCCACGTACCGTCACTCGCCAGAATCTCGCCGCGGATCACAGGGCGCGGGATGCCGTCGTCGCACAGAAGCCACTCGCCGTCAATTCGCATAGATGCGGTCTGGTTTTTCGCGCGGGATGTAGCGGAGAAAGCTGCCATCATCTTCAGGATGGGCCGCTGTGGCCAGGGCTAGTGCCTGTTCGGGCGTGTCGGCGACGAACAGTTCTTCGCCAGCAACACAGATGCACTTGCCACGATAGCCCCGGTAAACTTCCGTCGCATGCGCTTGCAACCAGGCGGTGTTGCGATCGAATCGCTGGCGTTGCGCCCGCGCTTTGGCAAGCTCTTCGGGGTCAGTGATCTCTTCCATCTCCAGCGGGACTTGCATGTTTCCCATCCTGAAATCCTCTGGCCAGATAGACTTCGAGCATCGTCATTGTAGCTTTGGCCGACGATTGAAAGCAACCATCCCTGAAGTAACCGCCGGCCTAGAGGACTCTTTCCCTCACTCGACGATCTTGGGACTCTCTTCGTCCAAAAACTGTTGATTGCAATAGGGGCAGAGGAGCTTGATTTTCTTGTGCCGCAGCTCCTGCCAGTGACAATAGAACTCGCCTTTGCATTGCGGGCAGGTCGCCCAAAATATTTTGGTCACGGCACCTCCTGTTGCCAACGAGAGAAAATCCGAAATCCGAATATCGAAATTCGAAACAAACCGGGGCCAAATAAATTCAAAATCAGAAAATCCTAAACAGTGAATTCGATCCTTCCCGTTTGGAACATTGTAGTTGTTTTGTTTTTCATCATTTTGAATTTGTTTCGGATTTCGTGCTTCGTGCTTCGAGTTTTTTGTTCTCAGTCCTCGGCGTCCTCAGCGCCTCCGCGGTGAATTCTCCAATTCTCTCTTGGCCGAGCTAGACCTTCGGAAGCCGGTCGATAACCGCACGCGGAATAAAATCCTCGAGCCGGGTTTTCTCCATGGCGGTTTTCGGCACCGCGACGCGAGCTTCGTAGGGACGCTGGACCGGCTTGGTGGCGTCGATGATCATCTTGGCGGTCATGATGTTGTCGGTCTGCGAAGGGTCGAGCGTGTTCCCCTTGACGTTTCTAATAACGTCCACGTCCTGGTCCGCTTGCACCCTCGTGGCCACGGCCCACATCACTTCCTCTTCGTTGTAAATGTCGATGTCGGCGTCGACGACCACGACATGCTTGACGAAGTCGCAGCCACCGAGCGCGGCCAGAGCTGCCTGTTTGGTCTCGCCGTCGACTTTCTTGTCGATGGAGATATAGCAGTTAAAGCGGCAGCCGCCCGACATCGGGAAGTGGACGGCTTTGACCGTCGGCACGACGCCGCGAATGAGATTGAATAGGCTGCCCTCTTTGGGAATGCCGCCGAGTACCCAGGTGTCGCGGTGGCCGGTGAAGATATGTTGAAAAATAGCGTCGCGCCGGTGCGTGATGGCGCTCACTTCGATGACGTTGCGCATCCGCTGCGGGCCGTAGTAGCCGGTGAACTCGCCGAACGGGCCCTCTACCTCTTTTACGTTGGGCAGCACGTGGCCTTCGATCACCATCTCGGCATCGGCCGGCACCATGAATTCTGCGCCCAAAGTTTCCGACGGCGTTAGCCGCAGCGGCGCTCCCATAATGGCGCCGACCTTGGCGTAGTCGTCGACGCCGAAGGGGGATACGTTAAGAGAGGCCAAGTAAAATGCCGGGTGATGGCTGATCACGATGGCGACGGGCGTGGGGAGGTTTTTTTCTTCGTTCTTACGGTGGATCTGCCAGTTGTGCCTGGGCGACATGTGGAGGCCGAGTTTACGCGGTCCCTTCACCATGTTGCGTTGGAACGAGATGTTGTAGAACCCTCCGTCCGGATCCTTCATCACCGGCGTCATGTCGATGTACGGCGCCGGGTCCATCGCATGGTGCCGCACCACGGGCAGTTCGAAAATGTTCGCGTCGTCGCCGCGCTTGACGACCTGTTTGACCGGTGCCTCTCGCGCGGGAATCGTTACGGGAGGGATCAAAAGCTCTTCGCGGCGCGCGTACTCCAGGCTCAGCGGTAATTCGCCGTCGCTAGGTTTCATGCCCAGAGACAAAGCGCAACGCTGGCGGGTGGCGAAGACATTGCTCAGCAACGGAAAAGCGGAGGGTTTGCCGTCTATGGCAAGCGGCTTCTCGAAGAACAGGACGGGAAATTTTTTCTGGTTTTCGAGGTGCTGGAGCAGCGCGGTGACCTCGAATTGATGCGGTGCCACCGGCCGCTCGATGCGCACGAAATCGTAGGGGAGCCGTTCTTGTAGATCGTCGAGGAAGCCCCTGAGATCCATATCCATGGCGACCGCCTAGGCACTCGGCTGGGTCGCTAATTCAATCCCTGCCAGTTGTGCCAGCGCGCGTCTCGTAAAAACTTTCGCCATGCGCTTGCGATACCAGTAATCCAGATCGGCATTATCCAGCGGGTGGGATATTTTTGCGGCGGCATCGGCGACGGCCTCAATCAACTCCTTGGTGATTTTCTTGCCTTGAAGCAAGGTCGCGGCTTCGAGGACGACCTTCGGCGCGGAAGCGACCGCCGTCAGTACGACGCGCGCATGCCGGCACTCTCCCTGTTTGTCGAGGTCCATGGCGGCGGCTACGCCCAGGATCGGGAAATCGAACGACCCGCGGCGGCGCAGTTTTAAATAAACATTGCGCAGGCCCAAGGCTTCCTTCGGAATAAGCAATCCCTTCAGCACCTCATCTTTGCCCTTGGCACAGTAATCGATCCCATCGTCGCGGTATAATTCTTCGAGCTTAACTCGCCGTTCGCCTTGTTTGCTCACTAAAACGACGTCGGCGCCCAGGCTCACCAACACGGGCGCGGTGTCCGATGACGCGATCGCCAGGCACTTCTCGCTACCGGGCGCCACCAAACAGATCTGGCCGTCCTTTTTCATGCAAAACCCGACGGCCTGGCGCCAGAAAAAAGATTGATCGTAATAATTGCAGCGCGTGTCCACGAGGACGTTGCCGCCGATGGTGCCCATATTGCGCAGTTGCGGTGTGGACACCGATTCCGCGGCGTGGGCGAGGGCGGGCAAGCGCTTGGCGATCACGCGATGGCGCGAAACCGCCGTCAGGCTTTCGCCGGCGCCGATCCAAAGGCCGTCTTTGGTCTGACGAATTCCCTTAAGCTCGCGCAAGCCCCTCAGCGACACCAAATGGCGCGGCGTAAACTGGCCCCGCTTCATTTTGGGATAGACGTCGGTGCCGCCCGCCACGAGCATCGCATCGGGCCCCAACTCCGCCAACACCTTGGCCGCTTCTCTCAAAGAGCGCGGCTGAACGTAATTGAACTCCGGTAGTCGTAGCATTTTTAAGTCATTCTTTGTTGATGTTTGCGTCAAAATCCGAAATTCGAATATCGAAATCCGAAACAAACCACAGCCAAATAAGTCAAAACCCTAGCAAATCCAAAACGATGAATCCGAATTAGCGTTGTTTGGAACATTGCATTTCTTTTAGTCATTTGAATTTGTTTCGAATTTCGGATTTCGTGCTTCGAGCTTCTCACGTTTGTTGCAAATCCGATGCTCACTAGCTCTTCTGCCTCACTTCTACCCCTTCGCCCGGCTGCCACTTGAGCGGCGCGGGAAATTCAAAATCGGGAATCGACACGGCTTTCAGTCGTCCCTCAAGCGCTCTGAGAATTTTGTCCGGCGTAATTGGAATCTCGTGAATCCTCACTCCGATCGCATCGAACACGGCATTGGAAACCGCCGGGACCACGGGTAACAGCGGTCCCTGGCCCGCCTCTTTCGCGCCATAGGGTCCTTCCGGATCGATGGTTTCAACCAGGATCGTTTCGATCTCCGGTGTTTCCAGCGTGGTCGGACTCTTGTATTCCAAGATGGAAGGAATCTTGTGCAGGCCGTTTTTGCGGAAGATCTGTTCTTCCATCAAGGCCTCGCCTAATGCCATGTAGACGCTGCCCTCGGTTTGGCCTTCGACGAGCAACGGATTGAAAGCCCGGCCGCAATCGTGGGCGATCCAGACCTTGTCGATCTTGATCTCGCCGGTCTCGCTGTCGCAGTGAAGCTCGACGATGGCGGTCGAATAGGTGTATGCCGGTGTTGGGCCGACGCCGGAACCTTTGAACTCTCGGGGATTCTTGGGCGGCCAGTAACTGCCGGTGGCGCCGAGCGTGCCGTGTTTCCCCTCCGCCTTGACCACGCACTCGGCGAAGCTAATGCCGCGCGACGGCAAGCTTGCGCTGCGCACCTGCCCGTCGGCGAACTCGAGATCGTCGACGGGCACCTCGAGCGCTTCGCTCGCCGCTTCAAGCAGCAGCGGCTTGAGTTTCCCGCAAGCTTGAATAGTAGCGTTGCCCGTCATTATGGTAACCCGGCTGGAATAACTGCCGAGATCGACCGGAGTGAGATCCGTATCGGCGGTGATGACCCGGATGTCGGCGGGATCTATGCCAAACTCCTCCGCGATCGCGTAGACGAGAATCGAATCCGAGCCCTGGCCGATGTCGGAGGAACCGCAGAATATCGTAACGCCGCCGCTGCGGTCGAGTTTAATTTGCACGCCCGAGTGGGGCATATTGTTCCAATAAATCGGCAGGCCCGCGCCGGTGATATAGGCGCTGGCGGCGAAGCCGATGCCGTGGCCGAAGGGCAGCTTGCGGAACTTCTTTTTCCACTCCGCCCGCTCGGCGACCTTCTCGATGCATTCGCGCAGGCCGCAACTGCTGATCTGGAGACCGTTGATGGTGACCGAATTGGCCTCGACGAGCTGCTTGAGTCGCAGATCGAGGGGGTCGATGCCGAGCTTCTCGGCGATCTCATCCATCTGAATTTCCTCGGCGAAGCGCGGCTGGGGCGTGCCGTGGCCGCGCTTGGGCCCGCACGCCGGTTTGTTGGTGAAGACGCGCACGCCTTCGAACTTGTACGCCGGCACTTTATACGTCACGGTCTGCAACGCGCCGGTATAAT
>Ga0326597_10008080_pt1 | contig 14245 bp, 11 predicted proteins | sample RVTome_12_FD_203789 | JGI IMG/M metagenome (GOLD analysis project Ga0326597, IMG submission 203789) | Soil microbial communities from uranium-contaminated site in the Upper Colorado River Basin, Wyoming, United States - RVT100D185 | ecosystem: Environmental > Terrestrial > Soil > Contaminated >... | reverse complement strand
TCCATCCCGCTCGAGTGCGTCGATGGGCAGCTCCCCGAGCAAAATACGGTAGCTGAGATAGCGCCCCTCGTCCATTTCGCCAGATTCGGACGCGGTCCGCACGGCGCACTGGGGCTCTTCCATGTGGAGGCAGTCGCGGAATCGGCACTCGGCCGCGCGCTCGCGGATCTCGACGAAGCCCTCGCCGAGTTCTCGCCTGAAGACTCCCCACAGTCCAAACTCCCGCATCCCAGGCGTGTCGGCCAGATAGGCGCCGGACTGCAGCGGATAGAGTCTGCTGTTGGTCGTCGTGTGCCGCCCGTGACCATGCTTTTCCTGGACGCTCTGAACCCGCAGGTCGAGGCCGGGCTCGATCGCCTGCAGGAGGCTGCTCTTGCCGACCCCGGAAAGGCCAACGAAGGCGAAGATCCCGCGCGACAGTTGACGGGCCAGCTCGCTCAGGCCCTCTTTGGACTGCACCGAACAGACGAGCACGGGATACTCCAGACGCTCGTAGAGGCGGGCCAATGGCAGGGGATCGACTGCATCTTCCAGATCGCTCTTGTTGAACAGGATCCCCGCCGGGACCGACTGCAGCTCCGCCGCGGCCAGGATTCGGTCGACGAAGCGCAGGTTCAGGGCCGGCCGAGCGAGACTCGCCACGATCCAGAGTCGGTCGACATTCGCCATGACGATCTGCTCGAGCGAACGGCGCAGCGTGCCCGAGGGCTGCGGCCGGCTGATCTTGTTGGCCCGCGGCAGCACTTCTTCGATGACGGCGATTCGCTCCGGCGATTCCTGCTCCACGGAGAAGCGGACATGATCGCCGATGACGGCCAGCGCGACGGTTCCGCGCCGGCCCTGGCGCAGCTTTCCGCGCAGCGTGCACGGCCATTCCGCAGCCGCATTGCCCGGTTGGCGTTCGCCGCCGGGGCCATCCTCCTCGACCAGATAGCGATTCGCCCCGTGCTGGATCACCAGTCCGGAACGGCTCATGGGAGGCCCTTGCTTGTTCGTAGAGGACGATTCAACTAAACTTCCCACGGCGTTTCGAGGCCCTGGCCTGGCGGGGGCTCAGTGCTGCTGACCGGCAGATTAGCATCGGCAGCCCATTTCATCGTAGCGCGGATCGGTGACTCCATCATGACCGTCGACGAACTCCTCGCCCACATGGGCCCCGAGCTCTTCGTCTCCGAACTCAAATCCAAGAACAAGAGCGACCTCCTCGAAGAGCTCACCGACAGAGCCGTCGCGGGGAGCGGAATACGGGATCGCGAGATCGTCCTCGAAATGCTCCGCAATCGCGAGCAACTCGGGAGCACGGCCCTCGAGAGGGGCGTCGCATTTCCCCACGGGCGCTCCCTGGCAGTGCCGCGTCTGACCATCGTGGCCGGTCGATCTTCCGGCGGCGTCGACTTCGAGGGCGAGGACGGCAAGCTCACCCATCTCTTCTTCCTCATCCTCGCCCCGCCCCAGGATCCTGGGAACAACTACCTGCAGGCCCTGGGGAAGATCGCCGGCCTCCTTCGCGACGAGGCGGTCAAGGACCGGCTCATGGCGGCCGCGGATTTCGACGGCTTCGCACAAATCCTGCGAGAGTGTAAGCCGTGAGTGAGACACCCCGCCCCGCCCGCCTCCTCGTCGCGCTCCAGGACCTGGACGAGATGATCGAAGAGGCCGAAGACGAAGAGAACCGAAACAAACTCGAAGCGATGGGCTTTCCGGTCAATGGTCTGGCAGACCTCCGCGCCGCGCGAGCGAAGCTCGAAACCAAGATCCCACCTCAACTCCTGGGCCGCTATCGGCGTCTCCTCGAGCGTTCCGGCCGAGCCGTGGTCCCCGTGGTCGAAAACAGTTGCACCGGCTGCTTCAGCGCGATTCCACACAGCTTCGTCAGCTCGACCCACGCCGATCAGGTGCTTCAGTGCGAGAACTGCGGCCGGATCCTCTTCTGGCCGTAGCGACGGGGATGGTGGCCATTTTCCGGCCAGAGTTCGAGCCGCTCTCGGGGTATGGATCCCTCAATTCAAGTATTTGCAAAATAGAGAGTTACAAGTGTATCGGCGTTTCCAGCGGCATCGGCACCACCATTGCTGAGTGTAAAATGACACCGCGGCCAGAATGGTCGACCCGCGGCGAGAAACAACGATGATTCATGCGATGGAGGAACCATGTTCGGCAATCGCGACAACAAGACTGAGACCCCGGAGGCTGTAGTCATGCCCACGACGATTTCGGAGACGCGCGAGGCCAAGAAGCGCGGCGACAATACGATTACCGCTTATCTCGGACCCGATACCCATGTCGAGGGTACGCTGCGTTTTGACCATTCCGTCCTGATCGAGGGGACGTTCAAGGGCAAGATCATCAGCAAGGGTCAACTCGTGGTGGGCGAAGGCGCCCAAGTCGACGCCGACATCGAGAGCCGCACCGTTGCCATCAAAGGCACAGTCCGTGGCACGATCCAGGCGAGCGAACGCGTCCAGATTCAAGGACAGGCCACGGTCATCGGCGACATCACCACGGCGTCCCTTCAGATGGACGAGTCCGTCACCTTCGAAGGCAAATGCTCCATGGGCAGTGACGCCAATCGCAAGGCCGCCCAGCAGACGAGTGAGCGTCACCACGAGCGGAAAGATCAGGAGAGGATCCTGAGCGCCGTCGAGTCGGTGAAGTCCTAGAGATCTCGAACGCTCCCCCGCCGAGCGGAGCGAAAATCGCCGTCCGTTCACTCGCATGAAGTGACGAAGACGAAGGCGGTGGCCGATGGCCACCGCCCTCGCTCGTCTTGCGAGTCACCCGACGGTCTGCGGCGCCTCTCAGTCCTTGAGGTCGCTGGCTCCGGTCTGCATCAGACTCTTCGAGTGCGCCACGATCTGGTCGATTTCGGGAGCGATCTGCGCCGCCTCGCCTCCATCGTCCGATCCCTCCAGATCTCGAGCCTTCTCCTTGTCCTCGCGGAGTTGCTCGAAGCGTGCGATCTCCTCGGAATTCATCCCGCCGGGCTCCTTCTCGAAGACGAAGCTGCCGCTGTCGAGAGCGACGGTGATGAGGTCGCCGCGGACGATCTGCCCGCTGCAGATGAGATTGCTGATGGGAGTTACCAGCTCCGTCTCGACGGCGCGGCGCAGCGGCCGTGCGCCGAACTGTGGATCCGTCCCGATATCGACGAGCTTCGTCTTCGCGTCGCCCTCGACGCGGAGCAAGAAGGGCTCGGTGCAGTCGATGCTGCGGATGTGGATGTTGGCGATCAGGTTGTCGAGAATCTGATAGAGATGCTGTTCCTTCAGCGTGTCGTAGACCACCATCTCGTCGAAACGGTTCAGGAACTCGAAGGGGAAGACCTTCTTCGCCTCGTTCATCGCCGCCTCGTGAATGTCTTTGTCCAACCGGCCACCCTCGAAGCCACCCTTGAAGCCGATGCCGTCGGAGGCGATGTGGGCGCCCATGGACTCACTTCCGACATTCGTCGTCACGATGATGATCGAGTGGGTGAAGTCGACTTCCTCGTTGTTGCCCAGGACGAGATGGCCGTCCTCCAGGATTCCCAGGAGCATGTTCCAGAGCTTCGGATGGGCCTTTTCGATCTCATCGAAGAGCACGAGGCTGAGATAGGCGTCTTCGTCGTCGGGGAAGAGCCGCGTCACGCGGCCGCGCCCGTCATGGAACATGCCGAGGCCCTCTTCGAACGCCCGCTTGTGATGGCGGTCGAGATTCTCCTGGCAGAGCAGGGGCTTGATCTCGCCGCCCACATAGCCCGGAGGGCTTCCGAGGAGTTTACTGAGGTTGTAGTGCGCCGAGTACTCCTGGCAGTTGATGCGCACATAGCCCTTGCGCGTGCCGAACAGTGCCTCGCCGAGAGCTCGGACGGTTTCGGTCTTGCCGACTCCCGTGGGTCCGAGAAGCATCTGCGTGAGGATCGGACGCTCGGGATCGCTGATCCCGGCGAGCACGCGGCTGAACGAGTTGGTGATGGTCTCGAGAGCGCCAGGCTGGCCGATGACCATTCGTCCCATCAGCTCTCGGAATCGGTCGAGCTGGGGATTCCTCTGATCGGGATCGAGGCGGAGCCGCTGTTCGCTGTCGAGTTCGACGGGTGCTGGAGCAGGCAACGACATCAGATTTCCTTCCGCAGCGCCGCCACGATAGCGGCTCAGGGCGCTCAACTTCGCCGTGGGGTTTCCCCCGCGGCCGGAGATTCCTAGACCCGTGCGCCGGCCGGGCTCGCTCTTCCTGCGGACTTTGCAAACTCCCGGCCCGGCAGCCGATGGCGCGACGGGGCATCAGACGCATTTCCGCGGACTCGCTGAGCGCGCCGACGCAAATCACAGCCAGTGAAGGACTTATAGGACGACTGGGAGATCCCCTCGGACGCAGAGGGCAGGGCAATCCTCGGGTGGTGCGGCTGGCACGGACTGGCAGCTTGAGTGTTCGGAGCTTTCGATGCTGGCAGAACGCAGCAGGGCGCGTAGAGGCGAAATGGCGGCTAGAAATGCCTCGCCTCGGCTGCCTGAACGGCGCGTACGATCTCTGCGGGGGTCGTCGCTCCCCGTAGGTCCGCGAGAAACCCATCGAGGCGGACGAGCTTGGAGATGCGCGCCAGAACACGGAGCTGTTCGCCGGGCAGCTCGCGGGAACCCGCGAGCAGGAGGATCAGGTCGACCGGCTCGCCGTCCACGGCGTTGAAATCGATGGGTTCGGCCAGAGTGGCGATCATGACCACGCTCGAAAGCACCGTATCGCTCCGCGCGTGTGGGATGGCGATCCCCTGACCGATCCCTGTGGTCTCCACCTCTTCGCGCGCAAGCAGCTCCGAAAGGAGGGTCTCGGGCTCGCGAATGCGCCCGATTTCGCTGAGACGCTCGACCATGTGGCGCAGGCATGCGACGCGATCGCCGACTGCCAGTCGCGCGAACGCCAGTTCCGGCGCCGTGAAGTTCAGCAGCTTCATTGCCACGGGAATCCCCTTGGCTAAAACGAGTTCAGGACGCTCTGCGCGGGGTCCTTGCTTGCAGGAAGCGCACCACACTGTCGGCGACCTCCGCGAACCCGCGGGCGCCGGCACTGTCTGGATGCGATGCGACGATGGGCCTTCCGTCGTCCCCGCTCTTGCGAATCGCAGGGTCGAGCGGGATGCTGCCGAGGTAGGGTACACCGTAGCGTTCGCTGGTTCGCCTGCCGCCACCCTTCCCGAAGATGTCCTCCTCGTGCCCGCAGCTCGGGCAGACGAAGCCTGACATGTTCTCGAGGACGCCGATGATCGGAGCGTTCGTCTCCTCGAACATCTGGATCCCGCGCACGACATCGATGAGGGCGACCTCCTGCGGCGTGGTGACCATGACGACGCCAGACAGCGGCACCTGTTGGACGAGCGTCAGCTGGGCGTCGCCGGTCCCCGGCGGGAGGTCGACCACCAGGACATCCAACTCGCCCCAGATGCAGTCGGCGAGGAATTGCTGCACGGCCCCCATCACCATGGGGCCGCGCCAGATCATCGCCTTGTCCTTGGGGACGAGGAACCCGATGGAGATCATCTTGATCCCGTCGCGTTCGATCGGGATCATCTTGCGGTCCTCCGTGATGACCGGCTTCTCGCCGACTCCCATCATCGTCGGCAGACTCGGACCGTACACGTCGGCGTCGAGCAGCCCCACGCGCTTGCCGCTCCGCGCGAGCGCCAGCGCCAGATTCGTCGCTACGGTACTCTTGCCCACGCCGCCCTTCGCGCTCGCGACGGCGACGATGTGGGCAATGCCCGCGAGCCGCTGTGGGATCGTCTGTTGGGAGCCAGGCCCGGGGCGACCCTGGGCCGCGGCCTGCGCCGTGGAACCGCCCTTCCGCCGGATCTCGAGTTCTGCGCTGCCTGGGGCGAGCCCATCCAGGACGGCCTGAGCACCGCGGCGGATGCGCTCGAGCACCCCCGCGTCCTCGATGCTGTGCTCGAGCACGACGTGGATCGCGTCGCCGTGGAGATGGATGTCCTGGATCAGACCGAAGGACACGATGTCCCGGCTGAAGCCCGGGTATTTGACGGCTCGGAGCTCTTCTCGAATGCTGTCGGCGCTGAGCGACATATGCCCTCCGGGCGTGCGGGCCTCGATGTTGGGGGAAACGAAACGGTGGGACGCCGGGCGAGCGGGATTGACGCCGGCCCACGACGATGTCGATACTCCCGCCCACGAGGGCTCAAGGAAACACCAAGCGGCGAGCGGGTCAAGGATGGTTGAGTCAATACGGCTGAGCGCCTGCATCGTCGTGGAGGACGGCGAACAAGAGCTTGCCGGCTGCATCGCCAGCTGCCGTGATCTCGCCACCGAGATCGTCGTTCTCGACCGCGGCAAAGTCGCGACTCTGCCCGAGGATGGCGGCCTCCGCCGCGTCGAGATCGATCCCACCGACCGGCGCTCGGCGCGGGAATCGAGTCGCGCGGCCGCGGCCGGCGACTGGATCCTGTTGCTGGACGCAGACGAAGTCTTGAGCGCGGAGCTGAAGATCAAGATCCGAGGGCTGCTCGAGCACGGCCGCATCGCCGAGTTCCGCGCTTTTGAACTCCGCCGCCGCCATTGGGTCTGTGGCCGACCGATGCGGAGCATGAATCTGAAGCCGGACTATCCGCTGCGACTCTACGCCCGGCAGGCGTCGGAGGAGTCGGAACCCGCGCCGCAGAAGCCCCTGGGGAGGCTGGAGCAGCCCATCGAACGCACGCAGGTGGGGCGCATCGACAGCTGGCTCCGGCGTCGCGAACGGCGGTTTGGCGCCCTGCCGGAGAACCCAGTAAGCACGTGGAGACTCGGACTGCGTCCGGTCGTGCGCTTCCTGGCGGAATTCGTGGGACGCGGCGGTTGGCGGGACCGCCGCGCGGGTCTGATCTGGGCCGGTCTGCAGGCCAGCGAGGAGTTTCTCGCGGCCTTCTATCGCTGGCAGCGAGATCTCGGCGCTAGTCGTCCTCGAAGCTCTTGAGCCCTGCCGCTTCCTCGTCAAAGGTCTCGAACAAGAGTTCGAGCTGCGTGACATGGAAAATGTTGTCGATGCGATCGGAGACTTCGCAGACCTTCATCCGACCGCCGTTCTTCACGATCGTGCTGTAGGAAGAGACGATCAGCCCCAGTCCGGTGCTGTTGATCCACTTGACCTTGGACATGTTCAAGAGGACATCGATCTGTCCCTCCTCGACGAGTTTGTCGACGGTCGACTTGAAGAGGTCGAAGTCATCTCCACCCATGATCTTGCCGCTGAGTTCGAGGACGGTGATCTCGCCCTCCTGACGGTGCTTAATCTTCAACAGAGGCCTCCTACGGGGTCGACGCGGCAAAGCCAAGGATTGCTGGTTTCGCCAGTTCAGTGGCAGTCAGGGTAGCCCACGCTGGCCCTCGCGGCAATGCGGGAAACAGTGTTTTTACGGCTCCTTCGACCCATCTGGTAGGATGGCGCCATGGATCGACACAAGCGCACGCTGGCCACCGCCGCTCTTGTGTTGGCCGTGTTGGGAAGCTTCGGAGGCGTCCTCTGGAACGACTTCGTCGCCTTCGACGATCCCGCCTACGTGACCCACAATCCGCAGGTGCTCGGAGGTCTCGACGCCGCGGGGATCCGTTGGGCGTTCACCGCTTTCCACGCGGGCAACTGGCACCCACTGACCTGGCTCTCCCACATGCTCGACGTCGAGCTCTTCGGCCTGCACCCGGCCGGCCACCACGCCACCAGTCTCGCGCTTCACGCGCTGAATGCCGCACTGCTCTTCTGGTGGCTGTCGGGCTGTACGGGTCGCTTCTGGCCGAGCCTCGCGGCCGCAGCCTGCTTCGCCATCCACCCCCTCCGCGTCGAGTCGGTGGCTTGGATCGCCGAGCGCAAGGACGTGCTCTCGGGGAGCTTCTGGATGGCCGCCCTCCTGGCCTACACCGGCTATGTGAGGCGGCCCGCTGCGCCCCGCTTTGCGGCGGTGTTCGCATGCATGGCACTCGGGCTCCTGACGAAGGCCATGCTGGTGACGCTGCCCCTCGTCCTTCTGCTCCTCGACCTGTGGCCGTATGAACGCTGGCGTCGCGCCGCCGCGCGGCGGCTCGTCCTGGAGAAGTTGCCGCTGCTCGCGCTGTCGGTGGTCTTCTCCGTCGTGGCCGTCTTCAGCCAGAACGCAACGGCTTCGTTGAAGTCCTTCGACGTGCTCCCGCTGTCCGTCCGCGTGGGCCAGGCCTTTCTGGCGTACACGGGCTATCTGGCCAAGAGCCTGTGGCCGCTCGATCTTGCGGTGTTCTACCCTCACCCCGCGACGCAGCTCACGGCGGGCGAGTTCGGCTTGCGCGCCCTGCTGGCGGCCACGCTCGTCATTGCAATCAGCGCCGTCCTGCTGCGCTCTCGCCGCAGCGGTCCGTGGCTGGTCGGATGGTTTTGGTTTCTGGGAAGCCTCGTGCCGGTCATCGGCCTCGTGCAGGTCGGGAGCCAGGGCATGGCCGACCGCTACAGCTATCTGCCCGGCATCGGAATAGCGATCGCCCTGAGTTTCGGCGGCGCCGAACTCGTCGGCCGCCGGCGGCGTTGGCGGGGGTTGCTGCCGCTGCTGGCGATCTTGCTTCTTTCGGCGTCGATCGCGCTGACGACACGGCAGGTCGCCACCTGGTCCGACAGCCGAGCGCTCTTCGAGCACGCAATCCAAGTGACGGAACGAAACCACGTCGCTCATGCATCGCTCGGCCTGGCCCTTCTCGCAGACGGCGACATGGCGTCTGCGCGCGGCGAATTCGAACGCGCGCTCGACATAGAGCCGCGCGACGCCAACGCGCACCACAATCTCGGCCTCCTCTGTCTGGGAATAGGGGATCTGGAGGGCGCCCGCGAGCATCTGAGCGCGGCAGTCGAGTTGCAGCCCGACGCCCCTGAACCGCGCGCCGGCTTGGGCGATCTGCTCAGACAGGCCGGACATCTCGAGGAAGCCGTCGGCAGCTATCGCCGCGCCATCGAGCTGAACCCGAACTATGTCGCCGCCCATCTGAACCTCGGCGTCGCGCTGTTCCGACTGGACAGATTGGAGGAGGCCGCTGATGCGAATCGACGGGCGCTCGTGATCGATCCGCGCAGCGTCGACGCGTTCAACAATCTCGCCGCCATCGCGGCGCAACGGGGAGACACCCCGGCGGCCCTCGACAACTATCTCAGTGCTTTGACACTCGACCCATCACGGACGAGGATTCGCTTCCACGTGGGCGGTCTGCTCATGGATCTCGGCCGGCTGGACGAAGCACAGTCGGAACTGCTGCGCGTCGCGCGGGAGGCTCCGGCCGTCGCCGACGTGCACGAGCGACTCGCGGCGCTGGCCCTTGCCCGTCACGACGACGCCGCGGCGCGCCAGGCGCTGGAGCGAACGCTCGCATTGGATCCAGGGCGGAGAGCGGCGGCGATCGACTTGGCGTGGCTGTTGGCGACGAGCGCGAGCCCGGAGAATCGCGACTGCGGGGCGGCGCGACGGCTGGTGCGCCTGGTGGCGCTGGAAGAGAGCCAAGCCGCGGCGGAACTCGAGGTTCTCGCCGCCGTCCACGCGGAATGCGGCGAATTCGCGGCCGCGCTGCGGTGGCAGAACGCCGCCCTGGCGGCGTCGCTCGGCGGAAACGGGGAAATGTCCGCGCGGCGCGACGGTTATGCGGTGGGTCGACCGTTTCGGCGGCGTTGATAGCCGGAATGGAAGCGCCCCGGTCGCAGGACCGGGGCGCTTCCATCATTCGATCAATCCTGTTTCTTTCGTCCTACTTGCCCACGCTGACGCTCAACTTGGTGGCGTCGCCGCCAACGATCTCCACCTCGTGCTCGCTGCTGCCGAACTTCTCGTGCCAGACGACGACCGTGTAGTCGCCCTCGGGGACGTTGGTGATTTCGAACGCTCCATTGGCGTCGGTCACCGCATAGTAGGGATTCTCGTTGACCCAGACGTAGCCATCCATCCACGTGTGGCCGGCGTCGCATTTGGCGTGGACCAGCCCCGGCTTCTTCATGGGCTTGTTGATGGTCTGACCTTGGATGGGCAGCGCGAGATTGAACACCGTCTTGTCGTCGACATCGTAGGTGTGGGTGTTGTGCAGAATGGGATCCTCATTCTTGATGACCAACTTTTCTCCGACCATCATCCCCTGCACGTGGGGCACGTAGCGGCAGTTCTTGTTGGAGATTTCGGCGGCCGGCATCGACGCGGGGTCCTTGCCTGATGCCACCTCGACGAAGTAGACGATGCAGTTGGCCAGGCCACCGCCATCGCCCACGACAACACTCTCGTCGGGGACGCTCGCGTGGCAGACCTGTTGGTCTTTCGTGGTTTCGATCGCGGTCGAACTCGCCGCCGCCTTGGTCGTGATCTGCCCCGTCAGGGATCCACCGTCCTCGACGGCGACAATCTCGTACTTGGCGGCCGACGCGACGCTGGCCATCAGCGAGCAGAGAGCGAGAATGGTCAGAGTCTTGATCTTCATGGACTCCACTCCTCGTGGGTTGGGTGCGACTCCGGCCATTCAACACCGGGTCGGGGTTCGTGTTCCGTGTGCTGTCGACCGGCAAAACTAAGCAAACTCCAGAGGGTCCGCCCCCCTGCTCGCGGGGCATCGCGAAGTTTTTCCTAGTCGAGTGTCATGAGATGATCGCGAATCGCCTCGATGTGATCCGGGGCCTCGTCGAAGAAGTATTCGCCGTCCTCGTAGAAGAAGCTCGGCATCTTCGTGCCAGGCATCTGCGATTGGGGGTCGGTCAGCCACGCGACGATCCAGTCGGGCCGCAGGCGATCCTTCGCCATGGTCAGATTGGGAGCCAGCTCGCTCGCGGAGACCTCGCCGGTGGCGGGACCCGTCGGATGGCATTGCTGGCACTTGTACAGCGTGAAGTAGTCAGAGCCCGGAGCGGCTTTCGGATAACTTCCCAGATCCGCCTGCGGATAGGGCTTGTCCTGGACCTTGCTCGCGGCCATGAAATAATTGGCGATGGTACCGATGTCTTCCTCGCTGAATTGAAAACTCGGCATCCGCACCTTCAGCCAGGGGCGGATCGGCGTCGGCGCGTGGAGGAAGCGAGCCAGCCACTCCGGTTGGATCTTGGCCCCTTCGTTGTAGAGATTCGGCGGCGCGTAGCCGGAGTCCTCGATGTACTGCGCGATCGCACCACCCAGACCCTCTACGGGATGGCAGCCGCGACAATTGCGCTGCGCAATCAATCGCTCGCCGGCGGCGACCAGTTCTTCCCGAGACGTCAACATCTTCTGCCGCTCGTCGGGTACCGTGTGCTTCTGCCAACTCATCACATTGCCGAGCACCAGCTGAGCCTGCTCTTCGGTCATGCCGAAGTCGGGCATGCGGAGTTTCTCGAGGGGCTTTTGGTACATGCCCATGTCGAAGCTGCGCGGCTGTAAGAGCTTGTGACGGATCCAGCCCGTCACGCTGTGCTCGATCTCGTGGACGTTGCCGAAGTCGAACTTGTGCAGCTGCTTGCTGCCCTCTTCGCTGAGCTCGGTCCCGATCGGCAGCGTCGCCTCGAATCCGGGAATGACATGGCAACCGTAACAGCCCTGCTTCGCGATGACCTTCTCACCCAGGAGCACTTCGCGCTCGTGCAGGTCGAGCGCCTCGAGCTGGGCCTTGGCGGCGGCGACGGGTTGCGTGTTGCTCAGGTAGTCCATGAGCGCGTTGTCGACCATCGCCGGGTCGGAGGGGCTCTTCTGGTAGCGGGCGTCGTCGGGCGCCGTCAGCTGCATGAGATAGGCGGTGATGTCCGCGGCCTCACCGCTGGTGAGTCTCAGGTCGGGCATCGATGTGGTCGGATCGTACGCGCGGGGATCCTGGATCCAGGCGTCGATGAATTCCGCCGACGTCTTCGAGGCGATGCCCTCGAGATTCGGGCCGAACTGCAGAGGCGAAACGCCGAGCACGTCGAGGGAGTCCTCTTCCGCGCCGACCAGATGGCAACCACGGCAACCGACGGCGTCGAAGAGCGCTTCGCCGTTGGCGGCATCGCCAGAGGGGACGCCCTGGCCGCCGAAGCCGCGGCTTTCGGACTTCTCGTAGAGATAGGCGACGATCGAATTCACGTCGGCCTGCGTGCGCCGCGCCCAGTAGGTGTCGTCTCCCTCGACGCCGCCCACCACGTTGTCGAGGTGAAAGATCCTGGGCATCGTCGTGTGTGGACGAATCGCCTTGGGCTCGTTGATCCAGCGATACGCGAATTCAGGCGTGAATTTCTCGGCGACGCGACTGAGATTCGGGCCACGCTTGGGTAGATCGTCGTAGCCATTGATCTTGTGGCAACCGTAGCAGCCGTAATACTCGACGTACTCACGGCCCGCATTGTAGCGCGGTGCCTCGGGGATCAGACGCTCGCCGGCGTGACATTTGAAGCAGCCCGACTCGTACATGGTCGAGTCGGACATGGGCTGCATCCAGTGGTGCATGTCCTTCCAGCCGTACTTCTTTTCCCATTCGCGGGCTTGTTCTTCGCTGGCCGGAGTATGCGCGGCGCGGGAGAACTCGACGCCGCGAGGGCGTCCGAGATGACACTCGGTGCATCCGAAATCGCTGCTCGGGTGCGGCGAGGACGAACCCACGAACACATCCAGCCGCGGATGTGTCGTGTAGGGCTCTTCGGCCGACTCCCAATTGCGCAGTTCCATTCCGAGATGACAGGTCGTGCAACGGTCGACACGCTCCGTCACGCCGTAGTTCACGCTGTAGCTCAGCCCGGCCGGGCGAATCTGATTGATCTTCAGCGAGGGCGCGACGAACTCCATCATGGGAGCGTTGCGCAGCGTGTTGAAGAGATTGGGGCCGGACGCCGCGAGCTTCTGGTCCATCTTCTGGATCTCGCCCACATAGCGATCCACACGGTCCTGTGCCTTCGCGACATCCTTTCGGATTTCGACGATCTGCCCCGCAACCTCTGCCTGACGGGCGGCTGCGGATTCCTTCTCGAGACGGAGTCGCTCGAGCTCGGCTTCCATCTCGGCGAGCTTCGCCTGGATCTTCTCGGCTTTTTGCTCGTCGTGGGAACGGTCGGCCGCGTAGAGATCGTATTTTACGACGTCGTACTCGGCCTTGTAGAAGCGCGCCCTCTGATCCTTCACGTAGAAATCGCCCTTGGCCCGCTTGAGATCGGCGTCGAGCCGATCCAGGGCGCCCTGATGCTCCGCCAGCGCGAGCTGAGCCTCAGCGACCTTCTCTTCCGCCTCCTGCAGGCGGTCCTGATTCAGATCCTCCTGCGCCGCATTCTTCGCCGCCTCGAGTTGCTGCCACTCCATCCGCATGAATTCGCGCTGATGCTGCTTCCAGCTGCGCTGATAGTCGTCCATGACCATGCCGATGACGACGGCGACCATGAGGATCGACAACGCCGCGAACCACTTGTTCAGCGCGGAGATATTGTACTCGTGCAGCGTTCTAGAGCGCGCCATGCGACGGAGCCTCCGCTAGATATTGAAGAAGTACTCGGGAATGGCGACGATGTACTTCAGATTGAGGAGCCAGCGCAGGACCATCTTGATGGGCAGTGCCATCATGATGAGCCACAGCGCCACCAGGATCTGGTAACGCACCGTGGTCATCTGCACGTGGAACTTCTTGAAGTAGGTCCGGGTGAGAATGTACGCACCGACGGTGAAGTAGACGATCAAGACCATGAACCCGGGGGCCTCGCGCAAGATCCACGAATTCGGAAGCGGCTGGTTGAGCAGGGTTATCCAGAACATTTCCGACAGATTGATGTTCACGAGCACTTCGAGCTTGTGCGCATCCCACAGTTCGAAGGGCCCATAGAAGTTCCAGTTGGGACCGCGAAGGAAGGTGCCCAGAAAGATGAGGACGACCCACAGGACGATGAAACCGAAGTTGAACCACGTGATCGCGAACTTGCGCTGCTTGAAGGTGAAGTAGCCGTTGCCCAGCGGATTCGGATCGATGTACGGCAGCGCCATGAGCCCGACGACGATCAGTCCCGGAAAGACCACGCCGGCCAGCCACGGATCGTAGTAGACGAGCATCTCCTGGAGGCCGAGGAAGTACCAGGGGGCCTTCGCGGGGTTTGGAGAGTCCTGGGGATTGGCCGGTTCCTCGAGCGGCGCCTTCAGATAGACGGACCAGATGACCAAGAGGGCACCCACGAGAAGCATGGCAAGAAGCTCGATGTAGACCAGATCCGGCCAGCACCAGACCTTCTTCGCGCCGTCTTCCTGCTCATCGGGCGGCAGCCCCATCTCCATGCGCCTGTCGTTCGCGACAGCCTGGCTCATGGCCAACCACATGCACCACCACAC
>Ga0326597_10008079_pt1 | contig 14246 bp, 15 predicted proteins | sample RVTome_12_FD_203789 | JGI IMG/M metagenome (GOLD analysis project Ga0326597, IMG submission 203789) | Soil microbial communities from uranium-contaminated site in the Upper Colorado River Basin, Wyoming, United States - RVT100D185 | ecosystem: Environmental > Terrestrial > Soil > Contaminated >... | reverse complement strand
ATCGGCATGGCCGGCCTGCTCGCCGACCTTGTCGGAGGGGTGGCCGCGGGGCGGACTCCCGGGGGCGCATCGCAGGGGGGCGATCATGGCCCCGGGCGCTGACCGCGCCGTCCAGGCATTGAGCCAGGGCTTCCTGGGCCTCTACCCCGAGGAGGCGGCGAGGGTCCTGGAGGGCCACCCCGTCGCGGAGGTCGTCCCGCTCCTCGAGGCCGAGCCGACCCCCCGTGCCGTCGCGGTGATCGAGCGCCTCACGCCCGAGGTCGCCGCGCAGGTCCTGGCGCAGGTCGCACCGGAGCCGGCCCGCGCGCTGCTTTCCGCCATGGATCCTGCGTGCGCCGCCGCGCTGCTCGCCCGCCTGGACGAGGGGATCCGCAAGCGATGGTTGGCCCTCCTGGATCCCCCCACCGCCCGAGATCTCCGGGACCTCATGGCCTATCCCCCCGACAGCGCCGGAGCCCTCATGGATCCCCGCGTCACCACCCTCCGCCCCGATGCGACCGCCGGCGAGGCCCTGAACCGCCTGCGCGCCCTCCCGCACCGCGACGTCCACGACGTGTTCACGGTGGACGGGGACGGACGGCTCGCCGGCGCGGTTCCGCTGCATGCCATCGCCACCGCGGCGCCCGGGGAGCGGCTCGGCGCGCTGGGCCGCGCCGCGCCGGCGGCGATCCGGGCCATGGCGACCCGCCAAGAGGTGGTGGACCTGCTGGCCCAGCGCCGCCTGGCCAGCGCGGCGGTCGTCGACCTCGACGGACGCCTGCTGGGCGTCATCCGGCACGACGCGCTGCTGGCGGCGGCGCAGGAGGAGGCCAGCGCGGACATCCAGACCATGGTGGGCGCCAGCAAGGAGGAGCGCGCCCTCTCCCCGGCCGCCTTCGCCGTGCGCAAGCGCCTGCCCTGGCTCCAGATCAATCTGGCGACGGCGTTCCTGGCCTCGGCGGTCGTGGGGGTCTTCGAGGACACCATCGCCCGGTTCACGGCGCTGGCGGTCCTGCTCCCGGTGGTGGCCGGCCAGTCGGGCAACACCGGCGCGCAGGCGCTGGCGGTCACCATGCGGGGGCTGGCGTTGCGCGAGATCCGCCTGCGCCACTGGCTTCGTGTCTCCATCAAGGAGATCGGCGTCGCCCTCGTGAATGGGGTGGCCGTCTCCCTCACGACCTCCCTGGGCGTCTTCCTGTGGAGCCGGTCGGCCGGCCTCGCCCTGGTGATCGGGCTCTCCATGGTCATCTCGATGGCGGTGGCGGGCCTCTCCGGGGCGGCGGTGCCCATGGTGCTCACCGCCCTCGGCCAGGACCCCGCCCAGTCCTCGTCCATCATCCTCACGACCGTGACGGATGTGGTGGGCTTCTTCAGCTTTCTCGGCATCGCCACCCTCCTGGCCGCGATGCTGTAGGCCGTGCGGGCAGCCGGGGGCCCGATCCCCCGGGCGCTGGATCGGCGCGTACGAAGGATATCCCGATGGGTGAGCTCCCGTTTCTCCGCGATCTCGTGGTCCTCCTCCTCCTCTCCCTGGGGATCGTGCTGGTCTTTCGGCGGCTGCACCAGCCGCCCGTGGTCGGCTTCCTCGCCGCCGGCATCGTCCTGGGGCCGCACGCCCTCTCCTTCATGCACGATGTCCACCAGGTGGAACTGCTGGCCGAGGTGGGCGTGATCCTGCTCCTCTTCACCCTGGGCCTGGAATTCTCCCTGGAGGCCCTGGCCCAGCTGCGGCGTCAGGTCCTGCTGGGCGGCGGCCTCCAGGTGGCGATCACGCTCCTGTTGGTCCTGCCGGTGGCCTTCCTCTTCGGGGAGTGGCGCCAGGCCCTGCTGATAGGGAGCCTGGTGGCGCTCTCCAGCACCGTGATCGTGCTCAAGCTCCTCTCGGATCGGGGCGAGATGGACACCCCGCACGGCCGCGCCGCGCTGGGGATCCTGCTTTTCCAGGACCTCCTGGTGATCCCCATGATGCTGGGGGTTCGGTTCCTCGCCGGGGAGGGGCAGCTCGAGCCCCGGCGCGCCCTCTGGTCCCTCGCGGGCGGACTCCTGGTGGTGGCCGCCATCCTCCTGGCCGCCCGGTGGGTCATCCCGCGCTTCCTGGCCGAGGTGGTCCGCACGCGCCGGCGGGAACTCTTCGTCCTGACCCTCGTGCTCATCTGCCTCGGCACCGCGTGGGTGACCAACCGCATCGGCCTCTCGCTGGCGCTGGGCGCGTTCCTGGCCGGGGTGGCCGTGTCGGAGAGTGAATACGGCGCCCAGGCCCTGGCCGACGTGCTGCCCCTCCGGGATACCTTCTCGAGCCTCTTCTTCATCTCCATCGGGATGCTGCTGGACATCGGGTTCGTCCTCCGGCATCCCCTCATGGTGGGCGGGGCGGCGGCCACCGTCCTGGCCCTCAAGATCCTGGCCGGGGGCCTGGCCATCCGGGCCCTCCGGGTGGGCCTCCGGGCCTCGGTGCTGGGTGGGTTCGCCGTCGCCCAGGTGGGGGAGTTCTCGTTCGTCCTGGCCCAGGCGGGCGTCTCCCTCGGCCTGCTCGACGCCGATAGGTATCAGCTCTTCCTCGGCGTCGCCGTCACCTCCATGTTCACCACCCCGTTCCTGGTGGCCGCTTCCCGCCCCATGGCGGACCGGCTCGTGGCCGCGCGCCTGCCCGCCTGGGTGCGGGGACAGGCGAGCCTCGCGGCCGTGGCGGCGGCGCCCACGGCCGACCACGTCGTGATCGCCGGGTATGGGCTGAACGGCCGCAACCTTGCCCGTGTCCTGCGGGAGGCCGAGATCCCCTACGTCGTCCTGGACACCAATGCCGAGAGCGTGTGGGCGGGGCGCGCGCACAACGAGCCGATCGTGTACGGGGATGCCACCCGGCGGGAGGTGCTGGAGCACCTGCGCCTCGACGGCGCGCGGGCCTTCGTGGTGGCCATTTCCGACGCCCCCTCGACGCGCCGGGCGGTGGCCATCGCCCGGGCCGGATGGCCGCACCTCACCATCATCGCCCGCACACGGTACCTCGCCGAGGTGGAGGCGCTGCACCGCCTGGGCGCGGACGAGGTGATCCCCGAGGAGCTCGAGACCTCCATCGAGATCTTCGCCAAGGTCCTGGCGACCTACGACGTGCCGCGCACCCTGATCGCCCAGCAGATCGAGCGGGTCCGGCGCGAGCACTACGCGGTGTGGCGCGACTCGGATATCCATGCCCACCGCCTCGGCCGCCTCACGACGATGTTCGCCGGGCTCGACGTGGACACCTACTGGGTGACCGACAAGTCCTTCGCCTGCGGCAAGTCGCTGGCCCAACTGGACCTCCGGAGGGCCTCGGGCGCGATGATCATCGCCCGCGTTCGGGCCGCGGTGACCCTGGCCTACCCGGGCGGCGACACCACCGCGGAGGCGGGGGACACGCTGGTGCTGCTCGGGACCAACGCCCAGGTCGAGCAGGCGCTGGCCATCCTGGAAGAGGGGCGGCCGGCGGCGCATCGGTCGGCGACCCCCGCGTGAGGATCGTGGGATGAATCTCGGCCGGGGCAGCGGGATCCTGTTGCATCCCACGTCGCTCCCGGGACCGTGGGGGATCGGTGACCTCGGACCGGAGGCCCATCGCTTCGTGGACTTCCTGGCGGCCGCCGGCCAGACCTGGTGGCAGATCCTGCCCCTGGGGCCCACCGGGTACGGCAACTCGCCCTACATGTGCTTCTCCGCCCTGGCCGGCAACCGCCTGCTGATCAGCCCGGACCGGCTCGTGGAGGAGGGCCTGCTGGCCCGCGAGGACCTGCGGGACGCCCCGCCCCTCCCGACCCAGCGGGTGGACTACGCCGGGACCATCGAGTTCAAGGTCTCCCTGCTGGCCCGGTCCTTCCGGCGGTTCGAGGCCGACGCCCCCTCCGGCCACCGCCAGGCCTTCCGGGCCTTCTGCGAGGCGCAGGCCGGGTGGCTGGAGGATTACGCCCTCTTCCGGGCCCTCAAGGAGGCGCACGGCGGTCGGGCGTGGACCGCCTGGCGGGACGAGCTGGCCAAGCGACGACCCGAGGCCCTGGCCGAGGCGCGGCGGCGCCTCGGGGAGAGCATCCGCTTCCACCAGTATCTCCAGTACCTCTTCTTCGCCCAGTGGGCGGCCCTCAGGGCTTATTGCCGCGCGAAGGGCACTCGCATCATCGGCGATATGCCGATCTACGTGGCCCACGACAGCGCGGAGGTGTGGGCCCGGCCCGAACTGTTTCACCTGGACGCGCGGGGCCATCCCACCGTGGTGGCCGGCGTGCCCCCCGACTACTTCAGCGCCACCGGCCAGCGCTGGGGCAACCCCATCTACCGGTGGGACGTGATGGCGCGGGCCGGCTATGATTGGTGGACGGACCGCCTCCGGGCGAACCTCTCGCTGGTGGACTGGATCCGGGTGGATCACTTCCGCGGCTTCGAGGCCTACTGGGAGATCCCGGCCGCGGAGCGCACCGCCCTCAAGGGCCAGTGGGTGCAGGGCCCGGGGGCCTCGCTCTTCGAGCGGCTCCAGGAAGCCCTGGGCGACCTCCCGGTGCTGGCGGAAGACCTGGGGCTGATCACCCCCGAGGTGGATGCGCTGCGTGATCGCTCCGGCTTCCCCGGCATGCGGGTCCTCCAGATGGCCTTCGGGAGCGACCCCAAGGCCCGCGAGTATCGTCCGCACAACCACGTGCGGAACTGCGTGGCGTATACCGCCACCCACGATCACAATACGACGGTCGGCTGGTTCACCGCCGAGCCCGGGCGGGAGACCACGCAGACCGCGGAAGAGGTGGCGCGGGAGCGGGCCGCTGCGCTAGAGTACCTCGGCACGGAGGGACGGGAGATCCACTGGGACGTCATCCGGCTGGCCCTCAGTTCCGTCGCCGACGTCGCCATCGTCCCCCTGCAGGACGTGCTGGGGCTGGGCACCGAGGCCCGCATGAACCGGCCGGGGACCGCGCGGGGTAACTGGGAGTGGCGCCTCGCCCCCACCGCGCTCACCGAGGGTGTGGTCCGGCGGCTGCGGGATCTGACCCGCATCTACGACCGGCTTCCCGCCGGGCCCGCGGCCGCGGGATGGCCCTCGGAAGCCACAGGGAGGAGGGCGGCATGAAGACAAAAGAAGAGTACCAGCAGAGGATGGAGGCCCAGTTGGAGGAGTGGAGCGCGCGCATCGAAGACCTGAAGGTCAAGGCCGAGGTGGCCGACGCGCAGGCGCGGCGCGACTTCGAGGCGGCCATGGCGGAGGCCCGCAGCAAGATGGAGGACGTCCGACAGAAGCTGGAGGAGCTGCGGCAGGCCGGCGACGAGGCCTGGGAGGGCTTCAGGGCCGCCACGGAGCATGCCTGGGTCGACCTGACGGAGGTGGTCAACCGGGCCCTCGGCCGCTTCAAGTAACGGCGGCGGGCGACCAACCGTTCTGGGCGGCCGGGCGCGTTCCCGCCGGCCGCGGGGAGGGACTCCATGGCGATCAAGCGGATCCTGCGTGCGTCAGATCTCTCGCCGGCAGCGGTGGCCGTGGTCCGCGCGGCCCCCTGTCCCGTCGTGACCGTCGGCCCCGGCAGGCGGTGAGAGGGGGTTCCAGCCCATGCAGCGGATCGCGCACGGTTCCCACCGGCTGGTTCGGGTCGCCGCCATCGCGGCCCTCCTCCTCGGCGTGCCCGGCGTCGCGGCGGCGGCGGGCGGCGAGGGATCGCCCCGCTTCGGCCCGATCCTCTTCGGGCTCGCCGTCCTGGTGGTGGCCGCCAAGGCCGGCGGCCTGGTCTTGCAGCGACTGGGCCAGCCGCCGGTCCTGGGGGAACTGCTCGTAGGCATCGGCCTGGGCAACCTCCTCCCGCTGGCCTTCGGGTCCGAGGGGATCGTCTTTGTCCGGTCGGATCCGACGCTTCAGGTCTTCGCCGAGATCGGCCTCCTGATCCTCCTCTTCGATGTGGGACTCGAGGCGGATCTGCGCGCCCTCGCCCGGGTCGGCTGGTCCTCCTTCCTGGTGGCCGTGGTGGGTATCGTCGCCCCCATGCTTCTGGGCTGGGGGGCCGCGGCGTGGTTGATGCCGGAGAGCCCGACCCTCGCCCACGTCTTCGTGGGGGCCACCCTGTCCGCCACCAGCGTGGGGATCACGGCCCGCGTCCTGAAGGACCTGGGGGTCACGCAGAGCCGGGAGGGCCAGATCATCCTGGGGGCCGCGCTGATCGACGACGTCCTCGGACTGGTGGTGCTGGCCGTGGTCAGCGGCACGGTCACGGCGGCGGCGGCGGGCGGGCCGGGTCTCTCGCCCCTCGACGTGGCCGGCATCCTGATCCGCGCCCTCCTCTTCCTGGGGATCACGGTGGGCGTGGGCCACTTGCTTTCGGGACCCATCCTCCGCCTGGCTGCCCGGACGGGGCAGCACGGCATCATCCTGGTCTTCGGTCTCGCCCTCTGTTTCGTGCTGGCCTTTGCCGCCGAACTGGTCGGCCTCGCCGACATCATCGGCGCCTTCGCCGCCGGCCTGCTCCTGGACCCCTTCGGCCAGGGGGTGCGGGCGCGCGCGGAGGAGGCCACCCTCTCGGAGCTGATGCATCCCCTCTCCACACTGTTCGTCCCCCTCTTCTTCGTCCTGATGGGCATCCAGGTCCACCTGGGCAGCCTGGCCAGTCTCAACATCCTGCTCCTGGGGGCGGTCCTCATCCTCTGTGCCATCACCGGCAAGATGGCCTGCTCCCTTGCGGCCTTCGGCCGGGGGGTGAATCGCCTGGCCATCGGCATCGGCATGGTCCCGCGCGGCGAGGTCGGCCTGATCTTCGCCGGGATCGGGGCCGGCCTGACCCTGAAGGGCCAGCCGGTGCTGACCCAGGGGGTCTTCTCGGCTGTCGTCCTCATGGTCCTGGTCACGACGCTCCTCGCGCCCATCGGCCTGCGGTGGGCCTTCGCCCGACAACGGCAGCGCAAGGGATAGGTGTGCCTCCATGGCCTATGCGCCCATCGAGGATTACGGGGTCATCGGCGACCTGCACACGGTGGCCCTGGTGGGGAAGCACGGATCCATCGACTGGCTCTGCTTTCCGCACCTGGATTCGCCCAGCGTCTTCGCCGCCATCCTCGACGACGCCAAGGGCGGCCGCTTCCAGATCGCCCCCCAGGACGGCGGGGTCACCCACAAGCAGCTCTATTTCCCCGACACCAACGTCCTGATCACGCGGTTCCTCTCCCCCCAGGGGGTCGGCGAGATCTGCGACTTCATGCCGGTGGCCCCGACGCCGGAGGAGCTGCACCGGCATCGGCTGGTCCGCCGCGTGTCCGTCGTGCGGGGGACCATGTCCTTCCGCGTCGTCTGCCGCCCCGCCTTCGATTATGCCCGCGCGCCCCACGAGGTGGAGCTCCAGGCCGCGGGCGCCATCTTCCGGAGCCCCTCCCTCGCCCTCGGGCTGTCCACCCGGCTCCCCCTCGCCCGGGAGGGCGACGGGGTGGCGGGGACCTTCGCCCTCGCCCAGGGGGAGACGGCGACGTTCGTGCTGCAGGGGATCGCGGAGGGGGAGGGGTGCGGCACCTGCTTCTCCGACCAGGAGTTCCACCACGTCTTCCGCGCCACGGTGGCCTTCTGGCGGGGCTGGCTGGCCGGCGGCCGGTACCACGGCCGCTGGATGGAGATGGTGAACCGCTCGGCCCTGGTCCTGAAGCTCCTGGCCTTCGCGCCGACGGGCGCCATTGTGGCGGCGCCCACCAGCAGCCTGCCCGGCGGGCTGACCGGGGGCCGCAACTGGGACTACCGGTACACCTGGATCCGGGACGCTAGCTTCACCGTCTACGCCCTGCTCCGGGTCGGCTTCACCCAGGAGGCGCAGCGGTTCATGGCGTGGCTGCAGCCCCGGGCCGGGGAACTGGAGCCCGACGGCTCGCTGCAGATCATGTACGGCATCGACGGCCGGCACACCCTGACGGAACAGGTCCTCGACCACCTGGAGGGATACCGCGGCATCGGGCCGGTCCGGGTCGGCAACGGGGCCTACCGCCAGCTCCAGCTCGACATCTACGGCGAGCTGATGGACTCCGTCTACCTGTTCAACAAGTACGGGACCCCCATCAGCTACGATCTGTGGGTGAACCTCCGCCGGATGCTCAACTGGGTCTGCGACCACTGGCAGGAGCCGGACGAGGGGATCTGGGAGGTGCGGGGCGGGCGCCAGCACTTCGTCTATTCGAAGGTGATGTGCTGGGTGGCCCTGGACCGAGGGTTGCGGCTGGCCGAGAAGCGCTCCTTCCCCGCGGACCGGCAGCGCTGGCTGCACACCCGGGACGAGATGTACGAGGAGATCATGGGCCGCGGGTGGGACCCCGGGCGCCGGGCCTTCGTCCAGGCCTTCGGAAGCCAGGCGCTGGACGCCAGCGTCCTGATGATGCCGCTGGTCTTCTTCCTCTCCCCCACCGACCCGCGCATGCTGTCCACGCTGGAGGCCATCCAGCGGGAACTGGTCTCGGACAGCCTGGTGTACCGGTACAACCTGGATCTCACCTCGGACGGCCTGCGGGGGGAAGAGGGGACCTTCAGCATCTGCACCTTCTGGCTGGTGGAGGCCCTCACCCGGGCCGGGCGGCTGGAGGAGGCCCGGCTGATCTTCGAGAAGATGCTGGGCTACGCCAATCACCTGGGGCTGTACGGCGAGCAGATCGGCCCCCACGGCGAGGCCATGGGCAACTTCCCCCAGGCCTTCACGCATCTCAGCCTCATCAGCGCGGCCTACAATCTCGACCGGGCCCTCAGCCGCGGCGGGCCCGAGGGCCGGGCGGGTTGAGCGGCGGCGCTTTTCGGCCTTCCCGGCGAGGAGACCCTCGACGTGATGGATTCCCTGGTGGATTCCCGCATCCGCCTCTTCACGCTGGTTCCCCTCGTCAGATGCGACGAGGGCTACGGCGTGATCCGCTGGAAACAGCAACGCCAGTTCGGGCGGGCCGTCGGGGTGGACTTCCGGAACCCGGACCTGGTGGCCTTCGCATCGAGCCACGGCGCCGCCGGTCGGCGGGTGTCGGACCCGGCCGCGCTGGGCCCCCTCCTCCGGGAGGCCCTGCGCGCCGACGGCCCCACGGTGATCGAGTGCCCGGTGGACTATGCGGAGAACCCCCGGCTCCTGCGCGGACTCACGGCGGGGACGTGAGGCGGCCCAGTCCTTGACGACCGGACGTGCGTCGGCATAGGATGCGCCCCGTCGGGAGGGGATCGTGATGGACGTCCTGGCCCAACCCCCCGCCCCGCCGAAGCCCAAGCTCCTGGACCGCCTACGGCACCCCGTCCGCGCCCGCCACTACCGTCGCCGAACCGAACAGGCGTACGTGGGATGGATCGCCGCTTCATCTGCTTCCACGACAATCGCCATCCCGCCCATCCCCCCTCCACCCAGAACCAGGCCTTGGGCGCCCTGCTGCTCCTTTACAAGGAGGTCCTCGCCCAGCCTCTCCCCTGGTTGGACGACCTCGTCCACGCGCACCGGCCGCGGCGGCTTCCCGTTGTCCTCACCCGGGCGGAGGTTTATGCAATCCTCCACCGCCTCGAGGGGACGCCCCGACGGATGGCCACCCTGCTCTATGGCGCCGGCCTGCGGCTACTCGAACGCGCCCGCCTGAGAATCAAGGACGCGGACCTCACAAAACATCAGGTTCTCGTGCCACACCTTCCGCCATTCCTTCGCGACGCACCTCCTGAAAGACGGCTACGACATCCGCACCGTCCAGGAACTTCTGGGCCACCGAGATGGCAGCACCATGATGATCTATACCCTTGTCGTGAACCGGGGGTGGGGTGCGGTGCGCACTCCCGCCGACCGCCTGCTGACGGGTGCCGCGCCTGCCTTGGCCGCCGGACCCACCCCCGTCGCCCTGCCTGTATACACGGCAGGCCCGCGCGCGATAACATGACCCGGACAGTGAGCCAGCGCCGGGTGCTTCTCTCTTTCGTGGCGGGGGGATAGACCACATCCTCCGCGGTCGCCTCCCGGCTGTATGCGCTGACCGGGCTCATAGTGCGAAAGGACAAACGTAGACCAGTCTACTACGCGGCGTTATGCGGCAGCGGGGCGGTCGCGTCCTGCTCTCAGAAAAGGAGTATGAATGTCCAACATCATGACAATCGTGCCGGAGCAGGTCAGAGGACTCCGGAGGCTATTCTTCCAATGGGTTCGCCGCCAGTATGGTGGTGTTGTGCCTGGCGTGTTTCAGGTTCTTGCGGTCGATCTCCGAGTCGCCCGGCCGGCAGGCTCCTTCTATCGCTACCTTCACCTTCGCAAGTCGTCATCTCTCAGCCGGCTCCAGCGCGAGATGATCGCAACGGTCGTCAATGGCAAGGTGGGTGGGGCTCCTTGACTGGGGCTCCACACGGCGGCAGTTCGCCGCCTGACTGGCGATGAGCATCTTGGCCATGAATTCGCGACGACATGGCCCGAGTACACATTGGATTCCAAGACCCGGGCACTCCTCGGATACGCCAGCAAGCTCACGGAGACGCCGAGCCTCGTGAACAAGGACGATATCGGATCGCTCAGGAACGCCGGCTGGAACGAGCGTGCAATCTGGGAGATCACCGCCCTGATCTCCTTCTTCAACTTCAGCGGTCGGCTGGAAGCAGCCTCGGGCTTGCCTCCAGACCAGATTCCAGAGGGAGTCAAGTTCGCCGAGGCGCGAGCCAGTTGACAGCCGCATAACACGCGGCTGCACCCGGCGGCTGCCGCGCGAGGAACGAACTGATTCGAGAGCGGAGTGAGCGGCTGCCGCGGATGAGCCGCAACCGTTGCGTTAACTATCCGCATGCTGCCGACGGCGGATCTCAGGCTACTTGTGTCACGCGCGCGGAGGCCGCGGCTGATCCGGGGCATTGGCCAGACAGGAATGGCTGTTCACCGCTCTTTTCGAAAGGAGACCGAGATGCGAATGCTTCTTCATGTGAAACTCCCCCATGAGCAGTTCAATGCTGCCGTCAGAGATGGTACGGTCGGAAACAAACTGAACCGCATCCTTGAGGAGACCAAGCCAGAAGCGGTCTATTTCACAGAGTATGGCGGCCAGCGTGGGGCTGTCATGATCGTCGAACTGTCCGATCCATCGAAGATTCCCATGTATGCAGAACCTTGGTTCCTCACGTTCAATGCTGACGTAGAATTCCACGCAGTCATGACTCCCGATGACTTGAGAAGGGCTGGGCTCGATGCGCTCGGCAAGAAGTGGGCCTAACCCCGGCTAACTACGCGCTTAACCCGACGGTCCTTCGCGTCAAGGCGCTTGCGAACGGAAGCAAGCGCCGCGCCGCTCGGCCCGCGGGTTAGCGCGGGCGTTGGCCTCATAGCAAATGATGCGGCAGGGGGGTGTGCGATGCAACAGCACTCAAAGGCGGTGATGATGAGAAACCTTAGGAGACAGACCACTAAGAAGTGAAGTGGGTTGACCTGCTTCCCCATTTTTCTTAGTGGTCTGTCCCATACATGTGCATAGGAACCTCGGTGGTACCGGATATCGACGCGCCATGATTCCAGCAGACAACACGACCGAAAAACGTGGTCTGTCCCCGGTGCCCTGTCGGCGCGCCGCTTTCGCGTGCGCACTGCTTCTCGGTCTGGTGCCCGGCGCTGCGTCTACCGTGGTCGCCCAGCACGCGCTCGACGCCGAGACGTGGGTCGAGATGCGAAAGATGTTTCGGGAGAAGGGACCGGCGCCCACGATCCCGGAAGACGTGGCCGCCCTCGCCGGCGGCGGTGCACGCAAAGCCGGTCCCCGCCTTATCGACCGCGGGCCCGAGGTTCTACCGGCCGTTCACGCAGCCCTCCTTGCACCCGATGTGACACCGCGGCACGCCTTGGCGCTCCTTCAGGTGATGGGTGCTCTCTCGGAGGAGAGCTCCGTCCCGGTCCTCCTCGAGTTGCTCCGGCGCGACGTGAATAGCCCGCTGCGGCGCGACGCCCTGTACATCCTGGCCATCCTGCCGGCCACGGACGATGCTGCGGTCTTCGTCCGCGGGGTCGCAGCCAGCGGGAGCGAGGCTTGGCGGACGCGCCGCATGGCTTTTACCTGGTTCGGCCTGCACCGCGACCCGCGCGGCCGCCCCTTCGCCGAGACATTGCGCGCAGACCCAGACCCGGAGCGCCGCGCCGCGGCCCTGTACGTCTTGGCGCGGTTGGGTGACGGAACTGCCCTCGAGCCGATCGGCCAGTTGTTGGCGGGCGGCGCGCCTGCCAACTCACGCGATATCCTCCTGCAGGCACTGGCTGAATTGGCGACCCCGGGCGAGTTCGAGCGCCGCGCGCCCTCTGCCCTGGGCTGGAGCAGCGGCTACAAAGACGCGCTGCGCTACGCGCGCTACCGCACCGCGCCGGGCGGCGACAGGCCTGCTCTTTGCCTGGAGATGCTCCAATCGCAGATGCCCGGCCACCGGGAAATCGCTGTGCGCTGCCTGCTTAACGCGGGCCACGCCCACGCCCTGCGGCCGTACGCTGCGGTGGATCTGGAGGCGCCGGGCCGTGCGGCGTTGGTACGCAACGAGATCCGCCGTGCCGGCTGGCGCGTCGTTGATACGGACATGGAGTTCCGCATCGAGCCTGGACGGTCCACATCGTCGCGTCCGTAGGTCGGAACCCTGGGGCAACCTTGCGCGAACCCTACGAACCTTCGTGGAGCAAAAAGAGGTCAGAGCCGAAATATTGTTCGAGCATTATCGAATGCGGAATAGCGAATCGGACGCAAATCGGGGGCAGCTCGGACCACTATTTCCGACAGGTGATATCAGCCAGCCCGCGTCTGAAATTCTGGTCGGAAACGTGGTCTGACCCCGGTGTCTTGCCGCCCAACGGCCAGGAGAGGACTTTCATACCAGGCAAGGGGGAAATTGCCTCAACAGTTTCCTCGGCGGAACGTCTTGTCGGGGGGTAGGATGACGGCGTTATATGGCGACAGGACTTCAGGCGGAGCGTGGCCGCTTTGAGGGTGACGCGGGCGTCGTCGCGCGCCCGGCAGAGATCCCGGATGGCTTCATCCTCGATGCGCGGAATAGACCCCGGCGTGAGGTCGCCCGAGCGCAGCAAGCGCGTAAGCTCGACCGCGTCGCGCCGGTCGGCCTTCACCTTGTCGCCGGGCCGCTTCGCGATCAGGGACGGGGCGACGCCTCGACAGTCGAGGCCCTTGCCGGTGAGGGAGCGATGCAGCACGTACCCGCACGGGCCGGCCTCGTAGGCGAACACCAGCCGGGGGGCCTTGGAATGGAGTCGGCGGACCAGCGTGTCGAGGCCCGCCTGGCGGGGGCCGGTGGAGCCGACGAAGTGCGGGAGATCCCCTCGCTCGGCCTCGGCGTGGGCGACCGCGATCGACTCCTTGTGAACGTCCAGACCGACGAACAGCGTACTCGGCTGCGCCATGGCTGACCTCCGGTGTGAAGTGCCCGCGGGGAATCCAGCCTGCGGCTCGAGCCCGACCCGGGCGACCCCGCGATCGGGCTAGCGCTTATCCCCAGTTGCTGCCGGAAGTCATACTGTCGAGCCGAGCTGATTGCAGGAAGTCTAATGGCTCGGTATCATAGTATCAAGGAGGTCAATGCCATGAGCGAGGTCGAACAGCTTGAAAAGAGGGTGCAGGGTCTTTCGCCGGGCGAACTCGCCGCGTTTCGGGCATGGTTCATCGAGTTCGATGCGCGCGTCTGGGATGAACAGATCGAAGCAGACCTGAAGGGTGGAAAGCTAGATGGGCTCATCGCGGAGGGGCTGGCGGAATACAAGGCCGGGGAGGCGCGGGAGCTTTGAGGCATTTTGCGTCATCGCGCTTCTGGGCCAGCTATCGGGCGCTTCCTGACGATGTTCGTGACCTGGCCGACAAGAATGTCGCCCTCCTGAAAGCGGATCCGCGTCATCCCTCCCTACAGCTGAAACGGATGGGGCAGCTTTGGTCAGTGCGCGTCGGTGCTCACTACCGGGCGTTGGGGCTTGATGTTGAGGAGGGAATCCATTGGATTTGGATCGGCAGTCATGCCGATTACGACAGGGTGGTCGGCTAACTGACCGCTCAACACGTGTCGTTGGGGACTACGTACCAGACTTGTTTTCCTTATCGATGACTTCCCCTCACTGTAAACCAGCCGCACCACCGAGAGGGTGTTATCCAGGATTGCCTTCCCATGGCCCGGCATGGCCGCAGGATGTTGCGATCACCGCCGTAGCAAGAGCGGCCGTTGGCCCGGGGGTCGCCGCGGTAGCCCGCGCCCTTCGGATCTCGCCGACCGCCGTGCGCGTGGAGCGGCTACCCGGCCGCGCTCCAACGCCGCGGCCCGGCGCCGGCAGGGTTGGAGGCGGGGA
>Ga0326597_10008078_pt1 | contig 14246 bp, 12 predicted proteins | sample RVTome_12_FD_203789 | JGI IMG/M metagenome (GOLD analysis project Ga0326597, IMG submission 203789) | Soil microbial communities from uranium-contaminated site in the Upper Colorado River Basin, Wyoming, United States - RVT100D185 | ecosystem: Environmental > Terrestrial > Soil > Contaminated >... | reverse complement strand
TCGCCCATCCTGAACGAGCTCAGATTGGCCTTCAGCGTTTCCAGGTTGGGTGTCTGGGCATGCGCGACGCTGCGCGTTGCCGCCGCGATCATGAGGCCGAGAACGCCGTAGCCGCCCATCCTCAGAACTTCGCGGCGCGGCAGGTGCAGAACCGGTTTGGCATGTTTCTTCATTTTCCCTCTCCCTGTTTCAGCTTGCGAATTGGCTGGCCGGCCGGCGCCCGCGCGGCGCTTCACAGCCGGTCGATGCGCCGCCACGGCGCGACATAGGCCTCGAGCCAGCGGGTGAACTGGATCAGCGTCAGCGACACCACCACCAGAAGGAACAGCACGGCGTACATCAGCGATGAGTTGAACGTATCGGCCGAGCGCTGCACCAGATAGCCGAGGCCGTACGAGCCGCCGAAGATCTCGGCAATGATGACGCCGATCAGCCCGCGCCCGATTCCCTGCTGGATGCCCGAAATGATGAACGGCAGCGTGTAAGGCAGCACCACGCGCATGTAGAGCTGGCGCCGGTTTGCGCCGAACACCTTGGCCGCGGCGAGCAGCGACTTCTCCGTCGTCTTAACGCCGGCCCACGAGTTGATCACGATCGGGAACACTGCCGACAGCACGATGATGGTGATCTGCATCTTCACGGTGAAGCCGAGAAACAGGATGAACAGCGGCACCAGCGCGATGCGCGGCAGCGATGCCAGCGCCCACACATAGGGGCTGAGAACGGTCTCGACATAGCGGTTGCCGCCCATCAGCAGACCGGCCGGAATGCCGATCACGCAGGCGATTATGAGTCCCACCGACAGATTGCTGAGGCTGTAGAACAGGTGATCGCGGATCGAGCCCGAGATGACCGCGCCCGGCGGCGCCGAGGTCGTAAGCCCATGATAGAGCGCCTCGAACATGCCGCTCGCGGTCGGCAGGAAAAGCTGATTGATCGCGCCCGACCGCGCGAACACCTCCCAGATCGCGAAGAACATCGACAGGTTGACCAGCGTCACCACCCACGATCCCCAGCGGCCCCACCATTCGCCGGTGGTCCATTCGGTGTCCTGTATGCGGCCAGGGTCGGTGGTCGTTGCGGATTCAGATTCGTCGAGGGTCGTCATCAATCGGCTCCGCGTGCGCTCTGCAGGGCTTCGTCCTTCACCAGTCGCCAGATATGGTCGCGCAGTTCGACATATTCGGGAAGCGTCTTGACGTCGTAGTCGAAGCGCGGGCGCGGCAGATTGACGTCGACCACTTCCTTGATCTGGCCCGGCCGGTAGGAGATCACCACGATGCGGTCGCCGAGGATCACCGCCTCGTCGATCGAATGGGTGATGAACACCACCGTCTGTCCGGTCTTGGCCACGAAGCGCTCGAGCTCGGACTGCATCGCCTCGCGCGTCATCGCGTCGATCGCCGCGAACGGCTCGTCGGCCAGGAGGATGTCGGGCTCCGACACCAGCGCCCGGGCGATGCCGACGCGCTGCTTCATGCCACCGGAGAGCTCGTAGGGATACGACTTCTCGAACCCGGTCAGGTCGACGAGGTCGATGTAGCGCCGCACCCGCTCGTCCATTTCTTCCCTGGACAGTCCGAGATTCTGGAACTCGAACGGCATCCGGACATTCGATTCGACCGTGCGCCACGGCATCAGCGCATAGTCCTGGAATACCATCGCCCGGTCCGGCCCGGGACCGTCGATCGGCCGGCCGTTGACCAGGATCGTTCCCTCCCACGGCTCGACCAGCCCGGCCACGGAATTGATGAACGTGGTCTTGCCGCAGCCGGAAGGGCCGACCAGCACCACGAATTCGCCCTTCCTGACGTCGAGGCTGATGTCGCGCAGCGCCGTCAGTTGCTTGCGCTCACGGTGCAGCTTGTAGCCGACGGTAACGTTCCGCGCCGAAATCACCGCCGCGTCGGGCGCATGTGCCGGGCCCCTCGCCGTCCTCGACCGGCTCTCCGTCCCGACACCCGCCATCCGCCAGCTCCTGTTTGTGCAAACGATTGCACGACCGGTTGAACGGTATCACGGCAGCGGCGCGCAAGTCCACAAAACCAGTGGCCCCGGGGTGCTGTCGCTCAGGCGCGGCCGATCACAGACTGCACCACGGCGAGCAGCACGCCCAGATTATTGGCGTCCATCTCGAGCTCCCCGTCGCGGATGCGGCGATCGACCTCGACCACGGCCGCGTTGTAGGGCGTGGCGATGCCGAGCCGCTCGCCCTCCTCGGCCACGCGCCCGTTCATCATGCCGATCTCGCTGAGCCGGCCCTTGGTGTAGTCGTGGATCGCGTGGTTGCGGCCGCGCGGGCCGACCTCCTTGCACATCTGGCGCATCACCGCGACCGCGGCGTCGAGCCCGGAGCCCGCCATGTCCTCCGCCGTCATGCCGAACAGCGTTTCGATGCGATGGCCGAGCGCCGCGCCCACCTGGAACGATTCATGGCCGACCTGGGCCGAGAACTCGATCATGCCCGGCACCTGGAGCGCCGCCTGGTTCGGGATACCGAGCGCGCTGAACGGCGTGGTCATGGTGTTGGCGATCAGCTTGGTCCATTTGGCACCGAGAATGTTCTGTGATGTTTCGGCACGCCCGACATGGGACAAGAGCGCCCGGATCTCCTCGAGCCGCGGTGTCAGCGAACCGTCGAGCTCGCCGACCCAGAACCAAGTGTTCGCGGGCCTGGTGTTGCGCAGGGCGACGCCGGGCTCGAACGCCTCGCCTGACAGCTCGACCACGCAGCCGACGGTGCGCTCGGGCCCGAGCACCGCGGCGCTGGCGGCATCATTCATGCCGTTCTGCACGCCGACCAGCACGCCATCCCTGGCGAGATAGGGCTCTATCAGCCGCGCCAGCCAGACCGTGTCATAGGACTTGGCGGCGAGCAGCACGATGTCGAACACGAGCCGAAGCGAGGCCAGCTCGCACAGGTGGTGCGCGCGCACCCTGGTGACGGTTTCCGCGCCCGCGAGCTCGACCCGGATGCCGTTCTCCTTCATCGCTTCGACATGAGCCGGCCACTGGTCGATGATCGCCACGTCGAGCCCGGCGCGGGTCAGGTCGGCGCCGATATTGCTGCCCATCGCGCCCGCTCCGAGCACGGCGATTTTCTTGTCCATGTTGCGTCCCGCCTGATCCCCTGCCGGCCGTCCCGGCGCCGTTGGCGCACCGGCCGTCGCTGGTCAATGCCACGCCGACCCACTAGGCTCAATGGCGACGGCCAACCGGAGTCAACGATGCAGGCCGAACTGATCTCGATTGCCACCGGCACGATCCCGCTTGACGGCCTGTTCTACGCGCCGCCGTCGCCCGGCCGCGCCGTGATGCTGATGCACGGCAACACCATGAACTTTTACGTCGGCGCGCCGCGCTTTCTGCCGCCCGAGCTGGTGCGCCGCGGCTATGCCTGCCTCGCCTACAACCGCCGCGGCCACGACGTGCTGTCGACCTATGCCAGCCGCGAGCTCACCGGCGGCGCCTTTCAGACCGTCGCCCAGGCGATCGAGGACAACGCGCTGGCCGGCGCATGGCTCGCCGAGCGCGGTTTTGCCGCGCCCGTGGTGATCGGCCACAGCCATGGCGGCATGCTCGCCTCCTGCTACGCCGCCAGCCATGCCGGCACCCCGGCGCTGGTGCTGCTGTCGGCCCATCGCGGCGGGCCCGAGCTGATGCGCGCCGGCGGCAGCGGCAATTTCACGCAAGGCCGCCACGATGACTTCCTGCGGCGCGCCGAGGACATGGTGGCACGCGGCGAGGGGCGCGGCCTGCTGCATTTGCCGGGCTGGTACTACGCGATGAGCGCGGCGACCTATCTCGACGCATCCACCAGCATGCCGTCCTTGATCGAGCAGGCCCGGCGCATCTCGTGTCCGGTTCTGTTCATCCGCGGCGACGCCGAGCCGGCGGACAATTATCCCGCGGAGCTGTTCGCCGAGAGCTGCGCCGGGTCATGCGAGGTGCGCATCATTGCCGATTGCGATCACTTCTATGGCGGCCACGAGCAGGAGCTCGCCGCCATGGTTGGCGATTTCCTCGATCGCCATCTGGCCTAGCGCGGGGCCCGCGGCGCCGATACCTGCCCCGATCCGAAGGACTGACAATGATCGATCCGGCGCGCCACTATGACGTCTGCGTCGTCGGCGCCGGCAATGCGGCGCTGACGGCGGCGATCTCGGCCCACGAGGCCGGCGCCAGTGTTGCCGTGCTCGAAGCCGCGAGCCGTGCCATGCGCGGCGGCAACAGCCGCCATGTGCGCAATTTCCGCTGCGCCCATGACGCGCCGCTCGACATGCTGCAGGACGCCTACCCCGAGGACGAGTTCATGGACGACCTGCTGCGCGTCACCGGCGGCAGGACGACCGAGGCGCTCGCGCGCCTTGTGATCGCGCGCTCGCAGGACTGCCTCAGATGGCTGATCAGCCACGGCGTGCGCTTCCAGCCGCCGCTTGGCGGAACGCTTCAGCTGTCGCGCACCAACGCCTTCTTTCTCGGCGGCGGCAAGGCGCTGATCAACCGCTACCACCATATCGCCGAGGATATCGGCATCGATGTCGCCTATGACAGCGAGGCCATCGGCCTCGACATCGCCGCCGACCGGTTCGATGCCGTGCGCTTCCGCCACGATGGCCGCGAGCATCGCCTCGCAGCCCGCGCCGTGGTGATCGCGTCGGGCGGTTTTGAGGCCAATTTCGACTGGCTGCGCGAGGCATGGGGACCGCCCGCCGACAACTTCCTCATTCGCGGCACGCCGCACAATACCGGGCTCATGCTGCGTGCGCTGCTCGATGCTGGCGCCGAGCCGGTCGGCGACCCGACGCAGTGCCACGCGGTTGCGATCGACGCGCGTGCGCCGCGCTTCGACGGCGGACTGATCACACGGCTCGACTGCGTCTCCTTCGGCATCGTGGTCAACCGCGAGGCGCGGCGCTTCCATGACGAGGGCGAAGATTTCTGGCCGAAGCGCTATGCCATCTGGGGCCGGCTGGTTGCCCGGGAGACCGGCCAGATCGCCTATTCGCTGATCGACGCCAAGGCCCGTGGCCTTTACATGCCGGCGCTCTATCCCGCGATTGAGGCCGACACGATCGCCGAACTCGCCGGCCAGCTCGAGCTCGACCCCTCCCGGCTCGAGGCGACGGTGGCCGGGTTCAACGCCTCGGTGCGCCCCGGCACCTTCGACCCGGCCGCGCTCGACGACTGCGCGACCGAGGGCCTCACGCCGCCCAAGACGCACTGGGCGCGCCGCATCGACACGCCGCCCTTCGCGGCCTATCCGTTGCGCCCCGGTATCACTTTCACCTATCTCGGCGTGCGCGTGAACGAGGCCTGCGCCGTGATCATGCGCTCGGCCAACCCCTCCCCCAACATCTTCGCCGCCGGCGAGGTCATGGCCGGCAACGTGCTCGGCGAGGGTTATGTCGCCGGCATAGGCATGACCATCGGCACCGTGTCGGGCCGGATCGCGGGTGAGAGCGCCGCCGCGCGCGCACTGGCGCGCGCCCGGGCGGCCTGAGGCAGGAAGCAATGCCCCATACCGACACCGTCGACGAGGCGGCCCGCATCATGGGCATCTGCAATGCCTGCCGCTACTGCGAGGGATTCTGCCCGGTGTTCCCGGCGATGGAGCGGCGGTTTCACTTCGCCGAAGCCGACCTCACCTATCTCGCCAATCTCTGCCACCAGTGCCAGGCCTGCTACTACGCCTGCCAGTACGCGCCGCCGCACGAGTTTGCGGTCAATGTGCCGGCCACGTTCGCCGAGCTGCGCCGCCGGTCGTGGAGCGATCACGCCTGGCCCCGGACACTGGCCCCGCTGCTCGCACGAAACGGGCTGTGGGTGTCGCTCGCCACCGCCGCGAGCGTCGCGCTGGCGCTGATCGCCACTGCGCTGTGGGTCGACGCCGATATCCTCTTTGCAGCACATGAGGGACCCGGCGCCTTTTATGCGGTCATTCCGCACGAGCTGATGGTGGCGCTGTTCGGCGGCGTCTTCCTCTATGTGGTGCTGGCCGTCTGGCTTGCCGCCCTGGGCTTCACCCGCCATATCGGCGCCGGCGCACCCGGTCCGGTCGAACGCGGCGACTGGATGGCCGCGATCTCCGCCGCGGCGACGCTGCGCCACCTCGGCGGCGGCGGCGATGGCTGCACCTATCCGGGCGAGCGGCCGGCCAATGCGCGCCGCGTGTTCCATCACCTCACGGCGTACGGATTCCTGCTCTGCTTCGCCGCCACCTGCGCCGGCACCGTCTATCACTACCTATTCGCGCTGGAGGCGCCCTACAGCTTTGCCAGCGCTCCGGTCGTGCTCGGAAGTCTCGGTGGCATCGGTCTCGTGGTCGGGCCGGCCGGCCTGCTCTGGCTCAGGCATCGCGCCGACCCCGACCCCGCCGATCCCGGCGCGCGCGGCATGGACCTCGCATTCCTTGTGCTGCTGCTGCTCACCAGCCTGACCGGGCTCGCCCTTCTCGTGCTGCGCACGACGCCGGCGATGGGCCTTCTGCTCGCCATCCATCTCGCCATCGTGCTGGCGCTCTTCCTGACCCTGCCATACGGGCGCTTCGTGCACGCCGTCCACCGGCTTCTGGCGCTCGTGCACGACGCCCGCGAGGCGCGGCTGATGAAGCCGCCGGCCATTTCCGGGTAGCCCTGCCCGATTTTAGAGCACAATCCGACCGGAGCGAAACGAGGATCGATAAGATTATGCGGCCAAAACAAACAGATAGATCGCTAGAGCACGGCCCGGTAGATGAGCCCGCAGGCGCCGATCACGATCACCACCTCGATAAAGGCGGTGTGCAGGCGCACATGCGTGCGCTGGACGATCCAGGCAGCGAGCCAGGTGCCGGGAATCATCGCGATCCCCATGCAGATCGCCACCACCAGCATCGGCAGGGTCAGGGCGTCGAGGCTTCCGAAGAAGATCAGCTTGCCGATATTGACGATCGTGGCGATTGCCGCATCGGTGGCAAGAAGCGCGGCACCGGCAAGGCCCGAGCCCATCAGGAGCGGGATGATCAGCATCCCGGCGCCGATGATTATGGCCGACAGGAAGCCGTACACCCCCCCGATGACGACGGTTTCCCTCGTTCCCGGCTTGATGCTGCGGGCTTCGACCCAGCGCCGTGCCGGAATCGACGCGATCAGCATCACGCCCAGCAGGACCTGGATGAAGTTCGATTCCAGGCGCACGAACACATTGGCGCCGATCGCCGACATCGGCACCGCGACCACGCAGACGAGTAGCGCGGTCCTCAGATCGAGTGCCGAGCGCAGAAACCAGACACGGCTCGCATTGGTGATCAGCATGGTCGCCGAGATCATCGGGATCACCGCCTTGGCGCCGACGATCGGCGTGAGGAAAAGCGTCACGATCAGCCCGGCGCCGAAACCGCTCATGCCGCCGAAGGTCGCGGCGGCGAAACAGACGGCAAGGGCAAGCACCACCGTCCAGAGCGAGAGCCCGGGCAGAAGAACGGATATTTGCTCCAGCATCCGGGGTCCGTATCAGACGCTCAACCGGCGCGACAGCGCGGCCGCCTCGAACGCGCCCTGCCCGGCCATCACCGTTTCCGCGAACGCGCTGATCGCCCCGACCCCGTCGCGCGGCCGGCCCGCGAAGGCAAGATTGGCCGCGCACTTGGCTTCGAGCTCGTCGCGGCTGAGCGGCTCGCGCGCGCCGCCGCGCATCGACGCCTGGCGCTCCTCGCGCACCGTGCCGTCCCGCAGCGTGAGCGCGACGTGGCCGGTATAGTTCGCCGGATATTCGTTGTCAGGGTCGATCACGTAATTGACCTTGCCGGCGAGGGCGAGCACGCGCGGATCGCGTACCCGCTCCTCGGTGAACTCGGCGAGCCCGGCATCGCCGAACAACAGCCCGACGGCAACGCAATACGGGGTGGAGAACTTGGCCGAATAGGGCGTCGTCGGCCTGCGCTTCTCGGCCAGCGGCTCCCACAGCCGGTGCACCGTGCCTTCGCCGACCTCGCATGAGATTTCCGCGATCGACGCCGGATCGACGCCGGAGCGCGCGAGCCGTACCGCGCAGTCGATATAGGGCTGCGTCATGGTGCCGCAGGCATAGGGCTTGTAGGCGATCGCGGCCATTTCCCAGCGCCGGCCGAGATCGCGCGTGAGCAGCTCGAACTCCGGCTCGATCGACGGCCCGAAGGCCGAGAACAAGCCGTGCGTGCCCTCGAACACGGTGGCCGGCCCGGAGAACCCCTGAGCCCCCATCATCGCCGCGCGGATCGCGGCCTGCGCCGACCAGCCGGCATGCATGCGCTTGGTCCACGATCCGTCGGCGAGGTATTCGATGATCCCCGACGCCATCGAACCGGCGACGCCCAGCGTGTCGCGGATCTGCGCCGGGCGCTGGCCCATGGCGGCGGCGACGCCGGCGGCGGCGCCCATCGTGCCGAGGATCGCGGTCGGGTGGAAGCCGGCCTGGTGAACCGCCTTCTTGGCGACCAGGCCGAGCCGGCACATCACCTCCATGCCGACGACGATGCCCTTGGCGACGGCTGCGTTGTCGAGTCCGAGCGCTTCGGCCGCGGCGGTCAGCGCCGGCACGATGACGACGCCGGAGTGTACCGGACAGCCTTCGAACGTATTGTCGAAGTCCTCGCCGTGTCCGCATGTGCCGTTGATCATCGCCGCGGCACCCATGGCGCGGCCCTCGCCGAGCCCGTACACGGTGGCGCCGCCCGGATCGGCGAAGGCCCGCCGCACCGCCCCGCCATAGTCGGTGTCGAGTGCCGCGACGATCAGGCCGATCGTGTCGAGAATCGTGCCGGACGCGGCCTCGCGCGCCGCGTCCGGCAGGTCGGCCGCGCTGGTTGCGGCAATCCACTCGGCGAGCGCCGCCGACACGGTTTGCGTTTCACTCATCTCTCACCCTCTTGCCCGCGCCCGCCCGATCAGCCGCGAAACCGGGCGAGGCCGGAAAGATCGAGCGCCTCGCCCAATGTCTCGCAGAACTCGAGCAGCGCCTCGCCGCGCGCGCGCTCCCAGCCGCCGTGGGCGACATTGGCGTGGAACTTGGCAACGATGTCGTCGCGCGACAGCGGCTCGCGCGCGCCGCCGCGCATATGCGCCCGGCGCCGCTCGATCACCGTGCCGTCCGTCATTTCAAGGCGAACGTGGCCGGTATAGTTCGCCGGATACTCGTTTTGCGGATCGATCACATAGGAGATCCTGCGCGCCAGCTCGAGAACCGTCTCGTCGCGCGCCCTCGCGTCGGTGAACTGCGCAAGCCCGGCGTCGCCGTCGAAAAAGCCGACCGCCATGCAGAACGGCATCGAGAACTTCGCCGCATAGCCCGAGGGCGGCCGATGCTTGTCGCCGAGCGGTTCCCACAGCCGGTGCACCAGCCCCTCGCCGGTCTCGCACACCACCGACTTGATGCGGCGCGCATCGACGCCCTCGCGCCCGAGTTCGATCATGCAGTCGATATAGGGGTGGATCATGGTGCCGCAGGCATAGGGCTTGAAGGCGATCTTGCGCATCTGCCAGTCCTCGCCGAGCCGCTCGGTGAGCTGGCTGAAATCGGGCGTCCCGGTCGGCGCGAACGAACGGTACAGCCCGTGGTGGCCTTCGAGCGCGGTCAGCGGCCCGAAGAAGCCGGCCCGCGCCATCAGCGCCGCCCTGAGGCCGGACTGCGCCGCCCAGCCCGGATGCAGCCGTTTGGTCCACGCGCCGTCGGTCAGATATTCGAGGATCCCCGATGCCATGGACGAGGCGATGCCGAGCGCCATGGCGAGCCGGTCACGGTCGAGCCCGAGCGCGGTACCGACACCGGCGGCCGAGCCCAGCGCACCGATCACGCCGACCGGATGAAAGCCGGCGCGGTGCATGTGGCCTGGCGCCACCCGGTTGAGCCGGCACACTGCCTCCAGCCCTGCCGCGATGCCGACGAGAGAGCGCTCGCCCGACAGGCCAAACCGCTCCGCCACCGCGAGCACGGCGGGAATCACCATCGCGCCGACGCGGATCGGCGCCCCTTCCAGTGTATCGTCGAAATCCTCGCCATGGGTCGCAACGCCGTTGACCACGGCGGCGCCCGCCGTATCGAGAGCGCGAGGCTGGCCGATCGCCGTGCATGGGCCCTCCGCGTCCCACGCCTCGGCGATCTGGCGAACGTAACTCTCCCGTCGCGCGGCCACGCAGAGCCCGCTCATGTCGACGAGATCGCGAATCGCCGCCTCGCGCGCCGAGATTGGTATGGATGCCGCATCGAGAGCTGAAAGAAATGCGCAAAAGCGCTGCGAAACCGACAGCGCGCGTTCTGCGTCCCCGCTTTGCATGGCTCCCCCGACAGGATTGGCGAGGCCACCTTAAGCGCGCGGCTGCGTGCGCGTAACCCCGGCAATTTGCCGCACGTCGCAACCGGCCGGATCCGGACGCTGCATCCCCGGTGCTCGCCTTGACGCTCGCCGTCCGCTGTGGCGAAGCTCCTGCCCGGCGAAGGATCGCCGCCGCCGCGCGATTTCGACGCGTCGTCAGGAGAACAGCCCATGACTCCCCGATTGCCCCCCGATACGGCCCGTGAAGCCGCCCGGCCGCTCGCCGGCAAGGTCGCCGTCGTCACCGGCGCGTCGCGCCGTATCGGGCGCGAGACCGCGCTCGGTCTCGCCCGCGCCGGCGCCGATCTGGCGGTGCATGCCCGTGTCGCCCGCGACGAGATCGAGGCGGTGGCGGCGGAAATCCGTTCCCTCGGACGGCGCGCCCTGCCCCATCTCGCCGACCTCACCGACGAAGCCGCCGTCGACGGATTGCGCGCGGCCGTCGAGTCCGAATTCGGCCGAACCGACATCCTTGTCAACAACGCCGCGATCCGCCGGCAATGCGCTTTTCTCGACATGTCACTCGCGCAGTGGCGCGAGATCATGGCGATCACCGCCGACGCCGCCTTCCTGACCGCGCGCGCCTTCCTGCCGATAATGATCGCCGGCGGCGGCGGCACCATCGTCAATCTCGGCGGCCTCACCGGGCATATCGGCGCCGCCGAGCGGGCCCACGTCTGTGCCGGCAAGGCGGCCGTTGTCGGCCTCACCAAGGCGCTGGCGATCGAGTTCGCCGACCGCAACATCACCGTGAATTGCGTCGCGCCGGGGAAGATCGGCGGCGAGCGCTCGGCCACATCGGGCACCTCGCCGATCAGCGCCGATGACATCCCGCTCGGCCGCGAGGGCGAGATCGGCGAGGCCGCGTACATGGTGTGCTGTCTGTGCATGCCGGCGGCCCGCTTCATGACCGGCCAGACCGTGCATGTGAACGGCGGCCTTTACCTTCCGTGACGGAGCGGGGCCGCGGCCGGGACGACGACCATTGCCAGTGGAGGCGGTTTGCGGGCATGATTTAGCCGGCAGCTATCATCAATGCCTGCGCCCGGGACCTGTTCAACAGCGGTCGCAGGCGTGAATGCCGGACGACCGGCAGGTCCAGGGAGGAAGACAATGCTGAAATTCAGACAGACCACGCTCGCGGCTGCGGCTCTCACCGCCGCGGTGCTGGCCGCCGGCGCGCCGGCGGATGCGCAGGACTATCCGTTCGACACCATCACGCTGGTCACGCATTCGAGCGCCGGCGGCGGCACCGACGTGTTCCTGCGCGAGATGGTCGGCCATCTTGGCCCGGTGATGGGCGTCGACTTCGTGGTCGAGAACGTGCGCGGCGGCTCCGGCGCCAAGGCGATGGCGCATCTTGCGGCCTCGCCGGCCGACGGCTCGATTTTCTACGGCACCACGCCGACCTTCATCAACACGTCGCTGCTGTCCAAGCCGGAAGCGACCTACCGCGACCTCGAGCCGGTGGTGAACGTGTTCCTCGATCCGCAGATCGTCTACGTCCGCACCGACAGCCCGCTCGCCAGCCTCGCCGAGGCCGTTGAGAAGGCGAAAGCCGAGCCGGGCTCGATCATATTCGGCGTCACCACGCCGGGATCGCTCGACCGGCAGGTGATGGAGAAGTTCAAGGCCATCACCGGCGCCGAGGGGCCGGTCATCACCCATGACGGCGGCGGCGAGCTGCTGATTTCGGTTCTGAACGGCACAGTCGATCTCGGCATCGGCGAGGTCCAGGAACTCCTCGGCCAGCTCGAGGCCAACGAGGTGCGCCTGATCGCCACCTACACCGAGGAGCGACTCTCCGACTTCCCCGACGTGCAGACCGCGCAGGAGCAGGGCATCGACCTCGTCGTCGACAAGTTCCGCGGCATCGCGGCACCGAAGGGGCTTCCCGAGGACGTGATCGCGGCCTGGGAAAAGGCGATCCCCGAGGTGCTGGAAGTCGAGGCCTTCAAGAAGTGGTATACCGATGCCAGTCTCGTGCCCGCCTTCATGCCGCACGACGAGTACGGCGTCTTCATCGAGGATTTCGCCAAGGAACAGGAAGCGTTCTTTGTCGAGTACGGCATCACCGAGGAGTGATGCCGCTCGATTGAGGCCGGCGCGGGGGGACGCCATGCCGCGGGACGCAGTCATCGGGCTGGTCGTACTCGCCTTCGCCGGTCTTTATTATCTCGCCGCCGGCACCATCAGGCACAGCTCCCTGGAGGATGCGGTCGGGGCGGCGGGCATGCCAAACGCGCTTGCCGCGCTGCTGGCCGGCCTCGCCATACTGATGGTCCTGCGCAGCCTGCTGGCGCCGCGCCTCGCCGCGGCCCGCGCGACACGCCGGCAAGGCGAGGAGGCTCCCCGCGCGCATCTGCGCGCGCTCGGCATGCTGGGGATCGGCATTCTCTATCTCGCGGCCGCGCCGATCCTCGGCTACGTCATTTCGGTGGCGCTGCTGCTTGGCGCGGTCGCAATCTACAACTACAGGAAGCCGACGCCCGAGCTGGCGCTGTTCGCGGTCGGCGCTGCCGGCTGCTTTTATGTCCTGTTCGTATGGATCCTGGACATCCCCCTGCCGCCCGGCATCTGGCCGGCGCTGCTGCCGCTCTGATGACAGCTCGGATAACCGTGCGATGAGCGGATTCTCCCTGGCCATCGAGGCGCTTACCACCACGCCAGCCATTTTTGCGGCGGTCGGTGGCGTGGTCTGGGGCATTCTCGGCGGCGCCCTGCCCGGCATCTCGCCCTCGATCGCGATGGCGCTGCTCCTGCCTTTCACTTTCGGCATGGACCCCATCCCTGCCATCGTGCTCCTGGCCTCAACCTATGTCGGGGCTGAATATGGCGGCTCGATCCCCGCCATCCTGATCCGCACCCCGGGCACCAACGCCGCCGCCGCTACCGCCATTGACGGCTACGAGATGCACCGCCAGGGCCGCGGCGGCGAGGCGCTCGGGATTTCGCTCGTGACCGGCACCATCGGCGGCCTCGTCGGTCTGCTGTTTCTTGTCGTGTTCACCGAGACCCTGGCCACCGTGGCGCTCGTCTTCACCCCGCCGGCCTATTTCTCGCTGGGCATTCTGGGCCTCTCCGTGATCGCCTCGCTGTCGGGGGGATCGCTCATCAAGGGGATAATGGCGGCCGTCCTCGGGCTCATGATCGCCACCGTCGGCACCGATCCCGTTTCCGGCGTTAATCGCTTCGTGTTCGGCTTTCCCGAGCTGCTTGACGGCGTGCCCTTCATTCTGGTGATGGTCGGCGTCTTCGCCGTGAGCGAGCTTCTGGTCCAGGCCGGCCTGCCGGAATGGGCGAAGACTTCGGCGCGCGACACGCGCATGAAACTGCCGAGCTGGTCGATGCTGAAGCGGACCGGCGTCGCCCAGGTGATCGGCAATGTTTTCGGCATTTTCGAGGGCTGCATGCCCGGCGCCGGCGGCTCGATCGCAGCCTTCATGGCTTACAACGAGGCCAAGCGCTGGTCCAAGCACCCCGAGGAATTCGGCCACGGCTCGCCCGAGGCGGTCGCTGCGCCCGAAGCTGCCAACAACACGGTGACCGCGACCGCCCTGGTGCCGACCCTGACGTTCGGCATACCCGGCTCCAACTCAACCGCGATCCTGCTCGGCGGCTTTCTCATTCACGGCCTGCAGCCGGGCCCGCTGCTGTTCAGCCGCCATCCTGACGTGGTCTACGGCCTGTTCGGCGGCCTGTTCGCGGCCAATCTCTCCATGCTGCTGATCGGCATGGTCATTCTGACGCCCGCGATCTGGCTGGTGAACCGGCCGAAGCCCCTCCTGCTCGCCGTGATCTACGCGCTCATCTTCTCCGGCATCTATTCCGTCGATCACAGCCTGTTCGATCTCGGCATCGTTCTCGCCGCCGGTGCCCTCGGCTATGTCATGCGCGTCTTCGGGTTTCCGTTCCT
>Ga0326597_10008077_pt1 | contig 14247 bp, 17 predicted proteins | sample RVTome_12_FD_203789 | JGI IMG/M metagenome (GOLD analysis project Ga0326597, IMG submission 203789) | Soil microbial communities from uranium-contaminated site in the Upper Colorado River Basin, Wyoming, United States - RVT100D185 | ecosystem: Environmental > Terrestrial > Soil > Contaminated >... | reverse complement strand
CCATAATATGAAAACTGGCCCCTTTATTCTTTCGCGCCCTCTCTGTCGCCGCTAATAAAACCGAATTATTAAAAAAACTCTTGTCTTCAATCGCCAAATCCACCTGCGGCAACGGTTGATACATCACTCGCCCCGATCCAATGTTCTGGTGCCCCGTTTCCGAATTTCCCATTTCCCCCCACGGCAGTCCCGCCTCAATTCCCGCCGCCCGAATTGCCGCGCACGGATACTCCCGGTAATAACGCGTCAGATTAGGCTGCTTAGCCTTCATCACCGCGTTACCCTCCGGCAACGGGCTAATGCCATAACCATCTATCACTATCAATACCAACGGCCTGGGTCGCCGAAACTCTTCTGCCATTTTACTTACCCAAGCTCCAACAGTTCCTTTAACTTAGCCTGATTGAAACCAACCATTAGATCATTATCCACCTGAATCACTGGCACCCCCATTTGCTGCGTTTTATTCAACATCTCTTCTCTAGCCACCGCGTCCGTCGCCACATTTTTCTCTTCATATAAAATCCCATTAGCCGCGAAAAACTCTTTGGCCATTGAGCAGTAGCCGCAAGTTGGTGTTGTATAAATAGTGACTTTCTTCACAAAATGCTTAACACTAAATATAATTCCTCTTTATATCATGTCAACCTCATCTCCCTTCGAAAATTTCAAACAACTCATTGATACTGTCGGTCATCAACATCAAATCCACCCCGATGTCATCAAATTATTAAAAAGTCCCCAACGTGTCATCGAAGTCAATATCCCTTTGACTCTCGACAATGGCCAACTGAAAAATTTTCATGGCTATCGCGTCCAACACAATAGCGCTCGCGGACCCTACAAAGGCGGCGTGCGCTTCCATCCTGATGTTAATCTGGAAGAAACCAAAGCCCTGGCCGCCTGGATGACCTTAAAATGCGCCCTCGTCGATATACCTTTCGGCGGCGCCAAAGGCGGCATCACCGTTAATCCCCAAGAACTTACCGACCAAGAACTCCAGCAACTCGCTCGCGTCTTCATCCAGCGCTTAAACCCAGTTATTGGCCCCACTCTCGACATTCCAGCTCCCGACATCAACACCAATGAGCAAATCATGGCCTGGTTCTCCGATGAATACCAAAAACTAAACGGCCAAAGCGAATTCACTGAAGCTGCCTTCACCGGTAAACCTCTGGCTTTGGGTGGCAGTCTCGGCCGCGACAGTGCCACTGGTCGCGGCGGCCTCTACGTCCTATTAGAATATCTCAAAAAAACAAGACTGCTTGCCCGCCGAAGCCTTGGCGAAGTACGGGTAGCCATCCAAGGCTTCGGCAATGTCGGCAGCCATTTCGCCCGCCTCGCCGATGCCGCTGGTCTTAAAATAGTCGCTATCTCCGATGCCACGGGCGGTACCTATCATCCCGACGGTCTAGACATCAAGCAAATTATCGGCACCCAAGAAAAATCTGGCGCGCTCGATCACAATATCTGCTACCCAAAACTTGGTGTCCAAGCTACCGGCCAGGCTTTAGCTAGTTGTCAACCCATCAGTAACCAAGACCTCCTCGAGTTAGACGTCGATATCCTTGTCCCCGCCGCTATCGGTAACCAAATTACTGAAAAAAACGCTGACAATATTAAAGCCAAGCTTATTTTAGAACTCGCCAATGGCCCCACCACCATTGCCGCTGACCAAATCCTGGCCCAAAAAGGCATCACTATACTTCCTGATATCCTAGCCAACGCCGGCGGCGTCACCGCCAGCTACTTTGAGTGGGTCCAAAATCTGCAAAACCTCTATTGGAGCGAAACCGAGGTGAATTCCAGACTAGAGCAAAAAATACAAACAGCTACTCAAGCAGTCCTTAGCGCCCAAACCAACCCATCAATCACCCTCCGCGAAGCTGCCTACGCCATCGCCCTAGACCGCTTGCAAGCTACTATTCTCTTACGCGGCTGGGTTCATCCCCGCCCCGAAGATATCCACGGCCACGTCAACAACAAATAGCCTACTAACTTTTAATCCACAGCCAGCTCTTGTACACTATATAGTGTGAAATACGACTACCCGGAAGGAGGTGAGCCCGTATGATGGATGATCCAATGACACCTGGCGATGACCAAGGTACTGAAGACGGTGGTACCATGCCCGGTGGCGATGACGCCGGTATGCCCGGTGGAGACGGCGGCGCTACTGATCCCGGCATGCCAGCCTAGCTAAAAACGTGCGGATTTTTGTACAAAAACATACCCCGCCTCTTAAAAACGGCGGGGTGTGTTTTATTGACTCAAATCGGACAAGAACTCAAACCTCTTTTCGCTAAATATTTCTGATGATATTCCTCTGCCTCATACAACTTGCCTGCTTCAACTATCTCCGTCACCACCTCATCCTTATACTTACCCGATTCTTGCGACTTCTCTTTAGACACCTCGGCCGCTTTTCTTTGCGCGTCGTTATGCCAAAAAATCACCGACCGATACTGACTACCCACATCCGGACCCTGTCTGTTTAGCTGCGTTGGGTCATGATTCTCCCAAAAAACCTCTAGCAACTTCTCATAGGAAATCTTTTTTGGGTCATATGTCACCTGCGCAACTTCCGCGTGACCAGTTTCATCTGTGCAAACTTCTTCATAAGATGGCCTATCGGTATGCCCTCCCATATATCCCACTGCCGTGTCACTCACTCCATCCAAAACCCTGAAAGCCTCCTCCACTCCCCAAAAACAACCCGCTCCAAAAGTTGCTACTTCCATTTTTTCAACACTACTCATTTAAGCACTTGGCGTTGCCGGCATGCCACTCTTCATGCCACTTAAACCACAGCATCGGCAATCGTGCTTATGTTTTACCAAGAGCCAAATGCCTGCCAACCCCACCAACACGTACACAATCCTCTCCAACGCTGGCCAACCACCAAAAATCAAGTAAACCAAGTTGAAGTTAAACAGACCAACCAAACCCCAATTCAACGCTCCAACAATCACTAGCGCGAAAGCCACCATATGCAAACCTTTTTTATTTCCCATACAAGCTCACCTCCTTACTTTTTACATCTGCGTAATTATCATAGCACAAAATAGCTAAACAAAGCCGGCCGGCCGCAAAAACCGTCAATCACCCCTAACAAAAAAAATTGATAGTTGACACATAAACCAAGCGTTTCTAAACTGTCTGCACTTTGAATATGAAAACGATTCTCCGTCAAGTCGAAGCTATTGAGCAAGAAGCGGCCCAAAAAATTGCGCGGGCCCGTGAAGAATCTCAAGCTACTATCGAAAAAATTACCAGCGGTGAATCCACTGTGCTAGAACAAGTTCAATCTCAAGCTCACCGTCGCGCTGACGCCATCATCAAGGAAGCGACCGGCCAAGCTAAATCCGAGGCCGCTCAACTAATCGAGGAAGAAGGCCGCGCCACCCAAGCCATTACTGAAACTGCTAATAAAAACCGAGCCGTCGCCATCAACAAAGTCATAGAACTCCTGACCCCATGATTGCCCCCATGACCAAAGTTAATATTGCCTTTCCTCGCCATTTAACCACCCAAATACTGCGCTTCCTTCAAGAATCGGAGCTGGTCCACATTATCCCCGCCTCCACCGATAACCAACCTAATCAAACCACCCCCCCCGCCACCTCTCGCCTCGCTCAAATTCAATTCTGCCTAGACTTCCTCACTACTGTTCGCCAGGAATTCAACCTCAAGCCCGCCAAACCAAAACTCAAAGATCGCTTTAAAGGTAATCCTCAAGCCTCACTAGCCGAGCTTGAATCTCGCCTCGAACAGTTAAACCTCAACCAAAAATTAGCCGAGATCAAACAACACAACCAAACCCTCGCCGATATTGCCATTAAACAACGTGAACTTACCGAAGAAAAAAATCTTCTGGAACCCTGGGCCAATCTCGACATTACCGGCGCCTATCTCACCGGCACCACTTCTAGCCAAGTTACTTTAATTTCGCTTGGCTTCCCCGAAGAGTCCCTAGTTCAAAAGCAACTAACCGCCATCCCCACTGCCATCATCCAAGAGATCAACCGACAAACTTCTAAAAATAAAAAGACTGGCACTATTTACTGGGAAGTGGTTGCGCACAAGCAAGATCGCGCGCGACTACACGCCGTCCTTAAAGACACCAATGCCACCGCTATCAACCTTCCACTCTCAAATCAACAAACTCCTCGACAACGTCTAGCTCAAATCAAGCAACTACTACAAGATCTTAAAAAACAGCGACACAATCTGTTACAACCCGCCCGTCAACTACTTAAGCTAGAACTAGAATTTAAATACAGCTACGACGCTCTCCTCCACCAACAAGAACGCGAGCGCGCTCAAGACCAAATCATCTTTCTCGCCACGAGCGCCCTTATCGCCGGCTGGCTGCCCAGAAAGTTTTTACGCTCTTTTCAAAAACAATTGCGATCCGCTTATCCCTCCGCCTATCTATCGGAAGTAACTCCCCAACCCAACGAGCGCCCACCCGTCGCTTTACACAACTCTTCCGCCATCAAACCCTTTGAAGCCGTCACCGATCTCTACGGCAAACCCGCTTACCACGACCTCGACCCCACACCCTTTCTATCCTTATTCTTTCTTATCTCCTTTGGCCTCGCTCTCTCCGACGCCGGCTATGGCTTCGTCATGGCCACCCTCACTGCTCTCACTCTAAAATTCATCCCTCTAAAACGCGACCTCAAAAAAATGATCAAACTGCTCATGTACACCGGATTTTCTACCATGGTCTTTGGCGCCCTTATGGGTAGTTGGTTTAGCATCGACTTAGCCAAATTCTCACCTAATCCCCTAGCCGATCTTCTTCTTAAACTAAAAATTCTAGATCCCATCAGCCAACCCATCACCTTACTATTTGTCGCTTTTGCCATCGGACTCGTTCAACTTTTATCCGCCCGCCTCATTAAAGCCTACGACTACTACCGTCAGGGCCGAATCAAAGAAGCTCTACTCGATGAAGTCAGCTGGTTCACTTTCATCTCCTTATTACTCGCTTGGATATATACTGATAATCAAATCCTGCTCTGGCTCACTATCGCTAATGCCACCTTACTGGTCTTTACTCAAGGTCGTCAGCAAAAAAATATATTCGTTAAGTTCGGCAGCGGACTCATTAGTTTATACGGCCTAATAAACTTCATGAGTGACACCTTAAGCTACGCCCGCCTTCTCGCCTTAGGCTTAGCCACTGGCATTATCGGCCTGGTTGTTAATCTCATGGCCGACCTCGTCAGCCACAGTTTCCCCATCATTGGCTTAGTGCTCGCCGCAGTGGTGCTAATCATTGGACACGTGTTCAATCTTGGCATCAATGCCTTGGGCGCTTTCATTCATTCTGGCCGCCTCCAATTCGTTGAATTTTTCCCAAAATTCATCGAAGGCGGAGGCCTGGCCTACAAACCGCTGGGTCGAGTCGGCAAATATGTTGACAGCCCCCAAGAATTCTCATCAATATAATAAATTAATTTTAAATCATAATTATATAAATCTATGACCTATGGATTATTCATCGCCCTGGCCGGAGCGGCTATCGCCGCCATACTGGCCGGGATCGGATCAATCTTCGGTGTCCGCACCGCCGCCCAAGCTAGTGCCGGTGTTGTCTCCGAAGACCCCGACAAGTTCGGTAAAGTTTTAATCTTAACTGCTCTACCCGGCTCGCAAGGTATTTATGGCTTCCTCGCTGCCATCATCATCTCCAATGCTACCGGCATATTGAGTGGCTCGCCCCTTGATCTTAGCCTTCAGCAAGGCTGGGCTGTGTTAGCCGCCGCCCTACCCTGCGCTCTTACCTGCCTATTTTCTGGTATTTACCAAGGCAAAGTCGCCGCCGCTGGTGTTAATATCACCGCCAAAAAGCCTGATGCTTCCGGTAAAGGCGTCATCTTATCCGCCATTGTTGAAACCTATGCCGTGTTAGGCCTACTCGTGACTATTCTTATCGTCAACGGCTTAAACCTTAGTTAATTATCTAAAACCGTGAGTCTAGAAACCCTTAAAACAGCTATCCTTTCCGAGGCCAACAGCCAAGCTCAAGCCATCCAGGCTCAAGCTGATGCCACTAAAGCCAAAGAAGAATCCCGCGTCAAACAAAAGGCTTCCGCTCTCGAAGAAGCCATCATTACCGCTGCTTCCAAAACAGCCGCCAATCAGGCTGCCAAAATTCATCAAGCCGCTCGTCTCCAAGCCAAAGCCGCTGTTTTAAGAGCCAAACAAACCGAGCTAGACATCACCCGCCAACAAGTCATCGAGCGTCTCTTAACGCAAGATGAAGCTAAATCTACTAGCCTGATCAAGGCTCTTCTCAAGTCTTTACCCAACCAAGATGGCGCCATCATCGCCGGTGACAAACAGAAAGAACTGGTCACCCACCTGGCCCAAGCCGCCGGCTTCACTGTCGCCAAAGAAACTTTTAAAAACGATGGTGGCTTTATTCATCGCCTCAAATCACAGGAAACCAACTTCACCCTCCGCCACCTGGTCAACCAGATCTTCGAGAAACACCGCGCTGCCATCGCTCAAATTCTCTTCGCTTGAGATCTTATGCCCGCCACTGACACCACCTTTATCATCGGCAGCATCAGAGAACAGGAAAAAGATTTACTCTCTCCCGATAACTATCAAAGACTAGCCGACGCTGAAAACCTAGCCGCCGCCAAACAAGCCCTGACCGATACCGTCTACGCTTCTTACCCCGATGACCCCAGCCTTCACTTGAAAGCCATTCGCGACATGCTCGCTGATTTAGTCGAATCACCCAGCTTCATAGAATTCATCTCTGCCCGCTACGATGGTCTCAATATCGCCTCTGCTCTCCTGGAAAAAAAGCTTGGCCTACTTGAACCGTCTGAACTTTCCCCGCTTGGCACCATTCCTTTTGATCTTCTTCATAGCGTCATCTGGCACAATCTCGGCCTAGAGGCTCTGCCCGCTCATTGGCAAAACTTCATCACCAATCAATTAAATCAACCAACGTCTGACGGTTGGCAAACCAACATCATTATTCAAACTGGCCAACACACTATTGAGTGGTTGAAAAAACTGGCCAAAACTCGTTTGATGAAATCCATCGCTTCCTTAAACGCCACCCGTCTAAACACCGACAACCAGCTTCGCTTTTCCAACACCCCCCTTGCCACCATCACTAGTCAACTGGAGTCACACGGCTACCATTTACCTCTCGAGCACCTACAATCTGTTCGCCAACTTGAAGATGCCACCGCCTATGAAAAGTTCTGGGATACCGAACTCATCAAGCTCATCAATACCGTCCGCTACGAACCAACTGGCTACGACCCCATTCTCGGTTTCTGGTACGCCAAAGAAATTGAAGTCAAATCTCTTCGTCTCCTCTTAGCCACCAAAGACATATGAACCAGATTGTCTATTGTGGCCCCACCGGCGCCGGTCTTGGCTTCAAACTATCCGGCCTAGACGTTGTTGATATCGACTCACCCTCTCACTTATCAGATCTTCTTAAAGTTTACAAAAAAAATAACTCTTATCAGCTTATCTTTGTTGACGAAGGTCTCGCCCAAGATATTCTCACCGATATAGAAAATCTTAACCAAGACCCCCTACCCACTATCGTCCTTCTCCCCAACCCTACCAAGAACCTCAACCTAGCCAGCCAAAAAATGAATCGTCTTATGATCAAGGCCATCGGCTCTGATATCTTTAGTAAATAATTAGTAATATATATGTCCCAAAATAAACCCCAAGAAAAAACCCAAGGCACTATCCAGAAAGTCTCTGGTCCTCTGGTAGTCGCCACCAAAATGCGCGGCGCCAAAATGTACGATGTAGTCCAAGTCGGCCCCCAAAAATTAGTTGGCGAGATCATCGAACTCCACGATAACACCGCCAGCATTCAAGTCTACGAAGAAACCTCCGGCCTTAAAGTCGGTGATCCCATTGTCTCCACCGGACAACCTCTCTCCGTCAAACTCGGCCCCGGCCTACTTTCCAACATTTACGACGGCATTCAACGCCCTCTAGATGTTATCCAAAAACAATCCGGTGCCTTCATTGCTCGTGGCGTTGATGTGGCCCCTCTCAATCCAGACACTAAATGGTCATTCCAACCAACCGTTGCTGTCGGCGCCTCTGTTGCCCCCGGCGATATTTTTGGCACTGTTAAAGAGCAAGGCGTCTTTGACCACAAGATTTTAGTTCCGCCCCATCTATCCGGCACCATCACCAAAATCGACTCCGGAGACTTTACCATTCAAGACACTGTCGCCGAAATCAAAGACAACCAAGACCAAAAGCACTCGCTCACCATGACTCAACATTGGCCCGTGCGCATCCCCCGACCAGTCACAACCAAACTCATCCCCGACACTCCTTTAGTCACCGGCCAACGAGTCATCGACACCTTCTTTCCCCTCGCTAAAGGCGGTACCGCTGCCATCCCCGGTCCTTTCGGCTCTGGCAAATCTGTCGCCCAACAGCAACTAGCCAAATGGGCTAACGCCGACATCATTGTCTACATTGGTTGCGGTGAGCGCGGCAACGAAATGACCGACGTACTCCTTGAGTTCCCCGAGCTAGAAGACCCCAAAACTGGCCAATCCCTCATGAAACGAACTATCCTTATCGCCAACACTTCCAATATGCCCGTCGCCGCCCGTGAATCTTCCGTCTACACCGGCATGACCATCGCTGAATACTTCCGCGATCAGGGCTACTCCGTCGCTCTTATGGCCGATTCCACCTCTCGCTGGGCCGAGGCTCTTCGGGAAATCTCTGGCCGCCTAGGAGAAATGCCCGGCGACGAAGGCTACCCAGCCTATCTCGGCTCTCGTACCGCCCAATTTTATGAACGCGCTGGTATCGTCAAAACCCTTGGTCAAGACGACCGTACCGGCTCCTTAACTGCCATTGGTGCCGTCTCTCCCCCCGGCGGTGACTTATCCGAACCAGTCACCCAAAACACCTTAAGTGTCGTAAAAGTCTTCTGGGGCCTTGAAGAAAAACTTGCCTATAGTCGTCATTACCCTGCTATCAACTGGCTCACCAGCTATTCTCTCTATCTCGATCAACTAGCCCCTTACTTCCAATCAGCCACCAGCCAAGACTGGAGTGATCTCCGCCAAGCCGCCATGACTATTCTTCAAGAAGAATCTTCTCTTGAAGAAATTGTCCGCCTCGTCGGTGTGGAAGCCCTTTCACCGGCTGAACAATTAGTACTTCACACCGCCCGCGTTATCCGCGAAGACTACCTACAACAAAATGCCTTTGACCCCATCGACACCTACACTTCTCTCAACAAACAGCATCACTTGCTCAAAACTATTATGACCGTCCATCATAAAGCCTTAAGCCAGCTCGACACCGAAGGCTTCTCCTTTAGTCAATTCACCCAACTACCTATCCATGAAGAGATTGCCCAACTTAAGCAAGTCAAAGAAGAAGACATCGATCAAGTCACCGCCGCTATTGAGAAAAAAATTAATCAAGTTATCCAACAAGTATGAGCAAAGAATATAAAACAGCCGTCGATATTCAGGGACCCTTACTGGTCGTCAACCAGGTTAGTGGCGTCTCTTACGACGAGCTGGTCGAAGTCACTTTAAGTTCCGGCGAGACCCGCCGAGGCAAAGTCCTAGAAATAAACGGTGATACCGCTGTCATTCAAATGTTCGAAGGCACCACCGGCCTGGACATTGCCAACACCAAAGTCCGCTTCCAGGGCCACGTCTTAACCCTGCCAGTCTCTAACGATTTACTCGGCCGCACCTTCTCCGGCGGTGGTCGCCCCATTGACGGTCAACCCGACATCATCCCCGACGAAGAACGAGATATTAACGGCCTGCCCATGAACCCGGCTGCCCGCGCCTATCCTGATGACTTTATTCAAACCGGTATTTCCACTATTGATGGCATGAATACCCTGGTCTTGGGTCAAAAACTTCCTATCTTCTCTGGCTCCGGTCTACCCCACTCCCTCCTCGCCGCTCAAATCGCTCGCCAGGCCAGCGTCCCCCTAAGCAAACAATCCGACAAAAAAGGTGTCGAATTTGCCATTGTCTTCGCTGCCATGGGCATCACCTACGAAGAAGCTGAATTCTTCCGCCAAGACTTCAACAATCGTGGCGCTATCGAACGCTCGGTTCTATTCATCAACCTAGCCAACGACCCCGCCGTCGAAAGAATCGCCACCCCTCGCCTCGCCCTTACCGCCGCCGAATACCTCGCCTTCACTAAAAAAATGGATGTGTTAGTCATTATGACCGACATGACCAAATACGCCGAAGCTCTCCGCGAAATCAGCTCTGCCCGCAAAGAAGTGCCCGGCCGTCGCGGCTACCCTGGCTACCTCTACTCTGATCTATCCACTATCTACGAACGCGCCGGTCGTATCTTGGGCCAAGAGGGATCCATCACCCAGCTCCCCATTCTCTCCATGCCCGAAGACGATAAAACCCATCCTATCCCTGATCTAACTGGCTACATTACCGAAGGACAAATCATTCTCGGCCGCGATCTCCATCAAAAGGGTATCTATCCTCCTGTCAGCGTCCTCCCCTCCCTATCACGACTCATGCCTAAAGTCGCTGGCAAAAAAACTCGGGAAGACCACGCCAATGTCGCCAACCAGCTCTTTGCCTCCTACGCTCGTGGCAAGGAAGTTCGCGAGCTAGCCACCATTCTCGGTGAAGGCGCCTTGAGCGACAACGACAAAAAATATCTCCAATTCACTGACCAGTTCGAAGACAGGTTCATCCGCCAATCGCCCGACGAAAATCGCAGTATCGAAGACACTCTCACCATTAGTTGGCAACTCTTGAGCCTCCTGCCTACTAGCGAACTCAAGCGCGTCAAACCCGAGCAGGTCGCCAAATACGCTCCCAAATAATGGCTACCCTCCGCGTCAATCCCACCCGCATGGAGCTGTTGCGCCTGAAAAAACAGGTGCGCCTCGCTCAACGCGGCCATAAACTTCTCAAAGAAAAACGTGACGGCCTCATGCGAGAATTTCTCAAGCTAGTCCGCCAAACCAGAGACCTGCGCTCTTCCGTCGACGCTGAATTAAGCCAATCCCTTCGCCACTTCATCCTAGCCCAGAGCAGCATGCACCCTTCGGCCGTGCGTCTAATTGAACATCTACGCTTAAATCAAATTAACCTTTCTGTTTCCACTAAAAACGTTATGAGCGTTCACATCCCTGACTTCAAAATAGATCTCCAACCCAAAAAAGAAAAATATGGCGCTTGGGAAACCAGCCCCGAATTAGACATCGGCTTAAAATCTTTTCAAGAAATATTGCCCAAACTCCTTAAGCTAGCCACTCTTGAAAAATCCGCTGAACTCCTTGCCCAGGAAATAGAAAAAACTCGCCGTCGCGTTAATGCCTTAGAATATGTCCTCATCCCTAATCTGCAAACCACCATGCGCTATATCCGCATGAAGCTTGAAGAGCAAGAACGCGCCGCCATTATCACTACCATGCGCGTCAAGCAAAACATGCAAGACTAAATCGTCTTTGGTATACTAGCCCTCATGCTAGGGGACCCCGCCGCTCAACCCGATTATCAACTGGTCAAACAAGCCCAAACCGGCGATGAACCAGCTTTATCTCAACTCTACGAAAAATATTTTCGTGCCATCTACCGCTTTCACTATTGGCAAACCAATCATCATAAGCAATCCGCTGAAGATCTCACCCAAGACACTTTCCTAGAAGCTGCCCGTTCTCTCCACACCTTTTCCGCCCGGAGTTCCTTTAAAAACTGGCTTTACACCATCGCCAAAAGACAGCTCACCAAATGGCTCCGCTATAAATACCACCACTCAAGTATTCCCCTCCTTCCTACTCTCGCCAACACTCCCAACTGGGTCGATCCTCAAGAGCAATCTCTCAAAATTCGTCACCTAGAAACCTGCCTGGCTCTCCTCTCTTCTCGCGAGAATACCATTATACGCCATCGCTACTTAGAAAATTTATCAATTAAAGAAACTGCCGCCGCCCTAAACCTCTCTCTAACCAACGTAAAAGTCATCAGTCATCGCGCCTTCAAAAAACTCCAAACTCAATCCGACTGTAACGAACCCAGCACTATAAACATGTATGAATACGCCCAAAAACATATTTGATGACCCTTCCTTAAACCCTGCTTTCAAAGAGGACCTCAAAAAACAATTTATCACGACCGCTCAAAGCCCCCGGAAAAAACTATTTCCCGCTGCCCTATCCCTGGCTCTATTTGCGATTTTAATCTTACCCCTCCTTCTCAATACCCTCGCCTCCGACCATCGCGATCACGCCAACCTCAATCAACTCGAAAAAACTCTCTCGCGACTAGAAAGCCAATTCCAAGCCGACTCCGCCCTCGCCGACACCCTTGAGGTTGATCAGCGCCTTACCGCCTATATTAATCAACTAAACCACATCGTCGATCTTCTCGAGCAATTAATCACTAAACTAGAAACCACTGGTCACGACACCAGCGCTGTCGCTATTCAACTAGACCAAGCCAAACAAAAATTATCCGAAGCCCAAAACCAAACCACTCAACCTAAGCAAGCCAGAGACAGCCTCGGCAACGCCGTTGGCCACCTTCGTACTTCAGTCACCCGCGCCAAAGAAGCCCTGTAGTCGTCATGAGCCTGGGCCACCACAACCTAGTTAGCCAAGGCCTGGTAGTCACTTCACTACTCCTGATGCTTAGCCTCGAAGTAGACATCGAACCCGCCACCAACGCCCGGGCCTTCTCCGCTCCCCACCTAAGCAGCACTCAAGAAATTACAGATTTTAAAATATTTTCATACGCGTCTTCTAGCCCGTCCCCTTCACCTTTTATCCTTTCCACTACCTCACCCATCAACATTGCTAACCCCACTTTTACCACCCGATCACCCTTTATTCCTCCTAAATCATCAACTCCTCCCCCATCTCCAGCTAATTCCGCCAACAATTCATTACCACCAACTGCCACTCCCTCGCCGCGACCCTCCCTTACGCCCGATGAAACCCTGGCCGAAATGGCTGCCATTGAAAACCTAATCAACCAAATTGAATTCGAACTCGACCAGCTTGACCAACCAGATCCTTAAAAAAACCAGCTAACCTATTCCCCCGGCGTTGGCGCCTCTAGCTCGGTCCAATCCGCCGCTGTGTTCGTGTCTGTTGTCACCGGAACTCTCGCCACCGAAGACCCCGCCGCCACACCACTCACCGCCGGATCAAACGCGTCTACATTACTTCCCCAACTAACATCATCCAACTCCACTCCCTCAACATCTTTCAAAAACACCGCGTCCCCCGTATTACCCAATCCATTTCCAATCGCGTTATCTAAAGCCACTACCGACGCGCTTCCAGGAATTGTCCAAAAACCTGTAGTCGCGCTATCACTAACCACCACTAAATAACCATTGGCTGGCATTGTCGTTCCTTCCGGCAACGCGTCCGAATTGCCTGTCGCGTCTTCCAAAATATAACCACTCACATCCGCTACCACATCAGAACTATTATAGATTTCCACCCACTCGTTAGCCGTCTCCGCTCCATGCTCCGCGTCTACGTCATAATAAACTTCACTCAACACTAAACCACCCGTCGGCTCAGGCGATGGGCTAGGTGATGGTGAAGGACTCGGCAAAACACTCGGACTGACCGATGGACTTGGGCTCGGTGACGGCGTCGGACTTGGGCTCGGTTCTTCTACACCGCAAAACTCCGGCAACCTGCTGCCATACTTCTCATTATACTTCTCAAACCGCTCACAATACCTATCCATCATCCTCGCCACTCGTTCCTCAATCCTCTCCACCCAACGATCCACAAAATCTCGCATTCGATCAGTCCTGTTATCCGCCCAAGCTGGCCTCGGCGCGAACCAAACAAATAGCATTAAAAATAAAGCGCTATAAACAAAATAGTGTCTTTTCATCATAAATATATAAAGTAAAGGATCTTAATAATCTTCATTTTACACTATCACTAATCAATCTCCAGCCAACCAAACTGCCAACACTCCCTGACAAACCTATTGCAACACCGCGTGGCCAAACGGCACGAAAAACGCCCGACACCACACCCAGACTTCCGAGTACTGACTGACATCAATTTCCGCCGGCACTTCATAATTTTGTGATCCCACATTGCCCTTCAATCGCCCCAAGTTCGTATCCGCGTCATACTGACCATTATTACCCAGATACACAAACAAATCTGGCCCGTTAGTCACCGTGAAATCATCCTCAAAACGAATATATTTTTTTCCATCCGTCTCCACT
>Ga0326597_10008075_pt1 | contig 14248 bp, 15 predicted proteins | sample RVTome_12_FD_203789 | JGI IMG/M metagenome (GOLD analysis project Ga0326597, IMG submission 203789) | Soil microbial communities from uranium-contaminated site in the Upper Colorado River Basin, Wyoming, United States - RVT100D185 | ecosystem: Environmental > Terrestrial > Soil > Contaminated >... | reverse complement strand
ATGTATTCTGTCACAAGTAGAGGAGAGTACGCCATGTCAACACGAGGAATAATCTGGTCAGCGGGAATTGTGACTGCACTCGGCGTCGCGGTCGGTTCGGCGGATGTTGTGCGCAAAAACGTTGGGGGCAATGACATCCCCGCAATGGTGGTGCCGGCCGGCCCGCACTATTTAACGACGCCCACGGGCTCGTCGGCGGTTCCCATATCCGTTCCGGCGGGCTATTTCTTCGAGGGCAGCGACGCGGTGGAGGTTCTTGCGCCCATGACCGGTGTACCTATGGACGCAAAACCGTTGCGTGCGGACGGGTTCTATTGGGTTTTTGGTAAACCCGGTACGCAGAGTCGGGCAAGCGAGCCGTATGACACCGTCATGGTGCAATACCAGGACGCGGTACTTCCGACCATTGGTTCACAGGCAACGGTAGATCTCAAGCTCGATATCGTTCGGATGCACTCGCCCGATACGATCGTGGTGACGGGCGCCGACCAAACGCGGGAATACACGGTTAGCCTCGATATCCGCCCGTTCCATCAGGAGGACGGCCGGTCCGAGAAGCCGGGGTGGATGCACTTTACCCGCACCGGCATCGCGACGGGCAAGTTCACCGCCGAGTTTTATGCGTGGGCACGGTACAGGTTCACGCCGCTCGATGGCGGCACGCCGGTGGTCTACGACCTAGACGACCGACTGACAATCAGAGTCCATGAAGAAAGCCCAACGCGCTTTTATATCCCGGCGTTGTATGACCCAGCGAACCCGGACGAACCGGACAGAGCGGGTGGAGGCGGAACATCGGCAAGCGTTGACGGGCCGTGCGAGGACGCATGTTGTTGCTGCGAGACGGAAATGTCGCCTGGAGGATGGCATTGTCCGTACTACTAGTGCTCCGACGCAGTTGAACTTTCGGGAATGGACGGTCCGCTCCCTCACCTGTCTGCGTGCGGGCACGCACAGGCAGGCGGTCGCGGCTCGGAAAATCGGCGTGCGGCACCCGAATAATAAGCTGCAACGCGGCATTAGGCGATGGACGGCTAAAGAGGACGTAGCGTCGGGGATTTGCGCCGCCCGTGTACAGCCACTCGCTTCGGCGGCACACCGTTAGATCGCTTATCGTCGCGTGCCCAAGTGCTGATGCGCTTGCCGCTCAGTTCGAAGAGCGATTGGTGTTCGCTGATGGGTGTTGCGACGTATGGCAGTTGTGCGGTGCGGGAGAGGTCCGCGTGCGTTAAACGTGTGCAAGAACCTGCGGGTTGGGAGACCGCGCGTTGGGCCGCCTCGACGGCGCAGGCAGAAACGGCGTATTGACGGGTCCCGCTAGTGCTGAGGACGTATGACTCGGCACGGCCGGTAGCCGCGTAGCCTGGCGAACCGGGGGAGGATGCGTGACCGCCGGGAGTGCCGTATGCCTTTGAACCGGCGTGTAGGTTCGGATTACTGCGCATCCTCTAAAGGGGGCAAAGGCAACGCCGGCCGTTTCGGCGGGGCTTGGCCAGTTGGCGCCCCAAAAATAAGCGCTGAGGACAAGAATCCGGGAGATTGCGCTATGGTATTATGGACGGCGGTCTGTTAGAATTGCCGGCGTCGGGCTTCGCCTCGGGAGGGACGTGCAAGCTGGGCCGGTCTTCGATCGTCGTTTATCCTGCACATTTGGGCATTCTAGCCTTCGCTCGGATTATGCGCTGCGTGATCCGTTGGCGCCGTGAGTCTCTGTAGGCCGGCGGCGGTTCACAACGGCTGGCGCGCGAAAGGACAAAATGGGGCTGTGGATGGTGATTTCGCTGTCCCTCGCGGCGGGGTTCGCGGTGCTCATCGCGACCGGCCGGTGGCGCCGGAGCTTTGCGCTATTTGCAATTCGACCTTCGCGCATGACCGTGAGTCGGCTTGAACTTGCGGTTTACGAACCAAAAGACGTTGAACGTGTCGACACCATCCTGCGGTGCTTCGCGGGCGGGTTCAACGCCATGATCACGGGGCCGAAGGTGACTTCCTGCCGCGCATACTGCGATTCGCTGCCGATTCTGTACCGCCCGTTTGCCGAGGAAGGGACGGCGATGGGGCTTACGCTCAGACGGCTGTTTGCACACGACCCGCGAGATTTTGAGGAAACTCTTGTCAAATCGCGGCCCGAGTATCGCTATCTGTATTACGTCGGGCTGGGGTTTTGGTCGGGAATGCGAAATCATACTCCGGGGCAGGTGCAGCGGGTGGCCGCGGATCTCGATCCTCTGCATCGCTTTCTGTGCTTCGACGGGTACGGGTTTAAGCGTGCACTCTTCGATTATCCGAAGGATGCGGGCAGTTTTGGCCTGCTGGACGGGCTTGAAGGCTACGCGCGAAACGCGGCGTATCAGGGAGTTGGGCGGGCGTTTTACTTTTTGTTCATGAGCCAACCGCAAGTGATGATCGAACACATAAAGAGGCTGGGAGAATTCGCCGCGGATGCGTCCGCGGGGGTCGGGCTGGCCGCCGTGTTTGTGAACCCGGACCGCCTCCACGTCGCCCAGCGGCTCGCCGCGGAGATGCCGTTCGATTGGCGGGACCACTTCCATCTCGGCATGTGCTTTGCGCTCAAGGCGCGCAGCCTCAACCATCTAGGTGAATTCGAGCAAGATATGTCCCGACTGGAGCGCGGAGTGCAGGACTCGGTGTTCGCGTCGATCCGGGAGTGTGACCGGATCGAGTTGCAGGTCAGGGCGCGGGCTGCGGAGTACGATGGATACTGCCGCTGGCGCGGGCGCGTGACGGCATGGATGGCGGAGAACATAGAATACCCGCTGGCCGGCGTGAGATGCGCGCGGGCGGCCGACAGCGCGGAGGTGACGGCGTCCGAGCCGGTTGGGGAGGTGTCAACGTGAAGGGGTTCGAAGCCGCAAGAGACGAGATCCTCGATTGGGTATCCGAGGCAATACAAGTTCCCGTCGCGCAGATCGAATTGGACAAGCCGCTGACGGAGATCGGCATCGACTCGCTCGATGCCGTACACATGGTCGCGACCATCGAGTCGATTATCCGCAAGGAACTCCCCGAGGACGTGATTCAACGCGTCCGCTGCCTCAACGACATATTCGACATGATGCGCGAGAAAATGGCCGCGGCGTGAGCGTGAGACCGACGTCCACGCGTCGGACGGCTCAATTCAAGTCGAACCACGTGTTCGTGGCTGCGGTGCGACGGCGGCGAGGGCCTTTCCGTAAACTATGGCGGCCACCGCGTCGCTGATCCCTCCATAGAACCCGTCGAGAAGCGCTTCCTTTTCGATCGGGGCGCAATTCGACATCTGCCGTCGGTAATGGCATACTCTTCATCGTCCTGGGGGTCTGCCGGGCTCCGTGGGGTCCGCGGAGGGCGTCCGCTCTGGCGCGTATTCCCGGATTCGGCCCCGTGGAAGAAGGCGTGAGCGATATGAGTATATTGGTCGACGGCGACACACGAGTCATCTGCCAGGGTATCACGGGCAAGGCCGGGGCGTTTCATACGGGTGCGGGGCTGGAGTACGGCACCAAGTTCGTCGGCGGGGTGACACCCGGAAAGGGCGGCACGCGGTCGGAGCACGATTTGCCAGTCTTCAACAATTGCCACGACGCGGTCGCCGCGACCGGCGCCGACGTTTCGATGGTCTTCGTTCCGGCGGCGTTTGCGGCCGACGCCGCCATGGAAGCGGCCGACGCGGGCTGTTCGCTCATCGTGCTGATTACCGAGGGCATTCCCACGCTGGACATGGTGCGACTGCGCGAATACCTCGATGAGAAGGGCGTCCTGCTCATCGGCCCCAACTGCCCGGGGATAATTACGCCGGGCCAGTGCAAGGTGGGCATAATGCCCGGATACATACACAAGCCCGTCGAGGAGGGGTGCAAGAGCGTCGGGCTCATTTCGCGCAGCGGCACACTCACCTACGAGGCGGTGTGGCAGTGCACCACGCGCGGCATTGCCCAATCCACTTGCATTGGAATCGGCGGCGACCCGGTGAAGGGCCTGAACTTCATCGAGTTGTTGGAGATGTTTCAGGAGGACGTCCAGACCGACGCCATCATCATGATCGGCGAGATCGGCGGCACCGACGAGGAAGAGGCGGCGGAGTACATCGTCCACAACGTCACCAAGCCCGTGGTCGCGTTCATCGCTGGTCAGACCGCCCCGCCGGGAAAGCGCATGGGCCACGCGGGCGCCATCATCAGCGGCGGCGAAGGGACCGCGGCGTCGAAGGTCACGGCCTTGAAGGAGGCCGGCGTTGACGTGGCGGAATCGCCCGCAACGATCGGCGAGACCGTTGCCGCACTGCTCTAAACGCATGGAACGTCGCTGGCAGGGGCGCAGCGCCGGCGGTCCTAGTAATCATGTCTGAGCCACCGAGCCACAACGCGCGCAATGCGGAAATCGAGAAAGCACAATACGATTATACAGGGGGCGTGCCGGTGGCCCGTCCGCTGGCGCCGCTGATTTCTGCGCCGTCTCCTGCGCCCGAGCACGAACTGCTACTCTCCAGTGAACCGAAAAGGGCAGTCTGGGTGGACATGGGCGTAGCAATTCTCTTTGTAGTTGCCGCGGACCGCTTGACGCTCACGCTGCTCTTCACGGTCGTCGCGCTGGCCGACCTTTCCGCGGGCCTCTCCCAACCGGCACTGCAGCGGGCGCTGTTTCTTCCGATGCTGATGACACGCACCATCACCGTCTTGTTCGTCGTCCTCGCGGTGCTGCATCACCGCGGACAATCGCTTCGCGCAATCGGACTTGCGGCGTCCAGAATCGGGATCGACATCTTGTGCGGGGCCGGCGCGGTGGGGGCGGCGTTTGTGGCCATACTGATATGTCAGTATTCTCTGCTGGCGGTGTGGCCGGAGCTCTTTGAGGAGATGGAAGAAAACGCGCAGCGGATCATGTCCGCGGTGCCCAGGCTGCACAATCTCGGCCTAATAGGCGTTGCACTTGCGGTCGCGGTCTATGAAGAGGTGCTGTTTCGAGGGTTTCTAATGCCCAGGCTGCGGCGCGCCACCAATAGCTGGACCGCGGCCGTCGTCTCGAGCTCGACCGTCTTTGTTGCGCTTCATGCGCTGGACCAGAAGCCGGCGGCCCTCCTGCCCATAGCGATACTGTCCCTGACCTTCAGCCTGGTGGGGGTCTGGCGGCTCTCGATAATCCCCGCTATCGTCGGCCATTTCATGTTCAATGCGGGTTCCTTTTTGGTCCTGAGTTTCCTGGCGGGAGACACATGGAACTAGGGCGGCAAGTAGCGTCGCCGGCGTGGTCAATTCGTCCGGCGAGGGCGGACGACTACGCCGCTATCGAGGGAGTTTGGTCAACGGCCGAATTGCCGTATCGTTCGGGAATGCGCGACAGCTTGGCCGGTTTTCAACGGCAGCTTGAGCGCTTCGGAGACCTCTACCTGGTGGCCGTTGACGGCGAACGTGTAGTCGGCGTAGTGTTCGGCACTCACGATGAACGCAAGGGCTGGATCAACCGGCTCGCCGTCCTGCCCGGGTATCGGCGGCAGGGAATGGCCGCGTCACTCGTATCGGCGTGCGATAAGGCGATCCGCGCATGCGGAATTGAGATAGTTGCAGCCCTGATTGAGCCCGAGAACACCGTCTCGGCCCGATTGTTCAAGCGCCTCGGCTACAAAGACGACGTGCCCGCGCGGTACTATAGGAAGCTCAGCCACGGTGAGGCTTAGCCGCCTGTTGAAAAAGCCTGTGGGACGGACTTCCTGCCTGCCGGCAGGCAGGTCCAGTCCGTCAGACGGCTCTGTTGCCGGAATAATGACCGACTGGAAAGTCGGTCCCACATAAGTGGGGACTTGTTCCACAAACAAGATGAATTCTGTACAATGCGCCGAGAAATGATCAGGGCGGTCAGTATACGTTGATGCAGAAACACCTGGAGCTACCGCAGGCGTTCGCCGACTTGGGAATTGAGGTGCGTTTCCTCAAAGCCCTTCGGAAGATGGGGTTCGTCAATCCTACCGAAATCCAGGCGGCGATGATACCGCCTGCCCTCGCGGGGCGCGACATCCTCGGCCAGGCCCGCACCGGTACGGGGAAAACCGCGGCGTTCGGTCTTCCGATTCTACAGCGCGTAGATCCCGGCCGGCGCCTGCAGGTGCTTTGCCTTGCGCCGACGCGCGAGCTCGCGGTGCAGGTCGCCGCTGAACTGACGCGGCTCGCGGAGTTCGCGCAGATTCACGTCGCAGCCGTCTACGGCGGACAGAAAATCGCCACGCAACTGCACCAGTTGGGCAAGCGGCCGCACTTCGTCGTGGGCACGCCGGGACGCGTCATGGACTTTATGGATCGGCGTGCACTGGATGTGCGCTCCGTGCAGTTCGCGGTGCTGGACGAGGTTGACAGGATGCTCGACATCGGCTTCCGCGACGACATCAAGAAGATTCTGGGCCGTATCGATGGCGCGCATCAGACGATACTCGTGTCCGCGACAATCGATGACGAGATCAAGAGGCTCGCGGCCCGTTACTTGACCGCGCCGGCCGAGATCAACGTTTCGCGCGACCAGCTCACCGTCGACAACGTGGATCAGTCGCACGTCAGCGTGGAAAACCACGACAAGTTCCGCCTGTTGCGCGGAATTTTACGCGCGGACGATCCCCCCATCACTCTCGTATTCTGCAACACCAAGCACGGGGCCCGCAAGCTCGCGAAGAAGCTGCACAACGACGGCATCGAGGCCAGCGAGATTCACGGAGACCTGATCCAGCGCAAGCGCGACCGCGTCATGGATCAATTCCGCAAACACAAGATTAAGGTGCTGGTCGCGACGGACCTCGCCGCCCGGGGCATAGACGTAAGCGCCATCTCGCACATCATAAACTACGACATTCCGGCCGACCCGGAGGTGTACGTGCATCGGATCGGACGCACGGGGCGCATGGGGGCGCGGGGCACGGCCGTCGCGTTCGTTACGGCCGAAGAAGGGAAAGAGCTCACCAGGATCGAAATGCTCATCAACCGCGAGATACCGTTGCGTACCGTAAAGGGCTATGCCCCCAGCCGGGACACGCGTGCGGAGGAGCCGGTGCAGACGGTCCCAGAGTCGCGGCTTACGGCGTCGGTCTATTCCGGCGAAGACGACACCCGGCAAATACCGCCGCCCAAGACCCTGGGAAGCCGGTTCCGCCCGGCGCGCAGGCGGCGGCGCTAGTTTAGTAAGTCATAAGCGATGCATCGTTTCGGCATCGAGCGGCGCCGTCAAGGAAGCGGTTGAAAGCCCGTGACGTTGCTCCGCTCCCTCACGGTCGCGGCTCGGATAAAGGAGGTCGCGGCTCGGATAAGGGAGGTCGCGGCTCGGATAAGGGAGGTCGCGGCTCGGATAAGATGCAAACTGGATGAATCACTACGCTAGCGGCGTGTTGAAAGAGTTTGTGGGACGGACTTCTTGCCTGACGGCGGGCGGGTCGAGTTCGTCAAGAGACTCCGTGGCCGGCAAGATGGCTGACTGAGAAGTCGGTTCCCCATGAAAGGGGATTTTTCAAAGAGGCTGCTCGGCGACATCGCAGCGTCGTTCGCCGGGACTGCTTTGGCACGGCGCCGGCGTCGGTGAGTCTCTACTGGTGACTGTGGACGAACGCTCAACCAATGAAGACTGCGCCGACTTAAGCACGAGTGCTGAAGAGACGGAGTCCTATTGCCACCACATAGGAAAACGCGGCATCGAGTCGCGGCTCGACGTATACCTGCACAACCGCCACCCGCGCATATCCCGCACGGTGCTCCAGCGCTATATCAAGGAGGGCCAGGTGACCGTCAACGGCCGGCCGACGAAGGCCAGCTACGAGCCCGCCGCGGGCGACTCCATCGAGATCGTCCTGCCGCCGCCGCCGCCCTCCGAGGTCGTGCCGGAGAACATTCCCTTGGACATCATCTACGAGGACGAGTGGATGCTGGCCATCAACAAGTCCGTGGGAATAATCTGCCACCCCGCACGGGCCACGCAAACCGGCACGGTCGCCAACGCGGTGGCGTTTCACGCGGCCGGTCTCAGCCACGGCGATGACCCTTTCCGCCCCGGGATTATGCACCGCCTCGACAAGAACACCACCGGGGTGATGCTCATCGCCAAGTGCGACGAGGCCCACTGGCGCATAGCCATGCAGTTCGAGCAACGCACGATTCGCAAGGAATACTTCGCGATTTGCGAAGGTAAGTTCGCGTTGGACGCAGATATCATAAACAAGCCGCTCGCCCCTCATCCGGAAACCACGCAGCGCATGATCCCCGCGGGGATCAATCCGCCGCGCCAGGCCATGTTCAAGGAAGCCGTAACCCAGTACCGCGTGAACACGCGATACCGCGGGTTTACGACCGTGGACCTGTTTCCGCGCACCGGGCGGACTCACCAGCTTCGCGTACACATGTCCACCATCGGGCATCCCATCGTTGGAGACAAGCTCTATGGCGGCCGGCCGGTGAGCGAGCACGATCTAGCGGGCCGCGGAAGCGACCGGCCGCTGATCGAGCACCAGGCGCTGCACGCGCGCCGGCTCCAGTTGGTCCATCCGATACTCGAGAAGCCCCTGGTGTTGGAGGCCCCGCTGCCGCCGCTGCTGACGGGCATCCTGGAGCTTCTCGATGCGCACCGCAAGATATGACCTGCCGCGCTAATTTGCACACGGTTCGCCCCGCGGGCAGCAATATGATAATCCGAAACGCGGGTCGCGCGGCGGTATTCGTGGCCGTGCCGCACGCGCTTACGCAGGCTGCTTCGGCGCAACCGCCGCGACCAGCGGCGGCGTGCCCACGGCGCGTTGCGCCTGCGGAGCCCTCTGAATTCTAAGCCCTTCCAGCCGCCGCAGATAATCAATCAACTCCGCGTTGGAGAACTCCACGAGAAACTCCGGATCGGCCGTCGGATTCAGTCTGAGGATTGCCGCGATTGTGTCACTCTTTGGCATCATTGCTCGTTTCAACAAACCTATTACCTGTACTTGGTGCGTCGCGTGATCTCCCGCGCCGGCGGGCTCGGCGAAAGGTATCGGCAAGGCGCTGGGCGTCTCTGGAGTGCGGTTTTCGGCGCCTGCCGGCCGCGCGCGGCGCATGAATTGCCTGCGCCAGCCGCGCGAATCGCTTCAGCCGCGGCGCGTGGCGTTTATCCGTGCCGGCGTGCCGGCGCGGCCCGGCGAACCAGCGCCGAAATTGCGCATTGCGCACCGGCCACCGATTCGAATTTCCCCTGATTTTGTCTCCGCGCACGACGCTCTTCCCGGTTGACCTGCCGGAGAGCCGCGAACTAACATGTGGGGCGATGGCGATACGTTTTCAATGCCCCGCCTGTGCCCAACCCATAGAGGTCGATGACGAATGGGCCTCGAAGGCGGTCGCTTGTCCCTACTGCCGCAAGACCGTCACGGCCCCGGCCGAATCGACGTTTGAGCACGTAGACGCCGCTTCCGTTCCGACGGCTTCTACGCTGTCACCTGCGGGCATCGGGCGCGGCGACGTGGACGACCTGATCGGATCCCCACCGCGCGGCCGGCTAGCCGCCAACCGATTGGCCACCGCGGCGCTGATAATCGCGCTCATCTCGTTCGTGATGCTTGGCGTTTACGTGATAATCATCATGAAACACCCCGGCGCGATGGCACGACTCAACGAAGGCTTCACGAATGCGCGCAGCTTCACCGAAAAAATGGAGGTGTACAACGAGTTCTTGCAGGAACAGGGCGGCGTCCCCGGCTGGCTCCTCACAGCCTCGCTTTGCGTAATGGCCGGGGCCCTGTGTTGGATCACCGCAGTTGTGTGTGGATTGATCGCAGCACGACGCGCCCACCACCGCCGGCGGGCGCTGACCGCGTTGTTCTTGACAGGGATGATGCCCGTCCTCTTCTGTTGCGGCGGCCTCTGAATGGTGACGCGGCGGTCCGCTGCCAACCGTCAATCGGGGCGTCCTCTATGCGGAGGGCGAGGCCCCCGCCGGACCGCACGGGAGGGCGGACGTGGGACCGACCTTGCAGTCGGCCAATCTACCGACAAGAGAGTTAATTCGAGGGACAGGAAAACCCGCCCCATAGAATCACTTGCCGGGCGGTTCGCGATCCAAGTACGGCTCGAGTTTCAGTTCCATGACGAACTCATCGTGTATCGGCACTCCGCGCTCGCCGGTCGCGGGTATCTGAGGCTTGACCTTGCGGGCCTCGTCCACCACGCCGAGATTCACCGCCACCAACCGAAACCCCAGTCGTTGGTAGAACCCCACGGCCCGCAGGGCGTCGTTTGTGGTGGTCAGGAAGACCCCCTTGCAGTCGTGGGCCCGCGCCGCCGCGATCGCGCTAAGCATCAATGATGAGCCTATGCCCTCACCTTCCAGCGTGCTGTTCAGCGTCAGGATCTCCATTGTGTCACCTTCGACGTGGTAGGTGAGCAGGCCCACGATCATGCCGTCGCGACGCTCGATGAAGCCTTGCTCTTCGTGCGGGAGAAACGTGCGGCCATGGCTCATCACGATCCTGCTGTGCCAATGCCGCTCGACGAATTGCGCGACTTCCTCGCGGTCGGCACTGGTGATATCGGAGCGTGACATGGCCCGCCTTTTACTCGCCCGCCGCTCTTAACGCCATACCCCGGGTGAAGATAGTGCTCTGACACGTTGCCTCCCACCCCGTTCAAACGTATAGTCCTGCAAAACGCCCCTGATAACCCGCACGGGAGATACATTGATCTAATGGCAAGACAAGAGCTCGACATCGTTTTCACAGCGCCTCATCCCGACGACCTCGAGATAGGGATGGGGGGCACGATCGCTAAGGTCGTCAAGCTCGGCTACCGGGTGGGGATGTTGCACATGACCGACGGAGAGCCCACGCCCCGGGGAACGCCCGAAACGCGCCGTAAGGAAATGCAGGCGGCTGCGGAGGTGCTCCGCGTGCAGGTGTGCGAAATGCTCGACCTGCCCAATCGAGTCCTCATGGACGGGCCCCAAGCGCGGTACGCCGTCGCCACGGTTTTGCGTCGCTATCGGCCGAGGATTCTCGTCGCCATGGCCGGCCGAACTCCCAGCGCCTCGCCCGATCATTACCAGAGTCAGTTAATCGCCGAGGCGGCCCGTTTCTACTCCCAACTCACCAAGTGGAATGACCGGTTTGACGGCACGGAGCCGTTCCGCGTCGATCACCTCGTGTACCGGCCGGTGCGTTTCGCCGCCGAGATTACGCACTGGCACTCGCAGTTCGTCGTCGATATCACCGATACTATAGACCAAAAGCTCGATGCGGTCCGGTGTTACCGCTCGCAGTTTGACGGAGAGCGCCTCGTTGGGATAGAGCATTACATAACTAGTTGGGCCGGTGTCGAGGGCGCTTCGGTCGGCGTCCGCTACGGGGAGACCTATGCTCTCCCCCGGCCGCTCGGCGTCACCGACATTGTGGCACTCTTGGGAGATTGGCAGATTCCGCCGCCGTTCAAGCAAACGCCCAGAGCGCGCGACGCCCAAGCGCCGGGGTAATTGAGCGGTAGTCACGCGCCGTCAGATCGGAGCGTGACAGGCGACACACGGGGCAGTCCCACGCGCAGGAGATGATCTTGGACATCCTTATCGACGACGCACTGGTCGACAGCGGTTTCATCGATAACCAGACCGTGGCCCAGACGCTCCGCCACCTTCAGCAAAACATTTGCGCCCCGGGGCAGGTCGTCGTCGCCCTGCGTTGTGACGGCGAAGATGTAGCCGCAGACCATATGACTGCCGCCCTGGCCAGGTCCGCCGCCAATTTGGACAAGCTCGAAGTATTCACCAGCACCAAAGAGCGCCTGGTCGTTGATGCCATGTCCCAGGCATCCGCCGTACTAGACAAGACCGAGGCCGCGTGCGACGCGATCGCCGACCTGCTCACCACCGGCAAGACCGCGCAGGGTATGCAGGACCTCGGCGAATGCCTGCGTCATTGGCAGCAGGTCCATCAAGCGGTCGGCCACGCGATCCAAATGCTGCAAATCGACGTCGAGAACACGACGCTCGCCGGCCGTCCGCTTGCCGAGGTCGTGGCCCGCCCCCGCGACGTGCTGCTCCAGATCAAGCGCGCCCTCGAATCCGCCGACCATGTCCTGCTCGCCGACGTGATGCGTTACGAGCTCGGCGGAGTGACCGACGCCTGGTTCAGTATCATCGCCATGCTCCGACGGCGCGCCGAAGAGCACGACGACTCATCCGCCTGACCACCGGCCGCGCCCGGGTCACCCGAATCTCCCCCGGTACTCGTCCTTCGGGTACTTGGTCGCGTTTTTCTTCATCTTCGCCGCGAGGGCCGCCGACACGTCGATCCCCATGGTGCTCGCAAACGACAGCAAGTATGCCGCGATGTCCGCGACCTCTTCCGCGACCTCGGCCATCTTCGATTCGTCGCGCTTGGCGTTTTCGAGCTCGTCGCTGCGCAGCCACTGAAAGTGCTCCATGAGTTCCGCGGCCTCGATCGCTATGGACGCGGAGAGGTTCTTGGGATCGTGAAACGGTTCCCAGCAGCGCTCCGCTACGAAATCGCGGATCAGTTTCTTGAGTTCCTCTATCGTCGTGTCGTGGTCTCGCACGGTTCACTCTCCACGTAACGTAGGTCGGTCACCGCCTGACGGCGCGTGCCTCAGCGCCTCGACGGCGCGGGAGCCGAATCACTTTATCACGAGCAATCCACGTGCGAAATTCGGTCTAACACGCCGCGCAGCGTTTCGCCGATAGGCCGGCGAATCACGAGATCGGCCAGCGGGTCGAGCGGAGTCGCAGTGTTATTGAGTATGACAAGATTCGCCCCGCACTCTTTCGCCATCCGCGGCAGCGAAGCGGCCGGCTCGACGACCAGCGAACTGCCGATCACGACGTACACGTCCGCCTCTTGCGAAAGCCGCGCCGCGGCGGCGAGCGCCTCCATCGGCATCATTTGCCCAAACGAGATCGTTTTCGATTTGAGCGGCCCGCCGCAGTGAATGCACTCCGGCGCCTCGTCCCCCGCTTCCACCTTCGCCGTCACCTCGGCCACCGCGAATTCCTCGCGGCACTCGATGCAAGCGATAACGCGGTTCGTGCCGTGCAGCTCGAGCACGCGACGGCTTCCCGCGTCCTGGTGCAGCCCGTCGATGTTTTGCGTAATGACCCCCGCCAAACGCCCCAATTCCTCAAGCCTGGCAATCGCAACGTGACCCTCGTTCGGTTTCGCCGCGGCGAATTCCTTGTAGAGCAGCCTGCGCATCTGCCAGTAGCGGATTCGCTCCGCCCGCGACCGGACAAAATCGTCAAACATCACCGGCCGGTGCCGCGACCACACCCCGCCCGGGCTGCGAAAGTCGGGAATCCCGCTTTCCGTGCTGATCCCCGCGCCCGTAAACGCGACCCCGCGCCCGGCCGCGCCAATCCACTCCGCAAGCTGTCCAATCGGGTCCATAATCTTATCATACCAACGAATCGCCCGCGGTGCTCGCCACGAGCAAAGCGTACGACCCGCGGTCGCTGGTGTAGTAAATCATAAGTGAGGCTTCGGTGCGGCATTGAGCGGCGCCGTCAAGGAAGCGGTTGAAAGCTCGCGACGTTCCTCCGCTCCCTCACCCTTGACATTGCTGCGCAACGTCAAGGGCAGGACGACGTAAAGGGCAGGCGGTCGCGGCTCGGAAAAGCGGAAACCCGTACGCGAAAACCAAAGAGTGACGGACTACTGGCGGCGTGTTGAAGAACTCTTCAATCATGTGGGACCGACTTTCCGGTCGGTCATTCTGCCGGCACCAGAGCCGCTTGACGGACTGGAAAGTCCGTCCCACAGACTTCTTCAACAGGCTGCTCGGTGCGAGCCTCGGGCGCCAAGTGAGCGGTATTCAGAGTCTAATAGGATAGTCGAATTGCCCGCACAACCTGTAACAGATCCGTCAGCCGCGCCGCGCCTGATTCTCGCGTCCGCCAGTGCGCGGCGGGCCGGGCTGCTCCGCGAATACGGCTACCAGTTCGAGGTCATCGCCCCGCCGCTCGGCGAGCCCACGGACCTCGGCCGCGCAACTTCACCGGCCCAACACGCCGAAGCCCTCAGCTATTTCAAGGCCAAGAGCGCGGCTGGGCAATTGACGAGCCGCATCGTACTGAGCGCCGACACCGTCGCCGCAATCGGAAACGCTGTCATCGGCAAGCCCGCAGACCGCGAAGACGCCCGCCAAATCTTACAGCGGCTCTCCGGTACAACTCATTGCGTCATCACGGGCGTGACCTTGCTCAATGTTTCGACTGCGGCGCGCATCGTTACGCACGATTCCACCGACGTAAGCATGAAGCC
>Ga0326597_10008074_pt1 | contig 14248 bp, 13 predicted proteins | sample RVTome_12_FD_203789 | JGI IMG/M metagenome (GOLD analysis project Ga0326597, IMG submission 203789) | Soil microbial communities from uranium-contaminated site in the Upper Colorado River Basin, Wyoming, United States - RVT100D185 | ecosystem: Environmental > Terrestrial > Soil > Contaminated >... | reverse complement strand
TCCTCCCAGGTGTCAACGCCGTCGATTCGGCGACACGGGATGGTGGGGGTCGGACGCCGACCCGGGAAAAGGAAATGTTCATCGTGTCAACGCCGTCGATTCGGCGACACGGGATGGTGGTGCGGAGATCATAAGTAACGTCTGCCGAGTCATTTGTATAGGCACTTTGCCCGGATGGGTCGAAATCGGAGCCGAGGCCGTTACCGAAAGTCGTGTGCCAATCGCGCGAAAGGCACCTAAGTTGTTGGCTGGTGGTTTGTTGGGAAGTTGCATGGGTCAACCGGTCTCGTCCAAGGAATCTGAGTTCGCCTGGTCAGTCGCGGAGATTGTATCGATCCCCGACCGCGAGGCGACAACGCACACGGGGGTCGGGTCAAAAGTAGCGCCGCAGGCTTTCCGTTCTTGATGGCGACCACCGTGGATCCTCCAGGCCTCCACCAGGTCACGGTGGCCGTCGATCACTCGCTTGGCCTCCGAGAGGAGTTTGTCGATCTGACGGTGGGTGTGGTCGAGCCGGAAGACCGATTGCTGGAGACGCACCCCTCGCCGTTCCAGGAGGCCGGCGAGCTGCGAACGACGACGAGCGTCGTGGATGTCGTAGGCGACGATCCAGCGCGCGACGGCGTCGGGAGGCTCGTTCCGTCGTTCTCTCATGAGTCCGTTCTCCACCGAAGGGCCACGAGGTCTGCGCGAGCTGTTGATTCGATTCTACCGACCCTGAGACGCCGGCGCGGTGGCTCGCCTTGCCGCGCGCTCCAAAGCGCGTCGACAAGCAGGTTGTCCGGCTGGTGTACAGGCGCTCGAGATTGCTGGATCGGAGATCCATCGCTCCAGCGACCTGCCCCGGCCAGTGCACGAGGCGTAGGTCGGGCAACCACTCCAGTGTCTGCGACCGCCGCCTTGAGATCCACAACCAACAGTCGACGCTAAGCTGCCAGCGCCAGGACCGGTTCGGCATTCTCCTGGGCGTACTCATGCGCGTCGAGTCGCTTGCTGGGTCGTCGTCGATTCGACGAGACGTCCATCAGCTTGATGCCTTTCACCCCGGCGTCCTCTCAGGCCAGGAGCATGAGCAGCCTTCTTAATTCCATGATGGCCGCGCCCCAGTAGCCCAGGAGCATGATCAGCAGGATCGACAGGTTGGCAACCAACTCCACTCGTTCGTTTCTGGATCGATATATCATCGCTTGTCCCTTCGCATGGAGTTTCGGCTCTGAACAGCCCTGAGCAACCGCGCTCAGCTTGCGGTGGAGCAGGCGTCGCAGCTACGCGTTCTCCAACCGGCGCAGGGACCGCAATTGAGGGCTCCGACGCGCTCGCCGGAGGAGCTGTCCTGCGGCACCGGCCGTGATACCAAGCTCTTCGGCGACCTCGGAGATCGTCAGGCCTTCGTTGTAGTAGAGGGAGACCGCCGCGCGTTGCTGATCCGGCAGGCGCTCGAGGGCGTCCCAGATGAGCTGCGAGTGCTCTCGCGCCCAGGCCTCGTGGTCTGGCTGGTGCGGTGTCTGGGAGCTGTCGAGTCGAACGAGAGCCTCGAGCCCAGCTCGTGCCCGCTGTTCGCGTCGAACCCGGTCAATGTGCTTACGGATCGCGCAGAACGCGACGAACCACGATCCATTGTATTCCCCGACCAGCTCGCCCTCCTTCAGCCGGTTGCTCTCGATCAGGTGGAGCAACGCATCCTGGAGCGCGTCCTCGGCATCTTCGCGATGCTGAATGGACCGGACGACAGTTGCCCGCAGCTTGTCCACGTCGACTCGGAGCCGCCTCTCCTTGTGCTCAAGAAAGAGGTGTGAGGCCGACGGTTGTTCCGGAGTGATGAGCGACATGGATGCCCTCCTTCGCGCGTGGAGTCACACCCGCCCTTGCCGCCGCGCGGCACCTCGCTTCGGGCAGGTGGTCGGACTCCACGCTTTTTGTCTAGGAGGCGCGCCCATCAGGGTGCGCTTCCCGAAGGTTCCAGGTATCTACCTGGAGGGCATCCGCCTGCCGATTGCGCGGTGCGAGTCGGCAAACAGGCTGGATCGAGTCCCAGTTGCGGACCCATTCCGATGGTCTTGATGCGAGGTTGCGCCCTTCAACCATGGAGATGATAGGGGCCTCGGGTTGGGAGGGCAATCCTTTTTTCCTCGTCCAAGTTAGCCTGTGCAGCTCGAGGCGCCCCACACGGTGGAACAGGACGAATCCGATCAGCGTCCACGCCAGGGTGGAGAGAACCTCCGCAGTGCTTCCTCTGCGCCTCCGGTGGTTCCTCATGATCCGCTGCTTCCGTCCGCCTGTGATCTGGTTGCGGCGGTTGGCAACTTCGCGCCGGTCAGTGGTGCCAGAGCCTGTGCCATGATCCGGGGATATTCCCGCGCGATCAGGGACACGGGAACGGAGGTCGCGGAAAGGCGGCGGTATTCCCTGCCCAGGTCCTCGAGCTCAGCCGCCACACACCCGAGGAGCTCCTGCCTGTGCCTCAAGAGCACCAGCGTTTCCTCCGCCTCGCGATAGGCGCGAAGCAGGCGCTCCCGATCGAACACGACAGGTCGGGCTTTTCCATCATCCTCCGATGTCGCCACGATTTCCGCCTTGAGCGACTGGACCAATGTCATGGACCGGGGCAAGACACGTTGGATGAGCGCGGCGTTCGACCGGAGCTGGCTTGCCAGCTGCGTCGAGAGATCTGCAAACAGCTCCTCCAATACCTGTTTGCGGCTAAAGGGTTCGTGAAGTTCTGAGAGTCGGGCGAAGACCTGACCCATCCCGGCGGAGGCCTCCGCCAGGCCCCCGTTCACGTGAGTTGCCACGGTGGCGAGATCCTCCAGAAGCGTCAACTCGTTGGACTCGAACTCGATGGCGGGGGGCGCGAAGCCGGAGACAGCCGGCAGGATGAGCCGGTTCCAGTAGCTCGAAAGATCCTTGGGATCCTCACCTGACGATGCTCTGGCGGTCGTCGCCGGCGGTTGCATCGGGCTGGGAGGGGCGACTTGCCTCGTTGGCGGCGTTCCCTTTGGAAGAATGTCGGCTGGCGTGACCGTGCGCCCTTCCGGGGCGGTTCTGGGCTCCGGGTACTGAAACGTCCTTGCATTCACGAACGCCGGCCGGTGCGGCGCGCGCAGCGTCGCCGGTCCCACGACCCAGCCGCCGGTGGAAGCCGCAGGCAGGCGAGTGGTACGAACGCCGCCAGCGACGTAAACAGGTCCGTAGGCCGCTGGGTTTCGCGATCTCGTGAAGGTGGAATGGACCTGCCCTGTGCAGGCGGACAGCAAGGTGAGCAGCACGCTCAGTTTCAAGGTAGGCAGGCGCATCGGACATTCCCCTCCATCCAGACCTGCTCCTATCACGAACCAGAGGGCAATTGACCTACGGCAAAATTCGAAATGATTTAGATCGGCGAAGAGCTGGTCGCGCGGCCGCGCATGCCTTGAGGGGCGCTGCGCAGTGGAAGTCCACTGATGGCAAGCAGATGAGGGCCACTGGGAGCCTGTCGCGATGCATCTGTTCGTGGGTCTCGCCGCCGTCCCGGTCGTGAGGGTAGACGCTCGATCCGCAGCAGACCAGTCGGGCGTTCTCCGGCAGGCGCGCCAGCGCGCGAAACAGCGTGGCGTGGTCCTTGTGCGGGTAGTCCTTGGCGAACGCCACGAAGTAGCTGCCTCCCAGCTCGAGCCGTTCGAGGCGCCGCACCACCTCGTCCTGACCCAGCGGGCGGTGCATGGTCGAGTCGGCGGCCAGCGGCGAGACGTCGATCCGCTCCGGATCGGCGTCGAGGTGGGCGATCACCTCCCCGCGCGAGGACTGGCTGAAACAGAGCACCCGATCGGCCCCGTTCAGCGGGATCTTCGCGCCTCCTGCTCTACGTCGAGATGGACGCCGCGGGGCGCACACGCCATCGCGCACGTCGTGCCCGAGCACGTCGCCGAGGTGCGGGATCGCCGGCTCGGCTGGATCGAGAAGACCCGCGCCGGCGTGAAGGATCGCCTGACCAAGGAGATCACCTACTGGGACCACCGCGCCGAGCAGCTCAAGCTGAAGGAGCAGGCCGGCAAGGCCGGCGCGCGGCTCAACTCGCAGGAGGCCCGCCGCCGCGCCGACGACCTGCAGGCAAGGCTCGAGCGCCGCCTGGCCGAGCTCGACCGCGAAGCGAGGCTCTCGGCGCTGCCGCCGCTCGTCCTGGGCGGGATCGTCGTGGTGCCGCTGGGCTTGGTCACCGCGATGACGGGGCGCGCGCCCAAGGCACCCGCGAGGCCCGCGGACACCCAGGCCTCGGCCGCCCGCGCCCGCGCCGCCGTGATGGAGGTCGAGCGCGCGCTCGGCTTCGAACCGACCGACCGCGAGTTCGAGCGGCTCGGCTACGACATCGAGAGCCGCGTGCCCGGCACCGGCAAGCTGCGCTTCCTCGAGGTGAAAGGGCGCGTGACCGGCGCCGACACCGTGACCGTGACGAAGAACGAGATCCTGACCAGCCTCAACAAGCCGGACGACTTCATCCTGGCGCTGGTCGAGTTCCAAGACGACGACCGGCACCGCGTGCGCTCCCTGCGCCGCCCCTTCCAGCGCGAGCCGGACCTCGGGGTGACGAGCGTGAACGACGACTTCAAGGAGCTGCTGGCGCGGGCGGAGGCGCCGAGGTGACTCGGGTCGCCTTGCGACAAGACAAGGGAACGCCAAACCTGGCCTCGACGGAAGGCCACCTTGGCTGCGTGCTTCGCGCATGCCTCTCCACCCCGTGCTCGCCGAGAAGCTGAACGAGGCCCTCGCGCCGGCGAAGCCGGCCCCCTGGACTCGGCGGGACGCGCGGCGGCCGCACATCACGGGAAAGGTGCGCTCGGTCATCGGGATGCGCCGGGCTGGCAAGACGACGTACCTGCGCCAGCTCCAGAAGGAGCGTCGCGGCGGCGTGGCGGCGGAGCGCGCGGTCTACTTCGGCTTCGACGACGACCGCCTCGCCGGGATCGGCGTGGATCAGCTTGGCGCCCTGCTCGAGGAGTCCTACCGCGTCCACCCGACCCTCCGCGGGCGCGAGACCGTCTCCTGGTACTTCGACGAGATCCAGCTCGTCCCGGGCTGGGAGCGCTTCGCGCGGCGCGTGCTCGACACCGAGCGCTGCGAGCTGGTCGTGTCGGGCTCGTCGGCGCGGATGCTGTCGCGCGAGGTCCATACGTCGTTGCGTGGCCGCGGGATCGAGACGGTCATCCGCCCCTTCAGCCTCCGCGAGTTCCTCCGGCACCGGGGCGAGGAACCTGCGAAGAAGCCTTGGCGCTGGACGGCCGCGGACCGGTCGCTCGTCGGGCGGCCGGTGAGAGCATCAACCTCCAGGTCTGCAACATCCTCTTCAACACCGACATCCCCTGGAATCCGAACCGGCTCGAGCAGCGAATGGGCCGCATCCTCCGCTACGGCCAGCCCGAGGATTGCTTCTGGCTCTACGTGGTCACGAACTGCGATACTGCGCCAAAGTTCCAGGAACCGATCCGCGACCCGGCACGGCTCGACTGGAACGAGGTGACGCAGGTGGCGCACGACGACCTGTCGGTGAACGCGATGACCAGGCTCATGCAGGTGCGCGGGGACAAGCCGCCCTATGGAGGCGAATCATGATCCCCGAGGGACTCCGCTCGCTGATCGCCGGCGGCGAGACGCTCGACGTCGAGTTCAAGGGCGAGGAGGCACGCCCGCTCTCGGACGGGGAGCTCGTCGAGGCGGTCGTCTGTCTTGCCAACCGGCCGGGGGACGCTCCCGGCTGGCTGCTCGTGGGCGTCGAGGACGACGGCCGCATCACGGCGGCGCGCCCGCGTCATCACGATCGGACGGACCCGCTGCGCGTGCAGTCGCTCATCGCCAATCGCACCCGGCCTTCGATCTCGGTGCGCGCCGAGCTCATCGCCGTCGACGGTCTCGAAGTGCTCGCCATCGAGGTCCCGGCATCGCGATCGCCCCTCGGCACGACGGACGGCAAGTATCTGCGCCGTGCCATCGGCGGCGACGGCAGGCCGGCCTGCGTGCCGATGCATTTCCACGAGATGCAGTCCCAGCAGGCGGATCGCGGCGTGCTCGACTACTCCGCCCTCGCCGTCGCCGACGCGCGCTGGGAAGACCTCGACCCCCTCGAGTTCGAGCGTTTTCGCCGCTTCATCCGCGAATCCCAAGGGCGGGGCGACCCGAGCCTGGTCGATCTCCCTGACCTCGAGCTGGCGAAAGCGCTCGGCGCCGTGCAGGCGAATCATGCGGTCTCCGCCGTACGGGTGCTGGGTCTGCTGCTCTTCGGGCGCGAGGAAGCGCTGCGCCGACTGCTTGCGACCCATGAGGCCGCCTTCCAGGTCCTCTCGGGGCAGAGGGTGCAGGTCAACGACTTCTTCCGCTGGCCGCTGCTGCGCCTCGTGGACGAGCTGCTGGCGCGGTTCCGCGCTCGCAACCGCGAGGAGGAGGTGCTGGTCGGCATGCTGCGGGTGGGCGTGCCGGACTACCCGCCCGCCGCGTTTCGCGAAGGCGTCGCCAACGCCCTGATCCACCGCGACTACACGCGGCTCGGCGCCGTGCATGTGCAGTGGCACGACGACCGCATCGAGATCGCGAATCCGGGCGGGTTTCCCGAAGGTGTGCGACTCGACAATCTGCTCGTCACCCAGCCGCGACCGCGCAATCCCTTGCTGGCCGACGCCTTCAAGCGCGCCGGCCTCGTCGAGCGGACGGCGCGCGGCATCGACACCATCTTCTACGAGCAGCTCCGCAACGGCCGTCCTGCCCCGAGCTACGCGCGCAGCAACGAGACCGGCGTGACGCTGGTGCTGCCCGGTGGCGAGGCCAACCTGGAGTTCGCTCGGCTGGTGGCGGAGGAGAGTCAGGCCGATCGGCTGCTCTCCCTCGATGATCTCCTCCTGCTCAACCATCTGTGGACGGATCGGCGCCTGGCGACCGTCGACGCGGCGGGGTTGATCCAGAAGCCCGAGGCCGAGGCGCGTGCCCGTCTTCAGGGCCTGGTCGAGGTTGGCTTGGCCGAACCACGCGGCGAGCGCAAGGGCCGGACCTGGCATCTGTCTGCGGCGACGTATCGCCGGCTCGGGGAGAAGGCGGCCTACGTCCGCCAGCGTGGGTTCGAGCCGTTGCAGCAGGAGCAGATGGTGCTGCAGTACGTGGAAAAGCACGGATCCATGACCCGCGCGGAGGCCTCCGAACTGTGTCAGCTGAGCGGGCCACAGGCCTATCGACTTCTGCAACTCCTTGTAAAAAAAGGACTTCTCCAGCAGGTCGGTGTGCGTGGGCGGGGGGTGCGATATGAACGAACGCCCAAATAAATGCACGCGTGCATTCAGAAAAGGCACGCGTGCGAAAGAAACGCACGGGAAGACGATCCGATGACCATCCCCAAGGACTGCCAGCGCCTGGCCGAGGTGGACGGCGATCCGCAAGGGGATCGAGGAGAACTCATGAGTCGACCTGCGCAACACGATGTCGGACGAGTCCTGCGGGATGGCGACGCCATCGATCGGGCGATCGTGGCGGCGCGCCGCCGGGTCATCCTGCGGCACCGGCAGTTGAACGTTCCGCTCGCGATCTGGCGCGATGGTAGGGTCGTCGAGGTTCGGCCGGAGAGCGTCGAGCTCCCGTCGAATGGTGATGACACCGGCGCGCGGACGGGCGAGAGCTGATGGAACCCTGGTACGAGGTCGCCACGCCGCGCAAGGCGGTCCGCGAAGGGCGCTCCTTCGCTCCCGACGAGTTCGCCATCGCGCTGGAACAGGTCTTGGCCGGAACGGCCCCCGAGGACTGACCGTTGGCCTCCCACTCGCGAAACCGACGCAGGAAGGATCGCGCATGTCCGTGAAATTCCTCCACACGGCCGACTGGCAGATGGGCATGAAGGCCCTCCAGGCCGGGGAGAAGGCGAAGGAGGTCCGAGCCAAGCGGTTCGAGACCGCGGCCCGGGTCGTGGAGCTTGCGAAGCAGGAAGGCGTCGAGTTCGTGCTCCTCGCGGGCGACCTGTTCGAGCACCACGACGTGGACGAGGCCGTCGTGCGGAAGACCGTCGCGTGTTGGACGGCTTTGCCCCCATCCCGGTCTTCGTGCTGCCGGGCAACCACGACCCGCTCATCGCCGGCGGAGTCTGGGACCGGCAGAGCTGGCTGCGGGTCGGGGAGCACGTCACGCTGCTGCGCGAGGCCGCCGAGGTGGCGGTGCGGGACGGGGTCGCGTTGTACCCGGCGCCGTTGAAGCAGAAGCAGAGCACGCTCGACCCCACCGCATGGATGCCGGCGCGGGCGGCGGGCGACCACCGGATTCGGGTCGGGGTCGCGCACGGCGCGCTCGACGTCCTGCCCGAGCGCACGAACTTCCCCATCGCCGCCGCGCGGGCAGAGCAGGCCGGGCTGGACTACCTCGCGCTCGGCGACTGGCACGGATTCGTGCAGCAGGGGCGAACCGTGTACTCGGGCACCATGGAGCAGACCAGCTTCAGCGAGAAGGACCCGGGCAACGTGGTCATCGTCGAGGTCGTGAGCGCGGCGAGCGAACCCGTGGTCTCGCGGCACCACGTGGGAGCGCTGCACTGGAGCGCGCACGAGCCATCCATCCGCGACGCGACCGACGTCGAGCAGCTTCAGCAGGCGATCCTCGGGGCGGGCCCGCTTTCCGCTCGACTGCTCCGCATCGCCCCGCGGCTCGACCCGGAGGCGCCGCCCGAGGCGCTGGACGCGCTGCGTTCCCTCCGGGCGGAGCTCGAGGAGGAGGCCTTCTTCCTCGATTGGCCGGTCGAGACGCTCGACGCGGCACCCGGAACGACGGTGACCCTCCCCGCGGGGCTCCTCGCCGACGTGGACGAGGACCTTCTCGCCATCCTCTCGGGCAGAATCCCGGAGGGCCCCGCGAGGGAAGCCGCCTCGGCGGCGCCGGAGGTCGTCCAGGAAGCCAGAGCGCTCCTCTTCCGCCTCGCCGCGGAGGTGCATCGGTGATCATCGAGAAGATCACCATCAAGAACTGGCGCGGATACCGCGAGCCGCACACCTTCCGTTTCAAGGAGGGCGTCAACCTGCTCGCGGGCAGGAACGAGGCCGGCAAGTCCACCCTCTTCGAGACGCTCACCCGCGTCCTGTTCGACCGCCACAACTCGAAGTCCGAGGATATCCGAGCGATCCAACCCATCGGCAGCAGCCTCGGACCGGAAGCGCGTGTCCAGTTCAAAGCGAACGGCCGGCGCTACCTGGCCGTCAAACGGTTCCTCCAGGATGCCAGGAGCGAGCTCTACGCGGAACGGGGCGGGAGCTTCGAGCTGGACCACGAGGGGGATGAGGCGGATGCGCGGCTCCGCGAGATCCTGCGCGGCGAAGCCGCCGCGCGCACCGCCGCGCGGCCCGAGCACCGTGGCCTGGCCCAGGCCTTGTGGTACCTGCAATCCGACGGAGCCATCCCCGAGAAGACCTGGAGCGACGGGGTCAAGCAGGGCCTGCAGGGCCTCGTGCAGCTCGCGGCCCGCTCGCCGATCGAAACCGCGCTGCTCGAACGGGTCCATTCGAGCTACAGCGAGCACTGGACGCCGACCGGGCGCGTCGCCTCCAACAGCGAGCTGGGGCGGCTCCAGGCGGAGCTGCCCGAGCTCGAGGAGCGGCTCGCTCATCTGCTGGACAAGGCCCAGTCCGTCGAGTCCCACCGCGCCGACCTGGAAGAGATCCAGAGCTCCGAGGCGGAAAAGAGGACGGAGCTCGAGAAGGCGCAGGCCGAGGTCGCCGCGCTGTCCGCGCGCGTGCAGCAGGCGGAGGTGCTCGACCGGGAGCGCGAGGTCAAGGAGCGGGCCCAGGACGAGGCCGTGCAGAAGGCGGAGCGCTTGCAGGAGCACCGCTCACAGGTCCAGAACAGGCAACGGAAGATTCAGCAACTCAACCAGGAGGCCGCGCAGCTCGAAGGCTCGCTGTCGGACTCGTCGGTGGACGTCAGGGCAGAGGAGTCCGCCCGCGAGCGCCACGCGCGGCGCTGGAAGGAGGAGCTGGAACCCGCGCTGAAGGCGCTGGAAGCCGAGCTGCAGGCGCTGCATGCCCTGGAACGTCTGCGGAAGCTGGAGAAGGACCGCGACCGCCTGGAACGGCACCTGAAAAAGGTCGCTGGGATCGAGCAGCAGCTCGAAGCGCGCAAAGCGGAGCGGGGAGCGCTGGTGGCCCCCATTGACCAGGAATGGAAACGGTTCGGGGCCGCGTCCAGGAAGCTCAGCGTCCTCCAGGCAAAGGTGGAGGCCAGCGCGATCCGCGTGGCGTTCGAGTGGAGCGGGAAGGCCCGCAAGGTCGAGACCAGGCCCAGCCTCAGAGCCTCCGAGGAGGACGAGTACCTCGTCGCCGAACCGACCGAGTTCTCGATCGAGGGCGTGGGCACGGTCCGCGTGCGCAGCGGCGCCTCGGCGCTGAAGGACCTCCTCACCGAGCGGGACGCGGTGGAACAGGAGGTCCGGCGGTTCCTGGCGCGGTTCGCCGTCGCCGACGCGGACGGCCTGGCGGTCCTGCATGAGAAGGGAGGCGACCTCGACAACGAGATCTCGACGCTCGCGCAGAACCTGGAGCAGAACGAGGCGACCGAGCCGGACGCGAAGGAGGAGCTGGCACGGGTCAAGCGGGGCATCGAGGAGGAGACGCGGGCCGCTCTTGCCGCCCCGCCGGAGGCCCTGGAACAGAGAGGCCAGTGGATCCGCGACCAGATCGCGGTGAAGGATCGGGAGAAGCAGCGCCTCATCGGCGAGATCGGCGAGGAGCAGAACGCCGAGAAGGCGGCCGCGAAGAAGCACCTCGAACTGGTGGGGGCCCTCCAGGCCAGCTCGACCAGGCTGGCGGAGCGCAGGGCGGAGATCAAGACGCACGCGGAGAGCATCACCGCGATTCTCGAGACGTACGGCACCGTCGAGCAGTTGGGGAAGCTCGCCGCGGCCTCCGAGGAGGAGGTCCGGAAAGCAACGGAGGCCCTCGAAGCGTTTCTGTCGGAGTACGAGGAAAAGGTGGTGACCCCGAAGCGGCTCCACGAGCAGGCCCAGAACCGCGTCCGGGAGTTGGAGAAACGACTCAATGAGGAGCGCACGAAGATCGCGGCGGCGCTCGCGCGCATCGAGGAGTCCGCGGCGCAGCGGAACTACAGCCAGCTGGCGGACATGGAGATCGAGCTCGACTGGAAGAAGCGGCGCGTCGAGGTGCTGAAGCGTCGGGCCGAGGGAGCGAAGCTCCTCGACGACCTGGTGCTCGCCCACGAGAAGCAGCGCTCCGCCGCCCTCTCGGGACCCATCCAGGAGCTGGTGAACCGCTGGCTCCGCCTCCTCACGGAGGACCACTACGATGCCCTGAAGATCGACCACGACCTGAAACCGACCGGGGTCCACATGGCCAGGTACGGCGCGGACCTGCCGCTTGCGAGCCTGAGCCACGGAGCCCAGGAACAGGTCGTGGTCCTGCTCCGCCTCGCGATCGCCGTGCTGGTCAGCAACGCGGAGCGCAACCTCGTCGTCATCGACGACCGGCTGGTCAACGCCGACCCCGTCCGCATGAAGCGCCTCTGCCTGATCCTCCAGGAAGCGGCCGAGTCCTGCCAGATCGTCATCGCGACGTGCAACGACACGCCGTACGCCGGATTGGGCGCGCACACCGTGCGGGTGCCGAGCGATGGGAGTGATGTCGAGGCGGAGGCATGATGGAGCAGAAGTTGTGCACAGGGAGCGTGGCTCGCGACCCCTGCAATGGAGGCGTCAGGGCGTTCTTGGGAGACAGTTCATGAGCAGCGGCAGAGGTGGGAAGCGGACTTTCGAGGTGAGTCTCCTGGACGGGCGGGAGCTGCCTGCCAGCCGGGCGGCGATGTGTCGGTGGCCGCATTCGACGACCGAATCGAGATCCGGAGCACCGGCACTCTTCCTTCAGACGTCACCGCCGCGAGGCTGAGCGGCCCGCACGAGTCGATTCTCCGGAACCCCCTGATCGCCGGGACCTTCCACCGCACCGGGGCCGTGGAGGTATGGGGCCGGGGCACCAACCGCGTCATCGAGGAGTGTGAGCGCTGGGACTTTGAGCCGCCGAGCTTCGAAGTGGTGACCGGCTCGCTGTGGGTGACGTTCCCGGCCGAGATTGGTCCCGGCGCACAAGTTGGGGACCAAGTCGGGACCAAGTCGGGACTAAGTCAGGACCAAGTTCAAGTCCTTGAGGCGGCGCGAGATGCGCGACTGCTCACGGATCTCATGGACATCCCTGGGCGGACGAACCGCACCAAGTTCCGGGACCAAGTGATCCGGCCCCTCCTGAAGGCGGGATACCTGGAGATGACGATCCCGGATAAGCCGCGCAGCTCGAAGCAACGCTACCGAACCACGGCCGCCGGCCGCCGCGTCCTTGAGCATGGGGGCCGGCAAGAGTGATCCCGGCCCGAGGGTCGTCATCAGCTCCGTGATGAAGGGCTGCGCCGACCTCCGGGGCGCGGCAGCCAAGGCCGGCCGCTCCGATCACCTGCTGCTCGGGCTCTTGCGTGAAGGCCGCGTCTTCACCTACGTCGACGGCAGCCACCGCGTTTCCGCGACTCCAGCGCATCATTCCAGAATGTACCGACTTGTAGTTGCCTGCGGATCCCAGCAGAATCCTGAGAACCGCGGTTCCAGACGGGGAGCGACCTACCGCATGAATTTCAGATCGCCCGCGCTGCTCGTGCCCCTCGCCGTGGCCGCGTCTCTGCTCGCCGTGTTCCTGCTCTGGCCGGTCGAAACGGTACGCGAGCCGGACGCGGGTCGAGAAGCGGCGCAGGAGGAGCGCGTTCTCAGAGGGGACCCTCCCTCAATGGTTCGGGAGAGCTTCGAGCCGGACGGATCGTCGGGGCCGGAAGTGGAGAGCGGGCCGCCGGGGAGGAGCTATGTCCCTCCCATCGGCTCGGCGACGCTGGTCGGACGGGTGGTCGACGACGCCGGACATCCGCTCGCGGAGGCGACCGTATCGGCGGCGCTGCAGGGTCACCAGTTCTCGATCGAGAGGAACGCGCTCGTGAAGTACGCGTCGGCGGCCGCCTCGGTCCAGTCCGACGGTTCGTTCCGGCTGACGGGGCTCGAGCCGGCTGAAGCGTACCTGCTGCATGCCGCCCAGGCTGGTTTCCAGCCGGCGACCAGCGCTCCCTTCGAACCGGGACCGGGACAGACGCTCGACGTGGGCGAGCTGGTGCTGAAGCGTCTCTGCCAGGTCGCGGGCAGGGTCCAGGATTCGGCCGGCCATCCGATCGCAGGCGCGACGGTCGAGCCGTACCACAACCGGAGCGCTCACCACACGACGACGGACGCGGACGGACGGTTCCTCCTCGATCAGGTGGCGCCGGGAGCACAGACGATCTGCGCCGAGGCGACCGGATTCGTCGGGGTGAACGCCTTCCCGAACTCTCCCGCGAAAGGGATGGCCAGCGTGCGGCTCGCGCCGGGCGAGCGCCGCGACGGCCTGCTGATCGAGCTCGAGCCGGAAGGGGTCATTCGGGGTCGCATTCTCGGTCCGGATGGAGCGCTGTTGGTCGAAGAACCGTTCGCCATCTCGGCACGGGCGAGCGAGAAGACGGGAGGCGGTTCGTTCACGGTCAACCGATGCGAGGCCGTTTCGGAGGATGGCGCTTTCCTTCTTTCGAGGCTGGATCCCGCCCGCAGCTACGACCTGGTCGCGCGCGGCCTCTCCGGGCGCACGCAGGTCCGGGCGAACGTCCCCTGCGGCAGCGAGGATCTGGTCTTCGAGTTCGAGCGCCTGCCTATGGTGCGGGTGGCGGTCCGATCGCAGGCGGACGGAACCCCGCTCTTGCCGGAGCGCGTGGTCCTTCGGCGAGACGGAGACGTCGTTTGCGATCTCGATACGAGGAGCTGGCGCGAGGGCCGGACGGACGAGGTTCCTCCCTTGCTGACGCTGCCGTACCGACAGGCCGGCGCCCATGAGCTGAGCGTCTCCAAGCGAGGGTACCTCACGGCCGGGCCGATGCCCCTGGAGCTCGACGGCCAGGCCTCGATCGGCCCGTTCGCGGTGCTGCTCCAGAAGGAGCCGCGCGACGAGCCGGAAGTCACCGGCACCGTCCTCCGGTCCGGGTCGCGGACACCCCTGGCGAACGTCAAGGTGACGCTGATGGGCAGGAGCGACGATGAGGACGGCTTTGCGAAGCTCCGCGGGGTGATCGTGACGGACTGGTCGAGCCACCGGCCGAGACACCCGACGACACGCACCGATCAGGATGGACGCTTCTCCTTCGCAAAGGGCTACCCGCCGCTTTCGTTGGTCCTGAACGACGACCGCTTCGTTGCAGAATG
>Ga0326597_10008073_pt1 | contig 14250 bp, 11 predicted proteins | sample RVTome_12_FD_203789 | JGI IMG/M metagenome (GOLD analysis project Ga0326597, IMG submission 203789) | Soil microbial communities from uranium-contaminated site in the Upper Colorado River Basin, Wyoming, United States - RVT100D185 | ecosystem: Environmental > Terrestrial > Soil > Contaminated >... | reverse complement strand
ATGGTATCAATCTTCGACCTGTCCCGCCAGCTAAAATCACTGTTTTCATAACTGCCTAATTAAGATAATGTTATAAGGGTTATTTGAAGTTATATATTATATATCTCTTGCTTATAAAATTGAATGTTTTTCTCTATCCATTCAATGGTTTTCTCCAAACCATCTAAAAGTTTGACTCTGGGCGACCAGTTCAACATTTTTAAGGCCTTGTTAGAGTTCGAGACCAATCTTACCACTTCACTTTGGCCGGGTCTTTTCCTCTCCCGCGTAGAGTGAAGCTTGATATTCTTGTTTAGGCATTTTCCCACCAGTTCTACTAATTCTTCGATAGATACTTCAAAACCGGACCCGATATTTATCACTTCTCCCTCGGTTTTATCAGATTCAGCGAATTTGAGGAAACCTTTGACTGTGTCGGAAACAAAGGTCAAATCCCGGGTGGTGAAAGTTGAACCTAAATAAACTTCTCCTTTTACTAGGGCCTGGGTAATAATAGTAGGAATTACTGCCCTAGCTGACTGTCTGGGACCATACACATTGAACGGGCGCATAACCCCTACTGGCAAATTGAAAGATTTGTGAAAGCTCAAGGCAATCTGGTCTGCACTAGCTTTGCTGGCTGCATATGGAGATTGGGGTGAAATCGGGTGATTTTCATCCATAGGGACGTATTTTGCTGTTCCGTATACTTCACTCGTGGACGTATGGATAATTTTTTCAGCCCGGCTGTCTTTGCAGGCCAGCAGGAGATTCAAAACTCCGCTGACATTGGTCTCTACCGCATCTTGGGGATGGACAAAAGAGTAGGGAATTCCAACGGAGGCAGCTAAGTTGAAAACTACCTGGCTTTTTTTGACCGCTTTTCTAAGAGCGTCTGAATCCCGCACATCTCCGGCAACGATTTCTACTTCACTTAGAATTTTTTTATTTAAAAGTTCCAGCATCCCCCAGTCATTGCGGGAATTGTAATGCACAAAAGCTCTGACTTTGGCCTGGTTTTTTATCAGGGCCTCTACCAGATGGCTGCCGATAAATCCTCCGGCCCCGGTAACTAAGACTTGTTTCCCTTTTAGTTTCATCTAAAAATCGATGCTTCAATTTCAGAAACCTTGTTTTCCCTGGTTTCTGCTTTTATTCCCAAGCTGTTCAGATAAATTTCGGCTGCCTTTTCGATATTGATTAAATCTAACAATTCCGGCATGTTTTGAATATAATCTTTTTCTTCGGATATAAATTCCAGCATGGCGCAAGCCAGCTCTTCCACCTGGCCGGGCTTGACTACTTTCCCCACTTCATATTTTCTGGTCAAAAGTCCCATGTCCCCTACATCCGTGACAATCACCGGCTTCCGCATCTGCAAGGCTTCCGAATAGACCAAAGGAATACTATCTCCTTTTGACGGTATCACTACACAGTCGCATAAACTAATTTGATAAGATAATTCTTTTGCGGAGACTTTGCCAATTATTTTTACGAAATTGTTGAGATTCAATTTTTCGACAATCTGCGGCAAATTTTTCTCCAGACTTCCCCAGCCGATTAAACTCAAACTGACATTAGGATTTTTTTGCACTACCAGAGCCGTAGCCAAAAGTAAATCTTCCAACCCTTTAGCTTTCTCCCACCTTCCTACATACAGAAAATGTTTTTTCTGGAATTCAAAGGGGCAGAAGAAAGTTTTCAAGGGCGGGAGAATCCGGTTGCTGGGTAAAAATTGACAACCTTTTTGAGCCAGCTGTTCGGTCTTTTTGGCCAGATCAAAACCATCGGCGAACAGAAGATTGGCTTTCCATAGCATCTTTTTTATAATCTGTTTGAAAATAGGTTTCTTAGCCCAGATATAGATATCCGAGCCCAGGGTCCAGACTGCATAAGGAATCTTAAATTTCTTCTTAACCTGATAGGCGAACCAGCCGCTGGGAAGCGCCCATAAAGCCAGACAGGCATCCGGTTTTTCTCTTCTGATTAAATCAAAAAGCTGCTTTCTGCCTCGCTGCAAAAAAGAGAAAATTAGGAATAAATTTTTGGGATTGAATAAACTTAAACTCCCGATGGGGGTCTGGGAGGATTGCCATTTGAAGCGCAGGACCTGGTCCTCTTTTTCGGTATTTTCTACGGCATAATCGGGAGTGAAAACTATGACCTCTACCCCTCTTTTCCTCAAAGCCAGAGTAAAATCTCGGACAAAAGGGGAAGCGGTGTCGTCCGGATTGGCCGGATAGCGGTTGGTTATGATACAAATTTTCATTTTTGGACTTGAGATTTTGCAAAAGCTCTGTGTGAAATTCTTCTGCCGGAATTCGAAGCGGTATTGGTCAATATTTCCTCTAAATTTTTATTCTCTCGCTGGATTTTATAAATCTCTTTGCGCAGCTGGACAATCTGGGTTCCTAAAAATCCGAACAGCAAAACCTGTAATCCGGTCAAAATAAACAGAGCCACCAGGGTCATTAAAGGCCGGTCCGGGTTCAAAGTTTTCATCTGCCATAGATAAATCAGGTATCCTCCGCCTATCAGTCCTAAAATCACTAAGAATAAACCAATCAGTCCGAATAAGATTATAGGTCTTTCAAAAAACGAGAATATCAGGTGAGATAAGGCGGTGGCTTTGAATCTAAATTTGGAGGAACCCTTTTCTCTCCCTTTCAAAACCGCCGGCATCTCATAGGGCTTATATCCCATTGCCAGAGCTTTGGACAGAATTTCTAAATGAATCTCTTTCCCTTCAGATTCCAATTCCAGAGATTTGATACAGTTATAGCGGTAAGCCCGCAGAACCCCGGTAACCGTGGTGACTTTGGACTTCATGGCATAGCTTAAAATCTTGTTGCCTAATTTGCTGATTAAAAGCCGGTTGCCGGGCACATTTTCAGTTCTTCCATGCTGCATATAAGGGGACCCTACCACAAAATCATATTCAGGATTATTTTGCAGAATTCCAGCCATCTTGACTAAATGAATTTCGCTGTAACTTAAATCCGCATCGGTAGAGCAAATTATTTCCCCCTGGGCTTTCTGGAAACCGGTTCGCAGAGCCTTACCGGGACCCTGGTTGGGAAAGTAAGTAGCCAATTTAACTTTCGGTTCCAGCTTGGAATATTTTTTGACGACCTCCGCAGTTTTGTCCACTGAACCGTCATCCACGGCAATAATCTCCCACTCTCTACAGAAGGAATTTAATGCGGCAGAAACTCGGTCCAAAGTCCTTTTGACGTTGGCTTCCTCATTGTACATCGGGATAATGACCGAGACCTCCGGTCTTTTTACTCTCTCCATAGAATTTAAATCCTTTCAGGTTTCAGGCGGTGCAGGTCCTCTTTGGCTAAAATGTTGGAGGGGTTTAAGGATAAGGCCTTCTCCAAAAATTTAATCTGGTTGGTTTTGTCCTGGCGCATGGCATAGCAGACGGACAGATAATAATAATTGGCATCCGAATTGGGCTCCAGGTCCACCGCGGTCTGGAAAAATTTCTCGGCTTCGTCCACTTTGCCGAGCTTTAAAAACCCCTTTCCGATGGCGGCATAAATTCTGGGATTATTGGAATCGATTTCCAGGGCGGCCAAGAAATACTTAAAAGCCAGATCCGGCATCTTGCTGCGGTCGTAGTATACTCCCCAGTTGAAGATAAGGTTTCCGAAGTGCTCTTTGGTCAGCAGGTCCGGATTTTGCGCTTTAACCCTGTCGATCTTGCGGTTTAGATAATTTTGATGATTTTCAAATAGTTCCGGTGACGGTTTAAAGGGTGTTTTGGAGTAAGCCAGGATGAGTCCGAAGGGTGACAGATTGGGCAGAATCTCCTTGGGTAAATTGGTGAATTGAAAATATACGGCATGGCTGTCAACATTCAACTTCACAAACTCCTCTATCCATTGACCGGTTCTCAATTTTTCCATGTCGGTAGTTTTGGGAAAGATTAAGTCCGGATACAGAGTGCGAACCTGCCACAAATAGGCCTTGGCGGTCAAAGAATTAGCGCTGATGATTTTCAAACCCTTGGGGTTTTTTTCAGCCAGAGTCAAATACCACAGGGTTGTCAGAGTGTTATCATCTGCCGTAAATATGACTGAATTGGGTCGGACCGAATCCACAATCTCCCGGGCGTAATCATAAGCAAAGGTAGTCCGGTTTTTGTTTTGAGTAGGATAATTATGTAAAAACTGGAAAAGGGGAATGATTAAAATCAGACTCAAGACCGCCAGATTGGGGACTTTGATTCTGAACTCTTTGAACCAGGCAAAAATAATCTCCCAGATGAAGTTGACCCCCACGCTGACAAAAACAGTGAACATAGCCAGAGCCGGGAGTAAATAACCGAGCAGGTCCAGATTGCGGGTGGAAAAATCAGCGGCCCAGGCCGTGACCGAGAGGTTCAAGGCAAAGATGAAGGTCAAGAAGGTAAACAGCCGGCGGGAGTTTTCCCAGATTTTGACCCAGCCGATTACAGCCAACAACACCAGAGGGACATAGTATTGAGTCAGGATGAAGGACAGAATCATTTTCAGGTTGTTGAAAAACGAGAAGTTGGGCAGGTTGATGGTGGTCCCGATTTCCCGGGCACGGGTTATAAATGTGAACATCTCGCTTAAGCTGTCCGGCTTCCCCCAGTTTAAAGCCGGGTTCAGGCCCGACCGAATCGGCAGATATAAATAGACCGTCAGTCCCGCCAGCCCTAAAACTAAAATGGTCAGAAATTTGTCCCGGTTAAGGAGAAAGTTGGTTTCGTTGGCTAATATGAAAAATAGATAGGCCGGAATCAGAGTGAATATCAAAAGGGAGTGATTGGTCAAACTGATTCCCAGGACGAAAAATACCAATCCCAGCCACTTAATGGAGTTGGGTGAATGGGTTCGGGCTTCTTTGCGCCAGATTAAGAGTAAGTAAGCCATCAGAAGGGTGAAAAGCAGATTCAGGGAATAAACTTCAGCCCGGGTGACCTGGGACCAGAAAGCGGTGGTGAATCCGAAGAATAAGATTATGGCTACATTGATTATTCTGAAGCCCAGAGTTGGCTTCTTAATTTTTCTGAAGTCGGTTTCAATTCTCAACAGGATGAAAAACAGAAGCATAAGCGACAAGCTTCCCCACAGGGCGGACATGAAGTTCACTCTCCAGGCAATATTTTCAAAAGGTATGAAGCTAAAAACCTTGCTGAGCAGAATGTAAATGGGAAATCCCGGAGAATGGGGAATTCCCAAAGTCGCTCCGGCGGTTACTAAGGCGGCGGAGTCTTCCCAGTAAACTGTAGGGCAAAGGGTAAAGAAATAAAATATCAAAGCTAAAAAAAACAGACCAAGGCCCCATTTCAGATTAGAATTCATAATAATATTTTCGGTAAAATTCGAAATTTTATAACCCTAATAATGTTACTTAGTTAGAGTAAGATGACTACCTGTTATCATTCTGAGTCCCGATTATATCGGGACGAAGAATCCCCTGGATTAGAGAAAGGACTGACCCCTCCCTTACCCTCCCCTCTAGGGGAGGAGATTAAAACTCCCTCTCCTCTAGGAGAGGGATGGGGAGAGGTCAAAAGCTTAGGTCGGGTGCAGGGACCCGACCCTACCCTAATTGGGTAGCTCTGGGTCCCCGAACCCAGAGCGAAGATAAATTTATCAGAAGGGTGTCCCAACACAACAAAAAACATTTTTTAAATAGAAACAAAAAAGAGAAGATTCACCATCTTCTCTTTTCCGTTTACTTAGGGTATATCCTAGTTATAGGATAGCGTCGTCAACAGTAACCAATAAGACACCGAGTTCGTTTATGGTCCAGGTATCGGCGGAAGCATCATCATCCAGACCTGGACTAGCAACAGTCGCTTGGGCTATGAAGTTGGTAGCTCCGGCATCGGTGCTGGTTAAAGTGTAACTGTATCTAGCTGAAGCCCCTATATCGACTCCAAGAGTTGCAAAAGCAGTAGGAGTTGCGGAACCGGCTACGGCAGCAGTAATCCAGTACACGTCTTTTTCCTGACGGTAAGCGTGCTGCATAGTATAAATCTGCTTTAGAAGTTGCTTGGCTTCTGATTGTTTAGACTTGGTAGTAGCTCTCATAAATCTGGGAATAGCCAATGCGGCTAAGATACCTATGATGACTACCACAATCATCAACTCCACCAAGGTGAAACCTTTCTGGTTTTTGCGTATCATTTAAATCCTCCTTCCTTTCTTTTTTAAAGTTATGTTAAACTTCTGTCTCTATTAATGCAATTTTGATGCCTGTTTGATATGTTTCTTTTAACTCTATACTTCACTTAACGTTGGCTCGACCTGATTTTTGAGTGTTAATTTTTTGAACAGATTTTAACTTGGTTTATTGCATTGGTTATTGCAAAAAGCCATTGCTCCCTTTTGTTTGGTAGACTGTAGACCCAGCTTGTCTCAAGCTGGGAAAGGTCAATTTTTTTAATCCCACGTTGAGGACAACGTGGGTCTACGTCCTTTTGGTAGTTCGTAGGTCGGGATCCTTCCCGACCGATGTGAAATGACGGGTCAGGATGACTCTTCACAGAAACCCCCATCTTAAGATGGGGGAGCTTCATAAAAATCATTTCCCAGCCCCGCATTTAAATGCGGGGCAGACATGTTTAGGTAATGTGAATCTCCCTCGATTAAAATCGAGGGTTTCTTAACTGACCCCTCCCTAACCCCCTCGACTTCGCTCGGGATAAACCTCCCCTTACAGGAGAGGGAACTTATTTAGCCACCCTAAAACTCGGCTCGCTCAATTTCTGGACTCGGGCTAAAAGCTCCGGTTCCTGCGGGCTGAAAGCCAAAATTTTATTATACTTCTCTAGAGCTTGTTTTTTCATCCCTTTAGATTCATAAAAATACCCCAATCTATACCAGCTCAAAACCCACATTCTCTGGGCATCCCCGTCCCTATAAAAGAGAGGGTTGCTATCCCAGTTGAAATTCTCCTTTTCCCACAGGGCCTGATTAGATAAGCTCTGCTTAGAAAAATAAAACTGCTTCCTTACCGAAAGCTGCATTAAATACCCACTGGGCATTAAGAAATCTTTTATGACAGTGTCCTTTTCCGTGTATTCAATATAAACCGGCCTCTTGTCCCTCAAGGCCTTTTTAGCCACATTCACATACAACGCTTCTCCGGTTTTTGATTCAACAATACCCTGAAAAATCTCCGGATGCTTTTTCCTCTCCTGCTGACAGTACCAAAAAGCCGGCAGAAAACTGCGATTCAGAATGGTCAAATCGGTGCGAATTTTCTTACCATACTGAAGCCCTCTCAAAATAAAATCCAGATTCGGATTATCAATAATGACCAGAGAATTCTGGGGTAAACCGGAAATTATGCTCATGGCATACTGGGAAGGAAAACTATTTTTGGCTAAATTAGCTTTGGGATATGACCTATAGACAGGTAACAGACAGATGATGGTTATTAGCACCAAAACCAGCGGGTAAATCAGTTTTTGAAAATTAAATTTCTCTTTGGGGTTGAAAAAAGCCGACTTCAAATTTTGTAACATTAGCATTACCCCAAAACTGAATCCAACGCATAGCATAATCATGGAGGGAATCAGATATCCGTGCAAATCCGGATTGTCAGTGATAAATTCATCAACCACAAAAGCGGTGATTAAACAATTTCCTAAAATAAGCCATAAGCTGAACCAGAACAACTTTCTATTCTTTTGATAAAAATAAAACAGACCTATGAAAGCCAGAATCACAACCACAAAACTTAGCTGATCGGTCATCAGATTTACAGTGCCAAAAAAATTGGACCAAAAGGACGTACCGGAACCAGAGCCCATATTCTGCAATGATTCCAGGGCAAACACCGATTTGAGCAGTTGGTTTAAGTCTGACGGATTGCCCCAGTTGAAAGCCGGTCCGGTTGCGGAGCGGACAGGTAAATACAGATAGACAGAGATTCCCAAGATGAAACTAAATATGGCAGTGAACAGAACCTGGGGATTAAGGAATTTTCTCAAACTGGAATTCAGGAGTAGATAGATCAAAGCCGGCAGAGCAGAAATCAAAATGGCATAATGATTGCCTAATCCTAAACCCAAAATGAAACAAAACAGAACAAATATTTTGGTTTGCCGGTGTAAGACTTTTTTGCGGCTGCCTTCTTGCAACTTTAAAGCCAAAAATAGCAGTACCAAAAAAATGAAAGTCCCCAGAGTGTAAACCTCGGCCCGGACCGCCTGAATCCAGAAAGAGTAGGTGAAGCCCGCTAAAAGAACAGAAAGTGCGGATACAAAATAAAATAAGCTATCCGAGATTTTAAGGTTAGATAAAAAACGTTCCCTTAGTTCCTTCAGAATCAGGAAGAAAGTCGCTAATGATAGAGAAGCCAAAAGCCCGGAAAAAAGATTAACTTTGAAAGTTAAAGCACCGAGCGGTAGGAATGAAAAGAATTTTGCCAACAAAATGTAAATCGGGAAACCGGGGCGGTGAGCAATCCCCACAGTAGAAACCGATGCAATCAGCTCCCCTGAATCCCACCAGAAGACGGATCTGGCCAAGGTCGAGCAGTAAACCACCAGAGACCCAATAAAAATAAAGGCTAAAATTCCCCGGGTGTAATCTTTTTGTTTTTTTCTCATTTTTCTTTCAAACCGTACCTTTCTATTTTTCTATAAAGAGTAGAATTATCAATCCCCAGAATCGAAGCCGTTTTGGACTTATTCCAACCGGTCTGGTTCAGAACCCAGAAGATATAGGATTTTTCAATCTCTTCTAAGGGAGGGGTCAGTGCGTTTGTTTCACTGACTATCGGAACCGGACTCTTTTCCCTTATTTTACCGGGTAAATCTTCCGGCCGGATGGTCTCCCCTTTCGCCAGAACCACGGCACTTTCCAGACTGTTTTCCAGTTCCCTGACATTCCCGGGCCAGGGGTATTCGGCTAAAATCCCCAGAGTTTCGGAAGCCAGCTTTTTCTCTTTAACATTTAACTGCTGGCAGTATTTCTGAATGAAGTAATAGCTCAAGAGAGGAATATCTTCTTTACGGTTTCGCAGGGGTGGAAGGTCGATTAAAATAACATTCAGGCGGTAAAACAAATCAGCCCTAAATTTTCCGTTTTTTACATCTTCCTCCAGATTGGAATTAGTAGCCGCAATCAACCTGACATCTACCGGAATTTTTTTGGTTCCCCCGACCGGAGTAATCTCTTTTTCCTCCAAAGCCCGCAAAAGCTTTACCTGAATAGCCGGCGAGGTCTCCCCTACCTCGTCTAAGAAGAAAGTACCTCCGTCCGCGACCTTGAATAGCCCTTCTTTATCTTTGATAGCGCCGGTAAAAGAACCCTTGACATGCCCGAAAAGTTCCGACTCCAGCAAGCTTTCCGGTAAGGCGGCACAGTTGATAGAAATAAAGGGTTTTCCGGCCCGGGGACTGTGGATATGAATGGCTTTAGCCACCAATTCTTTTCCGGTTCCGCTTTCCCCCTGAATCAGAACCGTGCTTTCCGAGGCGGCTACTTTCAAAGCCAGCTCCTTCATCTTCACAATTTCCGGAGATTTTCCGATGAAGTTTTCAAATCCCAGCTCTTTTTTCAGCTGGCTTTTGAGCTGTATGTTCTCCTGTGTCAGCCTCTTTTGGTCCAGAGATTTTTTGATAGTAAGTTTAATTTCATCCACTTTAAAGGGTTTGGTGATATAGTCAAAAGCCCCTTTTTTCATGGCGTCAATGGCGGTGTCCACCGAAGCAAAAGCGGTCATCACGATGAAGCTCAAATCGGGGTCAATGTTTCTCACTTCGGATAGGAGCTTGATGCCGTCCATTTTGGGCATCATCAGGTCGGCAATGACCAGGTCAAACCTTTTATTTTTTAACTCTTGCAATGCTTCAGAGCCGGACTGGACTGCGGTAACCTCATACCCCTCCTTGGAGAGCATAATCTGCATGAACTTGCCCATAGACTCTTCGTCATCCACCACTATGATTCTGGGTTTTTCCATATTCAGCTCTAATATTTTGAGTATTGCATTTTGCAATACATCAAAGATATCGGCAGGTATTTTCAAAATGTCCACTGATAAAAAAACTCCTGTTAGGAGTTTTGAGCTATTTATGATTTAGGGGGAACTATAAAAACTAAAGATTCAGCAAGGTTTAATCGTGAAGCTTTATATCTCAGATTGTGAGGAGAGAATTACTTTTTAGCGTTTCTCTAAAACTAATTTTCCAGTATTTTTCTCAATCGGGGTGGGGTACTTGCCGGTGAAGCAGGCAGTGCAGAAATTATCTTTGCTGGTCAAACCGGAGGTGGAAAGCATACCTTCTACTGATAGATAGCCCAGGGAATCGGCTCCCAGATGTTTTCTAATCTGCTCTACTGATTTATTGGAACCGATTAGCTCTTCTTTGGTGGGCATATCAATTCCGTAAAAACAGGGAGATTTGATGGGGGGTGAGCTAACCCTGAAATGAACCTCTTTGGCCCCGGCTTTTTTCAGCATCTTGACTAATTTTCTACTGGTAGTTCCGCGAACAATAGAGTCATCCACAACCACTACTTTTTTATTTCTTAATACTCCCTTGACCGGATTATACTTAATTTTGGCGTCAAAGTCCCTGATTCTCTGGTCCGGATGAATAAAAGTCCGGCCTATGTAATGATTGCGAATCAAACCAATCTCATTTTTAATCCCGGAGCCTTCGGAGTAACCTAAGGTAGCTGTGTTAGATGAATCCGGCACCGAAATCACGATATCCGCATCGGCCGGTTTTTCCTCGGCTAATTTTTTACCCAATCTCCGGCGAATTTTATCCACGTTTTCACCAAAGATTTTGGAGTCCGGGCGGGCGAAATAAATGAATTCAAAAATACAGAAAGCGTGTTTTTGTTTAGGAAACGGCGAGATTGATTTTAACCCCTTGGAGCTGATGCTTAGAATTTCACCCGGATAAACGTCCCGCACATATTTAGCCCCTATCAAATCAAAGGCACAAGTTTCCGAAGCCAAAACCCAAGCTTTCCCCAATCGTCCTAATGCCAGAGGTCTGAAACCCTTGGGGTCACGGGCAGCTATCAGTTGATTATTAGCCAAGAATAATAGCGAATAAGCTCCCTGAACTTGTGACAAAGCATCAGTAATTTTTTCCACCAGAGTATTTTTGCTGGACTGCGCCACTAAATGAAGAATAATTTCACTGTCCGAAGTGGATTGAAAAATGGACCCTTTTTTCTCCATCTTGCTTCTCAAGGTAAAGGCATTGGTCAGATTGCCGTTGTGAGCCACAGCCAACTGGCCGTCTTTGTAGGTGATCAGAATCGGCTGGGTATTGACCAGAGAGGAAGAACCGGTGGTGGAATAGCGATTATGCCCGATAGCCCGGTCCCCTTTGAGGTTGGAGAGAATTTCCTGGGAGTTGAAAACATCGTTGACCAAACCCATACCCTTGTAGTCGTAAATCTTCTCGCCGTCAGAAGAGACGATGCCGGACCCTTCCTGGCCTCTATGCTGGAGAGCGTAGAGGCCCAGATAGGTCAACTCTGAGGCCTTAGGGGCTCCGAATACTCCGAAAAGCCCGCAGGCCTCTTTGAGGGTCTTGTTATTCATATTGGCCATTAAATAAATACAGCAAATCTTACTAAAATAATTGACCTTTGTCAACTAATCTATTTGCAGTATCTATGAAAGAAAGTGCATATCAAGAGTTAAAGTAACACTTTAAGGAAAATAACCCATCGCTGTTCAAAAAATGAGCTTTTTAAGGGACTTCCTATCTCCATAATAGTCAAATAGTTACCTATTTTGTCAACTTGTAGAAACTGGTAAAAGAATCCAATAGAGAATTCAGACCTGTTATATCAAGGCATATTTCTTGCTCAATTAAAGAGGGGATTTATATTATAAGTTGGAGGTTGGGGTTTTCAATTGAGTGGTATATCAAATTTATGGACATAAATAAAGCTTACCAGCAGTTTGCCCTCCTGCGTTCCCTGATTTTAAAGACCAATTCGGCTTTTAAGCTGCAAGATTTGATCCAGGAAGCTCTGGAGAAAAGCTGTGAGATTTTGAATCTCTTGTCCGGGTCCATTTCTCTGTGGGATGTAAAAACCAAAGAACCATCTTTCAGAGTAGCTTATGGAACAGATGAGCATAAAAAATTTTTAGAAGAACTGGAAAGAAACCTGCTGAATCAGGTCTGGAAAGGATATCAATTACAAAACTTATATCTGAATGTGGAAAAAGAGGCGGTGCCTCTGCCGGAGACGTTGTCTCTTTTTTCTTATCCCATCAAAGCAGAGAAGGAAATTATCGGTGCCATCTCCGGCATTTCAGCCGGACCCAGAAATTTAAGTTTGGAAGAGGAATTTATCGAAGCTGTGGGAAACCAGCTGGGGATTGCCCTGCAGAAAGTGGGCGGTTTCCCGGTCAAGGTGACCGGAGTTTCGGAAAGAGAATTAAGAGAAAAGGTAAAATCTGCTGAGCTTTCCAGCGTTATGGGTACGGCGGTGACTCTAAATCATGAAATTAATAATACTTTGATGGCGCTGCTGGGGAATGCCCAGCTTTTGTTGATGCAAAAGAGATTAGACCCGGAGGTGGTTGAAAAATTAAAAATTATTGAACAATCAGCCGCAAAAATTCAGGAGTTGACCGCCCTTTTATCCGAGATTGAAGAGCCGGTATTTAAGGAGTATGCCGGAGGAATTAAGATGCTGGATCTGGAGAAATCTAAATTTAAGGATAAAAAGAAGAAGACCTAACATCCACCCCTCCCTAACCCTCCCCTGTCAGGAGAGGGAACTAAAAGCGGTCTGACAAAATCTGGGAGACGGTTTCCAAAAAGCCTTTATCCTGTTCATCAAAAGCGTCCAATTCATCCGAGTCAATATCAATCTCGCCGACTATCTTCTCCCCTTTTCTAATCGGCACCACAATTTCTGACTTGGTTTCCAAACTGCAAGCCAGATATCGAGAGTCAGTATTCACGTCCGGAACTATAATTGTCTGTTCTTTCCTGACTGCAGCTCCGCAAATTCCGGAATCCAGTTTAATCCGGGTATGAGGTGAAGGTTTCCCCACAAAAGGACCCAAAGCCAACTCTTCTCCATCCATTAGATAAAAACCGACCCAGTTGTATTTGGGAAAATGTTCTTTCAAAAGTCGAGCAGTTTCTTTCAAAACCAAATCCCGGGGCTTATCAGAATCAACCAGATTTTGAATCTGGTTTATAATTTCTTTTTGAGTTTCTTCTTTTTTGTGAAATATTAATTTTGCCATAAGACTAATAAATGTAAAGAATAGTTTTTGTCAATTGGCTATAATTCAACGGTTCTGGTTCTATGAGCGTGGCATTCAACATTAACAGCCACAGGTAAGCTGGCGATATGCGTCGGAAAAGTCTCAATAAAAACATCCAGGCAGGTTACCCTTCCACCCAAGCCCATGGGCCCCACTCCTGATTTATTCACCAATTCAAAGAGTTCTCTTTCCAAATTAGCATAATAGGGATTAGGATGACGGTGTTTTAATTCTCTGAACAAAGCTTTTTTTGCCAGAAGAGCGCATTTTTCAAAGTCCCCGCCTAAGCCGATTCCCAGTATCAGTGGCGGACAGGGATTTCCTCCGGCATTTAAAACTGTATCCAATACAAATTTTTTAACTCCTTCAACTCCGGCTGCCGGTGGTAAAGCTTTGAATGAACTCATATTCTCACAGCCGGAACCTTTGGCCATTACTGAAATTTTAAATTTGTCTCCGGTAACTATTTCAGTGTGCACCACAGCTGGAGTATTGGTTTTAGTATTAACCCTTTTTTCCAGAGGGTCACCCACAATCGATTTTCTCAAATATCCTTCTTCATACCCTTCAGCCACGGCCTGATTGACACTCTCCAGCAAGCCTTCTTTATCAAATTTTACCCTCTCCCCTATCTCTAAAAAAACTATGCTGGTCCCGGTATCCTGACAGTAGGGCATTTTTTTATCCCGAGCTAATTTGAAATTGTTTATTATTTGGGTCAAAATTTCCTTACCGGTTTCCGACTCTTCTTTCTTCAAAGCATTTTCTAACTCCTCTAACATGGCCGGAGATAAAAATGAATTGATTTCAATCACCAAATTCTTCAGGGTTTCTTTGATTTTGTCTAAAGCTACGATTCTATATTCAATGGCCATTCTATTTTCCAATGGTTAAAGTTGAAAGCATTTCCAGAACTTCTCTGGTTACTTCTTCTTTCAAGGCTTCCAAATATCTTTCTTTTCCGTCCGGTTCATTTTTGAATTTTTCCTGCAGTTGCCAGGCGTTGCCCGGTTT
>Ga0326597_10008072_pt1 | contig 14252 bp, 13 predicted proteins | sample RVTome_12_FD_203789 | JGI IMG/M metagenome (GOLD analysis project Ga0326597, IMG submission 203789) | Soil microbial communities from uranium-contaminated site in the Upper Colorado River Basin, Wyoming, United States - RVT100D185 | ecosystem: Environmental > Terrestrial > Soil > Contaminated >... | reverse complement strand
CTGATCGAGTTTCTCGGGCGTCATCCACGACAGCATCCGCTTGTTGTTGTGGAGCACCACCGGCGCATCGCCGCAGGCGCCCATGCACTCGCCTTCTTTCAGCGTGAACGAGCCATCCCCGGTCGTTTCGTTGAAATCGACGCCGAGCTTTTGCTTGAGGTGCGCCGCCGCCGCCGCGGCGCCCTGAAGGGCGCACGGCAGATTGGTGCAGATGGTGAGCTTGTGCCGGCCGACCGGCTTCAAGTCGTACATGGTATAGAACGACGCGACTTCGTAGACCGCGATCGGCGGCATGCCGAGATACCGCGCGACGAAATCCAGTGTTTCGGCGGCAAGCCAGCCCTTCTCGTCCTGGGCGATCGTGAGCGCGGCCATCACCGCCGATTGCCTCCGATCGGGAGGATACTTGGCGATGGCCCGGTCGATTTTCAGCAGGGCTTCCGGCGAGAGGACCAGCGGCGCGTTCATCGGTCCACTTCTCCGAACACGATGTCCTGCGAGCCGATGATCGCCACTACGTCCGCAATCATGTGGCCGCGCGACATCTCGTCGAGTGCCGACAGGTGAACGAAGCCGGGTGGACGGATCTTGAGCCGATACGGCTTGTTCGCACCGTCGGAAATGAGATAAATGCCGAATTCGCCCTTGGGCGCCTCCACCGCCGCATAAGCCTCTCCGGGCGGCACGTGCATGCCTTCGGTGAAAAGCTTGAAATGATGGATCAGCTCCTCCATGTTGGTCTTCATCGCCAGGCGTGAGGGCGGCGCCACCTTGTGACTGTCGATCATGACCGGCCCCGGATTCCCGCGCAGCCAGTCGATGCACTGCCTGATGAGGCGATTCGACTGGCGCATTTCCTCGATCCGCACCAGGTAGCGGTCATAGCAGTCGCCATTGACGCCGACGGGGATGTCGAACTTCATGCGGTCATAGACTTCGTAGGGCTGCTTCTTGCGCAGGTCCCACTCCACGCCCGAACCTCGGAGCATCGCACCGGTAAAGCCCAGCGCCAGAGCCCGCTCCGCGGTTACGACGCCGATGCCGACGGTGCGCTGCTTCCAGATACGGTTATCCGTTAGCAGCGTTTCGTAATCGTCGACATATTTCGGAAAGCGGTCGGTGAAATCTTCGATGAAGTCGAGGAGTGACCCCTGGCGGTTCCGGTTCAGGGCGCGCACCGCCGCTTCGTTGCGGACAGTGGACGCGGCGTACTGCGGCATGCGGTCGGGCAGGTCGCGGTACACCCCTCCCGGCCGGTAGTAGGCCGCGTGCAGGCGCGCGCCCGATACCGCCTCGTAGCAGTCCATCAGGTCTTCACGCTCGCGGAAACAATAGAGGAACACCGTCATCGCGCCGATGTCGAGACCGTGCGCGCCGAGCCACAGCAGGTGGTTGAGGATCCTCGTGATCTCGTCGAACATGACGCGGATGTACTGGGCGCGGATCGGCACTTCGACGCCGAGCAGCTTTTCGATCGCCAGCACATAGGCGTGCTCGTTCGCCATCATCGAGACGTAATCGAGCCGGTCCATGTACGGCACCGACTGGACATAGGTCTTGTACTCGGCAAGCTTTTCGGTCGCGCGATGGAGCAGTCCGATATGCGGATCCGCGCGCTCGATCACTTCGCCGTCGAGCTCCAGCACCAGCCGCAGCACACCGTGGGCCGCCGGGTGCTGCGGGCCAAAGTTCATGGTGTAATTTCTGATTTCGGCCATAAGTCCTCGCCACGGAGAGCACAGAGGTCACAGAGCAGAGCCCATGCAACACAATGTCTTACAAGTTTTCTCCGTATCCTCTGTGGCTAGCCTTTTCTAAAACCTTCGGTGTCCGCGTAGTTTTCCTCGCGCACGATGCGCGGTACGGTCTGGCGCGGTTCGATCGTCACCGGCTGGTAGATGACGCGCTGCTGATCGGGGTCGTAACGCATCTCGACGTTGCCCGAAAGCGGAAAATCCTTGCGGAACGGGTGCCCCACGAAACCGTAGTCGGTGAGGATCCGCCGCAGATCCGGATGCCCGGTGAATACAATGCCGTAGAGATCGAATGCCTCGCGCTCGAACCAGTTCGCCGAAGGCCAGACGGCGATGACCGAGGCCACCATCGGGAATTCATCGTCCAGTGCAAAAACGCGCAGCCTCAGCCGCCAGTTATGCGTAACGGACAGCAGATGATAGACCACCGCAAATCGCCGGCCGACGAGCGGCGAGCGCGGCTTCGGCATATGCGAGGCGGATGCCGGACGCACCGGCGCCGTTCCGTCGATCGCAGGCGCGGCGCCCGCCTCGGGCGCAGTTCCGCCGGTTGGCGCATCCGCTTCCACTTCCGCCGGCTCGCTCTCCGAGGTCACTTTGCCGTAGGTGCTGTAGTCGACCCCGCACAGATCGATCAGCTGCTCGAACTTGAGCTCTGGCGCATCGCGCAGCGCGGCGGCAACAGCGAGGAGGTCGGCCGGTTCAACGACAATGGTGACTTCATCCCGTTCGGTCGTGACGCGAGCGGCCTTGTCACCGAGCACCGAAGCAAGGCTGGCGACGCGCGTTTCCAGGCGGGAGGGCATTTAACGCGCGATCGTATTGGTGCGTTTGATCTTGTTCTGCAGTTGTACGATGCCGTAGAGCAGCGCTTCCGCCGTCGGTGGGCACCCGGGCACGTAGATGTCGACGGGCACAATGCGGTCGCACCCGCGCACCACGGAGTACGAATAATGATAATAGCCACCGCCGTTGGCGCACGAGCCCATGGAGATCACCCAGCGCGGCTCCGCCATCTGATCGTAAACCTTGCGCAAAGCCGGAGCCATTTTGTTGCAGAGAGTACCGGCCACGATCATGACATCGGACTGGCGCGGACTGGGACGAAACACGATGCCGAACCGGTCCAGGTCGTAGCGGGCCGCACCGGCGTGCATCATTTCGACGGCGCAGCAGGCCAGCCCGAACGTCATCGGCCACAACGAGCCGGTCCGCGTCCAGTTGATCAACTTGTCCGCGGTCGTCGTGACGAAACCCTTGTCCGTGATGTTCTCCATTGCACCCATATCAATTTCTCACTTGATCATTCCCACTCGAGGGCGCCTTTCATCCATTCGTAGACGAAACCGACCACGAGAATGGCGAGAAACACCACCATCGCCATGAACCCGAAAAGGCCGATCTCCTGCAGCACGACCGCCCAGGGGAAGAGAAACGCGATTTCCAGATCGAACAGGATGAACAGGATCGCGACCAGATAGTAGCGCACATCGAACTTCATGCGCGCATCCTCGAACGCCTCGAATCCGCACTCGTAGGGCGAGAGTTTTTCACTGTCCGGACGATGCACGCCCAGCAGCCGGCTCAATCCTCCGCCCAGCAGCACGGGAACCACGCCGACCGCTATGCCGACGAAAATGAACATGAGAATGGGAAAGTAGCTCTCTGGCATGAGAATCAAGGACCGGGAATCAGGGATTTGGTACGGCCATCGCTTACCTTCCTAATTCGACAATAGCAATCGGAAGCATGTACTACGACCTGGTCTTCCGCCGAATTCGCATGCATGGTGCCGACGGTGAGACTCGAACTCACACGGCTTTCGCCACCGCCCCCTCAAGACGGCGTGTCTACCAATTCCACCACGTCGGCATATTAGTCTCGGCACCGGGCTGTCCGCCTTGAGTTAGATCAACCCGCCCCGTTCATTTCGGCACATCTCCCGCCTTGGACCCGTCCGACGGGGCCGGCTTGCTCGCCGGTGCGCTCGGGCTTGGTATCTGGCCCGGCAGCGACTGCGTCGGAGCAGGCTGGGTTGCCATCACACCCTTGTCCTCGGTTTTACGCGTCGAGAAAATGGTCAAACCCATGCTGGTCAGGAAAAACACCACAGCGAGGATCGCCGTCGCCCTGCTCAAAAAATTCGCGGACCCCGTAGAGCCGAACACGCTGCCGGAGGCGCCGCTTCCGAAAGCGGCACCGGCATCGGCGCCCTTGCCATGCTGCAACAACACCAGGCCGATGATACTGAGCGCGGCCAGTACGTGTATTACAAGGATTGCTATTTCCATGTGACTCTCATATCAGGCCGCCCGCTGTGCGCAGCGGCAAATCGCACTGAACTCGTCGGCATCCAGGGATGCCCCCCCGATCAAGCCGCCGTCGATATCGGGCATGCCGAACAGCTGCGCCGCGTTCGCCGCCTTCACGCTGCCGCCGTAAAGAATCGGCAGCGCTGCGGCGGTCGCTTCGTCCCGCGCCGCTACGTTGCGGCGGATGAACGCATGCACGGCCTGAGCCTGTTCCGGCGCTGCGGTCCTGCCGGTGCCGATCGCCCACACCGGCTCATAAGCCATCACCGCGTGTCCCAGGGACGCTACCCCGGCGTGCGCCACCACCGCATCGATCTGGCGCGCGACAACCGCTTCCGTGACCCCCGATTCGCGCTCCGCCAGCGATTCCCCGACGCACAGGATGGGCATCAGTCCCGCCTTGAGCGCCGCAGCGAACTTCAGGGCTACGATCTGATCCATATCGCCGAATACGCTGCGCCGCTCGGAATGGCCGACAATCGCGTAGCGGCAACCAAAGTCGGTGAGCATGGACGCCGACACCTCGCCGGTATAGGCGCCATGGTCGAACTGGCAAAGATCCTGCGCGCCCCATTCGATGCCGGTGCCGTGCAACAACCGTTCGACCTGGGCGAGGTACGGAAACGGCGCGCAGACCACGCACTTCACCCCGGCAAGCGGCGATATGGCAGGAATCAGTTCCCGAAGCAGCGCCTGGTTGGAAGCCAGATTGCCGTTCATTTTCCAGTTGCCCGCTACCAGCCCGCCGCGCATTACCGACTTGCCCCGCAAAATCATTGAATTTTACAGACGATGTTCTGCAGGGTCAACGCGGTATCAGGAAGAGCGCGTTGATTACTAAATAAAAGTTGGGTAAACAGCGCTGCGACCCCGCCCGTTGCAACGCGGGGTTTAACGACGGACGGGTTCAGACCGCCGCACGAACGGCCTCGGCGATGGTCTCGGCCAGCATTTTTACCCTGGACGGGTGCTTTCCTTCGACCATGACGCGGATCACCGGTTCGGTCCCGGAGGCACGCAACAGGACGCGTCCCTCCGCGCCCAGGTCCTGCTCGGCCTTGGCGATCACCTGCTTTACAGCGCGGTGGTTCTTGAAGTCAAAACGCTTCTTGAGCTGGACGTTGATCAGCACCTGTGGATAAAGCGTCATCCCGGCCACCGCCCGGGCAAGCGTCGTCTTGTTCTCCACCAAGGCACGCAGCACCTGCAACGCCGAGATGATACCGTCGCCCGTGGTATGCCGCTCCAGGCACACGATGTGTCCGGAGTTCTCCCCGCCGAGCCGCCAGCCACGCTCGTGCAGCATTTCCAGGATGTAACGATCGCCGACGCGGGCACGCGAGAACGCAATGCCAAGCGCGTCAAGCGCGCGCTCGAGACCGAGATTGCTCATTTGCGTGCCCACCACCCCGCCCTTCAATTCTGCCCGTTGCCGCTGATGCCGCGCCATCACGTAGAGCAGCTCGTCGCCGTCACGGAGGCCGCCGGCGGCGTCGACCATGATGACGCGATCGCCATCGCCGTCGAGCGCGATGCCGAGATCCGCCTTGTTTCGCTTCACCGCAAGCTGCAGCGCCCGCGGGTGAGTGGTTCCCACCTCTTCATTGATGTTGAAGCCATCCGGTTCAGTCCCGATGGTAATCACATCCGCTCCGAGTTCGTGGAATACGTGCGGCGCGATGTGGTAGGCCGCCCCATTGGCACAGTCCACCACGAGCCGCATGCCGCGTAAGTGGAGTTGGTTCGGAAATGTGCTCTTGCAAAACTCGATGTAACGCCCGGCCGCATCATCGATGCGACGCACCTTGCCGAGCCCGGAGGACGGCAGGCACGTGAGCGGCTGCGCGAGCTCGCGCTCGATCGCGCTCTCGGTTTCATCGGGCAGCTTGGCGCCGCTGCCGGAAAAGAACTTGATGCCGTTGTCATCGTATGGATTGTGCGAGGCGCTGATCACGATACCGGCGGAAAGCCGCAGCGCCCGCGTCAGATAGGCGACCGCAGGCGTCGGCATGGGGCCGACCAGCAGCACGTCGATGCCGGCGGCCGACAGCCCGGCTTCGAGTGCCGACTCGAGCATATAGCCCGAGACGCGCGTGTCCTTGCCGATCAGTACGGCCGGCCGTTCCGAAGCCGGGTTGCGGGCGACGAGCACCTTCCCGGCGGCATATCCCAGCCGCATGACAAAGTCGGGGGTAATCGGGGCAACGCCAACCTTGCCGCGCACCCCGTCCGTCCCAAAGTATCTTCTTTTCATTCGGTCATTTTGCCGCCAAGACGCCAAGAACGCCAAGACAAACTCGGAAATTACAAGACCTGAAGACCCTGAAGCCGACGTGCCCCAGCCAGAGGTCGACTCGGGAAGGCCCTCCTCTGTATATCGCGGGATTACAGCTCTCGCTTTCCTTGGCGCTCTTGGCGCCTTGGCGGCTGATTCTCTTGCCTTACCGCGTTCCAGACTGCGAGGGCGTCGCGAGTGGCGGCAACATCGTGTACCCGGACGATACCCGCGCCATTCTCGACCGCGATCAGTGCCGCTGCGACGCTGGCGTAAATCCGCTCACTCACACCGCGCCCGGTAATTTTTCCCAGCATCGACTTGCGCGACAGTCCTGCAAGTACCACAACGCGCAAAGCCGTAAACTGCCCGAGCTGCCGCAGCAGCGCGAGATTATGCTCCAGCGTCTTCCCGAAGCCGAAGCCCGGGTCGACGACAATGCGTTCGCGGCCAATCCCCGCGCGCTCCGCCGCCTCGATGCAGGAGGACAGAAAGTCGCGCACTTCGCGCACGACATCATCGTAGCGCGGGTCCTGCTGCATGGCGTGCGGATGCCCTCGCTTGTGCATCAGGCAGACTGCCGCGCTCGTGGCGGCAATCGCTTCAAGCGCGCCCGGGGCAGCAAGTGCGTTCACGTCGTTCACCATGCTCGCCCCGGCGGCGATCGCTTCGCGCATCAGATCCGGTTTCTGGGTATCGACCGAAACCGGGGCACCGCAATCGGCGAGCGCTTCGAGCACCGGCAGCACGCGCCGCCGCTCGTCGTCCACCGCTACCGGCAGCGCACCCGGCCGGGTCGACTCGCCGCCGACGTCGATAATATCGGCGCCTTCATCCAGCAGCATTCGGGCATGGGCAGCGGCCGCCGGGGCAGAAGCAAACGTGCCGCCATCGGAGAAGGAATCGGGCGTCACGTTGACCACCCCCATGATGAGAGGACGTTCAAGCGATAACGCGTAACTACCGCAGCGAAGAACGCCGGGCATAACGATGACGGCGGAAAGCCGAAGGATAAAACTCGATCACGCGCTCCCGCGCTTTATTCAGCCTTCGTCCCTCGCGGTCGTCAGGCTTCGCGGGCGGGCGTAGTCGTCGCCGCCGCGCTCGGCGTGTTGTCCTTCGGCGTCGGCTGCGGCGGAGTCTGCGCCGGCTTCGGCGGGCGTGGCGGCCGGCCATCCATGATGTCGTTGATCTGCTCGGCGTCCAGGGTTTCCCATTCGAGCAGCGCCTTTGCCATCACCTCGACCTTGTCCCGGTTGTCCTCGATGATCTTGCGCGCGAGCGTGTATTGTTCGTCGATAATGCGGCGGATCTCGGAATCGACCTGCTGCATGGTCGACTCGGAGACGTTCTTGTGCGTAGTGATCGATCGGCCGAGGAAAACCTCGCCCTCGTTCTCGCCGTAGACCATCGGGCCAAGGCTGTCGCTCATGCCCCAGCGCGTGACCATGTTGCGCGCGATTTCCGTCGCGCGCTCGAAATCGTTCGAGGCGCCGGTCGTCATCTGCCCCATGAAGATTTCCTCGGCAATGCGCCCGCCGAACAGCACCGATATATTCTGCAGGATCTGCTCGCGGTCCATGCTGTAGCGGTCCTGTTCGGGCAGCTGCATCGTGACGCCGAGCGCGCGCCCGCGCGGAATGATCGTTACCTTGTGCACCGGATCGGTCCTGGTGAGGATCTTTGCCACCACCGCATGGCCCGACTCGTGATAAGCGGTATTGCGGCGCTCGTGTTCGGGCATCACGAGCGAGCGGCGCTCCGCGCCCATGATGATCTTGTCCTTGGCGCGTTCGAAATCCTCCATGTCCACGAGGCGCTTGTTGGCCCGCGCCGCGAACAGCGCCGCCTCATTCACGAGGTTGGCAAGGTCCGCGCCCGAAAATCCCGGCGTGCCGCGCGCGATGATGTCGGCCTTCACGTCCGGCCCGACCGGAACCTTGCGCATGTGCACCAGCAGAATCTGCTCGCGGCCGCGGATGTCGGGCAGGGGCACGACAACCTGACGGTCAAATCGACCCGGCCTGAGAAGCGCCGGATCGAGTACGTCGGGACGATTGGTGGCGGCGATCACGATTACCCCGATGTTGGCCTCAAAGCCATCCATCTCCACCAGCAACTGGTTGAGCGTCTGCTCGCGCTCGTCATTGCCGCCGCCCAGGCCGGCGCCGCGCTGACGGCCCACGGCGTCGATCTCGTCGATGAACACGATGCACGGCGCATGCTTCTTCGCCTGCTCGAACATGTCGCGCACGCGGGCTGCGCCCACGCCGACGAACATTTCGACGAAGTCGGAACCGGAGATCGAGAAAAACGGCACCTTCGCTTCGCCGGCGATCGCTCGCGCGAGCAGCGTCTTCCCCGTTCCAGGGTTCCCCACCATCAGCACGCCCCGCGGAATGCGCCCGCCGAGCTTCTGAAACTTCGACGGATCGCGCAGGAACTCGACCAGCTCCGCGACCTCTTCCTTCGCTTCTTCGCAGCCCGCGACGTCAGCAAAGGTGACCGTGTTGTTCGACTCGTCCAGCATGCGGGCGCGGCTCTTGCCGAACGAAAAGGCGCCGCCGCGGCCCCCGCCCTGCATCTGGCGCATGAAAAAGATCCACACGCCGATCAAAAGCAGCATCGGGAACCATGACACGAAAATGTTCATCAGCAGCGAGGGTTCATCCTCGGGCTTCGCCTCGATGATGACCCCGTTCTTGAGCAGATCGCTGACGAGCCAGGGATCGGACGGCGAATAAGTCGTAAAGCGCTCGCCGCTCGTTTTCACGCCTTTCAGCACGCGGCCTTCGATCGTTACCTTGGCGATGCGACCCTGCTTCACCTCATCGATGAACTGCGAGTACTCCATCGCCTTCTGTGTCGTCTGGCGGGTGCTGAACTGGTTGAAGACCGTCATCAGCACGAGCGCGATCACCAGCCAGATCGCCACGTTCTTAATCAGATTGTTCAAGAATGCTCCTTACGCGCCCAAATATGCTGTTTCGGCGTTAGATTTTGCATTCTAACCCCATTTTGCTTGCGGTGCAGCAAACGAAGGCCTGCGGCCCCATCAGCCATTCCGCACGCCTTTTCCCAGGAGATAAACTTCGCTCGACCGGCTGCGCGATGCTTCCGGCTTGCGCACCATCACCTGACGGAAGCGCTCGCGCATCGTCCGCAGAAACGCCTCGAAACCCGTGCCCTGGAACACTTTGACCAGCAGCTTTCCCTGCGGTTTCAGATGCTTTAGCGCGAAGTCGAGCGCCGCCTCGGCGAGCACCATCACCCGCGCCTGGTCAGCAGTCGCGATACCGCTCATATTGGGTGCCATATCGGAAAGCACAAGGTCGACGGGTCGTCCCGCCAGCAGGCGGTCCAGTTCCGCCAGCGTTGCGTCATCGCTGAAGTCTCCACGCACGCAGGTGACCGCCGGGAGCGGGGACAATTCGAGGATGTCGAGCGCGAATACGTGCCCGCCCGGCGCAACCGCTTTGGCCGCGATCTGCGACCATCCTCCGGGCGCAGCCCCGAGGTCGACGACGGTCATGCCGGCGCTGAAGAGCTGGTCCCGCACTGCGATCTGCTGCAGCTTGTAGGCGGCGCGTGAACGGTACCCTTCCGCCTGCGCCCGCCTGACGTACGGATCGGTGACATGCTCGCGGAGCCAGGCCTTGCTGCTCTTCGTGCGCGCCATTGGTTTAAAATTCAAGCATGGCCGATCTTACTCCTGCCGAGCGGCGCGCTCTCAAAACTCGGGCGCATCACTTGCATCCGGTCGTCATGATCGGGGAAGCGGGCTTGACGCCGGCCGTTCTGAACGAAATCGACGTCAATCTTAAAAGCCACGAACTGGTCAAGATCAGGGTTCTTGGCGACGGCCGCCAACACCGCAGAGAGCTGATCCACGAGATCTGCCGCACGCTCAAGGCGGGTGCGGTACAACAGATCGGCAAAATGCTGGTCATATATCGGCCGCGCCCGGACGAGGTCAAGCCGGCGCCGCCGCCCGCGCGCAAAAAAAGAACGGAAAGACGCCGTTCGAAGCGCAGCTATCAAATGCAGTGAGGGGTGCAGAACTGAACAACTGGCGGTTTTGCGCTCCGCACTCCGCACTCTGCACTAAATGTACTTGACGTCGAGGATCTCGTATTCGCGCGTGCCGCCCGGCGCCTCGACTTCGGCGACATCGCCGGAATACTTGCCGATCAGCGCGCGCGCAATCGGCGAACTGATCGAAATCTTGCCGTGCTTGATGTCCGCTTCGTCGTCGCCGACAATCTGGTAAGTCACGACTTCGCGATTGGCCACGTCCTCGAGCTCGACGGTCGCGCCGAAAACGCAGCGTCCGTCGGCATCGAGCAGTGCCGGATTGATGATCTGCGCGTTGGCAAGTTTTGCCTCGATTTCCGCGATCCGCCCCTCGACGAAACTCTGCCGTTCCTTGGCCGCATGGTATTCGGCGTTTTCCGAAAGATCGCCGTGCGAGCGCGCTTCCGCGATCGCATTGATGATCGATGGGCGCTGCACGGTTCGCAACTCATGCAATTCGGCGCGCAGCTTTTCGGCGCCGGCCACCGTCAAAGGAACCTTGGTCATTCGATTTCCTCGTCCGTCAATTCAGTTGACAACCTCGGGCAACCTTGCGTGCAGGCTCTGCACCGCATAAGCGCGCAGCTCCTGCGACTGTTCCATGCCGTTGCACGCCGCACGCGCGCCCGACAGCGTCGTATAGAGTGTCACCCGCCCCTGCAACGCGGCGCGCCGGATCGAGTACGAGTCGCGTACCGCCGTGCGTTTTTCCTCGACGGTGTTGACGATGAGCGCAATCTCGCCGTTCTTGATCATGTCGACGATGTGCGGCCGTCCCTCCGCCACCTTGTTGACCGCCGTCACGTTGAGCCCGGCCGCGCCGAGCGCCGCCGCGGTGCCGCGGGTCGCGACGAGCGTGAAGCCGAGTTTCGCAAGGGCGCGGGCGATGTCTATCGTGCGCGGCTTGTCGGCATCGCGCACGCTGATGAAGACTCTGCCTGCCGCGGGCAGCTTTTCACCCGCCGCCATCTGCGACTTGACGAACGCCTCGCCGAAGCTCGCTCCCACTCCCATGACCTCTCCGGTCGATTTCATTTCCGGACCGAGGATCGTATCGGCGCCGGGAAATTTGATGAACGGGAACACCGCTTCCTTTACCGAGTAATAGGGCGGCACGATTTCGGCGTCGATCCCCTGGTCGGCGAGGCGCCTTCCGGCCATGCAACGCGCCGCGACCTTCGCCAGCGGTAGACTCGTCGCCTTCGACACGAAAGGCACGGTGCGTGACGCACGCGGGTTTACTTCGAGCACGTAGATCGTGTTGTTCTGGATCGCGAACTGCACGTTGATCAGGCCCACCACCTTCAACGCCTGTGCCATCGCTACGGTCTGACGACGCAACTCGTCCTGGAGTTCCCGCGAGAGGCTGAAGGGCGGCAGCGAGCACGCCGAATCGCCCGAGTGCACCCCTGCTTCTTCGATGTGCTCCATCACGCCGCCAATGATTACCTGCGTGCCGTCGGACACCGCGTCCACATCGACTTCGATCGCGTCGTTCAGAAAGCGGTCGAGCAACACCGGGCTGTCGTTCGAGACCTTGACCGCCTCGCGCATGTAGCGTTCGAGATCGCTCTGCTGGTACACGATCTCCATCGCGCGCCCGCCCAGCACATAAGAGGGGCGTACCACCAGCGGGTAGCCGATCTCCTCGGCCACCGCGAGCGCCTTCTGCGGGCTGCGCGCAGTGCGATTGGGCGGCTGCTTGAGCTTCAGCCTGTTCAGCAGTTTCTGGAAGCGCTCGCGATCCTCGGCGATATCGATCGAGTCCGGCGAGGTGCCGATGATCGGCACGCCGTTCGCTTCCAGGTCGCGCGCGAGCTTGAGCGGCGTCTGCCCCCCGAACTGCACGATGACGCCGAAGGGTTGCTCGACGTGCACGATCTCGAGCACGTCTTCGAGCGTGAGCGGCTCGAAATACAGCCGGTCGGACGTGTCGTAGTCGGTGGACACCGTCTCGGGGTTGCAGTTGACCATGATGCTCTCGAACCCGTCTTCACGCAGCGCGAGCGCGGCATGCACGCAGCAATAATCGAACTCGATGCCCTGTCCGATGCGGTTGGGCCCGCCGCCCAGTACGATGACCTTCTTGCGCGCCGTGGGCTGTGCCTCGCACTCGTCCTCGTAAGTTGAATACATGTAGGCGGTGCGTGTGGCGAACTCCGCAGCGCAGGTGTCCACCCGCTTGTACACCGGCCGCAGCCCGAGCGCGTGGCGACGGCTGCGCACCGCGCTCTGGTCCGTTGCCAGCAGTCTCGCGAGCCTCCGGTCCGAGAAGCCGTTGCGCTTGAGCGTCCGCAGCGCCTGCGCCTCGATCATGTCGAGCGTTTTTCCGTCGAGCGCTTTCTCCTGCCGCACGATGTCCTCGATCTGCGCCAGGAACCACGGGTCGATACGCGTGTGTCCGTGCACTTCTTCGAGACTCATGCCGCAACGGAAAGCGTCGGCGACATGGTAGATGCGATCGGGACCGGGGTCGCCCAGTTCGTTCTCGATGGTATCGATGTCCGTGGTCCTCTCGTCGAAACCATCGGACCCGGTCTCGAGTCCGCGCAGCGCCTTCTGGAGTGACTCCTGGAACGTGCGCCCGATCGCCATCACCTCGCCCACCGACTTCATCTGGGTAGTGAGGCGGTCGTCGGCCTGCGGGAACTTTTCGAAGGCAAAGCGCGGCAGCTTGGTTACCACGTAATCTATGGTCGGCTCGAAGGAAGCCGGAGTCGCACCGCCCGTGATCTCGTTTCTCAACTCATCGAGCGTATAGCCGACCGCGAGCTTGGCCGCGACCTTGGCGATCGGGAACCCGGTCGCCTTGGATGCGAGCGCGGAGGAGCGTGACACGCGCGGATTCATTTCGATGATGACCATGCTGCCATTCGCGGGATTGATCGCGAATTGCACGTTGGAACCCCCGGTATCGACCCCGATCTCGCGCAGGCACGCGATCGAGGCATTCCGCATGATCTGGTATTCCTTGTCGGTGAGGGTCTGCGCCGGCGCCACCGTGATCGAGTCGCCGGTATGCACCCCCATCGGGTCCAGGTTCTCGATCGAGCAGACGATGATGCAGTTGTCCTTGCGGTCGCGCACCACCTCCATCTCGAATTCCTTCCACCCGATCACCGATTCCTCGATCAGTACCTCGCTGGTGGGGCTGGCATCGAGGCCGCGGTCGACGATTGCGATGAATTCTTCGCGGTTATAGGCAATGCCGCCGCCGGTACCCCCGAGGGTGAACGAGGGCCGGATGATGGTGGGAAAGCCGACCATCGCCTGCACCTGCAGCGCCTCCTCCATGCTGTGCGCCAGTGCGGAGCGGGGACTCGCCAGCCCGATGCGCGCCATCGCCGCCTTGAATTTTTCCCGGTCTTCGGCCTTGTCTATTGCCTCCTTGCTGGCGCCGATCATTTGGACGCCGTATTTCTCGAGCACCCCTTCCCGGGCGAGATCGAGCGCGCAATTGAGCGCGGTCTGTCCCCCCATGGTGGGCAGCAGGGCGTCGGGCCGTTCGACCGCAATGATTTTTTCGACCATCTGCCAGGTGACGGGTTCGATATAGGTGGCATCCGCCATGTCCGGGTCGGTCATGATCGTCGCCGGGTTCGAGTTGACCAGAACCACGCGATAACCTTCCTCCCGCAGCGCCTTGCACGCCTGGGCGCCCGAATAGTCGAATTCGCAGGCCTGGCCGATCACGATCGGACCCGCGCCGATGATGAGGATCGACTTGATGTCAGTGCGTTTCGGCATACGCCTTGGCGATGAATGTCATCGTTCCGCGTTCCTCGTTCATCGTTCAAGCACCGCTTCCGCCACCGCGCCCCGTTCTTCCTTGTGCTT
>Ga0326597_10008071_pt1 | contig 14253 bp, 8 predicted proteins | sample RVTome_12_FD_203789 | JGI IMG/M metagenome (GOLD analysis project Ga0326597, IMG submission 203789) | Soil microbial communities from uranium-contaminated site in the Upper Colorado River Basin, Wyoming, United States - RVT100D185 | ecosystem: Environmental > Terrestrial > Soil > Contaminated >... | reverse complement strand
CCTCGAGGCCCGCGATGATCACAACGGGAAACTCCAGCCCTTTGGCGCTGTGCATCGTCATCATGAGCACACGGGCGTGACGCGTGCCCGCCTCCTCGTCAGCGTCGGACAGCAGCGACAACTGGTCGACGAATCCGGCGAGCGACGGCTCCGGACTGCGAGTCTCGTACTCGCGCGCCGCCGACACGAGCTCCATCAGGTTCTCGACGCGGCTCTCCGCCTCCTCAGTGCGCTCCTCGCGAAGATCTTGCAGATACCCACTCTGGTCAATCACCTTTCCAAGGGCGATCGACACCGTGTCCTCGGCGGCCATGGCCGCCAGTCCGGTAAGCAGGTCTCGAAAGGCTGCGAGCGACGCGGACGCGCGCGGGGCCAGCTGGCGGTGTTCGACCGCGTACAGGAGGCGCGCCCAGAGCGAATTGCTGGAGACGACCGGGTGAAGCCCCGTGAGCAGTGATGGCGCCTCCACCTCGTCGTCCGGCTCGATGCCGTCCAGTGACTCGATGACGCCCTTTCCAATGCCCCGCGCTGGCACATTGATCACGCGGCGAAGGCTGACGCTGTCGTGGGGGTTGAGGACGAGTCTCAGGTACGCGAGGGCGTCCTTGACTTCCTTGCGCTCGTAAAAACGGACGCCGCCAATGATCTTGTAATCGGTACCGGACCGGCGGAGCGCGTCTTCGAGCGTGCGCGACTGCGCATTGGTCCGATAGAGGATCGCGACGGTGTCGTCCACATCATCGTGCAGCGCGTTCCGCGACGTGCGCGCGATGAATTCCGCTTCGTCCAGATCGTCACCGCCGCGGTAGTAGAGCACGGGAGCGCCGCCCGTCCGATCCGTGTACAGGCGCTTTTCCTTGCGGTTACGATTCTGAGAGATGACGGCCGACGCCGCGTCGAGGATCACCTGGGTAGACCGGTAGTTCCGCTCGAGACGGACGATTCGTGCCTCGGGAAAGTCGTGTTCGAAATCGAGGATGTTCCGCAGGTCGGCTCCCCGCCATTTGTAGATTGACTGGTCGGGGTCGCCCACCACACACAGGTTTCTATGTTTCGAGGCCAGGTGCTGAATCAGGAGGTACTGCGGGCGATTCGTGTCCTGGTACTCGTCGACCATCAGGAAGCGAAACTTTTCGCTGTACTTGTCGCGAACCTGCTCGGACTTCTCGAACAGTTCGACCGTCTTCAACAGGAGGTCGTCGAAATCCAGCGCGTTCGCATCGGCCAGGGCCTTCAGGTACATGACGTAAAGCGTGCCGATCTGCTGGTCGCGCGGGTTCCAGGCGTTCGCGGTCAGGACGTCCGGCCCCTCCATCCGGTTCTTCGCATGGCTGATCCGCGACAGCGCCTGCCGCGGTTGCACCGCGGCGTCGTCCACGCCCAGCTGCCGCATGGCCTGCTTGATCAGGGCCAACTGATCGGTGGCGTCATAGATGACGAAATCCCTGGACAGCCCCACATGCGGCCCCTCACGGCGCAGCAGCCGCGCGCAGAGCGCATGAAACGTCGAGATCCACATCTGCCGGCAATCGACGCCGAGCAACGTCTCGACGCGGGTGCGCATCTCTTCGGCGGACTTGTTGGTGAACGTGACGGCGAGCACCCGGTCGGTCTGGCAGATGTCGGTGCTGACGAGATGCGCGATGCGATGCGCGATCACGCGCGTCTTTCCGGAGCCCGCGCCGGCGAGGATGAGGATCGGTCCTTCGGTCTGGAGAACGGCGTCCTGTTGTTCGGGATTCAGGGAGGAGAGGAGGTCCACGCCTCCCTATTCTACTGTGACGCTTTTCGCCAGATTTCTCGGCTGGTCCACATCGCAGCCGCGACGCACCGCGATATGGTACGCCAGCAGCTGCAGCGGAATCGTCATGACGATCGGTGTCAGAAGCGCGGTCGTGGCGGGCATCGGCAGGATCGCGTCATTGGCGTCGAGGATCTCGGCCATTCGCCCATCGCCTTCGGTCGTGATCGCGATGATCGAACCGCCACGCGCCTTGGCTTCCTGAATGTTGCCCATCATCTTCTCGAAGACACGGTCGTTTGGCGCAATGGCCACGACCGGCATTCGTTCATCGATGAGGGCGATCGGGCCGTGCTTCATCTCCCCCGCTGGATAGCCCTCGGCGTGAATGTATGAAATCTCCTTCAGTTTCAGCGCCCCCTCGAGCGCAACCGGGTAATTGATGCCGCGGCCCAGGAACAGGAAATCGGTGCGGTTGTAGAACCGCTCCGCCACCTTCTCGGTTGCCCGAGAGGCGGTCACGGCCTGCTCGAGGATCTGTGGAAGGAGCAGGAGATCCTCGATGTGCCGGCGAATGTCCGCCTCGGTAAGTGTTCCGCGAAGTTGGGCGATGTAGAGCGCCAGCAGGTGGAGGGCCACGAGTTGTGACGTAAATGCCTTTGTCGAGGCAACCCCGATTTCCGGGCCCGCGTGTGTGTAGACCGTTCCGTCGGCTTCGCGTGTGGCCATGCTACCGACCACGTTACAGACGGCAATGCTGCTCGCACCCTTGCGGCGGGCCTCGCGCAGCGCGGCAAGCGTGTCCGCAGTCTCGCCAGACTGGGTAATGGCGATCGCGAGCTCCTTCCCGGCCACGATCGGATTGCGGTACCGGTATTCAGACCCGTAATCCACCTCGACCGGCACGTGTGCCAGGGCCTCGATCAGGTACTTGCCAACGAGTCCCGCGTGCCAGGATGTTCCGCACGCGACGATCGTGATCTTTTCGAGTGTCTGGAATGTCTCCTCGGAGATATGCATGTCTTCCAGGAAGACCCGGCCTCGATCCAGTGAGACGCGCCCCAGGATGGTCTCGCGCGCCGCCGAGGGCTGCTCGTAGATCTCCTTGAGCATGAAGTGCCTGTGTCCACCCTTCTCCGCGGCGATGGGATCCCACAGCACGCGCTGGGTCGTCTTGGACACCGGGCGACCGCCGGAGTCGGTGAAGGCGACACCAGATCGCGTGATGACCGCCATCTCGTCGTCGTCGAGAAACACGACATCGCGTGTGTGACTGAGAATCGCAGGGATGTCGGAGGCGACCAAAAACCCGTCGGTGCCGAGTCCGACCACGAGAGGTGGGCCGTTTCTCACGGCCACGATCTTCTCCTGGTCGTCGACCGACACGAGCGCCAGCGCGAACATGCCGCGCAGCAACGTCAGCGCGCGGCGGACCGCGTGCTCCAGCCCGTCGCCCTGCATCTCGCGCTCGACAAGATGGGCGACGATTTCAGTGTCGGTTTCGGTCTTGAAGTTGTGACCCTGTGACTGGAGCTCGCGTTTCAGTTCGAGGTAGTTCTCGATGATGCCGTTGTGCACGACCACGATTCGGCCGGTGCAATCGCTATGCGGATGGGCGTTCTCTTCGGTGGGCCGCCCGTGCGTTGCCCAGCGGGTGTGGCCGACGCCGTACAGGCCGTCGACCGGTTGAGCGCGGATCGTATTCTCGAGGTTGACGAGCTTGCCCGCCGCACGACGAAGCGAGATGCCCTCAGGGCTGACGATCGCAACGCCCGCGGAATCGTAACCGCGATACTCCATGCGCCGTAGCCCATCCAACAGCACCGGTACGACTGGCTTGGACCCGATGTACCCGATGATTCCGCACATGAAGTGTTCCCCGCTCCGTCTTTCGCGCGTTACGTCTTCGCCGGCGCAGCTTTCTTGCGCTCTGCCCAGTCTTTGATATTGGTCTGTCGCCCACGGGCGATGCCGAGGGCCCCGGGTGGCACGTCAGCGGTGATGGAAGAGCCCGCCCCAACGTAGGCCCCCTTACCGACCCGCACCGGAGCAATGAGCTGCGTATCGCTTCCGATGAAGGCGCCGTCCTCAATCACGGTTTCGTGCTTTTTCTCACCGTCATAATTACAGGTAATCGTACCCGCGCCCACGTTGACGTTGGCGCCAATCGTGGCATCGCCAAGGTATGACAGGTGGTTGGCTTTCGACCCCGCCCCGAGCGTGGTCTTCTTCAGTTCCACGAAGTTACCAATTTTGGCCCCTTGCCCTATCTCCGTGGCCACCCGCAGGTGGGCGAACGGACCGATCGCCGCGTCCGTTGCAACCCGCGCACCAACGATGAGACAGAAATTGTGGATGGTCACCCGATCGGCCAGTTCCGAGTCGGCGATACGTACGTAGGCGTGGATCTCACAGGCGGAGCCGATTCTCGAGTGTCCCTGGATAACCACACCAGGATGGATCACCGTGTCTGCCCCGACCTCAACCTCCGGGTCGATGTAGGTGGTGGCCGGATCGATGATGGTGACCCCTGCGGCCATCAGTTCCTCGTTCTTGTTCTGTCTCATGATGGTGCCTACTTCCGAAAGTTCACTACGAGTGTTGACGCCTCGAACCTCGCGGGGGTCCTCCACGATCATTGTTTCGACCGGCAGCTTGCGGCGCCGGTACCCAGCGACCAGGTCAGTGAGGTAGTACTCGCCCTGGACGTTTCGCGCCGCGATGGAGCGCAGCGCGTCGAAGAGCGGCGCCATGTCGAAGGCATAAATCCCGCTGTTGATTTCGCAGATCCGGCGCTGCGCGGTCGAGGCGTCCTTTTCCTCGACAATGCGGGCGATGCGTTCGCCCGCGCGAATGATGCGGCCATAGCCGTAAGGCCGCTCGACCACAGCGGTCAGCACCGTCGTCGCGGCCCGAGTGGCGCTGTGGGTCTCGAGCAGCCGCCGGACGGTTCCGGCACTCAGAAGGGGAACATCCCCCGAGAGCAGCACGAGTGTGCCGGTCTGGCCGGCCAGCAGCGGTTCGGCCTGCTGCAGTGCATGGGCGGTCCCCCGCTGCGGCGCCTGCAATGCGAATCGGAGGCCCTGGCGGCCCGCGAGACGTTGCTGAATCGCCTCTGCTCCGTGCCCCACCACCAGCGTCGTGGTGGCCGGAGCCAATGACGCAGCCAAGAGCAAGACGTGTTCAACCATTGGCCGGCCGGCGACCGGATGAAGAACCTTGGGCAGGGAGGACTTCATCCGGGTTCCCTGGCCGGCCGCAAGGATGACGACGTGGGTATCAACCATCGTTGGTCATACAACAGATTTCTTGAGTCTTTCGATCAGGGCATAGACGTCTTTGGCTGGCCGACCATATTTTTTAGCCAGGCCAGACACAACCGAACGGCGGCCGCCAGGCATGTTGTCTGTTGTTTGACCAAATTCAGCGAATATCTCTTCGTCGCTCGCGACCGGCGCGTCGCCCCCTGCCGTCTTGGCTGGGCCCACGACGAGCGTGAACTCCCCCTTCACTGAGGTTATATGACCGATAATATCGGGACCAGAACCGTGTATGAACTGTTGATGGACCTTTGTCATCTCCCGGGCCACGAAAATTGGTCGATCGCCAAACCACGTAGGAATATCGGATAAAGTCTTGATAATTCGGTGCGGCGTCTCGAAGAACGTGAAAGTGTCACTGACTGCCTGGGCTCGCAGTATCCACTTTTTTCTGTCTTTCACCCGAATTGGCGCGAATCCGAAGACCGTCAGAGAATCCAGCGGAAATCCAGACGCCACAGCGGCGGTAACCGGGGCGGTGGCCCCAGGCACCGGATCGATCATGATTCCACTCCCCCAACACGCCTGTATGAGCTCGCATCCGGGATCTGAGATGCCCGGCGTACCCGCAACGGTCACGAGAGCCACGCCCGCTCCGGCCTCCAGTCGTGCAAGCAACTGAGGGATCCGGGTCCGGGTGTTGTGCTCGTGAAAACTGAGCGTCGGCGTCGCGATCGAGTAGTGGGCGAGCAGGTTCGCCGTTCGCCGCGTGTCCTCAGCCGCGATGACATCCGCCTCCCGCAAGACGCGAAGGGCTCGAAGCGTGATGTCCTCGAGGTTGCCGATGGGTGTGGCGACGACGAACAACGTGCCGGGCATCGGGCGGATTCTTATTGTACCATTGCGGGATGCGCGCTCACGCATCGAAGGTAGCGAGCGCTCGCTATGACTACGCATGCACCCATCGGAGCCATTCCCGCACTTTGTCGATGATTACCTCGCATATCTCCATGAGGTTCTTCCCAGTCAGGCCAGCCAGGACGGCGTCCACCTGCACGACGACCTGCTGGAGGACTTCAGCCGCCCGTCCGTAGAGACGCACGTTCGGGTTCTGGCCGGCTTCGGTCGCCGGCTTCAGCAAATCGACCAGGTGCCCCTTCCACATCGCGAACGGATCGAGCACCAGATTGTCGCATCCAACATCGACGCGAGGATGCACGAACTCGAGACTGTCCGCGCTTGGGAGCGTAACCCGCAACTGTATGCTGACGTACTCGGAACCAGCCTCGTCGGCCAGGCGATGTTTGCCTACTCATCGGAAACGGAGCGCGCCCGACGCGTTGTTTCCAAGTTACGCCAGGCGCCGCGCCTCGTGCAGGCCGCGCGCGACAACATCCGTGACTGCCCGGGGATTTTCGTCAAGATCGGCCTCGAAACCTGGCGCGGCGCGCTGAAGTTCATCGAGGTCGAGCTCCCACGCGCGTTTTCCAGCCTAGATGACCTTCACATCTTGGGTGACCTTGCAGACGCCTCAACCGAAGCAGCGGAGGCGATCGGTCGCTACATTCAGTATCTCGAGACGGATCTCGCACCGCGGTCGAAGGCCTCCTTCCGTGTCGGACGCGAGAGTTTCGAGCGGAAACTGAAGCTCGACGAGGGCATCACGCTGAGCGCCGATCGCCTGCTGGCTATTGCGCTCCGGGAACTGCAGGAGGTCCAGGAGGAATTCCGAAGCGTGGCGGGCCGCGTCAATGGGGGTGATCCGATAGCCACATGGCGCGCGGCGAAGAAGGACCATCCGGACCCAGGTCAGCTCGTCGCCGTCGCGCAGCATCAGGTCAAGACGCTTGCCGAGTTCCTGCAGCAACACTCGATCGTGTCGCTTCCAGACTCCGAACCCGTAGTCGTGGCGGCGTCGCCCGAGTTCTGCCGCTGGGAGCCCGCGAGCATGTGGACGCCGGGCCCATTCGAGAGCAAGCCGCGCCGTGCATACTACTGCCTCACCGACGTCGATCGCGGCTGGTCACCGGAGCGGCAGACGGAGCACATGCGCGACTTCAGTGTGCCGACGCTCTGGAATATTTCTATGCACGAGGTCTATCCGGGGCGCTTCCTCCAGTGTCAGCATCTGCGGCGGGTCGAGTCGACAGTGCGCAAGTCGACGCTCCTTGCGTCCACGTCGTTCGTGGAGGGCTGGGCTCACTACTGCGAGCACATGATGACGGAAGCAGGATTCGGGCGCGGCGACGTCTCGATCAAGTTGGGCCAGCTGGCGGAAGCCCTGGTTCGGCTGGCGCGCTTTGTCGTCGCCATTCGCCTGCACTGCGAGGATCTCTCCGTCGAGCAGGGGATGCGCATCTTCCGCGACGAGGCGTTCCTCGAAGAACCCACGGCGCGCCGGGAGGCAGAGCGGGGAACATTCGATCCCGCGTATCTCGTCTGCTCGGTCGGGAAGCTTATGATGTTGAAGCTGCGGCGTGACTGGAAGGATCGCCAGGCCGGCAAGTTCTCGCTGCGTGCCTTTCACGACACCGTGCTCGCGCAGGGCAACGCGCCCTTCTGGGCGCATCGCAGCCTTCTTCTAGACGACGCATCGGACGCGGTGCTGGAGTAACGCATGCCTCTGTACGAGTACGAATGCGACGCGTGTGGACAGCGCTTCGAGGTGATCCGGAAGTTTTCGGATCCTCCGCTGGACGCCTGTACCAAGTGTGGAAACGGTCCTGTGAAGCGGCTTCCATCGTCTCCCGCCATTCAGTTCAAGGGGTCGGGTTTTTACATCACCGACTACGGAAAGAAGGGGGACTCAGATGGGCGATCGGACAGGATGTCGACCGAGCAGAAGCAAGATGCGAAGTCCGACGCGGCTGCCGCTGGCAAGGTGACAAAGACCGAGGGGAAGACCGAAACTGCGGCAAAGACCGAAACCGCTGCGAAGACCGAAACCACGGCAAAGAGCGAGGCGCCCACGAAAAGCGAAGCGCCAGCCAAGCCCACCACGCCGTCGGCCACGACGGGCGGAGGCTCCAAGGACAAGAACTGAATGAGCGACGCCAGCCCATGGATCTGCCCTTGCGGGGCGACTCGGTCCGTTTCAAGCTGCTGGACGATGACCGGGGGCCCACAGGTCGGCGATCGACTTGACTGGATTGAACGTGAAATCCGGGATTTCGACGAATGCGGTGTTCCACATTCCCATCGCTCCGTTCCAAAGACCGGGGTGCTCGTAAATAAGGGATGGGACACCGGCCAGCATCTTTCTGGCGACAATCGCGCGGTCCGGAACGACAAAGGCATCGAGATCGAAGGGCTCGCCGTTCGCGTTGCGGAGCGAACATGCCATATCGACGGGGTTGAAATGGTGTGATTGATGGAACAAGCTCCGGGCCCGCGCGTCATCGAGGTCAACCTCGGCACCCTCGACAATCTGCAGAGAGAGACCGCGGCCAGGCGTCTCGGTCCAGAACGGTCGGCCACCGGCGTGATCCAGCGAGGAGACAACGCCACATACGCGTATCGGCCGATTGAGTTGGAATGCGGCGTAACGCCGTCTCGCCTCTTCGTTCGCAAGAGGCGCCGAGGACCTCACTCCAAACTGCTGCTCGAGCAGATCGAGCGCACCCTGTGCGTCGTGGCCCTCGCGAAGTTTCCGGATTGAATTGTGTACTTGGCTTTCGAGGTGCAGCAACAACCCAGAAATCTGCCGGCGTACGTCCGCGATCTCCTGCCGGGCCTCTTGTCGAGCGGTGTTGTCGATGTTCTTGATGAGGACGACATCCGCGCCGAGCCTGGCGAGGTTGTTCAGCAACGCGCCATGGCCACCAGGATGAAAGACGATACGACCGGAGCCGTCGCGACGAATTGTCCCGTGCAGGTCCGCCGCGATCGTATCCGTGAAATGTGACTGCGTCGAGAAGGTGACTCGACACCGCACGCCGAGAGCCCCCTCGATTCGCGCGACTTCGCGATCCCGCTCGTTCTGGAACTGCCGCGTGTGGAGCTCGCCGATCGTGAAGTGCACGTCGCAGTTCTTGTGTCCGTCGGTGGTCAGCTGGGCAGCTTCGTCGAGGTGCTCGGCAAAAGCGGAGCGCACGCCATCGTCATAAAGATGAAAAGGAACAAGGCCTTTCGGTAGTTCGTGATACTTGCGCCCGCCTTCATCAAAGAGCACACGAAGAATCTGCTCGAGGGAGCGAGGCGAACAACCCCGGGCTTCCAACTCAGGCCAGAGCGCAAAGCTGACGATGTTCTCGAGCACGACCATGGCGTCTCTGGCGATTTCGTCTCCACTCGACGCACGCTCTTTCACGACCTCGAGGTCGGTCGTCCCATCGCGATGCAGTTGAAGAAGGCTGCTAAACAGTCTCGTGCCGCTTCCTGATGCCGGAACGAACGACGAAACGCGTCCAGTCCTGCACGCCCCCTCATGCAGAGCAACCAGAACGGCACGGTCGTGGTCCTGGAGCCGGGCGATCCCGTCGCCGATCGTGGCCGGGCGAAGGATCGCGCTCGATTTCCTCGCCGTGCGCAGGGTCTTCAGTTGAGCATCGACGTGATCCGGATCCCGACCGCGGGAGCGAATGTCCGCGATGTCCGCGGGGGTGAGCGAGTCGTCGTGTGTTGGAGACACCGCCGTTGTCAATGAATCACTCGCCGGAAGGATCCGAGATGCCAAGGCCGGTGCCGGGGAAGACGGCCGACCACCTCAGTCATTCCGGTCATCGTATCCCAGGAGCCACGGATAGATATAGGATCGAGAGGCCCATGGTCGATCCTGCCTTTCTTCGAGACAACGCGTCGGTTGTTCGCGCTGCGCTGCAGAGTCGCGGTGTTGACTTGACCGCCGAGCTCGAGGAGCTCGCCATGCTCGAGTCCAAGCGGCGGCGTCTCCTTCCCGACATCGAAGGACTCAAGCGCGATCAGAACAAAGCGGGTGAAGAGGCGGCGCGCGCGCGGCGCGACGGGCTCGACTTCAGCAAGATCCAGGAGACCAGTCGCGAGCGGGCTCAGCAAATCAAGCAGCTGGGCGCCGAGCTCGAGACGATCGAGTCGCGGCGTAACCGTGGTTTGCTGACGATCCCGAATCTGCCGCACGCGAGCGTGCCGATCGGGATAACTGCGGCGGATAACGTCGAAGTGCGTCGCCACGGTACGCCAGGTTCGCACGCTTTCACACCGCAGGCGCACTGGGACCTGGGCCCCGCGCTCGGCATTGTCGATTTCGAACGGGGGACCAAGATCGCAGGCGCCCGCTTCACGGTGCTCGTCGGCGCCGGCGCGCGCCTCTCGCGCGCGCTGATCAACTTCATGCTCGACCTGCACACGAAAGAGCATGGCTACACCGAAGTGGAGCCGCCGTTCATGGCGAACACCGCGTCGCTCATCGGCGCGGGCAACTTGCCGAAGTTCGAGGCGGACCTGTTCAAGATTTCCGGCGACTGGGACCTGTACATGATCCCGACGGCGGAAGTGCCGCTGACCAATATGCACCGCGGCGAGATCCTCGACGGCCGCGACCTCCCGGTTCGCTACACCGCCTACACGCCGTGTTTCCGCAGCGAAGCCGGTTCCTACGGCGCTGATGTCCGGGGCCTGATCCGGCAGCATCAGTTCGACAAGGTCGAACTGGTGGCGTTCACGACGCCCGAACGGTCCTATGACGAACTGGAGCGGCTCACTGGCAACGCCGAGGAAGTGCTCAAGCGTCTCGGCCTGCCATTTCGGACGATGCTGCTATGCACGGGCGACATGGGGTTCCAGTCCGCCAAGACCTATGACATCGAGGTCTGGTTGCCCAGTCAGAACGCGTATCGCGAGATTTCGTCGTGCAGTAACACGGAGGCGTTTCAGGCGCGGCGGGCCGGTATCAAGTTCCGGCCGGCGGGGGCCGGAAAGGCCGAGTTCGCGCACACGCTCAATGGGTCGGGCCTGGCGGTCGGACGCACGCTCCTGGCGATCCTGGAAAACTACCAGCAGCAGGACGGATCAGTGGTCGTTCCCGAGGCATTGCGCCCGTTCATGGACGGGCAAGCCGTCATTCGCAAGAGGTAACTGCGGAGCGGCGCGCAGGCTGAAGCCTGCGCGCGACAACTCCGTCTACTCTTACTCTTTCGCGGGCGGAAACAGCACGCTGTCGAGCGAGATCGCGTTCCAGGACCGGGCCGCCAGCAGGATGAAGAAGGCAAGGGCGTAGGTGAGCTGCAGCCAGGCCAGGTCGAAGTTCTGCAGGTACATCGTGCCGAATGTCAGACTGGTCATCATCAGTCCACCGATCACCAGCGCCGGCCGCGTGAACAGGCCGAGGATGAGCATGAGGCCCATGGCGACCTCTACGAACGGAACGACGTGGCCGAAGGCGCTGACGGCGGACGCTGGAAACCAGGTCGGCTCGAACTGCGCGGTCAGGCCTGCGGCAAACTGATCCAGCCCGTTCACCGTGATGCGGACGAAGCCCCGGAAACCGAGATTGACGCCGAACGTGAGCCTGAGAATCGCGTAGGCGATCGCCGTATCTGAGCGCCAGTCCAGATTGCCCTGACTGCCCACCGCTGTCGGGTTGGCCATTGAGTCTCCTTGAAAGAAACGCTAGCGGCTTATACGTCGGAAGAGCCGAAGGCGTCAACGTTGCTGGTACACTGAGCTGGGCCCGTCGCGGAGGGATGGCCGAGTGGTCGATGGCGGCGGTCTTGAAAACCGCTGTACCCGGAAGGGTACCGGGGGTTCGAATCCCTCTCCCTCCGCCAATTAATATACGTAAGTTGTTGTAATAAAACGACTTACTTATTCGCTATTCACTCTAAGCCCTCTTTTTATCCCACAATAATTTTCGGGGGTAGCCTTCTGGTGAGTCCCCCTTGAACCCTTGGTCCTCGGCCCGTTACGAGACGACCTGCTGACCTCGCGTTGTCCCTTGGGCAGACCTGGAGGCAGCGCTGCGTTCGTAATCGCTTCCTATTTCAATGTCCGATTCGGCCTGCCGAGAAGGGAATCTGACGGCCTAAAGGACCAGATGCCCGAGATACCCTCGCCGAATGAGCAGCGGCCTCCAGGCCTGTCCTCGAACTAGCCCGGGGCACCAGAGGGCCGTAAGGGTCGAGGTGGGAACATTAATGCAGGTTGCGAGTAGACCCCGGGCACCGTGGTATCCCAGAGCATCCCGCCGACAAGCTTCCTGTGAACTAGGCGGGAGGCCATCCAATCCCGCCGTGGATCCATGTCGGCAATAAGCCAAGGCTTCTGCACCAGTGGCCTCGAGGAACTTCTCGAAGTCCGGCGACAGCGACATGCCCTGAGGAGCGAGTGTACGATTGCGGAAGACTCCCAGGAAGCTGTCGAGCCCTAATGCCTTCATCCGTACACCCAGTGCTGCGGCAGCAGTGTCATTGCCCGCACACACGACAATGGCAAGTTTCATTGCCTGCAAGCGATCCCGGTCGTTCCTGCTAAGTGCAACGTCACTGATGCCTTGCTCGCCTCGCTGCTCCTCAGGCCAATCGGTCCGCGGGACTCCGAACCACGCCAAGAACTGGCAATCGGCCTGACTCCCCGAGGACATGTTGTCATCACAGAGCAACAGCGTATCGCCAGGCTGAGCCGTTGACAGGGCGTCCTGGATCGACTTGCTTACAGTCAAACGATGCTTTCCAAAGTGCTCTCGAAGCTCCTGGTCTACAAGCATGCGTACGAAATTGCCGCTGTCCGGAGATAGCGCTGCCAGATAGTAATTGCCCTCTTTCTGACCTGGCCACTGATCAACTATCTGCCGTAAGTCACTCGCGAGCGTGGCTCGATCTAGAACGGTTATCGTCTCCAGGAGCCCGATTGCTTCGTCCCTTAAACGCGGAGGGAACTGTTCGATGAACTCGGCGCACGTTCTTGTCGTGACGCGCCAGTTTGCCTGGCCGTCGAAGGCGTCTAGGCGTGCGGCCGCGGGTACCAGCCTAGGGTCAAGACGCACGGATCGAGCCAAGCAAGGGAACGAATCGAAGTATCCCTCCCGCTCGGCAGTCCTCATCAACTCGACGACTCGATTGTGTTCAAGGCCAGCCCGACGAACAACTGCTTCAACCCTCAGCTTAATGCGCCGATCGGCCTTAACCGCAATCTCTGGGGACCCCTCGTATGGCACCAAGCCCAGACTCGTCAGTCCGTGGCCGCGTCGATATAAGACCGAACGTGATGCGAGAAAGACCAACTCACGCCAGTCCGAATCGGTCAGTACATAACCAGTCGCCTTATAGATGTCGGCTGCATCCATCTGCTCATCTGAGATGATTCGGTCGGATGTGTGGAAGAGTTCGTTGTTCTCAAGGACAATGCAGTCCTTACGTGAACTCTCCAGATTTGGCATCGGAAGAATGGTAAGGATCTCCGGCTCAGAATCAAGCGGCACGATTTCGGCGTCTGCGAAAAGTGCCCTAAGCCGCCGCGTTTCCAACACGATCTCGTGTTCCAAGTCCAGTAAGTCTTCGCCATACAGTTGTTGCTGCCGCAGCGCCTCAAGCGCCACCCCGGTCACCTGACGAAACACTCGTGTAACAGCCAATGGCGTCATCCGTCGAAACGCTTCGCAAGACGGACCGTTAACAACCGAGCGGCCGAATACCGCAGCGCGTTTCGGCAATTGACGATTAGCTAGGCGTTCGCCGAATCTCCGTACGGTTCCGTTCTCGTGCGCTACAAGCTGTGCCAGCATCCGCGAGTCGTTGAGCATCCAGAGTTCAAAGGCATCCGTGAGTGAGTCCCTTGGCTCTATCCTCTCTTGAGCCAGCGTGCTTAGACCTCGGGCCAGCAGACGCTCGGCGTTCCGTGTCGTTTGGTGCAAGTAGACTCGCTGGTACAATCCCGCACGTGCGTGCGCCAACTCCTCAATCGTGTCGACGCCAGAGGCATTTACAACAAAAATCATCTGTCGGTCGGTCAGACCCGTCAGCCCCCCCCCGAGCTTGAGCATCTGCTCCTTCGACACATTCAAGAATGATGACCGTAGGAATAACCTTGCCACATCGATGCCGACTGGCACGCCACATCCGGCGGAATCTCTATTGATGTAGTCAATCTTATCGGCGTCAATCGCCGAGGCGGAAATCAAATCGGCGGCGCCTCGAAGCTCAGGCGTCGGAGCGAGGCCCGCAATGAGTGAGCCGACTCGAAGAATCGAGTCAGGATCCCCGGCGCCCGGACGGCAGTAAGAATGGTAAAAGCGCTGAAATCGCGGGGAGAGGATGAGCGCCAGAGAGAGGCACTCTGACA
>Ga0326597_10008070_pt1 | contig 14253 bp, 14 predicted proteins | sample RVTome_12_FD_203789 | JGI IMG/M metagenome (GOLD analysis project Ga0326597, IMG submission 203789) | Soil microbial communities from uranium-contaminated site in the Upper Colorado River Basin, Wyoming, United States - RVT100D185 | ecosystem: Environmental > Terrestrial > Soil > Contaminated >... | reverse complement strand
CGCCGCGCGACACGCGGCGCTGTCCGGAATCGGGTCCCTGCGGATTTCGTTCCGGCGAATAGCGGTAGTAGTCGTAAGCATAATAATCGTTGCACCACTCGTGCACGCCTTCGCTCATGTCGTAGAGTCCGAAGTCGTTGGGCTCGTTGGCGCCGACACGATCGGGCCCGCCGCTCTTCACGTCATAGCCTGCGTAGGGGCGCGCCGACGGTGGCTCATCGCCCCAGGGATAAAGCGCGCCTTCGCGTTTACCGCGCGCGGCGCGCTCCCACTCGGCTTCGCTCGGGAGCCGAAAGGTTTTGGCGCTGCGCTGGCTCAACCAGCCGCAGTACGCCGTAGCATCGTGCCAAGTGACGCCCACCACCGGCTGATCGGCATCGGCGAACATCGGTCCGGATCGAAACGGCGGCCCAAGCGCCCGCGTCTCTTCCACGAAAACGCTGTACTCTCGGTTAGTCACAGGGAACTTCCCGATGCCGAAGCCCTCGAGCCATACCCGGTGGGGCGGCCTTTCGTTTTCCTGGCCGTTCTCGCTACCCATGAGAAAGTAGCCTTCCGGGATAATGACGATGTCGGGATTGGCGTCACGGGTCATGACGACTCAACCCGCCGCTGCTCGATGGCGTAGCGCGCCAGGGCGGCGTAGCGGTAGACGACGTGGGCGAATTTGCCGTAGGGCATGGTGATGAACAGACCGGCGACCATGCCCAGGTGAATCACCAGCAGCGTTCCCATCGCCGCGGTTTCGCGCAGGGCGAGCAGCAGCAACCCCGTAAGAGTCGTGAGAAACAGCAACAGCAAAAATGCCACGTCCATGTTCAACATGCCCTCGGCGGAAGGATCGCGGTCGCTCTGCCACTTCAGATAAAGTAAGCCCCACGTGCCGATGATTAACATGATTCCGCCCACGGTGCCGAAGACAACCGGCAAACTCAAGTAGGGATAAGGCGCCTGCCAGCCGAGGAAGTGATCGTAGAAAGCCGCGACGCTGGTCGAAGCGAAATCGAGGAGGAAGCCGTAGAAGACCAGATGATGAAACCGGCGCCGCGAGTTCGAGAACGCCGCGTCCGGATAATTACAGCCGGCGCCGCCGCCTTTCATGTAGGTGAGGCTGAAGGCGTCCTTGGTCGCCCGCCAGAGCGCGGCAACATCGATCATCTCTCTTAAGCCGCCTTGCGTCTCGCGCCAAAAGCGCAACGCGCCCGCCAGCAAAACCGCAAAGCCATAGAGCGCGATGATCGTTGGCGGCACGGTCATGGCGACGTAAGGAACGACGCGATAGAACGCGCCCTCGCCGAGATGAGTTGCCAGTAGAGCGTCGCGCCCCATGAACATCAACACGAAAAACGCGATCGCCGCCAGCGCGCCGAACGTAATCAAACTCACCGCAAGTCCGTTTCGCTTGAACAAACCCGAGAGCAACGCGGGCCAGCTATACTCGCGGTAAGTTTCCGCGCGCAGCTCGCTCATGAACTTCGGGACGTTCACGGCGAACTCGTGCGGCGGCGCGTACTGGCAGGCGTAATAGCAGTCGCGGCAGTCGAAGCAGAGGTTGGCGAGATAGACCAGATCGGCCTTGCTGAAAATTCGCCGCTGCTCCATCGCCGGGAACACCGCGCAGTAGCCCTCGCAGTAGCGGCAGGCGTTACAGATCGTCATCTGCCGCGCGCCGTCTTTAATAAGTTCAGAATCCGGCATGGCGCGCCGCTTCCCGGCCGGCGATCCGGCCGAAGACCGAACCGATGGTGAGGCCAAATCCCGCAAGGTACCCTTTTCCCAAAATATTGCCCGCCATCACTTCCCCTGCGGCGAAAACGTTTTTAGCCGGGCGGTCGTCCTGCATGATCACCCGCGCCTGCTCGTTCACCGTCACGCCGAGGTAAGTAAACGTGATCCCCGGCCGCAGCGGGTAGCCATAGTAGGGCGGCGTGTCGATGGGACGCGCCCAATGGCTCTTCGGCGGAGTGAGTCCTTCGGTTCGGCAATGATCCAAGCTGCCGGGATCGAAGGCGCCTGCCCGTATCGCGCGATTAAATTGATCAACCGCAGTCGTCAACGCAGTTGCGTCCAAACCCAGCGCCGAGGCCAATTCTGGAATTGAAGCGGCCTGAACGGGCGGAAACACCGACGGCAAGAAAAGCGGCAGCGCCTTGGCGTCGATAATTGAATAGGCGATTTGCTCCGGCTGCGCTGCGATGAGCTTGCCCCAGATCGCGTAGCGCTTCGGCCAGAAGTCTTCGCCCTCGTCGTAAAAGCGCCTGACCTCTTTGTTGACGACGATGCCGAAGGGCACGCTGTCGAGGCGCGTGACGATCCCGCCGTCGAACTTCGGCGCGCGCGCGTCGAGCGCCACGGCGTGGCAGCCGCGCGGATCGCCCACCGGCTTCGCGCCATGCTTGAGCAGCTCCTTTAGCAACCGTCCCTGGTTATGCTTGGTGCCGCGGATGATGAAGTTATCGGCGGCTTCGCCCCAATATTCTTTCAGCCAGGGAATGTTGGCCTCGAAGCCGCCGGCAGCGACGACGATCGCCTTTGCCGTGATCTCCTGCGCCCCGCCGTTGAGCTGCGCAATGGCCGATACAAACTCGCCGTCGTGAATTCTCAGCTCGCTAACTTCTAATTCGTAAGCAATCTCAACGCCGAGTTTCGCAGCGGTGTCATAGTAGGCGTTGACCATCGCCTTGCCGCCGCCGAGCATGAAGAGATTGGTTCGCGTCAGGTGCAACGTGCCGCGCAGCGGTTTCTGCCAGCGCACGCCGCTCACCGCCATCCAGTCGCCGAGATCCTCGGAAGCTTTGATCGTAAGGCGAGCCAGACGTTCGTTGGTCTCCCCTCCCGTCACCTGCCGGAGATCCTCCCAGAATTCTTCCTCCTGGTAGGCGCCCGTGACGTAATGCGTGGCGCCCCTGTGCATATAGCGGATGTCGCGGGTGTGGCGGCTGTTGCCGCCGCGAAAATCTTTGATCGCGCTCTCGAGCACTAGCACCCGCGCGCCGGCGCGCCGCGCGCTGATCGCCGCGCATAGGCCGGCGTTTCCGCCGCCGGCAACGAGAACGTCGAAGGGATGCTTCGAATCCGCCATTATCCGAACAGCATACCTTGGGGCCAGTAGAGAGTTAGCAACTGGCTCATGAGCAGCGCGACGCCGACGACGGAACCGGTGTAGATAAGCGCATAGAGCCAGCCCGTTCTAACCCAGCCGTAGAGAAAAGCGAAAGTGAAAAGAGCGGTGGCGACGCCGAACCCTAGAAGCAAAATCAGGAAAAGAAACAACACGAGCGAAAGAAAATAACCCAGGGTCAGTCTGGTTTTCGGCCGCGTCTCGGTCCCCGGCGCGGCGCCGGCGCCGCGCAGCTCGAGAACGAGCTGGGCTACGGCCATGAAGACCGCAGGTATCGTGGCCGCCATCGGAAATATCGCGCCCAGGTAGGGAAAGGAGCGGGCCTCATAGAGCGCCCCCGCTGCAACCAGCAGGACGAAAAACGTGAAGAGGACGGATGGGACTTTTCCCAGTACAGCCACTCCCTCTCCTGGCTCCTCGGCCGGGATCTCTTTACCCCCGCTTTTTCCTCGGACGCACCAGTAGATGGAGGCAAGCAGCAACAGGCCGAGAACAATGACGCCGGGCCGCCAGAGCCATTCCATGCCGTAGCGGCTGATCGACAGCCACAGGTACTGTTCCGTCGGCTTGGTCAGAACGAAGCCGACCAGAAAGGGGGCGCGCGGCCAACCGAGCTGCTTCATGAGCCAGCCCAGCAGTCCCAACCCCAGCATGGCGTAGATATCGCCGAAGTTTTGTGAGCTTTGAAAGGCGCCAAAAAAAATCGTGACGACGATGGCCGGAGCCAGCCGGGCGAAGGGAATCCAGGTGAGCCGCGCCAGGGCCGGGCTCAAACATAAGCACAGCCCGGCGCCGATCGTGTTGGCGATGGCAAAGCTCCAGATAATCGTAAAAATCAGATCGAGGTTTTCCTGCACCATCCGCGGGCCGGGTTGAATGCCGTAGAAAAACAACGCGCCCAGCAGGATCGCCGACGGAGCGCCGCCCGGAACGCTGAACAGAAGCGTTGGGATGAAATCGCCGGCTTCGACGGAATTGTTGGCGCTTTCCGGGCCGATCACGCCACGAATATCGCCCTTGCCGAAGCGCTCCCGGTCACTGGCCATGGCGACCACGTGTCCATAGGCCATCCAGGCTCCCGCCGTGGCGCCGATGCCGGGAAGAATTCCAGCCCAGACACCGATGAGCGAGCCGCGCAACACGATCCCCCAGTGTTGGAACACGTCCTTGGCTCCCTGGAGCCAACCACCGCCCAAACTTACTCGCTCGGCGATCTGGCCGCCTTTGGCCAACAGGTCGATAATCTCCGCGAGGCCAAAGACTCCCAATGCGACTCCAACCAAGGGGACACCGTCCAACAGGTAGAGCTGATCGAAGGTATAGCGATCGACCGCGTCGGCGGGAGCCGAGCCGACGCTTCCGAGCAAGAGTCCGAGGCAGGCCGCAAGACCGCCTTTGAGCGGCGCCCCTCCTGTCAAAAAGCCCGCAAAGGAGAGACCGAGAACACAGAGCATCAGCAATTCGGGAGAGCCGAAAAGTAGCACCAGAGGCCGCGCGATGGGAAGAGAGAGAGTCAAAAAAAGCGCACCGATGAGGCCGCCGATCATCGACGATAAAAAGGCGGCGCTCAAGGCTCTGCCGGCCTGGCCCTGCTTGGCCAGCGGGTGGCCATCGAGCATGGTGGCGGCGGCCGCCGCTGAGCCCGGAGTGCCGATCAGCACCGAAGTGATGGTGTCCGAGGTATGGACCACCGCCAGCGATCCGACCAGCAGAATCATCGCCGAGTGAACATCCATCGTGTAGATGAAGGGAAGCAGGATGGCTACGCAGGCGATGCCGCCGAGACCGGGTAAAATCCCGATGACCGTGCCGGCCAATACTCCAGCCATGAGCAAGCCCATATGAAGAGGGTTGGCAAACCTCTCAAGCGCGATTAGGCCGGCGTCCCACATGTGAGATCGGAGCAAATTGGAGTATTGGAGTATAGAAGTACTGGAGTGTTGGGTATTAAATACATCACTCCATTACTCCACCACTCCAGTGCGTCAGTCTTTTCCGCTAGTCGAGTTTCACGCGATACTTTTTGCCCACCCACTCCCTGACGAAGCGTTGGGTCTCCGCATCGATCTGGAACGCTTGCTGGATGGTTTTTTCGAGACGATCGCCGCGCAACAACGGATAGCCTCCCAAGACCTTCTCGGTCTTGGTGAGAAAATCCTTGTCTTTCCCCAACTGGTCCGCGGCCGCGTAGAAAACCCGCAGCACCTCCGCCGGGGCGTCCGCCTTGACCCAGAGAATCTTCTGCACGGCAAATGCCGAAGGCATAAAGACCTTGTAAGTCTCCCAGAACTTGCCCGAAGGTTTCTTTCCCTTGATTTTCTCGTAGACTTCCGGAACCGTCGGGAGGTCGGGCACGGCCGGGTCGCGGACGATGTTGCCACTGTCGTCGAGCTGGCCAAAGCTCATCAAGGGAATCGCTTTGCCTTCCTTGACTAACGGAACCACGGTGGCGTTATAGGCGGGCGTGGTCTGGTAGTCGAGATTGGTTTCGCCGCGCTCAAACGCGATCCGCGCGTCTCCCCTCCCCTTGAAACCAAGCACCCCTCTGGCATCCATCTCCAACAGCTCGAAACTTATAAGCGGGATCAAATCGAGCCCGATGGCGCTGATCCCGCCGTAAATTAGATCCTTGGCTTTGGCGAGATCCTCCACCCTTTTGACCCCTGCGGCCGGAGATGCGTACATGACGCCACCCACGGGATTCACGAGCAGAGGCTTCCACTGGCGAAAGTCGTACTTGGCCGCCTTGTCTCCCAAAAGGACCGGAAAATAATTGGTCGCCGAGCTCACCAGCAACATAAATCCATCCGCTTTCGCCTTGAGAGCGAACTCCATCATGCCCGGTATGCCTCTGCCGCCGCCGATGTTGCGGAAGTTGAATTTGGGACCGCCGGGAATACGCTTATCAAGATACGGCGTGATCGTACGAATCCAGATGTCCGAACCGCCTGCAACGGGAAAAGGAATAATGACCTCGATGGTCTTCCCCTCATAATACGGAGCCGCCGCCAGCGCCGGCGCGGCAAGCGCGAACAACGATCCAAAGACAGCGAGCCATCCCCATATTGACCGTCCAGGTTTAAAACGGATCCTTTTCATGGCACCCCTCCAAAAGAGTTTCTTCACCCTTACTGTCTTGCATCTTGCTCTGTCAAGAGCGTAAAGATTAATTGGCCTTACCGTCAAAGAAAGAGGTTTAGATTACCGGCGCTCCATTTCGCGTTTTTGCGCCGCCATTTAGACGTTGAAATCACATTCGCCTATGAAGGAGGAATGATCATGGCCGTTAAGGTCCTCATTCAAAGAAGAATCAAACCGGGAAAAGAAAAAGAACTCATTGAGGCCGTGCAGGAACTTCGAACTAAGGCCATCCGCACGCCTGGGTATATCTCCGGTGAGATTCTGCGCGCTATCGAAGACCCATCTCTGCATCTGGTGATCAGCACCTGGAAAAGTATGAACGACTGGAATAGTTGGGTGAATTCCTCCGAGCGAAAAGCATGCCAGCAAAAGATAGACGCCATCCTGGAGGAGCCAAGTAAAATTACCCCATATGAGTATGAATTCCTCTCCGTTAATGTAGATACGGCTCTGACCGGCCTTGAGTTTAGTGTAGAGGGTGAGTAGGACTCGATGATGGAAGTTTATGTTCCCGATGGAACCTGTCTAAAAGAAATAGTTCTTCAGGCCACGGGCAGCGAAGAATACCCTCTGACCAAGGCCGAGATTACAGCGAAATTTCGGCTTCTCGCCTCCAAGGTGCTCGAGGAGTCGCGAAAGGAGAGGCTTATGGATATAGTCTTTAGTTTGGAGCTGGTCAAAGGCGCCTCCATTGTTGTAGCCGAGCTTACCCGCGCGTGACAATAATTTCATGGCCCAAGGAAAACAGAACTCGCGGACCTTCGCGCAGATCATGGCCGACTTTACCTTTGGGCTTAGCTACAATTCCATCCCTCGGGAGGTCCTGGCCGCCGCGCGACGGCACTTGGCTGACACAGTGGCATGTGCTTTCGGAGCCTATAACACCGCCGCAGTTCAGGCAGTACGGAGATACGCTACCGAAAAGGGCGGTCGCGCCGATGCGACGATCATAGGCACGGACCGAAAAGTTCCAGCCAGTCTGGCGGCGCTTATCAATGGCACCATGGTTCGATATCTGGACGCCAACGACATCTTCGTCTTTAGTCGCGGCGGCCCCTCCGGCCACTGTAGCGATGGTACTCCTGGGCTCCTGGCTCTTGCCGAGCAATATCGGCGCAACGGAGAGGAATTGCTGACCTGCCTGGTAGCGTCATACGAGCTTCAAGGCGCCTTGGGGGAATCCTTCAACTTCTGGGACCGCGGTCTCCATGTGCTGACCAACGTTGGCTGGGTAATCCCGATAGTCGCGGCTCGTCTCACGGGTGCAACGCCTAAAGAAGCCGTGCACGCATGTGGTCTCTCTGTTGCAACGGACATGGTCCTGAATACATGGCTCAGGACAACGCATGCGATTCCGATGATCAAGGGCGTTGCGGTCGGGTTGGTCCTCGAGCGAGCATTGGAAGCTGCCGAGTTGGCCACACTGGGTGTGACAGCCACCGAGGACGCGTTGGAGACCGCACTATCCGGTTTAGTTCCTAGTGGCGACGCTGGAATTATTCAAACGCGGCTGGAGCAACTGCGCAAGCGCTGGACTACGCCGCGAAACATGATCAAGGCGTATCCGGCGCAGCTCTACACGCAAGCAGCGATCGAGGCCGCGCTCGGCCTGTATCAAAACGGTGCGCGCGCCGGCGGAGTGCGAAAATTAATCCTCTATGGCCACCGAAACGTCTGCGGCGGTGTGCAGGGCTCGCCGCAAGCGTTTGCCCCTGCCAGCCGAGAGGCGGCAGACCACAGCACCCCCTACGTGATGGCGATGGCGCTCCTGCGCGGCCAGCTGACGTCTCGAGAGTATGATGAAGCGCCGTGGACAACGCCTGAGGTCAAAGCTTTGATGGCGAGGATCGAACTGGTTGAGGACCCTGATAGGAATCGCGCTCTCGACGCCGAGGGGATGCTTGGCGTTCGACTGGTGGCAGAACTGACGAATGCCAGTACGAAGGAAATTACAGTCCACCAACCGAAAGGTCATCCGGATGCGCCCTTGAGCGACGCCGAGCTGCTGGAAAAAATGGCTTGGCTGCTGGAAAACCTGGCGCCGGCGCGTACTCCTGAACGATTGCTTGACGTCTGCAGCCGCCTCTCTACTGCTGATGATGTCCAGCAGCTCATGAAAATCTGTAACGCCACTACGGCATGAGCTTTGCCTTCATTTGCAGAAGATCGTCAAAGCCCATATAAGCTGGTTTTTGATTAAGGTATTGGAGCTTTTCATGGCGACGCGAAAAAGTTTTCACGGCATTCGGTTTTTTGCCGCAGTGTTCATCGGCTGGCTTCTCTCGGCGCACGCGCCATTAAGGGACCCAAGCGTCCACGCTCAAACCGCGCCATTTTATCAAAGCAAGACCATCCGCATCATCGTCGGCTTCACCTCCGGCGGTCTCTATGATCAGTACGCACGTATTCTCGCGCGCCATATGCCCAAGCATATTCCCGGCAATCCGACCATCATCGTCCAGAACATGCCCGGCGCGGGATCCCTTACCGCGACCAACTACGTCTACAGCGTCGGCAAGCCGGATGGTTTGACGCTCGGTATGCCGGGGAGCGGAATTTATCTAGATCAGATGCTGGGACGCAAAGAAGCGACCTTCGACGTAACCAGCCTGGCGTGGATCGGCAGCGTCGACCAACGGGATTTGCTGCTCTACATGAAAGCCGACGCCCCGTGGAAATCTTTGGAAGACGTGCTGGCGTCCAAGGAACAGCCTAAATGCGGCGCCACAGGGACCTCGGATTTGACGACCATCATGGTCAATATTTTGGAAGAAACCCTCGGTCTCAAGTTCAACAACGTAAGGGGCTATCCGGGTGGCGTCGAGATCGATCTGGCGATCGAGAAAGGAGAAATCCACTGCCGCGGCGCCGGCGTCACGACGCACTTCGCCCGGGAGCCGTACTTCACCTGGCACAAGAAAGGTTTCGACCGGCACATCGTTCAGACGGGCGCCAAACAAGACCCAAGGCTGCCCGACGCGCCGACGTTGCTTGAATTGATGGACAAAAAGAAGACGCCCGCCATAAGCCGCAACGTCGCCAGAGCGCTGCTGGTGTCGGCGACTTTAGGCCGGCCCCTGATCGGCACTCCGGGAATACCCGCGGATCGGATCAAGGTCCTGCGCGAGGCATATCTCAAAGCCTTCAAAGAGCCGGATGTCGTCGATGAAGCGAAAAAGACCAAGCTCGATCTCGAAACGTTACCCGGCGCGGAAGTCGAAAAACAGATCCGCGAGGTGATGAATCAGCCGAAGGAAGTCATCGAGCGGGTAAAGAAGCTATCCGAGTGAATCGAGCGCTCGGTGCCGGCCGAAATTTTCGGCGCGAAAACACGGGCTAACTTCGCCTCGTGAAGCCGTTCATCTATTACACCTCTCTGAACCTGGCGCTGTTGTTTCTCATCGTGGCCGCTTCAGCTTAGACGGAAGTTTCGATCACGGAGATTTCTTCACGCATCCACTGACGAAATCCGCCGCCGGCTGGTCAATGACGGGCCTGATGTTTCTAGCCGTCGGACTGCGCGGGTGGCGGCGTCGCGATCGAAAAAGCAAGAAAGCAAATCAGGCCAATAGATCGGAGCCGCAGGTTTAGCAGGTTGCTGAAAGACTCTGCTAGCAGGCTGGTCAAAAAGATCTCAGAGGCAAGGCGCGTCAAATCGTTATTCGAGATCGTGGCTCGATTTCGTAAGGCGAGCGCGATTACCCGCGAGGCCATACGAGGCGAGACTGACAATTACTTCGAAAGATCAAGGGAAGTGGTTGCGCCCAGGTTCGGATGGCTCACGAGCGCTTGGCGGCGATCGGCCCTTTTTAAGTAGAAAGAGACGAAAAGGAAATGCAAATCGGAGGCATCCAAAATCTCTCCCTGAATGCCGCCACGCATGGTCTCATAGCGAATTTTTAGGCATCGATCGTCGGACCTCGTGACGGCAACCAGCTGACCGCTTTTGAGGTCCACGAGGTTGCCAGCCGTGCGCAGCAGATTGGTCAAACTGTTGGAGTCAGGCAGCCCTTCCGGATTCAGACGATGGCCGCGCCCCTGTCTATCCAAGCTCTCCATCTCCTGAAATGAGTAATGGAGATCGCGCAAGCATGGGCGAATTATGCGCGAATCTCTGAACTGCTTATCCCCTCCTTTAGCCAATTCACGGATGACCATGCTATAGTCACCGTAGTGGAGTTTAAACTTATCGATCGAGAGCCGTTCGAGAGTCTGGCCGATAGCCCGCAAAGTTTGCGCGGCGTTCAAAGGACAACCCCGCAGCGAGGCGTGGGGAATTAGACCCATAGCGATAAAAGGTCTCATGCATCGGGTAGTTCGCACGTTGCATGCCAGCTTCTTACGAAGCGCTCCTCAAAAGCGAAACCAATGGCAATTGAAGAAGAATTCTTTCGCGGGGGGACTGAGCCGGCTCCCTGATCTTCCTTGTTATTGCCTGGGCTGGAAAGACCGGTTAAGAAGTAGCGGATTTTATTTTGGATACCGGCGCCAAATTGGCCCTACTAAAAGCATATCGAAACATGGTCGCCGTGCCTTGTTTGGCGCGGGAATCCGCCCTTTAAGGCAGCACTGGGACTTATGCGCCAGCGCCGCAGGTAATTGACCACAAACCTTACAAAGAGCGAATAGAAAAACCCGGGGCCTTTCTTGGACGCGCGATGAAACCCTCAACGCGCCGATGCGGCCACGCCGTCCTGAACCTTCCTTGCAGGTTCATGTCTTCCAGATCGTTCGGCATGAAAACCTCGGTGATCTTGGGCACCTCGCGGTCAATTTCGATCTCACGCCTCACAGCCTTGTGCGGCTTGGTGCCGTCCTTACGGTAGGAAAGCATCTGCGCCGCCAACACTCATTCCGCGGTTGATCAGATCGCCTCCCAATTAAGAAAGTTCGCTTGTCGGATGGGTGGAGGCTCCCCGCCCCGATACTCTTTGCGCTCGGATCGTTTCAATCACCCTGTTCGAATAATGGCTTTTGACTGGCTCACGACAACTTACACTGCTCATTCATGAAACCGGCTCGCCGCCTGCGCCGCCGCCTCCGCGACTGCGGGCAAAGGACAAAATCCTTGGGACTCCACCGCGAACACCGGATTGAACTTACTGCGAAAGTTTTCCAATGCAATGATGGCCGCCAACTCGACCAATTCTTCGTCGGCGAAGTGGCGCTTGAGGCGGTTGAAGAAACGGTCCGTCACCCGTTTGTTGGTATAGGTCATGCGCTCGCACAGTTCCAACGCCAACTTTTCGCGCGGCGAGAAATGCGGGCTCTTTTTACAGTCGCCCAATGCGGCTTCTACCTTCTCCGCCGACGCGCCGTTCTGCATCCCACTGGATGCGTTGATGTCAAGTCAATACGGGCAGCCGTTGATGCTCGCCGCCTTCATGCAAAGCAGATGTCGCAGCTCGCCGCTGATGAGCCCGGAGGCTAGAATTCCAGCCTGAAGAGCCTGCACGCCTTTCTGGATCGTCGGCCGAAGGCCATAAACCTTGGCGGTGTTCAGAATTGAGCCGTGCTGTTTTTCTTGTGCTTCAAAAACTTCACGAACCTCGGGCGCGGCTTCGTCTCTTGTTATCCCTTTGATCCTAAGCATCTGTGAACCCCTTAACAATTTTATGATGCCTGAAATCGATGACTATAAACGCTTTTCTCTTTCCGCCGTTCGCCCAGCCGCGGCTCATTACTTCCGCGAAGCCGCATAAATCTCACTCGTCTTAATGTGACGCTCCCAAGCGGCGAGATTCCACTCGATGAACTGAATTTCCTTGACCGAGAGCACGACGGCAGTGGCTGTTTTCTTTTTCTGTTCGCATTCGACGCGCGCCGCTTCGAGTTTGTTCACGAGCGCCTGAATCAGCGCATCGCGCTCTCTTCGTTCCATTTCCGCGGCAGCGGCCGCTTTTCGCTCGCGTCTGTGCCTCGTAACGTCCGCTACCGTCCTAAAGAGTGATGACACCTTACTCAGCAACCTTTCGAACATAACTCCTCTTCTTTCGATTTCCCGCAAGCCGGACCTGCCGCCGCTAGAGATACGAAGAATAAGTGATAGAGGCACGTCCTTAAGTGGTGCAGCAACGACACCATGCCCCGCTAATTCGTTCTTCTTAAGACCACGGCTCTTTGTCGAGCATTCAAGCCAAAGTGATCAGCGTGTTTCTAACTCACCCTGTTATACGGATAAACGGCAATGACCAGCGCTCCGCCTTGACTCCTTCTCATCCACTTATCTACCTTGTTTAGCCGAAAACAGCTCGAAGTTTATCGCCACGCTGCGCGACAGCGGTTGCTAATACAGCAGAGCTATTCCGTCCTTCCAATTGAGCTACGGCCCGACGCCGGAAAAGGACTATGTGATCAACGCTGCGCTAAGAGTAGAAATCAGAGCATGAAAAGTCAAACATCTTCGATCCGCCACCGAACTCAGCTGTCTAAGTGAACTTGCCCATCTGAGAGGATAAAACTCACGGGCATGCGCTCGGTGTTCCGCGCATAGCCGATTCTCCCCTGCCGGTCGATCATGATGAGACCGGCTATGCCGCCGATTTTTTGCGCCAGCAGAGCGATAGCTTGATTCGCCGCCGCCTGCGGGCCAGCCTCGTCCTTCAAGAGATCGAGCGCCGTTTTTGCCATGACGATTCGGATGATCGCCTCGCCTTGTCCGGTGCATGAGACTGCTCCGCGATCGTCCGCGTAGGTGCCGCAGCCGATCAGCGGCGAGTCGCCGACTCTGCCCGGAAGCTTGTTAAAAATCCCGCCGGTGGAGGTCGCTGCGGCGATTTTGCCGGTAGCATCCAACGCCACGCAACCCACCGTGCCGTGTTTCTCTTGCCAGTGCTTGCGCTCGCTATCGATAATGAGCGACTCTGGCGAGCATTCGGAAAATCCAATCTGCCTCGCAAAAAGCAGCGCGCCTTCGCCGGCATAAAGAAGATGGCGTCCATCCTCCATCACGCGGCGCGCCAGCTTGATCGGGTTTTTGATTCCTTGCAGCGCCGCCACCGCGCCGGCGCGCAGCATTTCCCCTTCCATGATGGCAGCATCCATCTCGACCTGCCCGAGGCTGTTGAGCGTCGAACCGCTGCCGGCGTTGAAAAGCGGATTGTCTTCGAGCGCAACAACAGCCGCCTCCGCCGCGTCCAATGCCGAGCCGCCCTGCTGAATTATTTCCCAACCCGCGAGGGCGGCATCTTTGCAGCCATCGAGCCGCTGCGGTAATTCCTCCGCGCGGATTCGCCCGGCGCCGCCGTGAACGATGATCGCGGGGTGTACATTAGGAGTCATCGGTCAATTCCAAAAGAACATGAAAAAACAATACTCACCACGAAGCTAACGAAGGACACGAAGGTTTCAGATATACTACTTTTTCAATCTTCGTGCTCTTCGCGGCCTTCGTGGTGAAAAGAGTCTTTGTTGATCATCATCCGAGCTCGCGCAGCAGCGCCCGGCACAGCGCGCCGTCCGATCCGGCGAGCTTTACCGGCGGGCAGATAATCTCGTAGCGTCCCGGCGGAACAGCGGACAGGTCGATGCCCTCCAGCAGGATAACGCCATGATCGAGAAAGGCGCGGTGCACCGGGACCTGCTCGTCGGCATGCGCCGCGGACATATAGTCGAGACCGACCAATCGGACGCCCAGGTCCACCAGTGCCCTCGCCCCGTCCACGGAAAACGCGGCGAAGCTCGGATCGTAGACGCCTTTTTGCAGCAGGCGTGAATTCCGCGTCTTGAACAGGACCCTCGTTTCGCCTTGAATCCCCGCCTGTGCGACATCCGCCGCGGTGATATGCGTGCCCGGCTCGACCGCGCAGACCTGCGCGGGCCCGATAAAAATATCGAGCGGCAGCGCCTCGATGGTCATGCCGTTGGGCACGAAATGAAATGGCGCGTCGACATGCGTTCCCGCGTGGGCGCTGGCGTGAATCGACGACGAATTGTTAGCGTCGCCGCGGCTCATGCGCTTGCGCTCGATCAGTTCCATTGGCTGCGAGGTC
>Ga0326597_10008069_pt1 | contig 14255 bp, 20 predicted proteins | sample RVTome_12_FD_203789 | JGI IMG/M metagenome (GOLD analysis project Ga0326597, IMG submission 203789) | Soil microbial communities from uranium-contaminated site in the Upper Colorado River Basin, Wyoming, United States - RVT100D185 | ecosystem: Environmental > Terrestrial > Soil > Contaminated >... | reverse complement strand
ACTTGTCGCTGTACCACCTTGCGCCACCGCTATCGTTCCGCTTACCGCGCTTGAAGTATGTAGGTGTCCGGGGTCTACCGATGAAGCGCTCCGTAATTTTTGGTCGAGTGAAGTCGTGTCGGTCGAGTTGTCTATACCGATTTTTCGTTCGAGAGAATTAAAATCGGCGGCGTTGATAATATCCCCGTCTTGAAAGTTATTAAGTGAGGAAGTAGGAAAGAGCCCTGAACCAGAAGCCGCTCCCAAAATCGGGTCGCTATATTTGCTTCCCGACTCCAATTTCTTTTCCAGCTCGGTGATTTTTTGATGAGAGTTATAAGTCGCCATTCCACCAGCGATAATACTGGCTAAAGCGATTCCGATTAAAAGAGCGATACCGATAAATCCTTTTTTCATTATGGTTTAGGTTGTTTTGTAAAAGTTGGAACGCTTGGTCTCACCTCACGAGTATATTGGTCGCTCACCGAAAATCTTGCCTGACCAAATCTAGCGAAAGAAAATCTCCCCGCTCCGCCTGAGGTACGGGCTTGCTTTGTAAATGTTTTGCTCGGACGAGCTTGTTTTGTGTAAGTAATTGCCATATCAGTAAGAAAATCCATTACCATACGAGGGCAAAGTTCCGAACATTTCCCCACGCTGGTCGTCGAGTCCAATCGAACGAAGGGCTTCTTCTAGTCGAACGGGATATTGTTTATCTAACTCCGAAAGGGGTAGAGGATTAGGACGCTCGGTTTTGTATTTAATCACCGCCAAATCAACCCATAAATTATGGAACTGCAGAGGCATGCCGAAGGTAGTATCCGTGGGGTCAAGGTGAAGTCCCGTAGAGCCGGTAAGATTCGCAAGGTCAGCCGGATACGCGCGATACCTTATTTTTCCGCCATTCGTAACCGCTACGATTGCCGCAGAAAGAATATAAATACTCCTCCTCGTTTGCACATACCACGCCCCTCCGCTATTGGCCTGATTCGCGTCGTCATTTGAAAAGTTGGCGATGATATTTGCCTCGGTAATCCCTCCGATGTTGTCCACCAATCGTTCCATTCCGCCCGGATAGGGTTTTAATGGAATGTATTTTAAGGGACTGTTGCCGGTCATATCCGCTTCCACAGTTACAATTCTTGAAAGAATGTCATCCGGCCACGGATATTCTCTGGCTGTAACGCTTGAAGCGACTAAATCAAAGAGAGCCGAGATAGTAAAGTATTGCGGGTTTCGCTCGACAATCTTTTCGGCAAGGTCATTTTTGCTTTCATTTGCCAACACCAAAAGCGTGGCGGCCGAAAGAACATTGGTTGATACATTCCCAAGTCGTCTGCGAAAACTGGCTGATAATTCTGTTCCGGTCAAGAAAGTATCTCCTCTCTAATTTCTATTTTAGAGAAGTCAATTATTTTTATATTCTTATGAACATCAACTTTTCTATAGGGCATATTACCGTAAAAAATACCCCGAATTTTTGTCCACAAAACGGGCATTCTCGACTTTTACTCCCAACTTCTCAATCTCCTGAAATTTCTTAGCGGCCTCTTCTTCCGCTTTTTTCAAGTCTTCCGCTTCACATTCTATATTTACTTGTGCCTGAATTATGAATCTCATTGTCCAAGTAATACGGCTCTGTGCGTGCCGTCCGTAGTTTCGGTTACATCGCACCGAATCGCCTTTAATGGAAGAACAAAATCATCAAGAAACACCATTACGCTAGTATCGGATGAAAGCGTAACCGAAGTGTCTCTTTGTAGTGTTTCTGAATTGGTTGCCGCAAGATTTCTCGCAAACGCGAGAGTAACAAAATTCACTCCGTCCAATGAACCTAAAAGAGAAAACGCCGAAGAGCCAGAACTGTGATTTGAGCGCGTAAATACGACCGTTACCTTTTTTATATTTTCAATGTTTATCGCCGTTCCCGTAGTAGTCGCGGTAACGTCATCTAATAAAACGTGTATAACTGGGCTTTGCATTTGTTTATTATTTTATTCAGCGACCTTTTCATTCGCCATATTTTGCTTTCCGCATTCACAAGATACGAAAAGCAAAGATGAAGAACGATTACGCTGGTTGAATATCCGCCGAAACGTCAATCCTCTCAAACTCCAAGAGCACAAGAAGTTTGCCCTCGCCCGTGCAAGCAGAATCAGTCGTGTTTATCTGAAGTTTGTCGCCGTTTTGGAGAACGAACGGAACTGCGGCCGTAACCGTTATTCCATTATCATTATCCGTATCGGCTTCGGCGGCCGCGTGTGGTGAAACACGAAGCGCGCTTGCTCCAAGATTAGCAACTGTTTCAATAATAGGAGTTGCTAAACCATACACTTCCCCCGAAACCGTAATTTCGATATTAGTGCCGGTCGCAAGTCCCGTTGAATCAGTCGCGAGCACAACGCTCTTTAAGAGTAAATCGCCTCCCGTTACCGGAGTCGTCAAGTCAATTACTGTTGTGAGAATATCAGAACTGGTAATGACTTTCTTGACGAACAATTTATCGCCAACGTGCCTATCTGAAATTTTAGCAAGTCTTCCCATTATAGTATTCCGAGCCTTCGCTTAGTTTCATCAGGGGCACTCTGTAAATCTACATTCACGATTTCACCCGTGAAAGTATTAGTAACCCTGATGTTCCGCTCGGCTCGCGCGTCTTTCATTCGACCTTCTTGCACGAATCGTGCCACGCTCCTCGGAAGCTCAACCTCCACACCCATTACGATAGCGAAATACACTCCGTTAATTCCGCAGAAATGAGTTTGAGCGTTACCCTCGTCTGGCTTTGGGAAAACGACAATCCGTTCCTTTGGCTCGCCTGCGAATCGCTCCGCAGTTGAGTTGGCTTTCGCCGTCCCTGAAGTCTTCACGAACACATACTGGTTTGCAATTGACTTTATGGGGTCGGGTTTTACAACCGCAGGAGCTGGAGTTGGGTCTGGAGTTGGGTCTTCTGCGGGAGGCACTACCGGAAGTAATGTCTCTAACTCCGCTTTTAGCAATGTCGGGTCGTGCTCAATCCCCAATTCAACCAACTTTTCTACAATTTCTTTTTTAGTCATATTAGTTGTTGTAAGGAGTTGTAGTGGTTGTCAGATAAATGTTAGACGGATCCAAGAAAGCCCCTGTAGACACCGACCAAACCTTCACCGTCGCCGTAGCAATATCTGTATCATCCATATTTGAATCTGGCATTGATAAGATTACCGAAGCAATAGTGCCGGAAGGAACAACACCAAGTGCTAGTCCCAATGTTGAGGTATTTATTGACACAAACAATGGGTCTCCAATAGTGTAACCCGATGGCATAGTAACATCTAAAATTGCTGGGGCGGTTGAAGTAACGCTCGCTGGATTCCAAGATGTAGAAGTGGAAACAGAATCAGCAAGAGCGGCAATTGATTTGATAACATTAAACTGCCACTGATAGAGCAAGGAACTCTGTAACGCTGTTCCGTGCGTGGTCGTGGACACCGAAGGCACGGTAATCGCGCCCAATAACCCGCCTTCTCCACCGCCTCCTCTCAAAAGGAATCCGGCAAAACCGCCAACCAAAAGAGCAACCAATACTACGATGACTAATGATTTTATATTATTCATGTTGTTTTAGTTTTTGATTTTAGCTGACTGCATGCTCGATTCTCACGATTGCGTATTCAGCTTGTCTCTTGAACACGGTTGCGAGTTTCCAGCCAAACGACTCCTTTTGTCTCAAGGGGTCGGTTGCGGGCTGATGGATCATCTCGACCGATAATTCATTGATGTCCACCATTGCGTAGGCGTACTGTCCGATTAGAACTGACTTATGCACTGTTACCGTTGAGGATTCCGTAGAAGAATCCGAACCTGTCGTGATTACGCGAACTGCGTAACCTGCGGCAAGAATCGTGCCTACTTCCCACGGTCCCAGCGTGGCTTGGCTTCCGTACTCACTTACTCCAATCCAATTCGAATCCTTTGAGAGGTCACGAATTGTTGCCGGAGAAGCGAATAATACGAATGCCATCGGAACTGGAGATGAGTTAAATCCCGCTCCAGGGTTAATCTGCTTGGTAATCGGCTTGGCATCGCCATTTACCAGCGTGAGGACTGCTTCGGCTAATTCTTCGGAATTAAGAATCATGCCAGCCGCAACAGTTGCGGTACTTGTTGCGGTTGAAGCGAATTGAGCGTTGGTCCCCGCAATGAGCACCGTCCGACACAAACGATTCAACGTCTGACCCATTTGGTCTATCAGCAAATCCTGCGTTTCATTGACTATATTCTCCAAGGATGTCGCGCGGAGAAAGTCGGAGAGATACACGAAGTCCCCATACGGAAGCGGGGACGCCGTACTGTCGGTTTTCGCCAACAAACTTCCTTCCGGCTCCACACCCTCGGTTAAAGCGGTCGTCGCAGGGGTCAATGATGTAAACCTGCGGAACCGTATCGTACCGCTCATTTTTGAAGGGAGCGGCTTCAAGTCTGCGAACATAGCGTAGACGAAGTACGGCAAGGGTCTTTCAAGAAGTTCCCGTGCGAAGTACGCATCTACACCGTTCGAAACCTGATTAGTGGTAGTTACATTCGCCATTTATATTAAATTATAATGTACCGAGTTTGACTATTGAGGTTCTCCAAACGATGCTTTGCCGGATTTCAATTTTGCTTTGAAGTCGGCGTGCTTGTCGGGAGTATATCCGGATACTTCCGGCTCCCCCGCTCGTTCAGTTCCTCCCGCAGAACCTCGCTTTGATTTCTCATCGGCTTTAGCTCCGCGTTTTGCGCCCTCGGCGAGCGCGTCATCATACGCAAGTCCTCGGAATATAAGAGAAATATCAGCGTGAGAATAGGCGGGGTCTTTCAAGATTGCTAACCCTTCTTTCTCGTACTTCCTGAACTTCTCGTGTTCTGGCTTTACGAGGAAACTTTGAATGGCAACCGTATCGCTTTGCGACATCGATCGCGTATCTTGCTCCTCTTGCCACGAACTGCGGTCTTGTTCACGAAGACGCTCATACTCTTTGCGGGTTAGAGGTTCGTCCTCGCCGCCCTCGTCTTTCGGCTTTTGAGTAAAGAAGTCTTTTCTTGCCTCTCTCGCCTCTTTACGTTTCTGGGCGGCATCCCAATATTCCGCGTTGCGTCTGGGAACGGTAAATTCTGTGGGAGCCGTTCCTCCACCACCACGTTCGCCCTCTTGGGGCTGGTCGTTGGCACCAGTGCCGTCATTTGGTGCTTCGGCATTCGCACCCTCTCCTTGCGGAGGTTTTTGTTCTTCTGGCATTTGTTTAGTGTTGGACTTTACAGAGTTATATCCAACAACTTCTCTGCCGGACTAGGGCAGGAAACCCTTTATGGGTTTTGCATTGAAGACATTATCTGCAAAAAAAGCCCACAAATTACTTGTGAGCTTGTCGGGGTTTCCGTTACGGCTCGGAATTGAGGTTTAGTCCTCCGATTCAATTATTGATAATTATAACATAAATTATTTAGGAATACCAATCTTTTCTCTTTCCGACTTCTCAATTATGTCTATTTTACCATTTTGCTTGATAATTTTCAACTCCCCCCACGCACCCATTTCTCGGAGTTTCTGAATCACGATTGTTTCTTCTTGTGTTAATTCTATCATCTCTTTTCTAAGTCAGATTCTTTCGGATACACATCAAAATCTGTCGGAGCTTCAATCGCCTCGCCACCCTCGTAAAACTTTATCAACGCCTCTGGCTTCCTAATCATCATCTTGGTATATTCTCTCCACTTTAACATTAAATCCCGCTTGGTAAGGGTAATTGTTTCTCGTAGTGATTCATTGTCGGGGTCGAGAGCCAGTTCGGTGTATTCCGTTAGTTGCTTTTCAAGCTCGATTTTTAATATATTCCAGCCCTTGGATTCGATAAGAGCTTGTAAATGACCGATGTTTGGGTTTTGTTTTTCACTCATTGTCCCAGTTCATTTGGTTGAGGTACGCTTTGACTCGACTGTTGCCCTCCTATTTGATTCGCTAACGCTGGAGCTTGCGCGCCCAGCTCTTCTCCCGCTTCTGCTTGCGGGTTCTGCGCTTGAGGGAATAACTGTGGATAAAGTTTCTTTACTATCTCCATTTCTTCGTGGGCTTTTAAGTGGGCTTTTCTCGCTTCGGTTTCTTTGGCTTCGGCGTGGATTCTTCTGTGAAGTGAGTGGTCGTGCCAGATTTCCACTTTCACGGATTTATTCTCATTCAAATCTTCATTCTCTTTTTTCGCCAAGATTTCCTCGGCAGTTAAGGGTAAAATTCTTTCTATCTGCTCTCTGGTGGCTATCTGCCTACCAAGAAAACGAAAAGCGTATTTCCTATCCGCTTCGGGGTCTTGAGCTATTGCGGCAACATACGAACCCATTGCGGCATAGACCTGTCTCTTTTTGGCGCTCGCGACTTCTTTGCTCTCGATTTTAATATCCAGTCCTTGAGGGTTGTTTGCCACGATGGTTTCTCGTGTAAGTTTTCTCCACTGCGGCCCGAACGCGCCGGATAACCTTAACGCTTTTTCATCTATCCCTTTTTCAAAGTTTCTCTCATAACTATTATACCAAAAACCCCATTCGGTTTTCTCTGAAATGCCCCATAAGCGGGCGGTTAAAGAATACCGGGTATCCACGCCTGCAGACTGAAGCTGAACCTCTCCGAGTGTTCGTTGGTCTTTTGAAGGAACGCCTTGTCTGATTTCTGGGGTGGCTAAAGCACGTTGGGCTGATTCATCTAAGAAACTAAGTATCTGATACGCTTGGCTTCCTGGTTGGGCTTTGCGCAGGGGAAACACCACGTTCTCTCCCGCCGGGCCATTGATAGGAATAAACTTATTAAACCCAAACTTGAAATCCGTCTGGGGCGTTACTTTCGTCTTGTCAAACAAATACATCGGCTCCACATCAGCTCTCGCGCTCTTTGCTAACACGTTCGCTAACATCGCGCCGAATCTCTGCTTGTCTTCGGTTAAATCACAAATAGAAACCCCATCCCACGAATGAGACATTGGGTACATATCTCGTTTCACTAGGGGCCACAATTCGGTTTCAAGTGGGGTAATTCTTATAATAATACTCCGCTCGTTTCCTGTTTCTACAATACACTTCGTTACTTTGTCGCCGATTCTTAAATGAGTGAGCCAGCGAAGAATACAGTAATGCTCGTTCTCTCCTTCCGCGCCGGAACTAAACGATTCGATTCCCTGTGCGGTACGCCTTGACCTGTCTGCTTCGTAGGCAAGTGTGTTGTAATCGCCTTTGCCGTATTTTCGGAGCTTTCCAAGGTTAAAGTATTCGGGGTTTTCTTCCATCTCCCGCATCGTCATAAACACTTCAAGTCCGCCGAATCTCATCGCTCCCGACTTAGTTCTGTCGCCGTTTACTGATTTTGATCTCGGGTCTCGGAGAAAAGAGGCCGGGTCCCATACTGTTTGAATCGGTGTCTTACTCTTGCGGTCAAACTCGTAGAGCCACTTGAGTCCCCAGCCAAAGAATCCCACGTCCCAATCCCATTGGTAATCATTCCACGGCTTCCACATCTCCTCATAGTCGAACTCCGCCAAGTAATTCATATTCTCGGCTACCGGCATGTCGCCTTCCTCTCGCGGCTCGAACTCCACCTGTAACCGGTCGTAGTAAAGTGAAGCGATGATGGTCTGGTGATTTTGGAAGATTAGTGGGTACCCCACCGCGTCCTCGGCTCGTATCTGGTTGTTGTAGAGCTTGAGCCGAGTAAGATACTTGTTTATCTTGGCCTTGAATGAGGTGTAAGCTTCCTGATACTCAGTTTCGATTTGGTTTAAGATAAACTCGTGCTGTCCTTTTGGTTCGTCTTTACGGGCGGGTTTAATAACCTTTTCCGCCTCATCAGAATACCGCGCCGAAATACCAACGTCAGAATCGTTGGCTATGGCACGCAACTTCGACAATTTTCCCCTATATGAAACCACTGCTTAGTATTGTGTTTCTCCCGACTTTCGATATTTTGACTGTGGAACTTTCTTTACTCCGCTCTCGTTTGAGGACTGATACTTCGATTGCTTGCCTCTGCGAGCTTCGGACTTTGTGCCGAGTTTTTGATACCGAGGTTGTTTGCCTATTTTGGGCATTGTATTTGTATTTGATTAGGCGACCTTTTTATTCTTCGTGTTTTCCTTCTACTCCCCGTGCTGTTCTATCAGCTGTTCGCATTTCCAAAAAGCGAAACGCTTCTTTAAGATGTGCGATTGCTTCCTCATTCTCCTTACACTCAAAGCGAGAATTAAGGTCTGCAAGCCGAGAAATCGCGCAACTGATTACTTCCTCCAGCGTTGTCCCTTGTTCATAAGAGCCATCGGGATTTAACTTATAAAAAGTAATATCCTGAAATGCTGGCGATTCAGTCCTGAAATTTGCGAGAGAATACTTATTTTTTTCTTCTGTTGGCATTATGATATATGTTTGGTTAGGCGACCTTTTAACTTTCGATAATTATAACATATTTGAAAAAGTAAATCCATTAGTAAGGGTCTGCAGTTTTCGATTCCGCTTCGGCAATAATCCTTCTCACCGTATCGTCTTGTATTAGATCCTCATCACGCGCAAACGTCAAAGCCAAGCTGTCAGCTACATCGGGGCTTGGAATGCCGTCTTTTAGCATCTGTTCTTTGGGCATAATCGCCAGTTTTCCTTTCATTCCTTCAAGTTTGTGCCGGTATTTCACTTGTGCTAATTGATACCAATTATTCTCTGGATCGCCGTCTTTAAGAAGTTTTCCGCCCGCTAAAATCCATTCTCGCAGTTTCCAAAACATTTTCGCCCGAAGATTGATATACAATTCGCCGTCTTTTTCGCCATCTTCAAACTTACTTCCCGCATTTACTCCTTCAAATGTTCCCGCAAGTTTCTGCCGCTTCAAAATATCCACTACGCCCTTTCCTATACCCACCGAATCAATAAACACATCATCCAATCTCACTCGTTCTTCTCCTGATTGAGTAATAATTATTTCCGCGAAATTCATTGTGTCGGGGTCATTTGATTTATGAAGTATCTTTGCGACATTCTGCGCCCGGACAGTCAATACGGAGAAGTTTTTGCCCCCTCCGGCCACATCGCCGCCTAATCGCTTGTTTCCAAATGGTGCGTAAGTATCCACCAGCGCCCGGTCAATTTCCTTTCTTGAAAGCAAAGGAATCCAACCGCTTTCATCCGACACTCCTTGCGGCTCGATACACTCATAAAGCACTCCAAAGAATGGCTTTCGTCTCGCTTCATCAACCATACTCGGTAAGATTCGTCCTTCTTTGAATCCCTGCCAGTAATCTATTTTGATTTTGAAAAAATTGGGGTCGTTCCTGCTTTGCCTAAAATGTCCCGATTCCCACGGATTTCCGATTTTGAAATAAAAGTTGTCGGTCTTATCGCCCAACATTCTAAACACTAATGCTTCTTCGTCATCGGGGGTCAATGCCGCTTCATCGTGAACAACATTTTGAGCGCCTTCACCCATAGCTCCTTTTGCGTTTGTAACAAACACCTCCCCTAAAAGATTATTTTCTAATTTGAAATTAAGCCGAGATTTGTTTCGTGAACGCCTAATTTCTTCTTCACTTTCGCCTTTGCCGATTATGAACCTTCTTTTAGTGAACTCATTGTCAAATATGTGTTTAATAAGATGACGGTTAATAATGTGGGCTTGGTCTTTGTTGCCTGCCGCCACGCACCAGTTCTCTGGATAGGTGCATATTCTCGTAAGCAATGCCATAGCGATAACACTACTTTTGCCATATCTTGTAAAGGTCTCAATATGAACTCTCGGCGTGAGCTTCTTGAAGATGAGATTAAAAATATCGCCCTGGCCGTCTGTTAAAATAAACGGATTGCCCTGCTCGTCTTTGTAGAGGGTTTTTACTAATCCACGTGCGTCGTCTCTGAACTTGGCAAGATATTCATTCGTTATCATTTTGTAGAATCTTTGAGGTTATAAAAATAATAGAATTATCTTCTCTTCCAGTCCCGCCGATCTTCCATCCCCCTGAACGATTGGGTAAATGTTCCACTAATTTTTCCGCTAATAAAATCTTTTTTTGAGAATCCGAGTAATGTAAATAGTCATTCATTTCGCCGGGAATCTCAACTATACCCTCCCTAAAACCATCTGCATAAAAATCACATTTAATCCTCATTTCTTCTCTGATAGCTTTCTCATTGTGTCCGCAAGTGGTTTTAATATATTCTTTCCCTCGTCGTCTTCAAGGGGAGATTTCGGAGAATAATGTTTCTTTCCTATCGTTCCAGCAATAAATTTTGTAATGTCCGCCTTAACTTTAATTTTACCAGTATCATCAAACTCATAGATTTCCTTCCCGTCTTTTGTTACTCCTCGATTGACAATATCCATCTCCAAAAATTCATCAAGATTCTTTTCCGCCTTGACAAGCATCAGTTCTCGTTTTCTACTAGCTTCTACTATCCAGTCATTGCCAAGCGAGACAATTTTATCGGCATACTTTTCTGAATACTTTGCTCGTATCGCCGATTGATATGCGTTTGAGTATGTCTCGCTTTTCGGGTCAAGATAATACGCAAGAAACTTTATTTGCCTGTCATCAAGATTTTTCTTTCCCGCCATTTTGTTTAATCCTCTATTATTGGTATTAAGTTGTCGAGCAATTCTCTTCCTTCCTTATTTGATTGTTTTATTTCTTTTATAAACCGATTGATTTCTTTTTTGGCTTTCAAGTAAGGAATAAGCATAAGGCTCGTTCCAATCAACACCACCGATACCATAAAAATAATTATATTCATTGTTTTTTAATCCTTGGTTTTATCCTCCTCCATATCGCCGTCCACGCCGACCAGAGAATCCATCTAAGGGGCATTCTCTCTAAACTCACTTGGAATACTGCCGCGATGAATTGCGGATTTTGTGTGGCTTCTTGGTGGATTCTTACCGCTTCTTCGTTGATCGACCTTTTCCTGTCGAATTTTTTGGACATTTGTGCGTATCTTTATTGAAATATCCGACCATACCGCAACCATGGCATTTTGTAAGGATATAAGGGTACTGGCTTTGCATATCTTTGTGTTTCATAATCCCATACTAACATAGGATTAAATACTTGTTAATAGATTATCCCTTTCCCTCGTGTTTCTTATATACACATAGCACCTTATTTTCTATACAGGTGCAGAAGACGAGCGAATCCTCATAGGGGACACACACTATCGGTGTTTCAATGTTGAGGTCTGTGGTTATATTGATCGGCTTTTTTGATTGCAACCAACCCCAAATGTATACCCCCGCCAAAATCAGAAATCCCAAGAACAAGTAACGGGCTATGAGTTTCATGTGAGTATTATACCATAATGGTGCTTTTTTAAGAATGAATCAATTTCTTTGGCAAATTTTGGATGACTTGAATAAATCACACTCCTACGAGCTCTTTTTTGGTTTTGTCTCTATAGAAAGACAGCTCATAAGGAATATGCTCTCCCTGTGCAACGGCATTATATGGGGCTTCGGAATGAGTTAGGTCTTCTAAAACCTTACCGCTTAAATCTCCATAATCGTTATAGACTTTCTGAAGAACATTTTTCTCCTTGTCAGATAGACTGGTGAAAACTGGGATGCTTTTATTTGCAGTTAAGGAAAAAACCATCATATCGTTTGGCAAGCCAATGTTTTTCTTAACAACGCTAACTTCCTTTCCCTTTAATTCTTTGAGCATTTTTTCTAATTCATCTGGAACGGGGCCCATTGGCAATGCACGGTAGCTTGCACCAGTTAAAGGCTGTTCATAGGCCTCAAAATAATTAAAGTCGGCGAAATATAAAAGCTTAGCCAACTTTTTCTTTCCCTCAATAGTATGAATTGGGGATTGAGACAGTAAGAATAGAATAGCCTCCTTGAATTTTTTTTCGTTGAACTTAATGTCGTTGGGGTTCATCTTTTTAACTTAACTTAGATTGGCCAGTATTCTATTAAATTTTCACTGATAAATCAACACCTTCTCTTTGTTCAAATTATAGCACATAACATCCATTTGAATTTAGAGACGTGGATAGCCTCTACTTAACCTCAAAATTGCTCACTTTTTACTCCGTTCTGATAATTAATGTGTTTAAGTATATGAGCAACGACATCTACCACAAAACCATTTCCGAGCATTTTATATCGTTGGGAAGTGCTTACGCCCCAAGTATATCCGACCTTGCTTTTTATCTGAAAGGTCAAGATATTCTGATTTTGTATTTCTTTTGGAATGTATCCAATAATGGCACTCACGACAAACGAGAATAAGGTTAGAATAAGTTGTTCTTTGTTTTCCTGTCCAAAAAGGTCTGATGTGGTGGATGTTAAAAGTTTTTTGAGTATGGTTAAATCTTTCCCCGCATCTTCGGCAAGTTGCGTTATCCCTTTTCCATACAAACTTACAACATTGTTTCCATTTTCTTTGACTACTAAAAGACTGCTTTTCTGGGGTAATCCCGCCTTTCCAAAAGGTACTGTTTTTTCCACTATTGTATTTAGCCCAACAAGTAGGTGAACAAAATCGTCTATTGATTTTAGATGGGGATGCAAGTTTTTTAGTTCCGCACCATTGACATTTAATAGGAGCTTGTCTTGATTGTATAATTCTATTGAGTTTTCCGAGCAACTTATGACGACATCGCTTTGAGCAAGTTTTTCGGTTTGTAGATTTTTTATATTCAAATTCTCTCCCACAAATAGCACAGGTTCTTTTAAGCCGTTTTTTTCTACACTCCCAGCAGATAATTGCGACTTGGGATTTTTGTCTACCACAACCGCAGAGTTGTTTTGATGGTCGGAACATACTCTAATTATACACGACTTTTCAATGGCAGGCAATGTCATCAATCGCTCGCACTCCACTGGCGTTAATTTCCTGATAACTTCGTTCTCTGAAAGTTTATTGTTGTGTTCCCAAGATGAGGAAGAAAGCGTAGGCACTTTCCCATTCAACGCTCTTTTGCCACCAGCGTTCTTCCCTCGAGGAGTTTGGACAATGTAAAGCCCCGTCTTTGCCCCCCTACCGCCACCGAGAGCCGATAATCCAACCAACTTGCCCTCTGGGGAGTAAATCCTGTCTCTCTGACCGCCTGAATTGAATTGACCCAACCGAATAACTTTCGGTGGTTCTTTATAGGATGAAGAAGTGATTGTTACGGATTTTTGATTGCTTCCTTTATAATTCATCATTTTAGGATTTATCACATATTCATCGCCAACATAATTTTCTAAAACATCTTTCAACAAGATCCCCCTATCCTCTGGCTGTGATATTTCTAACTGATATATATCAAAAACTCTTCCATTGTTTTGTCGTGCTTCGTTGAATTGCATCTCCGACATAATACTCTGTGTCTTTCCCAGTATTCCTTTGTTCTCATAAAGAACATCATTAAAGTAAAGTCTTTCTCTAATTTGCCCACAGAAGAATAATCTTTTCCTATTCTGTGCTGACACAAGTGCGGCGTTTATCATAACGGGTTCAATCCCCCAGAGTGTTTCGGTAATAGTTGCCCTCGCCTCTTTTGACATACTCGCAACATTTTCCAGCACAAAGTATTTAGGTTTTAATTCTTTTAAGATACGGACATATTCCCAGAATAAACCGCTTCTTTTTCCGTCCAACCCCTCTCTGTTCTTTTTAGCAATACTCAAATCTTGGCAAGGACTTCCGCCACAAACTAAATCAATATCAGTTTCCGCTAACCTTCCCGTTCCGTAGTGAAGTTTTCCTCCAGTGCAATCAATTTCTTTTATATCACCCAATTGCATCGTGTCGGGGTAATTCTTTTGAGCTATCTGAATAGCGTATTTATCTATCTCGCTGGCATAGTACGCCTCTACAGGAATACCAGCACGCTCTAGTGCAACTCTTCCGCACGATATTCCGTCAAATAGTGATAGTACTTTCATATTCGGCAATAATCCTTATAGGTTATTGATTACTTCGCAAAGTCGTTGGCAGTTTAGACATTCGCCGTTTTCACATTCACATTTAATTAGTAACTTATCTACAATTTCTTTTTTAATTCTTTCTAAAACACTTTCTGCCAATAAAAGCATTGTTTTTTTATTAGCTTCTGGCAAATCATCAAATGCTACTTTACATTTTTCGTTGGTATCCCAATTTGTTTTTTGTGCAAACCTTTCATACTCAAGGTGCATAAAGTTTGCTAATTCATATACGCTATTGTTCATATATTCTCCTCACTTACCTCCTTCGGGGGGGGCAAGTAGTATCTTTATTTTTCTTTAATTTCTAATGTTCCGTCCAATA
>Ga0326597_10008068_pt1 | contig 14255 bp, 8 predicted proteins | sample RVTome_12_FD_203789 | JGI IMG/M metagenome (GOLD analysis project Ga0326597, IMG submission 203789) | Soil microbial communities from uranium-contaminated site in the Upper Colorado River Basin, Wyoming, United States - RVT100D185 | ecosystem: Environmental > Terrestrial > Soil > Contaminated >... | reverse complement strand
ATCTCGGTTCGTCCATCCGGACGCTCCCATACGACCGGCTGACCCGTCCAGCCTGTCCCACACCACTGGCGGGTTTCCTCACCGACTGATGAGTTTGAGCACATGGCCTGGTCGGGATACCGCCAGATCACGTCAGGGGAGGTGGGAATCACTCCAGTGCCGTAATAGTTCCGCTGGGGGTTACCCCGGAACTGGAGTACACCATTGACTGTTCCCCATGGCCTCCCAACGGAAACCGATGGTGTGGCGGTGGTCGTGGTAATCGCGAGAGGCGGTGGCTCCGTGGGAATCGTCGTCGTTGCCTCTACGGTGACCGTGGTGGTAGGTCGGTCCGGATACGGGTCGCCGAGGAAGTCACACGCGCTCAGCAGGAATACCATCAGCCACAACCAGGTCCACCGCATCGTGGCAAGTTAGTCGCCTGATGCCTCATCCGGGAGGTTCTCGCCTAACCTGCCTCGCATGCTTGTGACGCTGCGAAGCCGGGTTGACTCGTCTGTTCCGGTCCGATTCTTCCGCCGATTGGGTGCGGCTCGACCATCCGTTCTGGCAGCCGCCATCGCCTATAACCTCTTCTTTGCCCTCGTTCCGGGTTTGGCATCGGTGGTTGTGGCTGCCTCGGTGTTCGGTAGCTCAGATGAGGTACTCGCCGAGAGTTTGGCAACGTTGAGTCGAGTCGCTCCCTCCGATACCGTCCAGTTCATCGGCCGGGTACTGGAGGACGTCGCCCTGTCCGTGAACGAGGCCAAAGGACTCGTTGTCGCTGGAACCGGGATCGTGGCGCTGTGGCTCGGGTCGCGGGGAATCCACACCATTCAAGAAGTTCTCACCACGATCGCCGAGTTTGAGGAGCGGCGGTCATGGATTGTCGCCAAACTGGTATCCGTATTGCTCACCGGCGGCATGGCCCTGACGCTGGTGGTGTCCTCGTTGCTGGTCGTCGCCGGCGCCACAGTTGCCGAGCGACTTGATGGCCTGGTAGGTGGTGACTGGCCCGTCGAACTCTGGAACAGGTCGTCTGTTCCAGTCGCGGCCTTCTGTTTCTTCCTGTTCCTGGCCGCTCTTTACCGTTGGGGTCCGCCCCAGAGGTTTCCTCGTATGTGGCTCGCCTCCTTGCTGTCAACGATTGGGATCGTCTTGGCGTCGCTCGGCTTTCGTTTTTATCTGGATCAGGCGGGCGCTTCAGGTGCAACCACCCTGGCGATATTCGGGGCGGTGGCGGTCGTGCTGATCTGGCTCTACGTGATCGCCTACGTCATCATCGTATCTGGTTCGATCGCCGCCGCCCCCGCGCGCCGGGCTGCCTATCGAGAAAGCCCGAGCCCTGAGGTGGTGGACCACGATGATTGATCCGGGCACCCGGCGAGGTATTCGTCTGCTTTTTTCGCTATTGGCCGGCTACCGCCGCGAGGCCATCCTGTCGACCGTATCGGCCTTCGTGTGGATGGTCATGGTCATCGTTGGTCCTTACCTCACCAAATTGGTGATCGATCGCGCCATCGAAGGGGATCGGCGTGACTTGTTGTTCCCGCTGGTTGGGGCGGTCCTGGCCGCCGGGGTTATCAAGGCGCTTGGTGTCGGTGGCCGTCGCTATTTTGCCTTCCTGTTGTCGTATCGGGCTGAGACCGACCTGAGAAATCGGATCTTCGAACATATCCAGCGGCTTGAGTTCACCTATCACGACGAGGTCCCAACTGGTGAATTGATGTCACGAGCGTCAAGTGACCTTTCCCAGGTCCGCCTCGTATACGCCATGCTGCCGATCACGATTGCGAACATGGCGATGTTCGTCGTCGTGGTAGCCGTCATGGTTTCCATCGACATGACGTTGGGAGCGATTGTCTCGCTGGCGGTCCCGTTGCTTCTGTTTATCGCCAATACCTATGCCCGCCGGGTGATCGAGATCGCCACGGACGTTCAGCAGAAGCTCGCCGACAATACGGCCGTTATCGCTGAAGCCATCGGTGGGATCCGGGTAGTCAAGTCCTACGGCCAGGAGGCGCAGGAGACGGCCAAGGTACACCTGGCGGCGATCGGTATCTATGAGCGTTCCATGGAACTCATCAAGAATCGGGCAATCTTCATACCGCTATTCGAATTGGTTGCCCCGATCGCGACTGCCGTGATCCTGGGCATGGGAGGGGTGCGGGTCATCGAAGGCGCCTTGACTCCCGGTGAGTTCTACCAGTTCGCCGAATACATGGTGATTCTCAATTTCCCGCTCAGGCTTACCGGGTGGTTTTTCGCGGAGATTCCGCGGGCCTCGGCGGCCGGGGGTCGGGTGCTTGAACTTTTGAAAACTGCTCCGGAGATCACCGATCCCAGGCAACCGGTTGATATACCTCCCGGGCCGGGTGATCTTCGTTTCTCTGATGTGCATTTCCAGTACCCGGATGGACCTCCGGTACTCGATGGCTTCAACCTTCATGTTCCCGGGGGGCGATCCGTCGCCGTGGTCGGAGCCACCGGTTCGGGGAAAACTACCGTTGCCTATCTGCTCGCCCGGTTCTATGACGTGACCGGGGGCAAAGTCCTGCTCGACGGAGTTGATGTCCGCTCGGTGAGGCTGGACGACCTCCGAAACGAGGTGGCGGTCGTGTTCGAAGAAACCTTCCTGTTTTCAGCTTCCATTCGGGACAACATCGCCTTTGGCAACCCTGATGCCTCCGATGAGCAAGTCCGGCTGGCGGCCCGACTCGCTCAGGCGCACGAATTCATCACCGGGATGGCAGACGGCTATGACTCCATGATCGGGGAGCGGGGGTATTCGCTGTCCGGCGGACAACGGCAACGCATCGCGCTGGCGCGAGCCGTCTTGCGCGACCCCCGGGTACTCATACTCGACGACGCCACATCGTCGGTGGACGCCGTCACCGAAGATGAGATCCGGGATGCCCTCAAAACAGTGATGGCCGGGCGGACCACGATCATCATCGCTCATCGTCCCTCGACACTGTCGCTCGCCGATCAGGTCATCTTCATCGAAGAAGGCAAAGTGGTCGCCTCTGGTACCCACACCGATCTCCTGGAACGTACTCCCCGGTACGGAGCGGTGCTCGCCAGTTCCGAGGTCGTCTGATGTACGCCCGGTTCGGGTCAGGGGAAGGGCGGTCAGAGGGCACCGGGAAGCTGCTGAAGAAGGCTGCTTCATATGGAACTGGTCTTGGCTGGTTGGCGACGGGGGCGTTGGCCGCCACGATTATTGCCACTGTTACGAGGCTGGCTGGCCCTGCCTTCGTGCGCCAGGGTCTCGACGCGGTGGCTGTCGCCGACCGCCAGGCTCTCTTTCGCTCGGTCTGGTGGTTTGTTGGTGCCCTGGTACTTGAGTACTTCAGCCAGGCCATCTCCCAGTATTGGGTCTCGGGCGTCGGAGAAAAGTACCTGGCTGACCTTCGGGTCCAGGCGTTTCGCCACCTGATCGATCTCGACGTCGACTTCTTCTCTCGCTCCAAGGCCGGCGTGCTCGTCAGCCGCTTGACGTCCGACATCGAGGCACTGACGCAGTTCGTGAAGGAAGGGGCCATCAACGTCGTCACCTCCGTTCTGACGGTGATCGGGGTCACCATCGCCATGTTCCTCATAGATGTTTCGTTGGCTCTGGCAGTGCTGGCCCTCATGCCGGTTCTCTTGGCCGTGTCGGCCGTATTTCGGATTTATGCGGACCGTGCTTATGAGCAGGTACGTGAGCACATCGGACGGGTGCTTGGGGCCATTCAGGAGGGGATTTCAGGAGTTCGTGTGGTCCAGGCCTACACCCAGGAACAACGTCAACGTATCGAATTCGGTCGGGTCAACGAACGCTACTTCGACGCCAATATCGCCGCTGCCAAGGCAATTTCTGCGTACTTCCCGGCTGTGGATTTCCTGCGCACTGCTGGACTGGCACTGATCCTCGTCGTTGGTGGTCAGCGGGTGCTCGACGGTGACATGACGTTCGGCGCGTTGGTGGCGTTTCTTCTGTATCTGAACTGGTTCTTCGAACCCATCGTCCAGATCTCGAATCTTTACAACCTGCTGCAGGCTGCCCTGGCGGCGCTGTCGAAGCTCCTGGGTATCCTTGATCGGCAGCCCGCCGTGCCGGCCCCGACGACGCCCGTCGATCTGCCAACCGTGGCGGGAAGGCTGTCGTTTGAGTCGGTTCATTTCGCGTACGATCCGACAGTCCCCATTCTGAAGGGCATCGATCTGAACATCGCGGCCGGCGAACGGATCGCGATCGTTGGTGAGACGGGCTCGGGTAAGTCGACCCTCGCCAAGCTGGCAGTGCGGTTCTACGACCCGTTGTCCGGCTCGATCCGCCTTGACGACGTCGAGCTTTCTTCGGTCGGTTTTGGGGACCTTCGTAGAGAGGTATCACTGGTGCCCCAGGAAGGGTTCCTATTCGCCGGCACCCTGCGTGACAACATTCGCTACGCCCGTCCGGACGCCACCGACGACCAGATCTGGTTGGTGTGCGAAACGCTCGGCATCGCCGACTGGGTCAGGAGCCTTTCAGAGGAGTTGGACACCGAGGTGCGGGAACGGGGGTCACGCTTCTCGTCCGGCGAACGACAACTGGTCGCCCTGGGTCGGGCGTTGCTCGCCGCCCCGAGTGTGATCGTGCTCGACGAGGCAACTTCGAATCTGGATCCTGAGACAGAAGCGGTCGTCGAGGCTGCCCTGGCGACCCTATTGGAGGGTCGCACGGCCATTGTGATCGCCCATCGGCTGGCCACGGCCGAGCGGGCTGACCGGGTGGTGGTGATGGATGATGGTCACATTGTCGAGGTGGGGGCGCATAGCGAACTGGTCGATGCCGGTGGACCCTACGCCCGCCTCAACGCCGTGTGGCAGGCCGCCGGGGGACCGGGGCCACAGTAGGACGTCCGGTAACTCAAGATTTCTCCGTTCGACGTCGATAAACCCACTAATGGCGAAGTTGGCTGGTTGGTCGGTGTAACAAGTCGGGCGCTGGTGCTACTTAACCGGTGACACCAATGAGGAGTAACGTCGATGATGAAGAAGCTTTTGAGTGTGGCGGTGGCCATGTCGGTTGTCATAGTTGGCGCGCTGCCGGCCTTCGCCGAAGATGAACCAGTGCCTGTTTATGACGAAACCGAGCATATTCTTACGTTCGCGGTCGACGGCGAATGCATGATCGACACCGACATGGACATCGTGTACACGGTTGCCGAAGACGGTTCCATCACGTTTGAGGTTGTCGTCGCTGACGAGGATCCCCTTGAGGAGCCAGGCGAACCTATTGATGATCCAGAGGCAGTCGATCCGCTCGAAGGGTGTTTCCCCTTCTCGGTCGAAGGCCCAAACGGGCAGGTAAACCATGGCACGTTCGTGTCGAATTTGATGCATGCTCTTAAGGAAATGGGCATCAAGGGTTCGGACAAGAAAGCTTTCAAAGCTGCCTTGACGGACTACGGCAAGGGCGAACAGCAGGTCAAGGCGAATGAAGGTGACTCTACGGTTGGCGATGATGAGGTCAGCTTGGAGCCTTCCGAAGACACGTTCAAACCTGCCAAGCCTTTGAAAGCCGACAAGTCAAACAACTCGAACAGGTCAAACCGGGGCAACAGCGGCAAATAGGTAGTACCTACCCAGAGTGATGAAGTTGCGAATACAAGAGGAGGGGCGGCCGGTGGGCCGTCCCTTCCATTTTCTCTTGCAGGGATTGGATTTCAAGGTTATGTTGTGGCTCGTTCATGGGTAATTGGGGGAAACTTCTGACACCGTTAGTGGTGGTCGCCGGCCTGTTGGTCGGTTTTTCTGCGCCGGTTGTGGCGGCAGTACCCGACGATGAATTTGTCCTGACCTTTCCCCATTCCGACCCGGAAACCCACTTCCTCTCAGAATTCGGTGTGGCAAAGCCAGATGGGCGCATCCATCGTGGGGTGGATCTGTTCGCAGAGCGCGGTTCTGAAGTGGTGGCCGGGGCCGATGGATTTGTGCAGGAGGTGCAACGGAGAAGCCGGGCAGGTCTCTATGTCGTTTTGAGCCATGCTGATGGCTTCGAGACCTGGTACCTCCATCTGGGATCGTTCGCCGACGGGCTGGAAGAGGGCGCCCCTGTGGCCGTGGGAGATGTCATTGGATATGTCGGCTCCACCGGCAATGCTGCCGGTACGTCGCCGCACACTCACTTTGAGATTCATGAGAATGGGCGGGCGATCGATCCCTACCGGTACCTCAAAGACGCCATGGAGCGGTGGGTTCTTTCTCAGCAGATCGAGGCGGGCGAGACCCCGTTCCGGTAACGGGCTAGACGATGGAATTGAGATCGGCCACTTCGTCAAGCTCCACGACCCTGGCGGCGATCACGGTGGTGGTCTCGTTCGTTCCCACCACGACCGCCAGCTCGGTGGCAAGGATCCTCGCCCCGGAACCTTCTGATGGTTCGTCCTCAACCCAGATCACTCTTTGAACACCGGCCATTTCGATCGCTTCTTGCCATTGCTCGAATACCTCTTCGGGCGAACTGGCAAAAGATCGTACCCGCTCATCGTGGGCAGCTTCGGTCACGAACACCATCGAGAAGCAGTTGATGCCGGCGGCTCCGACGTGGGACCCATCCGATACGTCGCCTAGAGCGACTTTGGTCGACCGCGACTTCAGTTCGCCGGCGATCGCTTCGTCGGATACGAAGCACCGGAGTTCCCCGTCGCGTCCGGCGAGGGCGGCGATGATGGCAGTCCCGGTGGGGGTGTCGGCTCCAACGACCAGTACGGGCATGTGGCGGGTTCCTTAGCTGGGGAGGTTGGTGGTGCCCATGAGGTATTTGTCTACCGCCCGGGCTGCCTGCCGACCCTCTCTGATGGCCCATACCACGAGAGATTGACCACGGCGCATGTCACCTGCCGCGAACACGCCGGGCATGCTGGTGGCGTAATCGTCGGTGTTGGCTGCCACATTGCCCCGAGGGTCGCGGTCGACACCAAGCTTTTCAAGCAAACCCTGGTGGATCGGGTGCATGAAGCCTGCCGCGATCAAGACAAGGTCTGCCGGAATGCTGAAGTCGGAACCGTCAACCTCGGTCATGTTCCAGCGCCCGTCGACACTTACCCAATCGACCATCACGCCGTGAAGCGTGTCGACCTTCCCGTCCGAGCCCGAGAAGGACTTGGTGAGCACCGACCACCGCCGATCACAGCCTTCTTCATGGGATGAGGTGGTTCGCAGTTTTTGTGGCCAGTCGGGCCAGGTCAAGAGTTTGTCCGGGTGCTCGGTTGGTTTGGGGAGAACCTCGAGCTGCGTTATGGAGGCGGCACCTTGCCGGTTGGTGGTTCCGACGCAATCGGATCCGGTGTCGCCGCCGCCAATCACCACGACATGTTTGCCCTCCGCCGAGGTATCCAACCCGGCAGGAAGGGTCTCCTGGCCGACGCGACGGTTCTGCTGAGCCAGGTAGGGAACCGCAAATTCGATCCCCTGCAGCTCGCGTCCCGGAACCTCGATGTCGCGCGGGTATTCAGATCCGCCCGCCAGAACGACGACGTCGTAGTCGTCGACCAGTGCCTCAATCGAGATGTTGTGGCCGACGTAGCTGTTTACGAAAAACGCCACTCCTTCGGCTTGCATCTGGGCCATGCGACGGTCAAGCACATGCTTGTCCAATTTGAAGTCGGGAATGCCGTAACGAAGCAGGCCCCCAACTTTGGCATTCTTCTCGAATACCATGACCCGATGGCCGGCCCGGGCCAACTGTTGAGCAGCCGCGAGGCCGGCCGGCCCTGACCCAACGATGGCGATTCGTTTGCCAGTCCGACGTTCGGGAATCTGCGGGCGAATCCATCCTTCGTCCCATGCCCGCTCGACGATGGAATACTCGATGGATTTGATCGTGACGGGAGCATCGTGAAGGTTGAGTGTGCACGCCTCCTCGCAGGGAGCCGGGCAAACCCTGCCGGTGAATTCCGGAAAGTTGTTCGTGGAGTGGAGCACTTCCGAAGCTGCCCTCCAGTCATCGGTATGTACGAGATCGTTGAAGTCGGGGATGATGTTGTTGACTGGACACCCGGCATGGCAGAAGGGGATGCCGCAATCGATGCAGCGGGCGGCCTGGTTGGCAAGCTCCTTGGTGGTGAGCGGAATGGTGAACTCCTGGTAGTTCGTTCTGCGCGATTCCACTGGCAGGTAGGTGCGCTCCTGGCGGTCGAAGTCCTGGAATCCGGTATCTGATCCCATCAGGCCGCTCCAGCCTTCAAGTCGCGATCTTCAATGGCGCGTCGATACTCGATCGGTACCACCTTGACGAATTTCGAAACATACGTGTCGAAGTTCTCGCAGATTTCCCTGGCTCGTGAGCTATCGACGAGGGCACCGTGTGTCGATATCAGGTGGCGGAGACGCCAGGCGTCGTATTGCAGGGGGTCGGCCATCAACTCGGATCGGTTGGGATTCTCGTTCGCCACGATCGGATAGCCGGCCGGGTCGATTGGTTCGAGTTCTACCATCGAGAGGTTGGCATGCTTGGCGAAGACGCCGTCCTCATCAAGCACGTAGGCGATGCCGCCGCTCATTCCCGCCGCAAAGTTGCGGCCCGTGTCGCCGAGCACCACGACGCAGCCTCCTGTCATGTACTCGCAGCCATGATCTCCAACGGCCTCGACGATGGCGATGGCGCCCGAGTTACGGACGGCGAATCGTTCGCCCGCGCCACCGTTGAAGTAACACTCTCCTGAAATGGCACCGTACAGGGCCGTATTGCCGATGATCACATTGTCCTTGGGAATGAACGTACCTTCGGGCGACGCTTGGACGATCAGCTTGCCGCCAGAAAGACCTTTGCCGACATAGTCGTTGGCGTCACCGGTCAGATGCAGCGTGATGCCATTTGAAAGCCAGGCGCCGAAACTCTGGCCGGCGGTTCCTTTCAGATTGATGTGAATGGTGTCTTCGGGAAGGCCCGCGTGCCCGAAGCGCCGGGCGACCTCTCCCGAAAGCATGGCTCCGACGGATCGGTTTGTGTTGCTAATCGGTGTGTCGATGACCGTTCTGGTTTGATTCTCAAGCGAAGCCATCGCCAGGGCAATGAGGCCATTGTCCAGCGCTTCGTCAAGATGGTGATCCTGCCGCTCGGAGTTGAAAATCGCCACACCCTCGGGCGGCTCTGACTTGTGGAGTACCCGGCTCAAATCGATGCCGTCTGCTTTCCAGTGGTCGACAGCTGATTTGGTCCGGATCCGGTCGGTCTGGCCGACCATGTCGTTCCAGGTCCGGAACCCGAGTTTGGCCATGAGTTCGCGCACTTCTTCGGCGATGAACATCATGAAGTTGACGACATGCTCTGGTTTGCCAGGGAAAAGTTGCCGCAAGGTGGGGTCTTGGGTAGCTACCCCGACCGGGCATGTGTTCAGATGGCACTTGCGGGTCATGATGCACCCCTCGGCGATGAGGGCGGTTGTGGCGAATCCGACCTCGTCAGCTCCGAGCAGGGCGGCGGTCACCACATCGAAGCCAGTTCTGATTCCGCCGTCCGCCTGAACGGCGATTCGACCGCGCAGGCCGTTGGCGACGAGCGTTTGCTGGGTTTCGGCGAGGCCGATCTCCCAGTGTGAGCCGGCTCGCATGATGGATGTAACCGGGCTGGCACCCGTTCCGCCCTCGGTGCCGGAGATGAGCACATGGTCGGCGTGGGCTTTGGCGACCCCGGCCGCGATGGTCCCAACGCCAACTTCGGATACGAGTTTCACGCTGATCCGGGCGGTCGGATTGACGTTCTTGAGGTCATGGATGAGCTGCTTGAGGTCTTCGATCGAGTAGATGTCGTGGTGCGGTGGAGGGGAAATCAATCCAACGCCAGGCGTCGAATGCCGCACGTCGGCGATTCGTTGATCGACCTTATGGCCGGGGAGCTGGCCGCCCTCACCGGGCTTGGCGCCCTGGGCCATCTTGATCTGGATGTCATCGGCATTCACGAGATACTCGGTGGTCACGCCGAATCGTCCCGAGGCGACCTGTTTGGTCGCAGACCGCATGGAGTCACCGTTTTCCTCCACTTTGTACCGGATCGACTCTTCGCCGCCCTCACCGGTATTCGATTTGCCTCCGATGCGATTCATGGCGATGGCAAGGTTGGTGTGGGCTTCCCACGAGATGGAGCCGAATGACATGGCTCCAGTTGTGAAACGTTTGACGATTTCGCTGGCCGGTTCGACCTGTTCGCTCGGGATTCCCGTACTGGCATCGATGTCGAGTTCGAACAGTCCTCGGAGATTCTTGAGCTTCTTCGTTTGGTCATCGACGGCCGTCGAATACTCTTTGAACCTGGCGTAGCTTCCCGATCGGACGGCATGCTGGAGTGCTCCGATCGTCTCAGGATTCCAGACGTGTTCTTCGCCGCGAATCCGGTAGGCCAACTCGCCACCAACGTCTAGGTGATGGCGATAGATGTGTTCGCCGCCATACGCCATGAGGTGTCGGGTGACGGTCTCTTTGGCAACCTCGTCGAGACCGATCCCTTCGATCCGCGAGGCCGTGCCCGTAAAATAGGCCTCGATGAATTGTGTGTTCAATCCGACCGCGTCAAAAATCTGGGCTCCGCAATACGATTGAAATGTGGAGATGCCCATTTTGGACATCACCTTCAAGATGCCCTTGTTGACGGACTTCATGTAGCGCTCTTGTGCCTCGACCGGCGTTGGCGATCCCTTAAGACTCTTCGCCATGGCGGCTACGGTGTCGAGGGCGAGGTATGGATTGATCGCTTCCGCCCCGTAGCCGGCGAGCAGGCAGAAGTCGTGAACCTGTCGAGCGTCACCCGTCTCCACCACGAGGCCGGTACTGGTGCGCAGGCCCTCCCGGATCAGATGATGATGTACGGCGGCCGTGGCGAGCAACGCAGGAATGGCGATCGTTTCGGCATCCATCCGGCGATCGGACAGAATGATGATGTTGAATCCCTGTCTTACCCGGTCGGTGGCGCGCTCGCAGAGGGCGGCGACAGCCGCCTCCATGCCTGCGGCCCCTTGCTCGGCGGGGTAACACATCGTCAGCCGCTTCGTTCGAAAGACGTCTGAGACATGATTCTCGATACGTCGAACACGCTCCAGATTGACGTTGGTCAAAATGGGTTGCTCGACCTCAAGGCGCATGTGCGTCCCACCGGTGTTGAGGCCCAACAGGTTGGGTTTTGGTCCGATGAGCGACACCAGCGACATGACCAATTCTTCGCGGATCGGGTCGATCGGAGGGTTGGTTACCTGCGCGAAGGTCTGCTTGAAATAGTCGTAGAGCATTTTGGGCCGGTCGGACATCACTGCCGGTGGTGTGTCGCGGCCCATCGAACCGATCGGGTCCTGACCGTCTTCGGCCATTCCTTTGATGTAGAACTCGATGTCCTCCCTGGTATACCCGAAGGCCTGTTGAGCAGCGAGGAGCGTGTCGGGATCAGGCCCCATGGAGGCCACTTCTTCCGGTAATTCGGTGAGCCGGATCTGGGTCTCGTCGAGCCACTTCTGGTACGGCTTGGCCATGGCGAGGGTCGATTTGAGCTCGTCATCGTCGACGATCCGACCTTCCTCCAGGTCGATAAGCAGCATCTTTCCCGGCTGTAGTCGCCATTTCTTGACGATGTGCTCTTCGGGGATGTCGAGCGTACCCATTTCGGATGCCATCACGATGAGATCGTCGTCCGTGACGAAGTACCGGGCGGGTCGAAGACCGTTGCGGTCGAGCGTGGCGCCGATCTGGCGGCCGTCCGTGAACGCCACGGCGGCAGGTCCGTCCCATGGCTCCATGAGAGCCGCGTGATATTCATAAAAGGCTCGACGATCGTTGTCCATAAGGGGGTTGTTTGCCCAGGCTTCCGGGATCATCATCATCATGGAGTGTCCGAGGGAGTACCCACCGGCCAGGAGAAGTTCAAGTGCGTTATCGAATGTGGCCGAGTCCGATGCTCCGTCTCCGATGAGTGGCCACAGTTTGTCAAGATCGTCGCCGAGGATCTCCGAGGACATCGTCTGGCGGCGGGCCATCATCCAGTTGATGTTGCCTTTGACGGTGTTGATTTCGCCGTTGTGGCACAACAAGCGGAAGGGCTGGGCCAGGCGCCAGCTGGGAGATGTGTTCGTGGAGAATCGCTGATGGACCAGGGCCAGTGCCGACTCCATGGCCGGGTCGGCCAGATCCGGGTAGTAGACCGACAAGTTCTTTGCCAACATCATGCCTTTGTAGGTGATGGTGCGACTCGACATCGACGCGATGTAATAGCCGCCGCTCTCAAGAACCTCGGGTGACCGTTGAATGATCTGGATTTGAGCTTGTTTGCGGGCAACGAAGAGCTTCTGCTCGAGATGAGCCTGATCGCGGATCTTCGGACCCGTTCCAATGAACACCTGCCGGATGACGGGCTCAATTGGTTTCACGCTTTCGCCGAGACAGGACGGATCGACCGGTACATCGCGCCAGCCAAGAAACGTCAGGCCCTCTCGAAGGATGATCTCGACGAGGGCGTTTTCGCACACCACGCGATGGACGACGTCCCGGGGCAGGAAACACATGCCGATGCCGTATTGTCCGACCGGGGGCAGCTCAATACCCTGCGAGGCGGCTTCGCGACGCAAAAATGCGTCGGGAAGCTGGACCAACATGCCGGCCCCATCGCCGGCCAGAGGATCAGCACCCACCGCTCCGCGATGGGTCAGGTTGGTGAGGACCGTAAGTCCTTGATCGATGATGCGTCGGCTCTTGCGACCTTTGATGTCGGCCACGAACCCGATTCCGCAGGAGTCGTGGTCGAGGGAACGGTCGTACAAGCCAGGGCCAGCTGCCTCAGCTAGTAAATCTCTCACCATTTCCTCCTGCATATTCGTCGTTTTATGCGTGTAACCAAACTCCACCGGTAGGGCGAGGTTCTATGACATTTCAGGTCACTCCCAACCTGTACCGGAGTCGCGGTGGGACGCTCGACCGGCGATCCCCATCATAGCCAGCCAGGCGTGGATCGGAGAAATGTATCACAGGGGCACCGGCATCGCCATATTGACCATGCCGAACCACGCCTGGCGTCAGCCGGCCAGCGACCGTCTCGCATAAATTGGAAGTTTTCTAATCAAGTATGCACTTTTGCCAGTCATCGTTCCGAAGCGATCGGTCCGCTATCTCGCAGTTCTGGTATCCTGGTAGCCACAGCGATTCGAGGTGACGCCCATGGCCACAGTCGACATTGATCTTGGTGCATACAAATTAGGTTGGCACGACTCAGAAGCCGACTACGTATTCAAGCCCCAGAAGGGTCTGAACGAAGAAATCATCCGACAGATGTCAGAGATGAAGGGTGAACCAACCTGGATGCTCGACTTCCGCCTCAAGGCGTACAAACGATTTCTCCGCAAGCCCATGCCGCAGTGGGGTGGTGGTGGGGCGCTGAACGACATCGATTTTGACGACATCTATTACTACGTCAAACCGACCGAGGGTCAGGCGAAAGATTGGGACATGGTTCCTGATGAAATCAAAGACACCTACGAAAAACTGGGTATTCCCGAAGCGGAGCGTAAGTATCTCGCCGGTGTGACAGCCCAGTACGAGTCGGAAGTGGTCTACCACCGCAACCGGGATGATCTTGCATCCCTCGGCGTCCTCTTTTGCGACATGGATACCGCCGTTCGCGACTATCCGGAATTGGTTCAGGAATACTTCGGTACGATCATTCCTCCCAACGACAACAAGTTCGCGGCTCTCAATTCGTCTGTTTGGTCTGGTGGGTCATTCATCTACGTGCCTCCTGGCGTGCACGTCGATCAGCCATTGCAGGCATATTTCCGCATCAACTCGCAAAACATGGGTCAGTTTGAGCGCACCCTCATCATCGTCGACGAAAACGCCTACGTGCATTATGTCGAAGGCTGTTCGGCGCCGGTCTGGTCATCGGATTCGCTCCATTCGGCGGTCGTCGAGATCGTCGTCAAGCGGGGCGGTCGTTGTCGCTATTCGACGATCCAGAACTGGTCCAACAACGTCTACAACCTTGTTACCAAGCGAGCGGCGGTATACGCGAACGGGACCATGGAATGGATCGATGGCAACCTCGGGTCCAAACTGACCATGAAGTATCCGGCCGTCTGGATGCTTGAGCCTGGCGCCCACGGCGAGGTGCTTTCGATTGCCTTTGCCGGCGAAGGTCAGCACCAGGATGCCGGCGCCAAGATGGTGCATGCTGCCTCGAATACGACCTCGACGATCATCTCCAAGTCCATCTCCAAGGGCGGGGGGCGGGCCGGATATCGAGGTCTGGTCCGGGTCGAGCCTGGCGCCAAGAACGT
>Ga0326597_10008067_pt1 | contig 14255 bp, 19 predicted proteins | sample RVTome_12_FD_203789 | JGI IMG/M metagenome (GOLD analysis project Ga0326597, IMG submission 203789) | Soil microbial communities from uranium-contaminated site in the Upper Colorado River Basin, Wyoming, United States - RVT100D185 | ecosystem: Environmental > Terrestrial > Soil > Contaminated >... | reverse complement strand
TAGAGGCCCTGATGCACTACCGCCGCGAATACCAGGATCGTCTCCAGTCATTCCGGCCGGCGCCGCTCCACGACTGGGCCTCGCACGGGGCGGATGCGTTCCGGGGGCTGGCCGTTCGGCATCGGCCGCCCAAGCCGACGAAGCGGGACGAGGACGACGACTGGGTCAGGGATCGCGGCTGGCGCAGGCCGGGCGTGTCGTGGATGGGGTGATGGACTGGTGGGTCGCCGGACGCACGTTGAGCGCCCCTTCAGCGTGATCTGATCTGACAGGACGCATGAGAAGGCACCCCATCGATCTCGACGCGGACGTACCGGAGCACCTCCCCTTGTTTGGACCCGAGAACAGCGACTGACCTGCATGGTTTCCCTCAGCCTCCTTGATGCTGCCAGCAGAACTGACTGTCCGCCGAGGGCGTCCGCTTGCACTGAGCTCCGGCGCGAGTCGTGGCCTGACAGCGGTTGATGACCGGCGCGGCGGCCGAATCAGCCTGCACATAGTCGATGCTGATGGTCTGTCCGTTGGTCGTGGCGAGAATCGTGTCGTCGCCGGTCTCAGAGCCGACGGGCTTGAGCACGGGCGTCTTGTCACCGCGGTCTGTGCGCCACACGGTCGTTGAGAGGTTCAGGTCAGTGGAGACGGTCTCGATCCGCGTGAAGGTCTCCGGCCGGGGCAGCATGGTGCCGGAAAACGCCTGGTTACCGGCCGATACCACGACGTGAGCCGGTCGAACGGCTCGCAGGAAGACCTCCGTGGTAGAGCTGTTGCTCCCATGATGTCCGGCCTTGAGGACCGTGCTGCGTAACTGCTCGCCGAACTCGGTGACGAGTGCCTCCTCAACGGCTTCTTCGGCATCACCGGTGAACAGAAATGAGACCGAGTTGGCGGGATCAGTGAAGCCCAGCCGCAGCACGATCGACGTGTTGTTCAGATCGCCGTCGACAATCTCCCGTGACGACCACAGAACGGCCACGTCGAGTTCCGACCCCCAATCGAGGGCCAGGTCGTCGGGAACGCCCCAGAGGAACTGGGCCTGGCCTCCTGTCGACAGGATCTCGGTTGAGGCCTTCTGGAAGAACCGCCCGTACGCCGACAATGGACGTTCACGGTCCGGCTGCCCATCGTCACTGGTTTTGTCATGCCCGGGATCGAGGATGTTCTTAACGTCGTAGTCCTCGAGGAACCCGAACAACCCACCGTTGTGGTCACTGTGGGGGTGGCTCAGGATCAGCCAGTCGATCGTCGAACCGAAAGGCAGACGCTCCGCCTGACCCAAGTACTCGCTTGCTGACAAGTACCCGTCGGCCCGACCGAACCGGCCCCAATCGCCGCCGTCAATGACGATGTTGAGGCCTTCGAGCACGCCGTTGCCCGGAATCCCGTCATCCCCTGTATGAATCCAGACAGAGTCGCCGGTTCCCACGTCGATGAAATGGACTTGGAGCAGCTCAGCCTGGATGTCGGCTGAGATCATGGGTCGTGATACGGCGGACAGCGATCCCAAGCCTCCGAGGGCAACGGCTGCGAGCGCGACCATACCTCTCATGGCGGACCTCCTGGCTATGTTTGCTATCCCAGGAGATCCTACGGCTGTTCGGGCCGACCGTCTCGTTCTCAGCCTGTCCCAAGAGTGCGTTCGTATTCATCCCAGTCCTATCGGGTGTGCCGGGTGTGCCTCCAGAACCCGCGCAAATCAGGCCGCTGCAAAAGGGCCTGCCTTTCGCCTCAGCCGAATCCGAGCCTTCCAGCCGGCTTTCGCCTTCTTCGCGTGCGAGTCAGAAAGCACTGTTTCTGAGAATCGCAGGCGGTGACATCCAGGAGCGGCCACTAGCCCGATCGCTCCACGCTGGCGACCAGTCAGCAGTAATCTCCCCGGGGCCACCGCAACCGTGTGCGACCAGGGATTGGCGTCAGCGGCCTATCCAGGGAATCCCCGCTCTATGACGCCAGCGCCAATTTACGGGTCGAGCACGGAGGCGTCCGTCCAACCGCCTGCGCCAGCGGCGGTTGACGGGGTGGACGGAGCCGGTAGAATGGCCGCTGGTGAAGGCCTCGTAAGGTCGACGGGGATGCCCGAGTGCGAGGGGAAACCGGGAAATGGCGCCGTCCTCTCATACGACGTTGACCGCTGAAGAACGCACCGAGATGATCGATCCCAAAGTCTTGAATCGCATCAGGCATGGCATCTGCGCGGTCGGATACCTGACCGTCCCGCTCGAGACGTACAACGAGGATGCGTCACGTCCGTATTTCAAGGTTGTCGGCACTGGCTTCTTGGTTCGACCGACGATCGCAATCACCAATCGGCACGTGATCGAGGCACTTGCGGAACGTCAGGCTGATCTGGGGTTTCCGGACAAGCAGCAGATGCTCATGTTCATCAGAATGGGCGAGAAGGGGCATCTGCAGCCCGTGATTCGAATGATCAGGTCAACGTTCACGGCTGACAACGCGGGCTTTGACGTCGGGTTCATCGAATTTCAACGCGAGCCGGAGGAGCACTTTCAAGGCATCGAACCCCTCGACCTCGATGAAAGCTACGCCCTGCGGGTCACAGACGCGGTGGCGGTTTGTGGCTACCCCTACGGCGAAGCGATGCTTCAGCGTGACGGCAAGGTGTACCGGTGGGGTCCAGTCGTTCAGCAGGGCCATGTCTCGGCGGTGTCACCCTTTGACGGCGTGCCCGACGGCTACTTACCGAGTGAAGTTCTGCTCGACGTTCGGATCGCGGGCGGAATGAGCGGGAGTCCGATTCTGCGGCCCGCTGATGGCCGTGTCGTTGGCATTGTTCACTCGACGTGGGAATCGACCACGGCGCTAGGTCTGCCCCTCATCACCGCCGAAATCGACGAGTGGCTGTCACAGATGGCAGCTTCGATTTCGACGGGCGTAGAATCCGGACACGCGGTCTAACACGCGTGGCACCAGACGGCCGCTGGTGCAATCGTCGGCGGCCGCTGGTGAACGCCGACGTTAGACCGCCAACGTTGTCTGCGCCGGGGTAGGGAGTCAGGCTGAGATCGTCAAGTGGTCACACCAAGGCGGTGGCTTCATGAACAGACTTCAAGTACTTCTCGTTGACGCGTCAGCCGAAGAGGCGACCGTGAACCGGCTCGCCAGTCGTCTGAATCGTATTCAGTCGGCCTTCAACTTCGCTGTTCACGGCAAGATTCTCGATGTTGACTGCCTGGATTGCCCGAGGCCGCCGCACTATGACGCGGAAGAGCTCTTGGCCGAGCTTCGGCGTGTCGCTCCATTGTCACCAACACAACCCGCGCGCGTTGTCGTTGGCATCACGTCTGTCCCGCTCGCGTTGATGGCCTCCGCGCCTGCACGCGACGGTCATCCCCAGTGGATGACGATTACTTTGGCCACTGGCCCCCGCCAGAGGGTGGAGCTGCGATTGACGGCGACCAGGTCGTTGGAATCATCTCTACAACCCTGTGGAGTCGCCGATACGAAGCAGCCGCGTTCCGCACCATTGAGCAGTTCCTTGAGGTTCTCGTTGCCGAATGCCTGGGCGACATCCTGTATCGCAGCAAACTGACACACAAGCAGTTCCGGCGTTGTGTCTTCGACTATAACGAAGACGTCGAGTCGATTGTCGACTCAATTCGCCGAGCGAGGTTTTGCGCGAAATGCCTCGGACAGCTTCGGAGCGATGATGCGCTCGGAACATTGGCGAAACCCATCGGTGCCGAATCGATCGCGGCCGCCTTGGTTGGGATTACCGCCGATGCACGTCGACCCCGGCTGAAGACAGTATTTCAGTCGCTGCAGCAAGATGGGACATTCTCGGTCTTGATTCTCGGCGTGCTTGCTGCGGTCGGAGTCAACGTTCTGTCGACATGGGTGCCAGGCCAGTCGAGGTGGCAGCTAATCGTACCGGTCGTGTTGCTCGGCGTCTTGGGCGGCAGAATCGCTTGGGAGTACTTCCGACCCGGCCCGCCACTCCGGGGTTAGAGGACTCGAGCAGACGGCGGTCTGACCACCGCGTGGAGCCGACGGCGCCAATCCTACCGTGCAATCAGGTCGCCGCGGCGCGCGGCTCAAGCGGAAACGTTGATAACGAGTTAACGCCGCAGTTGCGAGCGGCCGCTCAGGGCTTCACGGCGGCAAGTGTGTAGCTCCAGCGCCCGCCCACACGGTTGCCCACCGTGAAGCCGGCGGCAGCGGCCAGCGCGCGGGCTCGGCCGGCCGACCGGAAGTCTGGGTCGGGCAGGTGCTCGGCAATCGCCAGCACGCCGCCCGAGCGCAGCACGCGGTACACCTCGCTGAGCGCGGCTCCGGCGTCGTCCAGCTCGCCGAGGACGGTCGCCATGACAGCGGCGTCGGCCGACGCGTCGGCGAGCGGCAGGCGCTCGGCCACGGCCCGGACGAACCCGAGCCGGACGCGCGGCCCGGCGCGCAGCCGACGCCGGGCGCGCTCGAGCATGGCGTGCTGTGCATCGAGCAGCACGATCGCGCCGTGCTCGATCGCCCCTGCCAGATGTTCGGCCACCACACCCGAGCCGGCGCCGATGTCGAGCACCGTGACGCCGGGTCGCAACGGCAGGCTGCGGAGAAGCCGGCTGGGCGCGAGCAGCCAGCGGCGGACACGCCATTCGAGCATGAACGCGAGGCGCGCCGGACACCGCCGCGGGATCACGCGTTCCGTCCCTCCGCTTCGCTGGCGCGGGCGAACAAGGTCAGCTCCCACGTGCTGGTCCCCTCGTCATGGCGGAGGACATAGGTGCCGCCATCGGCGCCGCGCACCTTGAAGTAGCGATGATCGGGCGCAAGCCAGCAGTCCAGCACGCTCGCAACGTTGATCGTACGCCCGGCCAGCGTGAAACAGCGCGGCGTCTGCTCACCGCGATGGCCGGCGTAGCACTCGACGGTCACCGAAAGCCGCTCGCTCATGGGGGTCGTTTCAGGCAGCTTCTGGAGTGAGGACACCTTGCTTCGCTTCACCTTGTCGGCGCGCGACCGTCGGCCCGACCGTCCTCCCAGTCCAGACGGTGCAGGGTCTCGGTCAGCTCGGTCGCCGTGCAGACCCCCTTGTCGACCAGCATTCGCTGGACGGTATTGACGGCCAGCGCGAGCTCGCCGATCACCTGTTCCACCCGCTCCGCATCCACGCCCGTCGGCGTGCGGACGGCGGCCTCTGCCCGGGCGCGGGCGGTTTCATCGCGTAGCTTGTCGATCTGCGTGTGCTGATAGATGTCGAAGATCCAGTTGATCAGGCCCATCGGGTCAGGACTCCTCGGTTGAGTTTGGGTTTCAGCCTGCTCGGATTCTAGCGAAAACGAAGAGCGGCAGTCGTGCCGCGGGAGGAGTGGGCGTGACGCCGGGGCGCTCAGAGCGTGGCCGGCACTTCGTTGGCAGCGGTTCCGACTCGACGCCGATGCCACAGTCGGATGGCGCTGATCGCCGCCGCCACGGCAAGGGGAACCGTGAACGCCAGGACGCCCGCCGTCCAACCGAGGCCTGCGACCTCGGTGAGGACACCCGCACCGGCGGCGCCCACGGCGAAGATCGCCATGACGAGTGCGAGGCAGAAGGCGGCCATGAGCGCGTGCATGGGCGGATAGTCGGTCGCCCGGCGGGCAGGCGTCAAGAGGGGGTATCGGCGCCCACTTACCTCACGCGCCTCTTCCCGTTCACCGGGCAATGGCGGAAGCGATGGGCGGACTGGCGCCAACGACGCTAGGGCGAAGATCGGTGATCACCACAACTCGGAGCGCGGGGGTAGCGAGTTCCCCGTTGCCGCCTCCCAGTGGGTACCGACGTTCCCGTCAAATGGCCTGGCGGAACAGGAAACGACCGGCTTCGCAGGTCCCTCGGGCGGTACGCGGTTCGCAGTGACGGGCGGCCATGACCGTCCATCTGTTTCGCATCGACGTCGCGTCCAGTCGGGCTCTGGCCGCCATTTGCCCGCAGGTGCGGTACGCCGCGATTCTCGCCTCGAGGCAGCGGCGCCCAACCCGCCTCCAGTTGTCGTCTGAGACGTGGCTGGCGTTGGGTCGCGAACTGAGCGAACCTCTCCCGGCTTCGGCCCTTCCGGCCGACCAGGTCATCGTCCAAGTCTTGGTCGACAGAGAATCGCGGGCGAGCTCCCGAGTCCGCTACGTCGTGGCGATGCCTATCGATGCGTCGACTGGCGATCTCCAGGCCCGACTCGACGCCCTGCTCGTCGGACCGAGGTCGTTCTTCTCCGGCGGGCGACTGGGGTGGTGGCAGTGAGCGCGACATCGGTCGTAACCTGCGTTTCCGGTGTTCCGTGTACAACGGTACCGGCCCGGCCATCAGGAATGTGCTGCGGGAACGTCAGTATCAGTGTTCCGCCTGGCGCCTTTCCGTTGTCATGGGCGGCGCGAAGGGCCTCTGAGTCGCCCGATCACCAAACCGCCGACGAGTCCGACCGCCAAGGCGAGAACGATCACCCCAGGCAACTGCCAGCCGCGAAGAGCGGTATGGAACGGCTCAGACCCAGGCAAGGGTGCCTGAGGGTCGATCCCGCGCATCGGCCTAAGATCAGCGACGGCGCCATCGAGGCTAAACGGTTCCGAGTGGATGACTCGCAGCTCCTCAATTCCGCGAAGGTCGAGAGAGGCGTACACTACTAGGACTAGGACTCCGCCAGCGACCACTAAGAGACTCGGCCACCGGTAGCGCCAGCCGAGCACCGCCCGATAGGCGCGCTGGACCCGGCCGTGTACACCGTGCCGATGGCGCCAAGCAAGGGTCAGCACCAGTCCGCCGAGGGCAAGCGCCGCGACGAATGCCGGCAGTGTCAATGAGCGCCCCTGATCCGCGGCAGGGCGGGGGGCCTCTCCCTGTGGCCGTGCGTACCCTCGGGCGTCGGCGTAACCGGTCCACCTGTCGAAGCGGACGTACGCAGTACCCCCGAGAGCGTGCCATTCGTACCGAGGGAACGCTGCGTGGACCAGCACGGCCCCGACAAGGAGAACGACGGCCAACGCCCAATCACGACGTGTCATGGTGACAACTCGCATCCAAAGCCGTCAGACGACTCGCTGTGTTCACGAAACCGCGATGCCCGCTGCCCGCTGTGCCAATCGGAGGGCTCGTGCTTTTACGGCGGCGCCATTCCCGAACCAGACCGACTGAAGCCGCGTCCACGTGCAGTCGGCGCCCAGCCCTCCGGGCTTGCAGTGGTCTATGAGCTCTGTTACGCCGTTGTAGGCCGCCCACAGCGTGCTCTTCACCTTCGGCAAGTCGTTGCCGCGACCGCGCTCGTAGAAGTGCCAAGCCCATCGCCGGTTCTCCAGCGCGCGACGATCAGCGTCGGCAGAGCCAGCGGTTGGGAACACCTCGGCGAAGTACTGAAGAGCGCGTTCACGCTTCAGTTCGCTGGCAACCAACCGCCGGAACATGGCCTCAAGGTCGTCGTACTCTCGCTCGACAAGGCCAAGCAGTTTGCGGGCGTCTTCCAGCCCCTTCGTCAGATCGGCATCATGACGCACGCGAATTATCTGGCCCTGCGAGAGGGCAAGCGTCAGCGTGTTCTGGCAGACCACCCGGACCGGCGTGAACTTCACTTGGACGCTACTGTGTCCGTCATGGCTGTTGCTAAGCAGCAGGTACCGCTGCACGATGTCGCCCTCGGCGACCTCGACGTCTCCTGCAGTGAGTCTCGCTAAGATCCACACGCGTTGACCATGTCGGAGCGCGCCAGCAGTCTCGTAGCGAAGGTTGCCGGCCTGCACGAGCGGGTCGAAGAAGGCGAAGGCGTCCGCGTTCTGGAGCGGCGTATAGTCACCGCCCGCGACCCCGAAGGCGTGGCAGTCTGGCTGGCCGATCCGGTCGGCGCGAAGCAGGGCGAACCGGCCTGGGAGTTCGTGGACACCGGTGTCGGTGGCCACGCAGAGAGGTACCTTGGCCACGGCCCAATCGAGGCGGGCGGCTCGGATGGCTTCCGCTGAAGTGGGCGGCGAGCTGAGGGGCGTCCCAAGGCCGTGCCACGGCACCTCGTCCACGTAGAACATCGCGGTTTTGCCGCCGTCGATCAAGAGTTCATGGGCCATTGCATCCAGCCCCAAAGCGCCTCTTTTCTCACTGCGTGTCTCAACGGTGTTCGCCGAGGCGAGTGCGTGGTCGCCAGATCCATACGAGCATCACCGTCCACACCGGAAGGACGAACACCTGGACCAACCCACGGCGGGCAACTCCCAACGTGAGTTCGATACCTGCAGCCACTACCAGGACTAGCAGCACCCACGCTGCCGCGCTCAACAGCAGCTTGAGGATGATTCGCATTTACCATGCTCCAGCGGCGAGTTGCCCAAGTTCCAGGATAATACTCATAGTCTATGGTAGCTCTCAAGCGTTCCGTTCACGATTCGCGCCGTGGACGACCTTCGGGCTGCCTTCGGCAGACGAGTGCGGGAACTGCGGAAGAGGCTCGACCTGTCACAGGAAGAGCTCGCTGAGAGGGCCGGCCTTCACTGGACCTATCTCGGGGGAATTGAGCGCGGCGAGCGAAACCCCGCGCTCTTGAACATTGGCAAGCTGATGGCGGCCCTCGATGTATCTCCCGCCGAGTTCTGGCGCGGCTTCGACAACGGGCCACCTCGCGGGAGGCGCCGCCCGCGGTGAATCAGGGTGCCGTTCTTGCGCAAGAACAGAAAGATGATTGCGAAACCGCAGAGTGGCACCGTAACGCGATGCCCGTGGTCCGCCACGTCACGCAGGTTCGATGCGTTGATCGCTGGTAGCCGGGTCCGGAAGCTGAAGAAGTCTGCGGTATCGACCATGCAGGAGCATCTCGGCGAGTTGATCGAGTTGACCGAGAGCTATCCACAACTCGCGCAGCGCGAGGGAGGGCGGCGCGCCGATCTCTACTTGCAACTCAGCTAAGATCGCCGCGAAGAACATCAGTGCGCCCAAGACAACTGAGCTCTCGAGTGCTCCGGGCTCCCAGTGGTCGTCAGGCGAATCGGCGAAGATCGCCATCTGAGCCGCTGACGCTCGTTGGTGAGCATAGGACGACAGTTCGCCGTACCAGTACTTGTAGGCCAGATCAAACGCGACCGAACGCTGAGGGCCAATCAGCCGTGGGTGCCCGGGATTCCGGCGTGAGGGCATCCTCTCTCTAGTCAGCCAATACGGCGCTGGCCACTCAAGGATTCGGTTCGGATTGGACCGCTCCTCGTCGGTGAGCCGGCAGTGTGTGGCGACATCGTCAGACGCGCGCTTCATCTCCGCGAGCCAGGCCTGCCAGTCGCGACGATCGCCAAAGAGCTCTTGCTGGATTCTCAACTGCCGGGTGCGGCTCCGGTGCCCATCGGCGCAAAACCAGTCGAAGGCGGGAGGGGAATCGAAGAGAGCCATGAGGTTGCCAAGCACCTCGAGAAGTGCGCGGACGAGGATGGAAGCCTGAAGAGGCATCGTTGTCGGTTTTTGGCGATCCGCCACGAGGACCGTGACAGCACGGTACGTTTGCCTGGCGCTCAACGCGAGACCCCAGACGTATGTCCATCGCGGTGAAGGCAATGTGCCACTCTCCAAGCCGCGCCTGAGGTGCGTGCTCACCTGGTGCCACGCCCTTTCCATGATCTTCTTGATGGGGCCGTACGGTACTCGCGGTCGCGGATCGGGGATCGAGCGTGGCCGCGGAAACGAACTTGTCGCCGTGACTCTGCGCCGGTCCGTGACACGAAATCCGGTCATCGATGATCCCTGGCGAAGATTGTAGCCTCGGGACCATCCAGCCTGTGGGGGCCAGGCAGCGGACTTGTGCGGCGTGGCTAGTGTATGTATTAGTATTGACATAGTGATACACGTTGACGTAGCCTACGGCTCGGATGTCGCCCAACCTCAGGCCTGCGACGTTTCGCATCGACCAGGAACTGCTCGACGGTCTCGACGAGGTCCGAGGCCGCGACGGGATCCCGGCTAGTGAGCAGGTGCGCCGAGCGATCGTGCTTTGGCTGGAGGGGAAGGGCGTCAAAGTCAAGACGGACCGCAAGCGCGCGGTAACGCGCAAGCGGTCCTAACCCAGTCCACCGGAAGTGGCCCGGCGGATCGGGCTCCTGCCATTGTAGGGCCCATCCACCGGCCTGCAGGCGCTGAGGCGCCGGGAGGCCGATCATGACGACTCGTCCCACCAAGAGGGCAGCAGTCTATGCACGCGTCAGCACCCTCGACCAGACGACCGAGAACCAGCTCGTTGAGCTCCGGCGATACGTCCAGACCAGGGGCTGGACCGCGCAGGAGTACGTGGACGAAGGCGTGTCCGGTGCGAAGGACCGCCGGCCGGCGCTCGACCGACTCGTTCTTGACGGCCGTCGTCGCCGCTTCGACGTGGTCGTCTGCTGGCGCCTGGACCGGCTGGGGCGCAACCTCAAGCACTTGATTACGCTGCTCGAGGATTTCGAGGCGCTCGGGGTGGCGTTCGTGAGTCTCGCTGAGGGGATCGACGCCACGACGCCGGCAGGGCGGCTGCAAATGCACATCCTCGGGGCCATCGCCGAGTTTGAGAGGGCGAGGATCGCAGAGCGCGTCAGACTTGGTCTCGCTCGAGTCAAGGCGCAAGGGCGTCGACTGGGTCGGCCGAAGATTGACGTGACTCAGGAACAGCTGGCGACCGTAGCCGGGCTCAGCGTCCGGCAGGCCGCCAAGCGGCTCGGCATCTCGCCATCAACGGTGTATCGCCGGATGACGCCGGAGAAGGGGGCCCGGCAGGACGTGTGACCGGGCGTTCGTGAACATCAGAGCGTCACTCGAGGCATGAGAATTACCCCTCTAACCCGAACGGACTACGGCGACCTGCCTCAAGTATCCTATCCGTCTCTCGGAACACGCCCACATGACCGGATCAGGCCCGTTCCGGTTCGCGGTCCTGAGAGCGTTGTCGCCCCGATGGGCGCCACGTAATCGGTGCCTACATGCCGACCGGAATCGTGTTCCTATTCGGAGCAGGAGCAAGCGTTGCGGCGGGCTCCCATGGCCACGTCTCTCCAGAGGCACCGCCGCTGATGGCGGAGCTGTACGACCGCTTGGCGCGTGACTTCCCGCAGGAGTGGGGGCAGTCGAGTTCGCTGGCACAGTACGCGGACAAGTTCCGCAGCGACTTCGAAACGACGTTCATGGAAGAGGTTCTCCGCCACAGACTATGGTTTGACGATCCGCCTACCCTCAACTTGCTGGAGGTACTGCGACCGGTGGCGAAGCATTGCGCGCGCTATCGGCTGGAGCCGGGCGGCGACAACCTGTACTCGCAGCTCTTGCGTGACCTTCAGGACACCAGTGCCATCGAACGCACGACCTTCGGCTCGCTCAATTACGACACGCTACTCGAACAAGCGGCGATACAGATGGCATATGGAGTTGACTGGCTTGTCGATGAGGCGACAGACATGCTCCAGCCGAACGGGGCCGCCCTGTCTCCGAGGCCCAACGCGATCCGGGTGGCGAAGCTACATGGATCCAGCAACTTTGTCACAAGGCTTGATGGGGCTTCCCGAGCCATAGCCGCCTCGCCAGGCGTGATGATCGAGACAGCAATCACGACTCTGTCGCCAGGTGAACTGGCCGTGCCCGGAGTGGCGCTGCGCACCTTCGGCCAAGACGGCTACTGGCCAGTCATAAGCCAGCTCTCGCCCGACAAGAAACAGCTACTAGCGCCGAGCCAGCTGCTACAGATCAGGTCAATCTGGAGTAGGGCGGTCAGGGCTGCCGCTTCGGTGATCATCATTGGCGTTTCTCCGCGCCAGTACGATCGGCATGTGTGGGGCCCGATCCAGGCTACTCGAGCTTCGATGTCCTACATCGGCGGAGAGCGCGACTTCGCGACTTGGTCCTCGCTGAATCCAGAGCAATGGCGGCACATCGCTCACAAATGGGAGACGGCCGGCCAGGTGTCGGGGCGTTTGCGATAGTTGCCTGCGTAGAGATGTAGGATACGCGCGATGTGCTCGGCGAAGGACCTGCATCAGAAGGTCACCGCGTTTTACGGCCGTGCGGCGGCGGATCCGCATCACCGGTACCGCTCATGGGAGCACTGCTACCGATTCTTTAGGTCGAGGACGCGAGAAGGTGTCGTCACGGAGAAGGATGCCGCGGCGTTGCAACTTGGCTTCCACCTGGCCAGTTGGGGGATGTACCGCGGCTCCAGCTTCCTCCTGCAGCACGCATACACGGTCCATGCCGGGGTGGTTGAGCGGCTCGCGTCGCCTGAGTTCTCCCCGCTGTGGGAAAAGGAAGTTGGCTCGGAAGTGTCCGATCTGCGGCTCGTTCGACTTATGCTCGCGGCGGCTGCTTCGGTCAAAGAGGCGTATGCACCGTTCGGCGCCGCAACAGACACGCTCGCGACGAAGGTCATTCCTTGGCACGCTTGCCTGCTTGCCCGCGTGCGATCGGTTCTTCATCGACGGCTTCAGGGAATCGGGCCGGCAGTACTCGTGCCTCAATGCTCGGTTTGTAGAGAGGATGATCCAATTCTGCACCGACTGCAGGAGTGAGTTGCGCAGCGAGCAAGCCAGGATCGAGAGCGTCGGGGGAATGTACTATCCGCTCATGAAGCTGGCGGATATGTATTTCTGGCAGCTTGGCTACGAAGCTGCCGCGCGCACGGCAGGGGGAGAGCCGGACTTGTCCGACTAGCACGTACCCCTTTCCGAACAAACCGGGACCGCGCTCGAAGCGACACGAAGTCCCTGCACAGGGAGTTTGGCCGCCGCGGCTTGGGTGACCCATCGATTCTGGGACTACTCCTTGGTAGTCGCCAAGTGGTTTGCGGACCCGGCCGAGGCCGGTCGTTAGCGGCTGCGGCGTTAAGCGCGACTGAAGCCACTGCGGGCGGGCGGATCTCGATCCCTCCCGCTATGAGCGGCAACCGTCCTCAGGAAATCTCGCAAAACGGCCCGCGCGGATCAGACTAAGATCGGTTAACCGATGCCGCGTGGTGGTCAGTCGTACTGCAAATGAGAGCAGGGAGTCGTCGATGCTGGAACAGAACTGGAGCTCACTCGTCGGAACCGCCATCGCAGAGACAGGCCTTTCGTTCGGGCTGTTTGCATGCGGATGCTCACAGGCCAGTTCCGATGTGTACGCCTGGCTCAGTACCCCGGGCGGTTTTCGAAAGGTCGAACTCTCCCTCGACTTCTTCCAGGACGAGGAGACCATTAGGGTGGAGGTGATCCGTCAACTACGTGGGTTGTCGTGAACCGCAAATCTATCCACTGACGGATCGCCGCTCGTCATCGAGGGAGACGTCATGTTCGTCGAATCGGTGGAACAGGCCGATAGCCAGAACGAGAAGCAAACCGATCGATGCTGAAACAGCCAGATGTGCACGCGCTAGAAGGGCTTGATTGGCTCGTGGCGGCCCGCAACGAGATCCAAGTGCTGATGTTGAACCTGTATCGGCGCTGGGAAAGACTCGAGTCGGACAAACGGGAGTACGCGGCTGGCGCCGTGTTCTCACTGTGGCGAGCTGCTTTTCTGCTCGCTGAGAAAGAACTCAAGTCCGACTTCAGGGATGAGAACGGTGAGAGCATTAAGACCGGACGTGTTCAAGCTGCCGCCAAATCATTTCTTCATCAGGTTGTCCGGACGAACGCGATCAACTTCCCTGATGATCTGAGGAATGCGCCATGGACGGCCGGCTACTACATCAATAATGCCGTCTACCGTGTCAACGAAATGCGAGGACAGCCAGGTTCTCATACCGGTTCCTCCGTCCGCACCCTCCGCCAAGGCTGGAATGACGCGTTTGCGTACCTGAAGGCCTTTGTGTTGGGTGGCGCGGATTGAGCCCCGAGTAGTCTGTTGGTGACAGCCGCTCAGGATTGCCACCTGAGTAGTCGCCAAGTGGCTTCCAGGTCCAGCGACGGCGGATCGGAAGCGCCTGCGGCGTTTATCGCGGGTATGCCGATCAAGTCGCCCAGGGTTTACCGATGTTCGCCGGGGGCTTCCAGGGGGTCCGACCCCAAAATCGGTAAACACTAGCCCGCACTGAGGACCGATCCGCTCCCCACACCGCTGCGCTAGTATGATGTGTCGCTTCACGATCACGCCGGATCTATTCGCGACCCCGATCACGGAGGTTCATATCATGAGCATCGTTGCCCGTTTCAGTCCCATCGCCCTGACTGCCAACAAGTACGACGAGACGATTCGCCAAATCAAGAACGCCGGCGAATGGCCACCGGCCGGGCTCGACTACCACGTCTGCTTCGGTTCGGATGGCAACCTTAAGGTCAGCGAGATCTGGAACTCGCGGGAGCAGTTCGAGGCCTTCGGCAAGC
>Ga0326597_10008066_pt1 | contig 14255 bp, 14 predicted proteins | sample RVTome_12_FD_203789 | JGI IMG/M metagenome (GOLD analysis project Ga0326597, IMG submission 203789) | Soil microbial communities from uranium-contaminated site in the Upper Colorado River Basin, Wyoming, United States - RVT100D185 | ecosystem: Environmental > Terrestrial > Soil > Contaminated >... | reverse complement strand
GAGGGGCCTGAGCGCTCGAACTCCATGTCGCGCTCAGGCCCCTCGTCACCGCCCCAAGTTACACCGTGCTAGATCGAGCCCTTGAATGCGGAGTTCTTGTCGAGAATGAGAAGAGGATGAGAGAGAAGTGAATGAGAATCGAAAAATAAACTTGGTTATCGAAAAGGAGCGACTAGCGACATTCCGGTAAGTGGCGCGGAAGAGTGGAGAAAGATCACCGCGCTGGGTTCAGCTCCAGGCGAAGACGGGTTGTTCGAAGTTGATGACGCGGGTTTCGCGGCCTTCGATGGCGACCTCGTGGAGTTGATAGAGGATGGCGGCGGTGGGTGCGTGTATGTGGGTTCCCAGCAGTGGGATGGAGATCACGGGTCGGGGGCTCTCTGGGATGTTTCGCAGGTGCGGGACGTCGGGTCGTCCGAGTTCCTCGAGGCGAATCCGATACACCTCGGCGACTTCTCGTGGGTTCGGTTTCAGATCGATTTCGGCTCCAGCCCAGACCACGACCGGCGTGATGACGAAGCCCGAGCGGGTCGGGTAGTCGTCGAGACTTCCGAGCACGCAGACCGGCGGGAGTTCGAGGCCCACTTCTTCCGACAGTTCCCGAAGAGCGGCCTGCTCGGCGGTTTCGCCCCGATCCACCCGGCCCCCGGGCAGGGCGTACTGGCCCGCGTGGTTGTTCAGCTTCGCCGCGCGCAGCGTGAGCACGAAGCAGGGCTCGCCCTCGGTGTCGGCGAGCAGGGTCAGCGCCACCGCGGCCGGCCGCAGACCGTCACGGGAAACCGGAAGCCTCCGAAATCCGCGCAGATTGGCTTCGACGCGCGCTCGCAGTGCGTCGTCGAGATTCGTCGTGGGGTCGCCCATCGCGAGAGCATACCGCGTTGCGCCCGCAGATTGGCGCCACGCCGCTGCGGTCGCCAAACTCCTCGTCGATGCTCAGCCGGGTCCGCCGCCGCAAACTCGCACTTCGGCATTCCGCGATCGAGATCGCGCTGCTCGACTGGGGCGGGGAGGGTCCGCTCGCACTGCTCCATCACGCAAACGGATTCTGTGCGGGAGTGTGGGGCCTCGTCGCGGAGCGGCTGAGCGACCACTACCGCGTGATCGCGATGGACGCCCGGGGCCACGGCGATTCCTCGAAGCCCGAAGCTGCCGATTGCTACCGCTGGGAACTCTTCGGGCGAGACCTCCTGGCCGTCGCCGAATTGCTCGCCGCCGAGCACCCCGACGGTCGCATCGCATTGGGACTCGGACATTCGTTTGGTGGCATCGCGATGCTGATGGCTTCGGCTGAGCGACCGGATCTCTTCGAGTGCAACGCGCTCGTCGATCCCGTCGTGATACCGCCGGAATGGAAGCGGGCGGATCTTGCAGCGGGTTCGCCCGGCAACGCGCTCGCGGAGGCGGCTCGCAAACGGCGCCAGATCTGGCCCAGCCGCGAGTCGGCCCGGCTGAAGTGGTCGGAGAAGGCGCTCTTTGCGGATTGGGATCCGAGGGCGCTGGATCTCTATCTCGCCGAGGGCCTCGCCGATCGCCCGGACGGCCAGGTCGAGCTCAAATGCAGCGGCGAAACCGAGGCCGCGATATTCGAGGCCACCGGATCATGCGATCTCTGGTCATCGGCAGATCGGGTGCGAACACCGACGCTGATCGAGCGGGCGGCCCGCGGCGTGTTTCCCCGCGCGACCTACGAGCAGCTCGCAGCGCGCATGACCGACGCGAAAGTCTGTGACATCGACTCGGGTCACCTCGCCCCCATGCAACACCCCGACCGCGTCGTCGCTCCCATTCTGGAATTCACCGCCCGAAACCGTTGACGGATTGCACAGCGCCCACCAAGGGTGCAGCAGGTCTGCCGCTCGGCATCACGGAAGTGGCGCTCCGAAAGTGCGGGGATCCGAACTCGCGTGAAAGAAGACGCCCCAAGACCGAACCGAGCGAGTCTTCTCGAAAGTTTTCCGCTCAGCGCTCGACGGGGAAATCGCGCTCGAGCCAGCCCGTCCAGCCACCCGCGAGGGACAGGACCCGCACGAATCCCATCTCCTGCAGCGTTTTTCCCGCGAGCGCGCTTCGATGGCCGCCGCCGCAGTAGAGGATCATCTTGCGCCCTCGGTCTTCGAACCATGGGTCGCGCTTGCGGTGTTCGAGATCGGCGCGCACTTCGAGAAAACCGCGGGGGAAATTTAGAGCGCCCGGAATGTGCCCAGCCGCAAACTCGTCGGGCTCCCGCACGTCGACGAAATCCCAGCCCGCACGATCCGGCTTCTCGAGGATCTGTGCGGCGCCCTCGGCGGAAATTTCCTCGACTGCCTCGAGGGCTTCGCGAACGAAATCTGCGAGCGATCGCGCCACGCTCTCAGAGATCCAGATAGATCGCTGTCATCGACAGCGCGAGAAACGCGAGAACACAGACCTGGAAGGTCCGATCGCGCAGGAAGATCTCCTCGGGCCGCTCTCCCAATCCCGCCGTCTCCACGAGGTGGTGGTAGCGAAACACCGCGAACAGCACAAAGGGCACCGTCAGAGGAAGCAGTGGGAACAGTGGCGCGGAGTCGATGGCGTAGAGCGAGTAGGTGATCACCGTGGCCGCGATCGCGGTGGCCGTGTAGGTGGCGAGCCCCGACTCGCTGTAATCGCCAATCACGGCGCGGTGCCCCGCAGAGCCGCCATCTTGAGAAATCATCTCCGCCCGGCGTTTGGAGAGCGCCAGAAAGAGCGCTGCGAAGAACGTGCACAGGACAAACCAATCCGACGACGGAACCTGGATCGCGAGAGCGCCTCCGACGGCCCGCAGCACGAAGCCGATGGCGACCAACATCGCATCGAGTATGACGATGTGTTTGCCGGCGATCGAGTAGAAAAGGACGAGCGCGATGTAAGTTGCGATCGCGATTGCAAACGGTCCGTTGATCGTTACGGCAACCCCAAGGGCTGCGAGTGCGAGCGCGGCAGCGAGCCAGCTGGCAGTTCCCGTCCCAATCTCTCCCGCAGCGATCGGTCTCGAGCGCTTTACGGGGTGCTGGCGGTCGACTTCTGCGTCTAGGAGATCGTTGACGATGTACACCGAGGAGGATGCCAGGCAGAAGGCGACGAACGCGAGCGATGCGAGGCTCATCGACCACGGGACGAAGAGTTCATTGGCGAAGATGGCCGCCGCGAAGACGAGCAGGTTCTTCGACCACTGGTGGGGCCGAAGCAACCGGATCAGCGCCGGACGTCTGACGCTCAAAAAATCTCCGACGCCGGGATCGCGGGTCGGCGTTGCATTTCTCGTGGAGTCCTCAGACAAGGGCGACAACCTCGGTTGCGATTCTAATGAACGGGTGCCAGCTGCCCAGCGGACCGACGCGAACCCCGCCCGGCGGCCGCTCGGGTCGAAGGTTATAGTTCGGCCCACGATCATTCAGTCTGGAGACACGGATGCAGGATCCGGAAGCGATTCGCCCCGAAGAACACGCCATATTCGCAGCCGAAAAGATGGGCAAGGCGACCCTTTTTCGCTCTGAGCGGATCATGGTCGGCCTCAACTCCTTCGAGCCCGGCCAGGAGCACCCGCTCCACGCCCACTCGGGCATGGACAAGGTGTACCACGTGCTCTCGGGACAGGGTTGCTTCCTGCTCGAGGATCGCGAGATCCCGATGGAGGCGGGCCAGATGCTGATTGCGCCCGAGGGAGTCGCCCATGGGATTCGCAACGATGCGGACGAACGGCTGATCGTGCTCGCCATCCTCGCGCCCGCCCCGGGCTGAGATCTCCGACGGCCGGCCGCTGCCAGCCGATCCAACCACAGCTGCACAAAACCAGCGCCGAACGGATTTTTTCGGCGTTTTGCCTTGAGGCGAGGCGGCTCCTCGCCGATTGGAGGATGGCCATTCGCCATGCGCTTCCCCCGAATCGCGCACAGCGCGAATAGGAGACCAGCTACTCGAAAATGGCCCGCAGCGGCAAAATAGACCGAGCCCGCCTCGAACCGCTTCGGGCCTTCGGATTGAACGCGGGGATCGTCGAGGAGATCCGCGAACACTACGAAGCAGATCCCGGCTCCGTCGACGCGAGCTGGGCGCTGCACTTCCGCGATCCATCGGCTGCCGATCCCGAATCCCCACCCGAGAACGGATCCACCCGCGATCCGCAGCTCGAGGCAATGCGCTCGGGACTCGCCAATCAACTCGCCGATCGCCATGCGCGCGCGCTTCGGATGATCCACGCCTATCGCACCCGAGGGCACCGCATCGCGTGCACGGATCCATCGGATTCACCACGGCGCCCGCCGAGGCGCGTTCGACCCTCTACTGCACCGACGTCGCCAAGATGATCCAGATCCCGATCTTCCACGTGAACGGCGACGATCCAGAGGCGGTGGTGCACTGTGTGAAGATCGCGATGGAATACCGCAACCGCTTTGGCGAGGATGTGGTGATCGATCTGGTCTGCTATCGGCGTCACGGCCACAACGAGGGCGATGAGCCGAGCTTTACCCAGCCTCTTCTCCACGAAAAGATTCGCCAGCAGGAGTCGATTCGAAAGAAGTACACCGAATAGTTACTTCGGATGCATGTGCTCGAGAGCGAGGATGCGCGGAGAATCGAGGATGATCTGAACGGTCAACTCGCCCATGCGGTCGAAGTCATCGAATCCCGCCCGGCTGGGCCCGACGAGCCGTTCGAGCCCCGCGGCCCCTGGCGGGGCTACCAGCGGGTGAACTCGGACGCGCCGCCGGAAACGGCAGCCCCGATTGAGCCGCTTTCCCGGCTCGCGGAGCGCATCGGATCCGTACCGGCCGGATTCCACCTCCACCCCAAGCTATCCGCACTGATGATGCGCCGACGGAACTCTGTTGCCGACGGCGAGCCGATCGACTGGGGAATGGCCGAGGCGCTCGCGATGGGGTCGCTGCTGGTCGATGGCACCCCGGTGCGCTTGTCGGGCCAGGACAGCCGGCGCGGAACGTTCAGTCACCGCCACTCGGTGTTGGTCGATCAGGAGGCCGAGGAAGAGTTCCTCCCGCTCGACAACCTCTCGAACCAACAGGCCCGCTTCCAGGCATACGACAGCCTGCTGTCCGAAGCGGCGGTGCTCGGCTTCGAGTACGGCTACAACCTGGCAGACCCCTCGACGCTGACGATCTGGGAAGCCCAGTTTGGCGACTTCGCGAATGGCGCCCAGGCGATCATCGATCAGTTTCATTCCGCCGAGCAGATGCCCTTGATCGATCACGCGTTCGCTAGCATTCCATGACGAGCCCCCCGAAGTTTCGCAATGCGGGCACCCGATCCCGTGCCATGCGAGTCAATGGGGGTATCGAAATCTTCCAAGCCTCGATCGGTAATCGCATCCTGGTGCTGCTCGGCGCTGTAATTGCGTGGGCGTGCGTCGAAAAAACGACACCTGCTGTGTCGGAGCCGCCTCCGATTCTCGCGAAGCCTCCGATCGCCACGTTGGACTCCGCGGTTTCGGAACCAGAGGTCCCGGTCGATTCGAGAGCCGTGACGGAGTTGCTTCGTCTCGCCGACGAAGAGCGGCGCGCCGGAAATACGCAAGCGGAATACGCGTACCTCGCTCAGGTCATCGAGTACGACAACTCTCATTTTCGGGCGCACGCGCGACTTGCGGAAATCTCGGGCCGCGCTCCCACGAACCTCATCTCGCGATCCGACGATCTCGTTCTCCGAGCGCTTCGACATCCCTACGACCCGAGAGCCCTGGTCGCCGGCGCCGAGACGCTCGCGGAGCGCGGAAGCATCGATCAAGCCATCGAGTTCTTCGAGAGGGCCGTCTGGCTTGCCGATCTCGATCCGCCCGCCGCCCTGATCGCAATCCGACGGCTCTATCTCCTCAGCGACGAATGGAAGCGCCATCGCATCGTTCCCGTCCAGCTACACGTCGACGAGTTGATCCGGGCCCAACCCGGCTGGCAATTCCAGATGCGGAATCTGTGGCTATCCGCATCCGTAATGTTGGATTCGATCTTGGAGACGCGTTTCGTGCCGATCGCGATCCTTCCATTGGACGCCGGCGATGCGCCCAACGACCTCGATTCGATCTACGCGGCGTTCCTGATCGAGGCGAAACCGCCGGCCGAGGGGATCTTTGCGGCGATCACGGGGCGTCCGCTTCCCAGCGGCGACGCCGCCCGCAAGAAGGGTGTTGCGGAACTGCTCGGGCGAAGCCTGGCGGTTCGCATTGCGCCCGGGGCGGTCCGGAGTCGGGTGCTCGCCCACGAGATCCTGCACCTCTACGGTGCCATTCATGTGCTCGAAGGCGTCAATACCCTGATGAATCCGACGGGGGATTCGCTCGCCCTCGACGCTCCAAACATCCGAATCGTCCGCTCGCTGCGAAACCGCGAATTCGGGTTCGGTGGGATCGGGGAAAACGTGCTTCCCTGGATCGATCTCGGCGTGACGGTGGCCGCCTATCGTTCGGCGCTGAGTGAGAATCTGATTCTCCGCGAAGCTGGGATCCAGGAAGCGATGCGCACGAATGACCCTCGGTCGGATCAAGTGGCGTTTCGCGTCCTTCAGGCCACCTACCTCGACGCCCATCTCGCGGACGCGGCACGTCTGGTGGCGGCTTTGATGCTCGAGGATGGACAACGCGCCGAGGCGCTTCGCCTGCTCGAACTCTCGAGCCAGCTCTACGGACCTTCTACACCGCGCGGACAATCGTCTGCCGAGAAGGCGAAGAGGCTGAGAGAGTCGATGGAGGCCGCCAACGCTTCGGGAATCGAGTAGGGCGTTTAGAAGCTGCCGGGTATCGCGGAATTACAGACGATCGACCGCATGCAGCAGCCCCGTTGCTGCGGCGGTTTGGTGTTCTACGTGCGGTCGATCACGTCCATCCGAAGTTGCGCCTCGGAGGGCATGATGATCCAGAGAATGACGTAGACGAGCAGGAACATGCCTCCAGAAAAAACGAATCCGAGCACGAAGGCGAGCCTGAGGATCGTGACCGACACTCCGAATTGTTCGGCGAGTCCCATGCAGACACCGGCCAGGAATCTGCCTTGATACGGCCTGATCCACTGCTCGGTGAGGCCGCGCAGGCGCGCGCCAGGATCGACCATGCTGCCGCAGTAGCGGCACTTGATGGCTTCGGCGCGAATCGATTCCGCGCACCAGGGGCACTGCTTCGTTTCGCTCATCGGGCCTCCAGGCGGTTGCGGTTTGCGTAGGCGATGGCGAACGGGAGCGACCCGTAGAGCCCGCCCAGTGTGAGCGCTGCCGACGCGGCGTAGAAGATCGTCAGTCCGGTGAGAACGGATGTCGGCAGCCAGGGTTCGAGCAGGTACGAAAGTCCGTGAGTCCAGAGCCAACCCTGTCCGATGGCGATCGGCACGGCCAACAGCGCGACAGCGAGCGGCGCGGCAGTCTCCCATCGAAAGATCTGGCTCGAATGGCTGGCCCGCAGCGCGCGAGTGGCTCGCTCTTGAACCGACGCTCGAAGCTGGGGAGAAAGCGCGATCGGTTGCGCGTCGCGCGCTTCGCCGTTCAGTTGCTGCAGGAGCGCGAACTGGGATGAACAATCGGCACAGGCCTCCAAGTGCTCGCGTTCCTCGTCGCCGAGTGCTGCAATTCCGCCATCGAAGGCAACTCGCTCGAGTTGCTCCTGTCTCGCTTCGCAGTTCAATTCGAAACTCCGTACCCACCGCGCAGTTCGCGCAGGGCCGCGTGCAGGCGGCTCTTGACGGTTCCGCGCGGAATCTCGAGGGCATCCGCCATTTCCGCTTCGTTCATGCCCTCGTAGTAACGCAACAGCAGCACCGCCCGCATGTTTTCGGGAAGGTTCGCGACGCGCTCGCGCAGTTCGCCGCGATCGGCCGAATCCGCACCGGGTTTCGCGGGTGGATTCATCGCAAGTGTGCGCAGTGCGCGCTGCTTCGTCATTCGGCGGCGAAACAGATCCCGCGCGAGGTTGGTCGCAATCCCATAGATCCAACTCCGAAAGCGCCGCGCAGTGTCGAAGCCCTTCGCCGAGCGGGCGACCCGCATCCAGGTTTCCTGGAGCAGGTCGTCGGCATCGTCGCGATTGCCGCTGTGACGAACCAGGTAGGCGTGCACGCCAGCCGCGTAACGATCGATCAGCGCTGCGAGGGCGGCCTCATCACCGTTCGCCACCGCCGCCATCAGTTCCTCGTCGGAGCACATCCGCTGGCTGGCTCTCCTGCGGAGGCGTCCTCTGTGTCGGACCCCGTGCTGCGGGGCGACGCCACCGTTCCGGGTTCATCGAAAAGGGCGCGAAACGCATTCATCAGCCGATCGAGCCCATTTCGCCCGGACGGCTGATCGGGTAGCACGAACCATAGAACAGCGTAGAGCGCAAAACCGAAACCGTGAAAGAGTGCCAGCAGCACGAAGGCCGCCCTTACGGCAGAGACCGAAAAACGCAGTTGATGTGCGATGGCGGCGCAGACTCCCGCGAGGCGTCGCTCCGGATAGTCGCGGTGCCATTCGCCGGGATTTTGGAGCCCCCCCGAGACGCGACTTCCGCAGTAGCGACAGCGGATGGATTTCATCGCGATCTGTTCCGCGCACCAGGGACACGTCTTCGTCGTCATCGCTTTTTCTCCTCCCGGGTCTCTGGATTCCCGGACAGTCTTTGGCCTTCTACCCCTTGTACGCGCGAGCCGCCGATCGGTTCGCATCGCAGTGCGATGATTCGAGAAAAAGCATTGGCTCGGCTGCTTCGGGGCATCCCCCGTCGCGAAGCCTTGCCGCATAGGCCCACGAGATGAAACGCATTTTCGGCGCTCGCCCACCCGCAGGCTGCGCGGCCGGTCGGTCGCTGCCGCCATTTCGAAACGCCGAAGCCGCGCGAAGCTTCCCGGCTGGTGGACCCACGCTCGGGAATCGGTTGATGTACGGTAGGGGGCCCACTCGTCTGTCTCGGGAGATCGGTGGCGCGGTCCTCGATCGGGTGGGAGCCGCAGGCGTTCGGGCGATCCATGGACGAGGCGAGCGGGAAATAGGTAGAGGGTTCGAGCGTGACGATCATCGAGCTGGGAAGCCTGGGTGAGTTCATCGGCGCGATTGCGGTCGTGGTGTCCCTCGCCTACCTCGCGCTCCAGGTCCGGCACAACACGCGGGCGGTGCGATCGAGCATGCATCAGGATATGGTCGAGTCGACATTGCGGATCGCGGAAAGCGTGAGCGACAACCCGGATGTGGGCCGGATCGTCCTCAAAGCCGATGATGACTACGACAACCTGACGAGCGAAGAGCGGATCCGATTCGAAGCGTACGCAGAGCGGGTGTTTGGAAACTTCGAGAGCGTCTTCTACAGCTATCGAAATTCGATGATTGAACAAGACTTGTGGGAGTCGTGGGAGGCGTCCTATCTGGCCGACATTTCACGCAGCGCGATGCGCCGTTTCTGGCACGACCAGCACCCCCTACACCTTCGCGACTACATGGATTTCATCGACCAGTTCTATCAAACCCACCCCAGCAAAGATTCCTAGGAGCGCAACCCCAGGATGGGGTTGCGCGACGCCGCAAAGGGAAGTCGGAGACTTCCCCCGCTAGGAGCGCGATCCCAGGATGGGGTTGCGCGACGCCGCAAAGGGAAGTCGGAGGCTTCCCCCGGTAGGAGCGCGATCCCAGGATGGGGTTGCGCGACGCCGCAAAGGGAAGTCGGAGACTTCCCCGGCTAGTGGGTCAGCTCTCGAGCCATTTGACGAGATCCTTCGCCGCTGACCCTCGGAAACTCCTGTACCAGTCGAAGCGCTCGAGTGCCTGGCGCAGCGCGCGTTCCCCGGTCGGTACCGGATTTTCGCGGAAGAACGCCGCGACTTCGCGCCTGTACTCATTCGTGAGCAGGGCGGGTGTCATTTCGATCAGATAACTGCACAGGTGCGGGGGTACGCGCTCCCGAATGCGATCCCAGCGACGCATCGTGAACGCCCACGTGCGGTCGCGCGCCGCGGGGTTTGCAAACAGGCGCATGAGCAGGAAGGCCACATCCTGGGTCGGTACGGAGTCGGTCAGCACAAATGTCAGCGTTCTGTCGATCAGTCTCTGGTCGCGAAAATCCCCCAGCCCTAGCAGGAAGCGCCGTTTTTCCTGCGCGCTTGTCGACGTCATCGCGGCCTCGACGAAGCGGCGGTGGAGCGCCGCGTCCCCGGCCCGCGCGCCGAGTGACACGACCGCATCGGCGAGATTCGCATCGATCGAGCGGCGGTCGGAGAGGTAGCGGTCGCAATGCCGCTCCGCGAATTCGATCACGCGGGCCGACTCACCGATGCCGCCAACGATACCCAGCAGGACCGCGCGTCTCAGTCGAATCTCGTCCGGTTCGTGCGCGGCGGGCTTCCATCCCAATCGCGCGAATGGCTCCTCGAAGTGATCGAGCAGCCATGCTCGCAACGAGGCGCCGCACGCCGGTGCCGCATCCGGGATCAGGAAGCGCGCGATGAACAACAGCGGTTTGCGAAGCGTCGCGAGCACGTCGGCGTCGGATTCGCGCGCGAAGCCGCCCGCCAACTCGAGCATCGATCCGATGTTCGCCTGCCCAGCCCGCACCAGCGCCCATTGGTGGTCGATCAACCCCATGCGTTCGACCGCCTTGAGCGAACCGAGTGACTCGGAGAGTCGGCGAATCTCGTCTGCGCCGTGCAGCGGGCGGAAGAATCCGCCTTCGTCCGCATTTCCGTAGATGAAACGCGGCGCGTGTTGCAACGGCATGCGATCCCTCGCACCGCTCAGCAGGTGCCGTTCGAGTTTTCCTCGCCCGCCCTTCCTCCCGCCACCGATTCGCCCGACCCACGGGATCGGCCAGCGCGTGGGAGGCTTTCGCGATCCCGCGCATTTGCGGGCGCGCTGTTCGAGGAAACGCCGCTGGCGAAACTCGAGCGCTGGGCGCCCCCCGGATTTCGTGCGGCGAATTTCGACGACCGGGTAACCCTCCTGCTCGATCCAGGGCCGAACGAGGGGCCCCACCTCTTCACCCGACGCTTTGGAAAGTGCGTCCCACAGATCTGCGGCGACCGTGTTGCTCTCGCGGTGTTTGCGGATGTAGGCGCGAACGCCGCGGCGAAATGTCGCGGCGCCGAGATAGCGCTCGATCATGCGGACGACCGCCGCTCCCTTTTCGTAGGTGATCCGATCGAAATTCTCGTCGGCTTCTTCGGGCGTGCGCACGCGGCAGTACACCGGGTGCGTGTGTCGAAGTGCGTCAAGCTCGAGCGCCGAAGCCGTTCCGTGCTGGAAGTCGAGCCACATCTTCCACTCCGGCTTCCAATCGTCGAGGATTGCGAATGCCATCCAGGTCGCAAACGCTTCGTTGAGCCAGAGATCGTCCCACCAGGCCATCGTGACGAGGTCGCCGTACCACATGTGGGCGAGTTCGTGGCAAATGACTTCGGCGGCTCGCTTCTTCTCGTTCAGGGTGGCCGTCTTGGCGTCGATCAGCAGCAGGGTTTCGCGAAAGAAGACCGCACCCGCGTTCTCCATCGCACCGAATTCGAAGTCCGGAACCGCTACGAGATCGAGTTTCGAATACGGATAGGGGATGCCGAAATAGTGTTCGAGCCGCCGAAGGCATTCGCGCGCGGCCATCAGCCCGAAGCCAGTCTGCGCTCGCTTGCTCGGAGTGTGCCAGATGCGAATCTCGGTCGGGCCCAACGAGACCGGTTTCGACGCCTCGAGGTTGCCCACCGCGAGTGCGATCAGGTAGGTCGAAAGCAGCGGCGTCTGCGCGAAATGAACCGTCTTGCGACCGTCCGCGCGGCGCTCGGTCCTGCGCACCGCACCGTTGGAAATCACTTTGTTGGCGGTATCGGTCGTGACGGAGATCGAGAAACGCGCTTTCAGGGCGGGCTCGTCGAAACACGGAAAGAATTTGCGCGCATCTGCGGCTTCCAACTGCGTAAACGCATAACGGCGTTCGCCCACCGAGACACCGTAGAGTCCAGAGAGGTCCTTGCGCAGTCGACCGGCGAACCCGAGGCGCAAAATGGCCGTTCCGGCGGGTACGGGTTTGTCGAATTCGACCGCAATCATCCCCAGCGCCGGGATCTTCGTCACGCGCCCGCGGCGAACCCGGCCCGCGATTTCGATCCTGGGTTTCGAAATCCTCAGATCGACCGCGTGCAGGCGGATGGAGCGGCGGCTCTTGTCGAGTTCGATCTCGAGCGCGACCTCGCCGCGAAACCCACTGCCCAGCTGCGGGTCGACTTCGACGTGGACGTGCACCCGTTGCGGCCGGACACCCGGGTCGAGTCGGTAGTGAGGCGTGCGGGGAGCCATGGCGGGTTCAGGTTCGAATTGCGTTTGAGTTCGCGCAGCGTTCGATGGTCGCGCTCATGAGATTCCTCGCGATGGCTGTGGGCATCCTAACACTTTTGACGCACGCGGCGGGCCGGCGCCCGTGGCGCCTGACGATCGAGCGATTCTCGATTTGCCCGTGTATGATGGGCGCGCCGCGAATCGCGGCTGTAGCGGGCGAATCGCCGTTCCCCCTGGCGTGAACCAGCAGTGAACAGCGAGGGAATCCATCGATGGCCGGCGGCCCGAGAGAGCGGTGGACGAGCAAGCGCGGATTCATCTTGGCCGCGATCGGGTCTGCGGTCGGGCTCGGGAACATGTGGCGGTTCTCCTATCTCGCCGCCGAGAATGGTGGTGCCGCTTTCGTGGTCCTGTATCTGGCGGCCACACTGGTCATTGCGCTGCCGGTGCTGCTGGCCGAACTCGCTCTCGGGCGTGGATCGCAGAAGAGCCCCATCCAGGCGCTCACGCTCTACGGGGGGCGCCGCTGGAAGCCATTGGGTCTGGTCTTCATTACCAGCGGTTTCCTGATCCTCTCCTACTACACGGTCATTGCGGGTTGGGCGCTCCGCTATGGGTTGGTTGCGATCGCTTCGGGTTTCGATCCCAACGCCGCGGAGCGTTTTGGTGAAGTGGCCTCGGGCTGGGACGCGTTCGGATATCACATCGCGTTCATGGCGTTTACGGTCTTCATCGTCGTCGGAGGCGTGAGCCGAGGCATCGAGCGAACCTCCCTGGTGCTGATGCCGATGCTCTTCGCGCTCGTCGTGGGTCTCGCCCTCTACGCGGCGACATTGGACGGCGCCAGTGCGGGCTACGCGTATTATCTCAAGCCCGATTTTTCCAAGCTGCTTTCGCTCAACGTCCTCAAGGACGCCACCGGCCAGGCGTTCTTCAGCCTCAGCCTCGGCATGGGGGCAATGCTCACCTTCGCGAGCTATCTCGGCCGCGACGTCAATCTGCCGAGGGCCGCGATGATCATCGCCGGGGCAGACGTCGCGATCGCATTCATCGCCGGATTGGTGGTGTTCCCGATGATCTTCGCGTTGGATCTCTCCGCCGACGTCGGCGCAAGCACGGTGGGGGCGCTCTTCATCACGCTCCCGAAGGCTTTCGCCGAGATGGGTAGCGTGGGGCGCGGTGTCGGAATCCTCTTCTTCGCAGCCCTCATCGTCGGCGCGCTGACATCCGCGATCTCGCTGCTAGAGGTCGTGGTGAGTTCCGCAATCGACAGTCTCGGGTGGCGTCGTCGTCCGGCGGGCATCCTGCTGGGCATTGCAATCACCGCTCTCGGCGCACCGTCTGCGTGGAGCACCGATATCCTGGGAGTCGTCGATCAGATTGCCAACAACATTCTGATTCTCGGAGGTGGCTTCGCGCTTTCGATTTTCGTGGGATGGGTGATGGCCGGATCGATCGAAGAAGCGCGTGTGGGTACAGCGGATGTTGCCTGGTTCGGAACCTGGCGAAATCTGCTTCGCTATGCGGTTCCCGCATTCCTGTTCTTCGTTTTGGTTTACGACGCGATTCCGAGCACCTTCAGGGCGATCGCCGGTCTTTTCTAGCAGCCGTCCGCAACACAGTGACGATTCGAGCCCCGCAGGGTATCGTCCCGCCCGGAGCCCGGTCGTATGGGGCCGATGCATCCACCCGTCGCTCGCGTCTCCGGACCCACGAGATGGAGGAGTTCCGTGTCCGAACAAGCGCGCGTTCCGAGAGCCGCCTGGCTGCCCCTGCTATCTGGGCTGAGCTGGTTGTGGATCGCCCAGGGACACGGGATTTTCTTCACACTGCTGGCGGCGCTGCCGGGATGTCTTCTGTTGGGATCGGGCGTCGCCCAGCTGTTCATGCCAGGCGATCGGCGAATCACCCATTACGCCGCATTTGGCGGATTGCTCGGTGCGGTGATCGCGCTTCCCGCGCTGTTCGCAGTCGGCTTCTGGGCGGGCCTCTTGTTGATGGGTCTCTCGGCCGGGAGTTTCACGGCGGCGGGC
>Ga0326597_10008064_pt1 | contig 14256 bp, 11 predicted proteins | sample RVTome_12_FD_203789 | JGI IMG/M metagenome (GOLD analysis project Ga0326597, IMG submission 203789) | Soil microbial communities from uranium-contaminated site in the Upper Colorado River Basin, Wyoming, United States - RVT100D185 | ecosystem: Environmental > Terrestrial > Soil > Contaminated >... | reverse complement strand
TCGGCAGAGCGCCAGGTATCTTTCACGCCTCCTGTAAATGACTCGAACCTATGATAGAAATTGCCCAATCGGAGAACCGGAGGATTGCCGATGACCTTGATTCTCAACAACCAACAAGTTCAACAGGCGCTCAACGTAAACGAATGCTTGGCCGTCATGGAGGAGTCCTACCTGGAGCAGGCCCATAGCCGGGCCGTCAACCGGCCGACGAGCCAGACCTATCTGCCCCACTCGCTACCGCAATCCACTTATAATTTTAAGTCCGTCGATGGCGGCGTAAAAAAATACGGCGTACTGGCGATTCGCATCACCTCAACCATCGACCAAGAACAGCATGTTAACAATTCCGTTCGTCTTGAAAAACTGCCGCTAGCGAATGGAAAGTTCGTTGGCCTCATTCAGCTCTTTAGCGTGGCGACCGGCGAGCTGCTCGCGATCATGCCGGACGGCTTCATCCAGCAGACCCGGGTCGGAGTGACCAGCGCGTTGGGCATGAAAGTGATGGCGCGGAAAAATTCACAGGTGCTCGGTCTCATCGGGTCTGGCGGCCAGGCCAAAGCGCACTATCGCTACATGACCGCCGTCCTGCCGATCAAGAAAGTCAAAGTTTTTAGTCCCAACCCTGAGCATCGCCAAGCCTTTGTCGCGGAAATGGAAGAAGAAACCGGCGTCGCTGGCGAGCCGGCCGGCAGTGCCGAAGAGGCCGTGCGTGGCTGCGATGTGATTTGCAGTGCAACCAACTCCTCGCGCCCGGTCATAAAGCTCGACTGGCTAGAAGCGGGAATGCACTACAACTCCATTCGAGAATTCGAAACCGATCTCGCAGTGCTCAACAAGTGTGAAGTCATCGCCATCCACACCCGGTTCGGCGGCATCCAACACTATCAACCACCGGGTATCGATGAGGACATGCCCGGCGTGCGCCGCGAAAAGCCGCGCGACTGGAGCCGGTACCCGGAGATCTGCGACCTCATCGCCGGCAAAGCGCCGAGTCGCGCCAACGACGAGCAGATTACTTTTTTCTTAAACAACGTCGGCACCGGGGTCCAATTCGCCGCCATGGGCTATTGCGCTTACAAAGCCGCTAAAGAAAAAGGCACGGGTCACGATATTCCCACCGAGTGGTTCTTGCAGGATATCAAGCCTTAGACGGAAACGGTGCTTGGCAAAGTGTCGGCATCAACTCCCAGGTAAACCTGCTCTTCCGCCAAGTTCAGAAAGGCCCCAAGCGATCGCTACCTTAGCAGTGAAACTTGCCTCCTGAACCTATCCGCCTTTCGCCTTAATGCTTTACCAGGTCTCCGCCCGCCCACCCTGCACCCACCAATTGAGGCGCGGCTGGATGTTCATCTCGAAACCTTTGCCATGCTGTTTGGCCAAGTCGTAACACTGTTTCGCCAGCGCGATGTCGACGATACCCTGCCCGCCTTGGTTTTTGTAGAGAATGATCTGCTTGTCGTTGGTCCGACCTTTCACCTTGCCGGCAAGCACGTCGGAAATTTCGACAACCTTGTCCCAGCCGATCACGCCATTTTGCACCGGCCAGTAGATATCGCCCTGCTGCGAATCGAGGGCTTGTGCTTTCGACAGTGCCACGATGAAATCGCAACGGCGCAGGGTGCCATCGTCGATCTCCCGGCGCGGCCGATCGAGATTGCCGCTTTTGACCAACTCGATATTGCTGCCGACAACCGAAATGATGTACTGCCCTTCCTCCAGCCATGCGCCGTCGATGACGGGAACGTTGGTGTTGGTCATGCATAGAATGATGTCGACGTCGTTCGCGACCCATTCCGGCACGTCAACAGGCTTCACCGTGACACCGGTCTTAGCACTGATTTTTTTGGCGAATCCTTCGCGATGGGCCGGTGTCGGGCTATAAACCTTGGCGCTGTCAATCTTGCGCATCGCGCACAAGCCAGCAAATGTCGCCCAAGCCTGCTGGCCCGAGCCATAGATGCCTACCCGCCGCGCATCCTTACGTGCGAAAAGATCGAGCCCGGCCAAGCTTGTCGCCGGCGTCCGCAAGTCAGCGACACCGGTAAAATCCCGCGGCCGATGCGCCATCACGCCGAGCAGTGAGCCCGAATCGGAATCATAAATTAGCGCCAATTCGGTCTGGTCTGGATTGAACGGCGGCCGCTTCTGCGTGTCGCCAACGATCGCTTTTCGGTGGAGAGCTACCTGAGCGCCGAGCGCGCCGTAAGACGCCGAACCGCCGGCGTATATATTCAGCACGGTGTCGAAACTCCCTTCGGCGACGTTGCGATGAAGATTGAGCCGCTTACGCGGCGCGCAAACCCCACTGGGCGAAATCATGTCACGGAGAGCATCCTCGGTTATCGCCACCGCTTGCTTGACCGAAATCAGCTGATCGACATCGTCGGAATGAAAAAAAAGCGCCATAAACTCTCCCCGGTTCTAGCCTGACAACTTCTCGAAGTCGCTCTGCCACAACTCGCTGATCCTGCGCATCTGCTGATCCGACAACGCTGGCATCCCCGAGCAGGCTACCGCCTCATCGACATGGGTTGTGTTGGAGAACCCGACGAGCACGGTGGAAACTTTTGGATTCATCAAGCCGAAGCGAATCGCGGCTTGCGTGAGTTCCTTGCCGTCGACGCCAAGGACGGCTTTGACTTTCTCGGTGCGCTCAAGGTCGAGCGGATAGTCGGAACCCGGAGACAGGGTGTTGCCGCTGCTGCCGCCTCCGGCGCCGGGGTTCGACGTCAACGCACCAGATGCTAATACGCGAATGACGAAAGCACCCATGCCTCTGGCTGCGGCGCGGTCGAGAATCAAACCGTAGTCCTGGGCGCTGAAGTCTTTGGGAACCGGCTGGCCAGCGCTGGGATTGAGTAGATTGTAATAGCACTGAAAGCCGTGGAACTCGTCGCTGTCGACCAGCTCGTGCAACGCGTTGGTTTCGCCAAGACCGCTGAAACCAAAGTGGCCAACCTTGCCGCGCTCGCGCATCTCTGTGAACCCCTCAATCACGCCGGCCGAACCGAGCACGTCGTTGGGATTGAGACTGAAGCGCTTACCCATGCCGCGATCTAAAGTCACCCGCGTGTGCAACTGAACGAAATCCACACGCTCTCGGCCAAGCCGTTGCAACCCAGCCTCGACGGCACGGATAGTCGCGGCTTTGACATCGTCGACACAGTCAGCCTCAAGGCGAATCTTCGTCGAGATCACCGGATTGGCCCCGAGGTCTTTGAGAATCCGCCCTAAGTTCTCCTCGGATTTTCCCAAGCCATAGGCGAACGCAGTGTCAAAAAAGTTAATTCCGGCATCGAGCGCGCGCCGGACAACTTTGACTTGCTCGTCATAAGATGCTTTGACCATAAGCACGGCATTGTTGCCACAGCCAAAACCAATTTCCGAGACTTTCAGACCCGTTTTTCCGATGGTTCGATATTGCATGATTGTCCTCCAGCAATGGTCACAAGTTTGTAAGTGTCGTCAGCACCGCCTGGGTATCGCATAGATCCGCCAGACAGCCGTCCGGTTGCCAATACACAAGCTCTTCTACCGGATAGCGCCCAGGGCCGACAAGTACGCATGTCGTTATCCCACGCCGCCGCCAAATCCTTTGGGGTGTCACCAATAACCACGCAATCCCCACAGCGGACGGTTCGTCCAACTAACTGCTCCCAGCGGTCTTTCGCGATTGCCGGCAGATCCTGCCGATACGCCGAATCGCTCGCATCAGCACCCCGCGAAAGATCGGGAAATAGTCCGGCGGCCTGGAGCTTCACCTGCGCGGCGACTTCGAGATTACCCGTCACCACGCTGATGCCGAGTCCATTGTGCTCGGCCAGCGCTCGCAGCAACCCTAAGGCGCCGGGCAAGGCTCGCACCGTGGTTGAACCTTGCTGCACATGCCGCTCATAGCACGACTGTAGATTGGCCGGGAACCGCGTCCAGTCATCGTCGTCAATTGCCATGCTCACCTGAGCTTTGACAAAAATATCTTTGACGATCAGCGGATCGGTGTTGCCATCCGGCACCACCGTGCGAATATCCCCGGCGATGCCGAAGGTCTGCAAGATTGCTTCGTTGAACGGCAGGTAGCCGTTCTGCGTCCGCGTCAAGGTGCCGTCGATGTCGAAAAGAATCAAACGTTCCCTATGCTTTCAGTTCAGTATCCCGAGACAGTCCCTGCGATGCTCAACCTTCCGGCCTCAATCCTCGTCACCCGCGCCTCGTCTCCACTGTCTAACTGAAGCGTCCCACGTTGACAACCCGATGCTAACGAGTTAAGAGTTTTGCGTAAGTTTTGCGCGACTGGCGAACGTGGAATTGACCACGAGGAAGTGCAAAGCATTAAGTAGGCCGACCGCCTGGGTCTCTTAAGAGGAGAGGGCCAGGCTTTTTTTATTGTCCGAAAGCCCGCCGTCGGCATTCGCTAATCTTATTCCACCGCGGATCGCCGGCGGCTAGAGAAAGTCCATGATTAAACAATATCTTCTTTCACCGGGCCCGACGCCGATTCCCAATGAAGTGGCACTGGCGATGTCGGAGACCATGATCCATCACCGCACGCCGCAATTTAACCAAATCTTCGACGAAGCCCGGGAAGGCTTGAAACGGCTCTTCGGCACCGAGAACGACGTGTTGATGCTCGCCGCCTCAGGCACCGGCGCCATGGAAGCTTCGGTGGCCAATCTGTTCTCCCCCGGGGAAAAGGTGCTAGTGATCAACGGCGGCAAGTTCGGCGAGCGTTGGCTCAACATCTCGAACGCCTACGGGCTGAGTCCCATCGAAATGAAAGTCGAGTGGGGGCAAGCGGTCAAAGTCGCCGCTGTCGAAAAACAACTAAAAGCCAACCCGGACACCCAAGGCGTGATGATCCAGGCGAGCGAAACTTCCACCACCGTGCTTCACCCGATCAAGGAAATCGCCGAACTCACGAGAGGCGGTCCGCTGCTTCTTGTCGACGGTGTGACCGCCGTTGGCGTGGTCTCGTTGCCGCTCGACGAATGGGGCCTCGATGTTCTGGTGACCGGCTCGCAGAAAGCCTTGATGCTGCCACCGGGGCTTGGTTTCATTGCGCTCAGCAATCGCGCCTGGGACAAATCTAAGACTGCCAAACTGCCGCGCTTTTACTTCGACCTGAATCTTGAGCGCAAGAACCAGCAGAAAGGCTCCGGCGCGTTCACACCGGCGGTGTCGCTGATCTTCGGCGTGCGCGCGGCGCTGCGCATGATCGAGCGCGAAGGGCTGGCCAACGTCTACGCGCGCCATGACCGGCTCTGCCGCGCCACCCGGGCCGCCGCCACTGCGCTCGGATTGAAACTACTCGCGCCCGACAGCCCGAGTCCCGCAGCCACGGGAATCTATCTGCCTAACGGCATCGATGCCGACGCCGTGCTCGAATTTTTGCGCGACCGGATGAACATCACCCTCGCCGAAGGGCAGGATCAGCTGAAAGGCAAAGCGATCCGCATCGCTCATATCGGCTACATGGGCGCTTTCGACGTGATCACGGCGATCGCCGCGCTGGAAATGGCGCTTAGAAAATTTGGCGCCGAGATTCCCCTCGGCCGCGGCGTCGCGGCCGCGCAGCAAGTGTTGATGGAAGCGCTCAAGTGAGCGCCGAGGATTAAGGATCGCAATGGATCATCGCGCGATTCCCGACCGGGTAACCCTAACATGGAACCAAAAATGAAAATCCTAGTCACCGACTCGCTGGCACCCGAAGGACTGGCGGTATTTAAGCAGGCCGAAGGCTTCGAAGTTGACGTCAAGCTCGGCCTCAAGCCGGACGAGCTTAAGAAAGTCTGTGGAATCTATGACGGCTGGGTGATTCGTAGCGGCACGAAAATCACCGCGGAATTAATCGCCGCGGCGAAAAAATTAAAAGTGATCGGCCGCGCCGGCGTCGGCTACGAAAACATCGACGCCGACGCCGCCACCCAAAGGGGCATCGTCGTCATGAACACCCCGGGTGGCAATAACGTCACCACCGGCGAGCATACCGTTGCGCTGATGATGGCGTTGGCGCGCCATATCCCTCAGGCGGTCGCCTCAGTCAAAAGCGGCAAATGGGAGCGTAACAAATTCGTCGGCGTGGAGTTGTGCAACAAGACGATCGGCGTCATCGGTTTGGGCAATGTCGGCCGCATCGTCGCCGAGCGCGCCGCCGGCCTGAAGATGAAAGTCCTGGGCTTCGACCCGTTTATCGCGGCGGAGAACATTGCGCGCATGGGCGTCGAGCCCGGCACATTGGAAGAAATATTTACCAAGTCGGATTTCATCACCGTGCACGTACCGTTGACACCGGATACCCAGGGCCTGATCAACAAGGCAGCCTTCGCCAGAATGAAAACCGGCGTGCGCATCATCAACTGCGCTCGCGGCGGCATCGTCGACGAGCAAGACTTGGCCGCTGCGATCAAAACCGGTAAGGTTGCCGGGGCGGCCCTCGACGTTTATGTCGACGAACCCCCGCCGGCCGATCATCCGTTGGTGCAGCTGGAGCAAGTCATCACCACGCCGCACTTGGGTGCGTCTACCGATGAAGCGCAGCTCAACGTCGCGATCGCGGTGGCCGAGCAGATGATTGATTTTCTGGCCAAGGGCGTGGTCCGCTACGCGATCAACATCCCGTCGGTGAGCCCGGAGATGTTGGACGTCCTTCGGCCCTACCTGACGCTCGCCGAGAAACTCGGCAGCCTTCACACGCAGATGGCCGAAGCGCTACCGAAAGAAGTGCAGGTGGAGTATCGCGGCGAGGTGGCCCAGTACAATGTCGCGCCCCTGACCTTAGCGGTTCTCAAAGGGCTCTTGTCGCCGGTGATGGAATCCGCTGTAAACTTCGTCAACGCGCCGCTGATCGCCAAGGAGCGCGGCATTAAAATCCTCGAATCGAAGGGCGAAGGTGTCGGCGATTTCACCAGCTCCATCGTCGTCAAAGCGCAAAACGGCAAGACCAGTTTGGAAGTCGAAGGCGCGATCTTCGGCGCCAAGCATCCACGGATCGTGCGCGTCAACGATTTTTACCTCGAAGCAGTGCCGGAAGGTTATATTCTGATTTTGCAAAATAAGGACGTGCCGGGGGTCATCGGAATGATCGGAACGATCCTCGGCAACAATGGCATCAATATCGCCGGCATGGAGCTCGGCCGCAGCGAGAAAGGCGGCAAGGCGATCTCTTTCACCCATGTCGACGAAATGATATCGAAGAAAGCCTTGGACGAGCTGCGTGCCTGGCCGCAGATCGTTTCGGCGGAACTGGTGAAACTATAAATAGATTTTAGATTTTGGGGTTTAGATTCCAATCCAAAATCGGCAATCCAAAATCCAAAATGGAAATATGGCAAACATAGCGATCATCGGCGCCCAGTGGGGCGATGAAGGTAAAGGTAAGATCGTCGATTTGTTCACCCAAGACGCCGATGTCATCGTCCGCTATCAGGGCGGTAACAACGCCGGCCACACGCTGGTCGTCAACGGCAAAAAAACCGTATTGCACTTGGTCCCCTCCGGCGCGCTGCACGCGGATAAACTTTGCGTGATCGGCAACGGCGTGGTCGTCGATCCGGAAGTTTTGATTGAAGAGATAGACGCGCTCAAGCTCCAGGGCCACCTCGCCAGCGACGACCAACTGCGCATCAGCGAGCAGGCCCATGTCATCATGCCCTACCACAAGCTCATCGATCAGGCGCGCGAACGGCTGCGCGGCGAAGGTATGATCGGCACTACCGGGCGCGGCATCGGCCCCGCCTATGAAGACAAAGTCGCCCGCGTTGGCATCCGCTTCGTTGATTTATTGGAAGAAGACACCTTTCGCGAGAAACTCGAGCGCAATATCCAAGAGAAAAATTTTTATTTAAAGGCGATTCTTAAAGAGAAGGCCCTCGACTTTAACCAGATCCACGACAGCTACGGCCGTTTTCGTGAATCGCTCAAAGGCTACGTGACCAACACCGGTCTGCTGCTCGATCAACAAATTCGCGCCGGCAAACGCGTGCTCTTTGAAGGTGCCCAGGGCACGCTACTCGACGTCGACCATGGCACCTATCCGTACGTAACATCGTCGAGCACGATCACCGGCGGCGCCTGCTCGGGCTCCGGCGTCGGGCCGCAGCATATCCAACAAGTCATCGGCATCTCGAAAGCCTACACCACGCGGGTCGGCAGCGGACCGTTTCCGACGGAGATTGACGGTCCGGAAGGTGAAACGCTCAGAAGGGAAGGCGCGGAGTTCGGCGCCACCACCGGACGTTCGCGCCGCTGCGGCTGGTTTGACGCGGTCGGCGTGCGTCATGCGGTGAGAATGAACGGTTTGACCGGCATAGCGCTCACCAAGCTTGATGTGCTCACCGGCTTTAAGAAAATCCCGATCTGCGCAGGATATCGCTACGCCGGGAAAGCGGTGGACGAATTCCCCGCCAGCTCCAAAATCATGCAGGGGGCGCAGCCTGTCTATGAGGAAATGGAAGGCTGGAACGCGACCCTCGACAACGTGAGAAAATTTTCCGATCTGCCCGCCACCGCGCAAAAGTACGTAAAGCGCATCGAAGAAGTCATCGGCACCGAAATCATCCTGGTGTCCGTCGGCCCCGGCCGGGAACAGACGATCTTGCTAAAAAATCCCTTTGATTAGGTAAACCGGCACCATGGAACGGGGTGAAGGGTAAGCAAGAAGTTAGGGGGGGGTTGGAAATTGTGGGGTTCGAACATTTCCATTTTCCATACTCGTGACGGCTAGTCCCCTTTACCCTTAAGCTCTCGCGTCAGATCTTTTTCGCGATAATTCGTTGGTGACCTTGAATCCCCCCGTGGGGCTGTTTATCATGTCGAGCATTAGGAGCTTTTACTACGGGAGGGCATTATGGAAGGCGAAACTACTAGCAAAGACAAACTCGTTGGTGACCTGAGGAACCTGGTTACGGACGCTGAGGAGTTATTGAAGGCCACGGCCAGCCAAGCCGGCGATAAGATCGGCGTGGCGCGCCAGAAGATCGAGCAGAGCTTAATCGAAGGGAAAAAGGCGCTGGCTGACGCCGAGAAGAACCTGCTCAAAAAGTCCAAAGAATGCGCCGAGATCGCCGACGATTACGTGCGCGAGAATCCGTGGAGCGCGGTTGGCATCGCCGCCAGCGTCGGCTTAGTGTTCGGACTTTTAATTCGCGGCAAATAGTCTCTTCGCGATGTCCGATCGAGATCGCGCAACCGGGCCAGAAAGTGCGCCGGGGATGTTGCAAGGGGTCAAATCCGCCTTCGCGGTTTTGACCTCGCTGCTGCATACCCGGCTCGATCTATTCGTCACCGAGCTGGAAGAAGAGCGCGAGCGGCTCAAGCATACCCTGGTGTTGACGCTGCTACTGTTCTTCGGCTGCAGCTTCGGCTTCATATTGTTTACGATCTTTGTCGTCGCCCTGTTCTGGGACCAAGGCTGGATCGCCGCCATTGGCTGTCTAAGCGCGGTTTATTTCGCTGTCGGCATCGTAGCGGCAATGAAACTGCGTAGCGCCATACTGACCCGCCCCGGCTTGTTTCCCGCTACCTTGGCCGAACTCGGCAAGGACCGCGACCGTTTGAGGGCTTCGTCGCGTGAGTAAGCGGCTCGAAGAAATCGCCCGGCGTAAACAAGCGTTGGTCGAAAAGGCCGGGCGTGAACGCGCCGAACTGGCGTCGGCCTGGAACAAAATCTACGCGCCCTTCGACGTGACTTCGTTCTTGGTCGGCATTACCCGGAGACTCAAAACTTACCCCATCCTCGCCGCCGGCCTTTCGAGTTTCCTGGCCAGCGGCTATATCAGCAAGCTTGTGAAATCCAGCGGCAAGATCTTCATTTTCTGGCGTTTAGCGCGCCCGTTCTGGGCTTGGTGGCGGAGAAGACGCAAGAGCTGAAGGGTAAGTAGTCAGGATACCTGGAACACGTAGGTCTTCACGCCTGAACCTTTAATCGTTTCCGCCTTCTAATCCGTTCTCGCCCGTTCGGCTTTCCTCGGGTCGGCTACGCCGTTCATTGTCGAACCGTCCCAAGTTATTGCTTGCACCACTCCCAGTGCGTCTTGCTCGCGAATGGCATGTCCGCGCTGCTCCAAGGCCTTCTTGACCTCAGATTCGATGCCTGTTTCCACGCGCAATCGTTCAGGGATCCATTGATGATGGATCCGCGCCGAGCCCACCGCCTGTTTCACCGGCATGTTGAAGTCGAGCCGGTTGACAATCGTCTGGAGCGTCGCGTTAATAATCCTCGGTCCGCCGGCGGCCCCAACCACCAGCTCCGGTCGGCCGCCACGCAGAATTATCGTCGGCGACATACTAGAGAGCGGGCGCTTCTTCGGCTCCAGTGAATTTGCCTGGTTGCCGATCAAGCCATAGGTGTTGCCGGTTTCCGGATGGATCGCAAAATCGTCCATCTCGTTGTTGAGCACGATGCCGGTCGGCACCGAGAGCAGCTTGGAGCCGAAGCGCGTGTTGACCGATTGGGTGCAAGAGACCGCGTTGCCAAAACGGTCGATGACGCTGAAATGGGTGGTTCCGCCTTTTTCCGCATCATAGTTGTAATAGCCGTAAAAACTCACCGGCCGGGTTTTATCGGGAGCGATCCGGTTACGAATCCAAGCAGCGTATTGCTTGGCAGTCAGCTTGCGAATCGGCACATGGACGAAATCGGGATCGCCCAGATGAGCCGCCCGATCTGCGAAAGCGTGCTTCATCGTTTCACTCAATAAATGTAAGTAATCAGTGGAATTGTGCTTGAACTCGGTCAGTTTGTAGCCCTCCAGCACGTTGAGCATCTCGAGCAATGCCACCCCGCCTGAACTGGGCGGCGGCATGGTGATCACCGTGCGGCCGCGGTACCAACCAATCAGCGGCTCACGCCACACCGCTCGATAATTTTTCAAATCGTCGAGGGTCATCACGCCGCCGGCTTTTTTTACCGTCTCGACAATCGCCGCACCGACCCAGCCCCGATAGAAGACTCCGGCTCCCTGTCGCACGATCGCCTTGAGAGTTTCCGCCAACTCTGTTTGGCGAATCCGCGCACCTTGCTTCGGCACTTCACCGTTCGGGGTAAAAATCCGGCCGAGATCGGGAAAGCGCTTCATGTTGGTGAACTGTCTTTTAATGGCCACGCCGAGCGCTCCATCGACGGGAAATCCATCGCTAGCGAGTTGGATCGCCGGCGCGGCCAGAACTACCAACGGTAGAGTACCGAACTTTTTGTGCGCCTCGATCAAACCGGCGACTTCGCCCGGCACACCGACGGCCAATGCGCCGGTAAGGCTCAGCCCCGGCACCGCCCTACTATCCTTCATGTAAAGCTCTCGGCGCGCCGCCGCAGGCGCGGTTTCACGAAAGTCCAACGCGAACGATTTCTTGTCTTTAGCGCGGTAGATCACCATAAAACCACCGCCACCGAGTCCCGACGACGCCTGATCAACCACCGACAACGCCAACGCCGTGGCGATCGCCGCGTCGACAGCGTTGCCGCCGCGCTGTAAAATATTCATGCCCGCTCGACTCGCCAGCTCGCTATCGGCGACCACCAGACCGGATTTGGCTTGCTCGGTCCGAGCAATGGTGGGCGCCGGAACAAAACCAATAAAGAAAAACACACCAACCAAGACTGTAAGTTTTCGCAATGAAGACATAATAGATCGTTTAGTTGTTTGCCCTCGCATTTGCAATATGAACTTTCCTCCGCTGAGAGTCCTTCGCTCGGTAATCGATGGTATGTGCTTCAGCGTAAACACGGGCATATCTTCATGTGACACTCATTCTCCGCTCGCTTGCTTTGGGTTGTTTGCGGCTAAGCGTCCGCCTTCGAAACTTCTTTCCAGGCAGCCTTTCCCTTCCCTTGCCAATCGCTAGCGGCTATTTAATAGTGGTTTACACGGTGCCGTCAGCGATTAACACCCATCATGCAATCCATAGTCGGTCCATTTCATCCCTGTCTGGAAGACGCCTTGGCCGAGGAAATTTCGCGCCACAAGAGCGACGACCGGCTGACGCCGATTCTGATTATCGTTCCCGCCGATGCTTTACGCCGCCGCTTGAAGACCTTGCTCGCCCAGGAGCGCAATCTTTCGCTACTCAACGTACAGTGGTTGACGTTTCACCAATTGTCGTTACGCCTCAACGCCGAATGCAGCGGCACGCCGATGGAGTTGCACAGCGATCTTTTTCTCGAAGAAGCCGTGCGCCAGATCATCCGCACAGGCCAGCCTGGTGCCGAGCCCTTTGCCACCATCGAAGATCGCGCCAGCGGCTGCGCCGCGCTGTGGCAAACCTTGCGCGACTTGCGCGACGGTCTGGTCGATCCGGCGCTGGCGCTGGCCGCGCTCAGCGAGGGACATTTCAACCAGCGCACCCGAGAGCGCACGGCGCAGCTGCTCGCCCTGCTGCAAACTTTACAGCATTTCTGTGATGGGCAAGGCATTACAGATCACTCCGATCTGGATCGCCGCGCCACTGCGCAAGCGCCCGCTTCGCCGTTTCTCCAACAGTTCGCGGAGATCTTTTATTATGGCTTTTATGATCTCACCCAGATTCAACTCGACTTTTTTCGCGCGGTCGCGAGCCGCTATCCAACCAAGTTGTTCTTTCCGTTGCTGGCCACCAAGCCAGGCCATGACGCTTGGAGCTTCGCCGCGCGCTTCTACGAGCGTTACATTCAGGGACACGCAAGCGCATCGCTTGGCGCTTCAGAATGGACTAGTGCGGCGCCGGCCAGCGCCCGCCTGTTCGACAGCGAAAAGAGCAGAATTTATCTAAACCCCGACAAGAAGTGGCACTGCAAAATCTTTAACACCTCCGGCATGCACGACGAAGTCGCGACGACGGCAAAAGAAATGCTGCGGTTGGTCGACGATGACAAGTTGGGATTTCAAGAGATCGGTGTGGTCGTGCGTAGTTTGGAGTCCTACGGTACGGTCATTCGGGACTGCTTTGCCCGACACCGAATCCCCCTCGCCGGCCGCCTTGAAGAACCGTTGGTCATGTTTCCTCTCACCAAGGCGGTCATCCTTTTGCTCAAACTACCGACAAGAGATTTTTTGCGCAGCCAAGTCATCGACCTGCTGTCCTCGCCTGACTTGCAGCTCCAGAAAATCGCCGCCGATCCCGCCGTTGCGCGCCCGGATCTTTGGGACTTAGCGACCCGTGAGCTGGCAATTTGCAAAGGGGTTGCCGAATGGCGCCGGTTGCACCGCTTCACCCAGCGTGATTTGTTGCTGCGGCAAATTTCCGACGATGACGAAGCGCGGGTGATCCGCATCGCGGCGGCGCAGCTAAGTGCGCTGGCGGAAATCGTCGACGCGTTGGTGGCCGATCTCGCCGGTCTGCCAAGCCAGGCGTCGTGGCAGGAATACAGCAACCGATGGAAAGCCCTGCTGGAAAAATACTTTGCCATCTCGCCCACCGATGAGGCCGGAACCGCAGAAAATTCGCCGAACCATGCAATCCGTGAAGTTCTCGACCGCCTCGCCGGCCTCGACAAGATCGATGACACCGTTAGCCTCGGCGATTTTAGCCATACTTTTCAGCACTGGCTCGAACGCACCGCGGTGACCGAAGACCGGCGCAACCGCGACGGCGTCATGGTCCTGAGCGCCAGCGCCGCCCGCGGCTTATCGTTCCGCGCTTTGTTTGTGCTCGGCATGAACGAAGGCGTGTTTCCGCGAGTCATTCACGAGGACGCCTTTCTGCGTGACCGTGACCGCGAAGTCTTGGAAGCCGACTTGGGTTACAAGGTCAATCAGAAACTCACGGGCTTCGACGAGGAAAAACTGCTCTTCACCCTGCTCGTGGGCGCCGCCCGTGAACGGCTCTATTGCTCTTACCAACGCTCGGACGACAATGGCCGCGCGCTGGCGCCGTCCTGGTACATCGACGAACTGAAGCAAGCGATCTCCGGCCAAGGCCAGCCCTATGAAATCGTCACCATTCCGCGTAGCCTGATCGAAAAAGCCGCGGTCGCGCCCTTCGACCGCCACGAGCTGCTGCCGCCCAACGAACTCGCGGTGCGGCTCACTTTAAACAATCAAGATCCGACATCGTTGATCGAAGCCACCGGCGAGCTGCCCGCTATCTACCGGCAGGGACGCAAGATTGTCGGCGAACTCGATCGGGTGGGTGATCGCTTGTCAGGCTACGATGGTGTAGTCGGCGAGCTTGACGACTACTGGAAACATTTTGCCGGGCGCGGCTTATCGCCAACGGCGCTGGAAAGCTACGCGCGCTGTCCGTATCAATTTTTTGCGCGCCATGTGTTGGGCTTGCAGCCCCTCG